>Ga0075017_100000004_pt1 | contig 71240 bp, 57 predicted proteins | sample AleBraG_ABR_2012_FD_71475 | JGI IMG/M metagenome (GOLD analysis project Ga0075017, IMG submission 71475) | Freshwater sediment microbial communities in response to fracking from Pennsylvania, USA - Alex Branch Run_MetaG_ABR_2012 | ecosystem: Environmental > Aquatic > Freshwater > Creek >... | reverse complement strand
AGAGCTGCTTGACCGCCTGGGCCAGCAGGTGCGCGGTGGAATGACGAATGATCTCCAGCCCGTCGGCGTCCCGCTCGGTGACGATACTGAGTTGCGCGTCCTGCGTCAGGCGATGCGAGGTATCGACGAGCTTGCCGTCCACACGACCCGCGAGCGCAGCCCGCGCCAAGCCGGCGCCAATGCTGGCGGCAACCTCCGCCACCGTGACCGGTTGCTCGAATTGACGTTGCGATCCATCGGGAAGAGTAATGACCGGCACGGGTTATCCAATTATTGGTAGGCGCGACTGGGATCGAACCAGCGACCACCACCATGTCAAGGTGATGCTCTACCACTGAGCTACGCGCCTGCTACAGGGTGGCGAACGATACCGGAGGCGTGCGGGACTGGCAAGCTAAAGCGCGGATTTCAAAGAGATTTCAGGATCCGGCGACGGCGTCGACCGCGCCGGCCGCATCCATGGCGCCAGCCCCATCGGGGCCATACCCCAGCTCCAGTTCAAAGCGTCGCAGTGCATCGAGCTGGTCGCGCAGGGTAGCGGCCTGCTCGAATTCCAGGTTGCGGGCATGCAGGTACATCTGCTGCTCCAGGCGGCGAATCTCGCGTCCGGCTTCCGCCAGGTTGCGTGGCACGGCCACCGGTAAGACGCGCGTGGTCCCGCGCCCACGCCCTCGGGCCAACGGCGCCGGCGCAGTGCGTGCCCCTTCCATGACGTCGGCCACCGCTTTGACGATGCTGCGTGCCTCGATGCCGTGCTCCAGGTTGTAGGCGCGTTGGCGATCGCGCCGACGCTGCGTCTCCTCCATGGCACGCTGCATTGAAGCCGTCACTTTATCCGCGTACAGAATGGCCCGACCGCGCAGATTCCGCGCCGCGCGCCCAATGGTCTGAATCAGCGCCCCGGTGGAGCGCAGGAATCCTTCCTTGTCGGCGTCCAGTATGGCCACCAGCGCCACCTCGGGCAGATCCAGTCCCTCGCGCAGCAAGTTGATGCCCACCAGCACGTCGAACTTGCCCAACCGCAGATCGCGGATGATTTCCATACGCTCCACGGTTTCCACATCGGCATGCAGGTAGCGCACCCTCACCCGGTGTTCGGACAGGTACTCGGTCAGGTCCTCCGCCATGCGTTTGGTGAGCGTGGTGATCAGCACGCGCTCGTTGGCGGCGACGCAGTGGCGGATCTCGCCCAACACATCATCGACCTGCGTGGTGGCCGGTCGCACATGGATCTCCGGATCCAGCAGGCCCGTGGGGCGCACCACTTGCTCGACGCGCTGACCCTCGTGGCTGGCCTCGTAGGGTCCCGGGGTGGCTGAAACGAAGATCATCTGCGGCGCCAGTCGCTCCCACTCGGCAAACTGGAGCGGCCGATTGTCCAGCGCCGAGGGGAGCCGGAAGCCGTACTCGACCAGGGTCTCCTTGCGTGATCGATCGCCCTTGTACATCGCACCCAGTTGCGGAATCGTCTGATGGCTCTCATCGACAATGAGCAGCGCATTGGCCGGCAGATAATCAAACAAGCACGGCGGCGGCTCGCCGACCTCGCGCCCCGACAGATAGCGCGAATAATTCTCGATACCAGAGCAATACCCGACCTCCCGGATCATCTCCAGATCGAACAGCGTGCGCTGTTCCAGCCGCTGTGCCTCCACCAGCTTGCTGGCCGCGTACAGCACTGCCAGGCGCTCACGCAGCTCATCGCGGATCAAATCCAGCGCATTGATCAGGCGATCACGCGGCGTCACGTAGTGGGTGCCCGGGTACACGGTGAAGCGTGGGATGCGCTGCAGCACCTTGCCCAGCAGCGGGTCGAGCAGACTCAGGTTCTCGATGCTGTCATCGTTGAGCTCGACTCGCACCGCGTCGCGGCCCGATTCCGCTGGAAAGATGTCGATGTTGTCGCCGCGTACGCGAAAACTGCCCGGCTGCAGCTCCATGTCGTTGCGCGTGTATTGCATCTCGGCCAGTCGGCGCAGGAGCTTGCGCTGATCGATGCGCTCGCCGCGCACCAAGTGCAACACCATGGCCAGGTAAGCCTGCGGATCGCCCAGCCCATATATACACGAGACGGTGGCGACGATGATGGCATCGCTCCGTTCCAGCAGCGCCTTGGTGGCCGACAGGCGCATCTGCTCTATGTGCTCGTTGGTGGACGCGTCCTTCTCGATATAGGTGTCACTCGAGGGCACATACGCCTCGGGCTGGTAGTAGTCGTAATAGGAAACAAAGTACTCGACCGCGTTGCGGGGGAAGTAACTTTTGAGTTCGCCATACAGTTGAGCGGCCAAGGTTTTGTTGTGCGCCATGACCAGAGTGGGGCGCTGCACGTGGGCGATGACTCGCGCGGCGGAGAATGTTTTTCCGCTTCCCGTCACTCCCAGCAAGGTTTGGTGCGCCAGGCCCGTTTCGAGGCCTTCAATCAATCTCGCGATAGCCTGCGGCTGATCCCCGGCCGGCTCGTAGGTAGAGACGAGTTCAAAGGGTCTGGTTTCCATGTAACAGCCGCGATTCCGTGCAAAACTTTCGGTGCAAAAGGTCGAGATTCCGTGGTGGCTCCGCTAATATAACGAGGTTCCCCGTCCTACTCGCTGTTTCCGTAACCGAAATTCTGCCTAAAGTTTGTGTGAGGTCCCGTGTCCGTACCCGTCTCCAAGCGCGCACAGCGCGTCAAGCCCTCCCCCACCCTGGCGGTCACCGCCCTGGCCGCCCGACTCAAGGCCGAGGGGAAGGATGTCATTGGCCTGGGGGCCGGTGAGCCGGACTTCGATACGCCCGCGCATATTTCCGCCGCCGGCGTGCAGGCCATAAACAGTGGCTTCACGCGCTACACCAATGTCGATGGCATACCGGAATTGAAAGACGCCATCATCGCCAAATTTCAACGTGACAATAATATTCGCTACGAGCGCAAACAGATCTTGGTGTCATCCGGCGCCAAGCAAACCCTATTTAATTTGTGCATGGCGGTATTGGACCCCGGCGACGAGGCCATCATTCCCGCCCCCTACTGGGTGTCCTATCCCGACATGGTGCTGCTGGCCGACGGCGTGCCGGTCACACCGTACGCGGGCCCCGAACAGGGCTACAAAATCACGGCGGCACAGTTGACCGCGGCCATCACACCCAGGACGCGTCTGCTCTTGATCAACAGCCCGAGTAACCCCACGGGCGCGGCCTATACGGCCGCCGAATGGCGCGCGCTGGGAGCGGTGCTGCTCCAGCACCCTCGCATCATCATCGGCACGGACGACATGTACGAGAAGATCTACTGGGGCACCGAACCCTTCACCAGTCTGCTTACCGTGGTGCCCGAGCTCTACGATCGAACCGTCACCATCAACGGCTGCTCAAAGGCCTATGCGATGACCGGCTGGCGCATCGGCTATTGCGGCGGTCCCGCTGAGGTCGTCACCGCCATGGGCACCATCCAGGGTCAGTCGACATCCAACGCCTCGAGCATCAGCCAGAAAGCCGCGCTGGCCGCGCTCAACGGCGATCAGACCTGTGTCGTCACGATGAACAAAGCCTTCAAGGAGCGGCATGATTACTTTGTGGCGGCCCTCAATACGTTGCCTGGAGTGCATTGCCGACCTGCCAGCGGTGCCTTCTACGCTTTCGCCGACGTGAGCGAGGCGATCAAGCGCTTGGACCTGAAGGACGACAACGCGTTTGCTGAATACCTGATCCACAAGGTGGGGGTGGCGGTGGTGCCGGGTACAGGCTTCGGTGCGCCCGGACACATCCGCATGTCCTTCGCCTGTAGTCGGGAGACGCTGGAGAAGGCCATTGCGAGGGTGCGGACGGCGCTGACCAACTAGGGGCTTGCATCAAATCAGGGCGGCGCAATGAATTTCGGCGTTGGTTTCCTTGACGGACGCCGCCCCTGCCCCGAGAATTCACGCCGCTTGAAGGTCGGGCGGCATTAGGCGTCAGGACGATGGCGTCATTGGCGAGTTTAGTTTCGGTTCCCTGGTAGCTCAGTTGGTAGAGCGTCGGACTGTTAATCCGTTGGTCGTTGGTTCGAGTCCAACCCAGGGAGCCAACTTCTTAAATTACAATGACATAGGATGTATATCTCGTGTCATTAAGAGGCATCCGCCCGCACCCGGATTCATCGCACGGGCTGCTTGGGCGGAGAATTGCACGGACAATTCGCCCAAAAAGGCGCGCCCACCATTGGCTGCGGGCAAGGCGTGGCCAGCATTGGAGCTCGCATCCGCGTGACAGACGATCCCACCACAGCGATGCGAGCGGCCAGCTACCGGGTCCTCTCACAGGCGTTGGATCTAGAACCTGATCTTCGCGAGGCCTTTGTTCTTTCAGAGTGTCGTGACAACCCCGCTCTGCTGGATAGGGTTCGTCGGCTGTTGGTCATCGCGAGCACGGATGGCGAAGCCACCGGCATCCTGCAAGGAGGGTTGAGTTCCGCTTTACCTGCTGTTCCCGACCGGGTTGGCAATATATACGGGCGATTCCAATTATTGGAGGTCTTGGGGAGTGGCGGCATGGGCGCCGTGTATCGGGCCCAGCGCACCGATGGTTTGCCGCAAACAGTGGCGGTCAAAGTGCTGCGCGATTTGGTGGGTGCGACCGACAGCAGCCTATTTGCACGCGAAGCGCGGATGCTGGCCGGGCTCGAGCACCCCGCGATTGCACGGTTTATTGATGTGGGTGTGCGCGATGGCGAGGGATGGATCGCCATGGAGTTCGTACGCGGTCAGCCCATTACCGAGTTTTGCGATGAGCGCAAGCTCGACGTGCCGGCACGCGTACGACTGCTGGTCGAGGTGGCTGGAGCCGTAATGGCGGCGCATCGGCAATTGATCGTCCATCGGGATATCAAGCCCAGCAATGTGCTGGTGACTGAGGCGGGCGACGCCAAGCTTATTGACTTTGGCATTGCCTATGCGCTGCGCAGTCCCGCTGCGACGCGCGAGCGCACGCTCGATGTGAGCCGCATGTTTACTCCACACTATGCCGCTCCGGAGCAGGTGCGAGGGGAAGCTGTCACTGTGGCTACCGACGTTTTTGGGCTGGGTGCACTCGCCTATCGATTGCTCGCGGGCGCTGAACCCTTCGCCGAGGTGAGCAGCGCCGTAGGTTACCTGTTGGCGGTGACGCAGAGCGATGTGGCGGCGCCCAGTGTCGCTGCGGCGAAGTACGGCGCTGGGCCGGACTGCGCACGTCGCTTAAAGGGCGATCTGGATTCGGTCTTGACGAAGGCATTGGAGCGGGACCCGGCGCGTCGCTATACGGACGTGAAAGAGTTCCAGTTGGATTTGCAGCGCTACCTCAGTGGACTGCCGGTGAAAGCGCGTGCCGCCACCTTAAGTTACCGGCTGACCAAGTTCGTGCGCCGGCGTACTTTACTGGTGAGTCTCACCGCATTGTTGGGCCTCGTCGCGATCGTCGGTGGCATCGGCTATGGCATGAAAGAACGGGCCGTGATTCGGGCGCAAAATTTTGCAGCCCAGCGAGGAGCCTTCCTTGAGAGTCTGCTCAAATCGGCGGACCCCAGCAGCGGCCAGCAGCAAAGCACCGTGGCCGCCCTACTTGACTCCGCCGCCGAGTCGGTAGGTCAGAAATTTGCGGATGAACCCCTGGTCGAAGCATCCATGCTCAGCACCATCGCGCGGACCAACGTCGGACTGGGACGATTTGACGCAAGCCTTGCGGCAAATGATAGACAGCTGGCGCTACTACGTGAGCACGGCGGCAGTCCGCTGGCACTGGGCGAGGCGTTGTCGCTGCGCGGCCTGATCTTTCAGAATCTGGGCCGATGGCCGGAATCTGAGACCGCTTCGCGCCAGGCCGTGGCATTGCTGAGGCCGCTGAATGTCGCCACGTCGCTTTGTGATGCCTTGGACAATCTTGCCGTGGCACTGATCTTTTCGTACCGGGAGCCGGAAGCGGAGACCGTCTTGCGCGAAGAGATTGCCATCGAATCAACCGGCGGCGTTGCACTACAGCACCAGCTCATGATCGCCGAGATTACCTACTCGGTGATGCTGGGCAATGACCTTGGTCGCTACACCGAGGCCGCCCACTACGGTTTGCAAGCCTGGGACATCGCCCGGAGTACTCTGCCGCCTGATCACACCGATCGCGTGGGGGCCGAACAGACCTACGCGGGCACGCTGGTTAACACTCACCGCGCCGCAGAAGCCGAACCGATCTTTCGTGACATTGTCGCCAGGCGCACCCGCACGCTGGGCGGCGCGCACCACGACACGCTGATCGGCCAGCTGGGTCTGGCCGAGAATCTGATTGAGTTGAATCGCAACGCCGAGGCGGCGGACATTGCACTTTCCGCCGCGAAACTGTTCGAGTCGCAGTTTGGTCCCGACAACAACTTCACCTTGCTGGCACTGAACTACTACGGCCTCGCCGCCTGCCAATCCCATCAGGAATCCGCTGGCCTCGCCGCCATGCAGCGTGTCGTGGGTGCGCGCGAACGCCTCCTGCCCAGCACCAATAGGTGGAATTACATCGCCCAGACCGGGGTCGGCCTGTGTCTGACAAGCCTGCGGCGCTACGCTGAGGCCGAGCCCACTCTGCTGGCCGCAGCCCGCGGACTAGAGGCCGTGCGCGGACCCAGGTTTCACTGGACCCAGGTCGCCTTCAAGGCGCTGCACGACCTGTACGTGGTCACCAACCGTCCGACCGATGCGGCGACCTGGGCGAGGAAATTAGCCGAATAGCCCACCTGAACAAGCATTGGGCCTGCCGCCTGGCACAGTTTTCTGCCCGTTTGCGCCTTACCTCTATAGGGACTGGCTGCGGACACTTAACAGGAGCGGGAAATGACCGAAATAGGCAGTGGAATCGAAAAGAATCGGGTGCCGGGGTACCCGCGAGGGGCGCTACTGGGCACGGCCGTCCTGTTGGTCAATCTGCAGGGCTGCGTAGCGGCCGTCATCCCGTTGATGATGGCGGGCGCGGTGGGCGTGGTCGCATTAACGGGCTTCGCCGTCTACAAGACCGTTCAGACGACAGGCGGGGGTACAATGCAAATTGAGTTCGGATCGGCTGATGCAAAGCACGCTGCACCGCCCGCGCCTCTCCCGACGGCGGGCTCCCTCGCCGTCTGGCCAGGGGGAATGCGCGAGCAAAAGTTCGCCGAAGTCATCAGCGCCAGCGGGAAAATTCGCGTTGCCACGATTACCGGCACACAGGCGCTGTCAGCCAGCGATGGTGAGCGCAGCAAGGGCTATGCCGACATCTGCAGGAACAACAAAGTCGACATGGTCTTTGCGGCAGTCGACCAAGGCCAGACGGTGAAATCCAATTTGATGTCCTTCAAGCGAGGCGCGGTCACGGACAAGTTCACCCTGGAGGGGTATGGTTGCGAGGCCGGCAAAGTAGTGTGGACGGACACGATGGCAACTGTTATCGAATCCGGCAGCAAGCCGACGCCGCAAGCCGAAATTGATGCGGCTGCCGGACAATCGTGGGCGGAGCGCGTTCTGCAAGCGAAGAGCGGTGGCTAGGGCTCGTAGCGCGGAAACGGCTAGGTTCTGGACGGCGGCGGGCACTTAGGTCCGTCGCATCGCGCAACCGTCACAGCAACCCTCTCGTGCGCTGCATACAACTTCGTGCACAATACGGTTCGTAGTGTTACCTATTTTACTTGATGCAACGCAGTGGGTCGCCCACGGGAGATGCGCATGTTTCATAAGGCCTTCCCGCTGTTCATAGTCGGTGCCCTCTCAGTGCTCGGCGGAGCCGCCGCCCCGCGGCGCGCCGTTTCGTTGGTTTAGGATCCAGTCGTCATGCGTTTGAACTAGGACGAGTTCCGCATTGCGTTTGGCATCAACACTGAGGGCTGTGGTACCAAGGGCTGCAACGGTATGATCCACTAGCGGGTTGAGTGGAAAACCGAAGACGGCACCAAGCGCTCGGAAGTCAAACAAGTCCACTATGCCGTGCCCGCAAGCGTAAGCCGCACAATGACGGCGGACCGCCAGTACTTCGACAGCGCGGAAGGCGCACCCACCACCGACATCGTGAAGGTGAGCGTCGACAAGATCACCTGTCTCAACCGAGTACGAATCTCGACGGCAAGCGCCGTATAGCCCCGCTGGCGATCTTGGCGTAAGCTTACGCGTACTCATCGGCTGTACGCGAGCGAATGAATTCGCGGAAGCCACCTCGCTGGTTTCCTGCACGTGGGCCCATGATGAAATCCTTTGAACTGCGATCGATCACCGAAGCCGACCTACCCATTCCAGGTGCGGACCCCTGGTACGCGCGGCGGGAGGATCCAGCGCTCACGGTCATGACGGATTTCCGCGAATTGGCATCGATCACGGTCGCGGAAAGCGCACCCATTGATGCGGCCCTCGAACACATGAAACACGCCGGCGTACGCTGCGCATTTGCCACCAACGAGTCCGAGCGCGTCGTGGGCCTGATTACCTCCTACGATATCGTTGGGGAAAAGCCGCTGCGCCACGCCAGAACCGTCACCGCGCAGCGCAAAGACATCTTGGTGCGCGACATCATGGTGAGAATTGCCGATTGGAAGGTCGCCTACATCACCGACCTGGAGCGCTCGACCGTGGAAGACGTACGGCGGCGCTTTGACGAGTCTGCGCTTACCCACCTGCCAGTGGTGGAGCCTCAGCAGAGTGGGCAGCTTCGATTGCGAGGACTGCTCTCCGCGGCAAAGGTGCGACGCCTGCTGTCGAAGGCCAAGTAGCACCCCATTGTCCGGGCTCATGCGCTAGCGGTGCGGATGGACTAACGCAGGCCGGCGAAATCGATGAAGCCGCGTTCCATATCGGTATGCAGCAACTGGACACGAACATGGTCGCCCACCTGCAGCCCCTGAAAGTTCTGCACGATGCGGCCTTCGGCTAGCGGCGAGCCGATCCTCACCCAGGTGCCCTTGTCCGCCGCGCCGGTAACGATGCCGTCAAATTGCTGCCCGATGCGTGAGCCCAACAGCAACGCCGCTGCCGATTTTTGCACTTGTCGTTCGACCTTGGCCGCATTGTCTTCTTGATCGGTACAGTGTGCCGCAAGTGCCGCCAGATCGCCGTCTGCATAAGGGTCCGGTTGATCGAGCAGCGCCGCCTTCAGCAGCCGCTGGGTGATTACGTCGGGGTAGCGCCGATTGGGCGCGGTCGAGTGCGTGTAATCGCGGGCCGCCAAACCGAAATGCCCGGGGACAGCCTGGCCCGGCCGCTCGAACACATATTCCCCGGATCCCATCAACTTGATGACCGACAGAGACAGATCAGCAAACTTGTCGGGGTCGCTCTTGCGGCGTCGAGACAGAAATTCGTTCAGGGCGCCAGAGTCGGGTATGGTCGGCAGGCTGTCGCCAAGGCCCCTGGCCAGTGCGGCAATTCGGTCCCAATTCTTCGGTGTTCGCAAAATGCGCCGCAAGGACGGTCGCCCTTTGGCCTCCAAGAATCGAGCCGTCACGCCGTTGGCGGCAATCATGAAGTCCTCGATGAGTTCCTGGGCTCGGTTCTTTGGATTGGGCAATAAATCAACCAGCAAATCACCGCTGAACACCGCGCGCGCCTCGAGGGTCTCGAGTTCGAGGGCGCCATGGGTGGTCCGTTGCGCCTTCAGAGCCTGCGCGACCCGATCCTGCACGCGCAATTGCTGGTCGAGACCGGGAAGACTGGCAGCGCGCGGCGGTGCTGGTCCAGTGCCATCGAGCCACGCGGCTACGCTCCGATAGGCCAGTTTCGCACGATTGACCACGCGAGCGCGATAAACACTAGAATTCCGTAAGGTACCGTCCGGCGCGACGATCATTTCCATGACCACGCTGAGTCGTTCCTGGTCCTCGGCCAATGAAGTCAAATCGGTCGATAGTTTCTCGGGCAGCATCGGAAAGATCTGCGCGGCGGTGTAAACGGAGGTCGTGTTGACGCGCGCGTGTGCGTCGATGGGCGTACCGACCTTGACGAGACTGTCAACGTCAGCGATGGCCACCAGCACTTTGACGGATCCGTCGTCCTGTGCCTCAACATATTCGATCTGATCCAAATCGCGTGACTCGTCGTTGTCGATCGATGACCACAGTAACGCACGCAGGTCGCGAATCGTCGGCCCGTTCTCCGCAGATGGCTTAACGATGCCATTAGTCTGTTGAATGACGGCGGCGGAGAAGTCGGGCTCGAGTCCGCGGGCGCGCATAGCCGCGGCTGCCACGCGCTTTAAATCCTGAGATTGATTGAGTGTCATTCGAATTCAGCTCCAAACTTCAGCAGCGGTCTCGACCACCAGTCGCAGCTTGGCCCACTGCTCGTCGCTGGTCAGGGCGTTGCCCTCAACAGTGGAGGAAAATCCACATTGCGGGCTGAGACACAATTGCTCCAGCGGCATGAACTTTGCCGCTTCGTCGATGCGCCGCTTCAGCAGGTCCTTGCTTTCCAGGGTTGGCTTCTTGGTGGTGACCAGACCAAGGACTACGCACTTTCCCTTCGGCACGAAGCGCAGCGGCTCGAACCCACCCGAGCGCGCATCGTCATATTCCAGAAAGAACCCGTCGACGTTGAGCTGGTTGAACAGTGCGTCGGCCACGTGATCGTACCCGCCGGCGGCCACCCAGGAGGAGCGAAAATTGCCGCGGCACATGTGCGTGCACACCGTCATTCCCGCCGGCCGATCGGCCAATGCCGCATTGAGCGTCGCGATGTAAGTCAAATGCTGCGTCTCCGCATCACCTCCGACACTGTGAATATGTGCCCTCTCCGCAGGGTCGTTCAGATAGGCCAGACTGGTGTCATCAAGCTGCAGGTAACTGCAACCCAATGCCCCAAGCTGTTTGATCTCCTTGGCATAGACCGCGGCGAGATCTGCCCAGAAGTCGGCCAAATCCGGATAGACCGTCTGATCGATGGCCGATCGCCCGCCGCGGTAATGCAGCATGCTGGGCGAGGGAATCGTGAGTTTCGGGGTGCCCCGGCTCACGCATGATTTCAGGTATTGGAAATGCTCGCCGAATATGCATCGGTCCAGCGAAAGCTTGTCGGTCACATTGAAGGCCGAGGGCGTAAAGCTGATATCCCCCTGTTCATTGTGAAACGTGACCTTGAAATTATCCTGCCGCGTCTTGACGCCGCCGATCTGATAGAGAAAATCCATGTGCCAGGAGGATCGCCGAAACTCCCCGTCCGTGATGCCTTGCAAACCGATATCTTCCTGGAGCTTGGCCAGCTGCCCAATGCAACCGTCCTCCACCTGGTGCAGTTGTTGGTCGGTGATGCGACCAAGTCGATGCTCCTCGCGTGCGGCCAGCAATTCCCGTGGCCGCAGTAGACTGCCGACATGATCTGCACGAAACGGTGGGGTACTGCGCGCCATGGGTCAATCTCCCGAAAACGCGAGTATAGGTGGATTAGGTTGGGCCGAACCAGTACCGGGCTTCGCACCCCTAAGCGCTCGCCGCTGGCACGAGAACTCTCCAGCCAGACCATTTCCAGGATAAGATCGATGCGGCACCGGCCAGAAACCGCGGACCGCGGACCGCGGACCGCCGACCGCAGGCCAGGCCGGACTGCCGCCGGTACCCGGGCGCGCCGCAGTGGTGAATCAACAATAAATGCAACAGGGGTAAGCACGATGACTACGGTCCCTTCGAATGACGCACCCGCTACTGCGATCTACCCGCCGCTGGCCTTGCGATTTACCGGACGCGGCACAGAGTATTTTGGCATCTGGATTGTTAACCTGCTGCTTACGATCATTACCCTGGGCATCTATTCGGCCTGGGCCAAGGTGCGCAGACTTCAATACTTTTATCGCCACACCGAACTGGCCGATTCCAGTTTCGATTTCCACGGCAGCCCAACCAAAATTCTTCTCGGTCGCGCCATCGCCCTGGTGATGATTATCGTATACAACTATCTGGGACGAATACGCTCACCGTGGGTTCTCCTCGTGCTGGTGGTATTTGCTGTCATGCTCCCCTGGTTGCTGCGCAATTCCTTCCGATTTCGGCTCTACAACACCAGTTGGAGGGGCACGCGCTTTCATTTTCGCGGCTCCGTGGCCGGAGCCTACCGTGTCTTCCTGCTCAACGGCTTTTTGGCGCTGATCACCCTCTACGTGTTAGCGCCCTTCACACACCAGCGATTCAAGGCCTACCAGCACAATAACAGCTGGTTCGGACGCTCTCGCTTCTCATTCCATGCCAGTGCTGGACGCTTCTACTTGATCTACCTGTTGCTGCTGGCGGCAATCGTGGCCTTTATCGTTGTCGTCGGCATGAGCGGCCTCGGCCATGCTTTCATGGTCTTGGGACAGCTGCAGAAGTCAGGCGGCCATGTGGATTCACGGGCCATCCTCAAGTCAATTCTTTATCTGTACGGCGCGCTGCTGCTGTTCGGGGTCCTGATCGGGCCGCTAATGCATGCATTGCTCACCAACCTCATATGGTCCTGCACTCGACTCGAGAGTCACCGCATCGAATGCCAGCTGTCACCTTGGATGCTGATATGGATCGGTGCCAGCAATTTTGCCTTGGTTGTACTCACGGTCGGACTGTTCATTCCGTGGGCGTCCGTGCGGCTCGCGAAGTATCAGGTGGAGTGCGTCCGATTGCTGCCAACCAGTGGTTTGCAGGAGTTTGTCGCCGCCGAACCGGAACGCGTCGGCGCCATCGGGGAAGAGGCGGCCACCGCATTCGATTTCGATATCGCTTTATAGGTTCGCCGGTGGATCGATAATGGTACCGGCGTCCTATTTTGACGGCCGCTCGACGCGCGTGCACAGCGTGACGCTCTCGGTCACGGGCGACGAGCTGGTCATTGCCGGCGAGGACATCGATCGGCACATTCCGTTTGCACAAGTGCGGATCGACGAACGCCTAGGCCGAGCGGCGCGCCGGCTGCGCCTCCCGGACGGTGGATGCTGCGAAGTGGGCGACCTTGCGGCGCTCGATGACTTGCTGGCCTCGACGGCGCATCGAGACGGATGGGTCGATCGGATGCAGCGCCGCTGCCGATTCGTCCTGTTAGCGCTGTGCGCTGTTGGCGTTCTAACGGGCGTAGCATACAAGTGGGGTTTGCCATGGGCGGCTGCCGCAGGCGCTCGGCGTATGCCGCCGATCGTCGCCAGTGTGATCTCCGCCCGGGCGATGGCGAGTCTGGATGCTGGGCTGCTCCAAGGGAGCCGGATCCCCGTCGCGCGACAGAACGCGCTCCGGATCCAGTTTGACGCTCTACAGGATCCGGGGCACCGCGTTCCTCACTCCACGTTGCTGTTTCGTGCCTCGCCGGAACTGGGCGCCAATGCCTTTACCCTACCCGACGGCACAATCGTGTTACTGGATGAACTGACCACTTCGATTGGAGACGATACGCATATTCTGGCAGTACTCGCCCACGAACTTGGTCACGCGCATGCCCATCATGGTCTGCAAATGCTGCTACGCAGCACTGCTGTGGGCGCATTCCTGTCCTTCTATCTCGGCGACATCAGTCAACTTCTTGCCGCGGCTCCAGCGGCGTTGATCCAGGCTCGCTATTCACAGGAGTTTGAACGGCAGGCGGATGACTATGGAGCCGCATTGCTGCAGCGACACGGGCTGTCACCCGGACTGCTTGCAGATGATCTAAGTCGCCTCGCGACCCTCAGACCGGATGCCACCGGTGGTGGGTACATGGCGAGCCACCCGCCCACCAAAGAGCGCATCCGCCGCCTGCGCGAGTTGCCGACCAGCCATGAACGTCAGCCTCGCACTCTCTTCGCAATACCGGCTGCACGAGCTCGAGCATCGCCAGTGCGGCTGCGTGTTGTAAGGCACGGGCTCTGGACTGAGCAGTGAGTCGACCGTGAAAATGAACAGCCCAGCCGGCCTGAGTGAGGCCACAGGCCGTGGCGAGCATGCCGTCGGACCTGTTCGCTTGGCCTCCGGCCTGGCGCTCACTCCGCAATTGATATCATTTTGCGCCTAGCGGACCCTGCCTGCGCAGACGCTCGAGCGCCGTCGAACTCAGCGGTGCGCTCAGACAGCGCGCCGCATATACCGCCGCACCGATGTCCGGCGGCAGGAGTGGCTCACGCAGTGCGTAATTCGCGCCACTTACCGCGAGGGCCGCGGCCAACCGCGGCCGCATCAGTGCGCCGGCGTGGTCAAATACGCCGCCAGAATAGGACACTGGCACCGTTTCCTGGGTCCTGAACTGCACAGCACACCGCGTCGCCTCGACCAGCTGCGCCAACTCCTCGGCAGCGCGGGCAAACACCTCGAGCGCCATCAAGTCACCGGCCAGCACCGCCTCGTGCACCAGCTTGGCGTGCTGCGCGATGGCAGCACGCTCACCATTTGCCTGTCCGTAGATGCGTGCACAAAGGTCCAGATCGTGCTCGAGGGCCAGTCGCGCCTTGAATAGCTCGTACAAGGGACCGCGCGGCAGTCGCCCATCGCTCATTCGCGAGTACAGCTCCAGGCCACGCACGGCGATCCAATAGGCGGAGCCCTCATCGCTGAAGAGCTCGCCCCAACCGCCACAGCGAGCGCTGAGACCGGCGCGCTCGCCATAACTGATTGACCCGGTGCCCGCGACCACGCTAATGCCGTCGGCTCCGGCCAGCGAACCGGCCCAGCCGCACACCATGTCGTTGCCGACCCGAAAGCGCCCGATCGGTAGACTACCCGCGGGGAGAGCATCCAAAGCATCGCTTAACGCACTGTCCTCGCCGTATCCGGGTAAGCCAAAAAACGCATAGTCGACCGCCGCAGGTGCCACAGAGGCGCGGCTCAATAGCTGTGCGATCGCCGCGTGCAAGGTTGCTCGCACAGCACCCAGACCACTGGCGACGAAATAGGTCGCAGTCGTGCGTTGTCGCGCCCTGATGTTGCCGTCGCGATCTATGAGCACGAGCGCCGTCTTGGTACCGCCGCCATCCACGCCCAGATACATACTTACGCGCCCTGTGACAGTGGGTATACGGTCACTCCACGAACCACGCGGCTAACGGTGACCGAGGCATTCTGATCGTCTGGAGGGTTGTCAAAGCGCAAGGCGCGGTGGCAGACGTACAACTGTGCGCAAACGACATACGGAATGGCCAACTCAATCTCATCAGCCGATTCCCGCCCAACCACGTACATACACTTTACGTCACCGCCCATATTACCCCGCCCGTTCACTGCCCACCCGGCACCGCCCCGCTGCTCCGCTCGCATCGCGCGCAGCAACGCCAGCCCATCTGAGCGCCCATAGTTGGCGCAGGCCGGCTTCCTCCAGCGCTCATTGTGCACGGCGTGCCCTATTACCGCCAATCGCGCGCAGCAGATCGTCGCCAGTCGCCTCGATGTGTGAGTACAGTAGCTCACGCAGTCGCGCTGCTTTTCGTGCTCGCCACTGCGTAGGCAACTGGCGCGTTCCCGCGAGACATGTTTGATCCGCTCCGCTACCCACGCTGGGTTACCCCGCGACAAATTCCGTCCGCCCTGGGTGGCTCACATCTATACTGCCCGACTATCTGCCCGGTATGGGGCGCGCGCCGGATTCGGTCAACGTCTACTACGCCTTGGGTCACCCGCCTATCGGACTGACGCTCGCGCCAGGCAGCGCCGATTCGTTGAAATCAGGCTGTCGGTACAATGGAGCTGTCATGTCCTTACATACCCGTTGGTTCTTTCCCACCCTGTGCATGCTGGTGGGCGCGCTGAATGCTACTACGGTCAGTGCGACAGAGGCCGATGCGCGTCTGCAAACCCTCTATCGCACCGAATGGCAGTGGCGCGACGCGCAACTGCCCGACCCGGAGGACACCCTCAAGCCGGTCAACGATCACCTGCCCAGAGTGGATGCGGCAACTCAGGACGCGCGGCTGAAATACTGGCAAGACACGCTCAAGCAGCTCGATAGCATCCCGCGCACCGAACTTTCGCCCGCGGAGCAGCTGAACTTCGAGATCTATCGCCCGCAGATCGAAGCGCTGATCAGCAGCCAGCTGTTTCGCGAGTACGAAATGCCAGTGAACTCCGACACGACGTTTTGGACCGAATTCAGCTACACGGCTCGACGCCCCTACCGCAGCGCGCAGGACTATCGCAACTGGATTGCGCAGATGGAAGACCTGCCTCGCTACTTTCGCGATCAAATGGAGCAGATGCGCGCCGGCCTGCGCCGCGGCTTCACGCCACCGCGCGTCACTCTGACCGGCCGCGACGCCTCACTCACGGCAGTAACCGATGCCGCGCCCGAGGCCACCCTGTTCTACATCCCGTTCAAGGACATGCCAGGAATCGCCGCCGCCGACCAGACCACTCTGCGCGCACAGGCGCTCGTCACTATTCGCAATAGCGTGCAACCCGCCTATCGCGCCGCACTGAAGTTCATGCGCGATGAATACCTCCCGTCCGCACGCACGACGCTCGCCGCCTACGATCTACCCGACGGCAAGGCCTATTATCGAGCCAAGATCCGCGAATTTGTGACGCTCGATCTCGAGCCGGCTGCCATCCATGATTTCGGTGTCCGAGAGGTCGCACGCCTGCACAGCCAGATGCTCGAGATCATGAAGGAGACCGGTTTTAAAGGCGATTTTCAGACGTTCCAGAAATTCCTCAAGACCGATAGTCAATTCCAGGCGAAGAGCGGAGAGGACCTGTTGATGCATGCCGCCTATATCGCCAAGCGCTTCGACGGCAAAGCCTCACAGTACTTCGGCATGCTGCCGCGCGCGCGCTTCGCGATCAACCCGGTGCCGGACGACCTGGCCCCTTTCTATACTGGTGGGCGCGGCGGTCCGGGCGAGTACCTGGTGAATACCTACAATCTTCCGAGCCGGCCGATGTACAACCTGACGGCCCTGACGCTGCATGAATCCGCGCCTGGCCACGCCTTTCAGATGTCCCTCGCCCTCGAGCACAAGGATCAACCCGAATTTCGCCAGCACACCTACATCTCGGCCTATGGGGAGGGGTGGGCACTGTACTGCGAACGTCTGGGCCAGGAAATGGGCATGTACGCGACCCCTTATGATCGCTTCGGCATGCTGAACTACCAGATTTGGCGAGCCGTGCGTCTGGTAGTCGATACCGGGGTACACTCGCAGGGCTGGACGCGGGAGCAGGCGCTCGCGTACATGCGCGACTACACCGCGCTGGCCGATCACGAGATCGAGACTGAGGTCGACCGTTACATCGCCTGGCCCGCACAGGCGCTGTCCTACTACCTGGGAGAGGACGCCATTCTCAAGGCGCGCGCCCGGGCGGAGCAGGCGCTGGGAGCGCGTTTCAATATTCGCGCCTTCCACGATACTTTGCTCGAACTGGGATCAGTGCCGCTGCCGGTAATTGCCGCGCGGATCGATCGCTTCATCGCCGACCAAGGCGTGGGCCCGTACCCGGATCTTGAATAGACTGGACGTGAGCGTCAATGGCGACTTGGGCCGGAATTTCACACCGGCGGCGCGGCCCGACGGCCCACCCGAGCGAACTACCGCCGCGCCTGCAGTTCCTCCAGCTTATGCTTCAGGGCCTCGAGTTTCTGGCCGGCTTCAGCCAATTTGCCTGCGGCCGTAAGCCGCTGATAGTCACTGAAATCTCGCGCTGCATCGCCAATCAATGCACTCAGCTCAGGCCTCACCCCAGGCACGTCCAAGGCACTGCTCACCGGCCGCGACCCAAGAGCGAACGTCGCGGCCCCGGCAGCGGGCGTACTGAGCGTCGAGGCGGCGCCGCCAAACAGGGCTGCCATCGCCGATTCAAAAGTGGGCCCGTAGGCGAGGCGATCCTGAACGGCGAGCACCACCAGGCGCAGTTCGGGCATTGGGCTGCGCTCGGCCTGCAGATAGATGGGCTCAGCGTATAACAGGGCATGGCCGATTGGGATGACGATCAGGGCGCCGCGGCGAACGTGCGAACCCTGCTGATTCCACAGCGTCAATTGACCTGACAGTTGCGCATTTTGATCGATGCGCGCTTCAATCTGTAAGGGTCCGTCGACGAGCTTGGTCTTGGGAAAATCGTAGACCACGGCCTGCCCATAGTGCTCCGCGTCGCTTCGGCCGGCTATCCAGGCGATCAAGTTGTTACGGTTGGCGGGTGTGAAAGGCAGAATTTCAATGAACTCTGTGCTCTGCTCACCCGGCAACGTCATCAACACGAAATTCGGCGCCGTGACCCGTTGCGGCTGATCGCTCAAACCGCCCTCCGAGGCGATGCTCCACAAATCCTCACGGTTATAGAACACATCCGGGTTGGTCATATGATAGAGACCGTAGACCGCAGCCTGGACCGACAGTAGCAGCTCCGGATAGCGCACATGCTTGCGCAGCGCGGCTGGCATCGCCGCGGCATCCGCAAACAGGCTCGGGAAAAGTGCTCGATATGCGGCGATGATCGGATCGGCCGTGTCAAAATCATAGAACGTGGTCGCGCCGGTGTAGGCGTCAATGACCACTTTCACACTATTGCGCAGGTAGTTGATCTGGCCGTCTCCCAGCTCAACACTGCGCGCGTAGGGGTAAGTATCCGCAGTCGTAAAGGCGTCCATGAACCAATAGATCTTGCCGTCCTCACCAACCACTACGTACGGATCCGGATCAAGGGTAAGGAACGGCGCGAGTTCCTGGACGCGCTCACGCAAGTTCCGGCGCATCAGCAGCCGACTATCCGGGTTCACATCGTCGCTAAAAGGCAGCTTGGTGAGATCGCCCCGGTCCAGCGCGATCAAGGTACGTCGCAGAAACCCACCCAAGCGGATGCCGGCCGTGCCTTCATACGAGTTGAGATTGTTGCTCTCGCCCTGCGGATAGTTGAATTCCTTCTGGTGGGTCTTGACGTAAACATCGCCATTGGTCAGCTCCCCGAAGTAGATTTCGGGTCGTACCACCGCAATATCCGGCGCGGTACTCTGAATCGGCATATTGCTGAGTACCAGAGTCGGCAGGCCCTCCGGAGTAAAGCCATTCACCGGATTCATCGTGACGCCATAGCCGTGTGTGTATATCAACTTCTCGTTGATCCAATTGCGACTGCTAGCCGGCAATTTGTCGAGGTTCAGCTCACGCGTGGCCAGCATCATCTGGCGAACTGAACCCCCGATCTGGTAGCGATCGATATCAATATCCGGAAAATCGTAATAGGTGCGAATTTCCTGAATCTGGCGCAACGTATCCTGCAGTGCGCGCCCATCCCACAAGCGGATGTTCTCCAAGGTGGTTTGATTGTGCAATGGATCCACCGCTTCGATGCTCGGGTCGGCCGGGAACGCGCGCGGCTGGATTCGATCGAGCGCGTAAGCTCGTCGCGTCATTTCAATATTGTGCGCGATATAGGGTCGCTCGCGCACCAGCTGATTCGGCTTGACGATGAAGCTACCGACGTACCATTCCACCATCGTCACCAACAGGTAACAAGCCGCGGCGGGCACCACAGCCAGCAGCAACCAACGCCGCGTCAGCGACCGGATGGCACACAGCGCCGCGATGCCAGCACCGGCGACGAGCGCCGCACACTCGAGGAGCATGCCGAGCAACGTCACGTGCGCATCCGTATATGTCACCCCCGAAAAGACTGCGCCCTCCTGAAATAGCAGGTCGAATCGAGCAAGAAATACGCGGACCGCCACCACCAGCAACCAGGCCGCCAGTGCCAATGCCAATCCCCGCCACTGGCGTGGCTCGCCAGCTACGGAACGGCCCTGGGTCCAGACGCGCGCGGCTTTGATCAGCGCCACCCACAAGCCCGCCACCACAGCCGCGATGATCGTTACCGTCAGCAGCCAACCGGACACCAGTCGCCAGACAGGTAGGGCGAACAGGTAAAAGTTCAACGGTCGGCCGAACACCGGGTCCGGCGCAGCGGCACCACTGGGCGCCTGAAGGTAAAGCGCAAAGGTCGTCCAGTGGCCCATCATTCTGGTGCCGGTGACCGCAGCCAAGAGGAGCGGCAACACAAAAGTGATTAGATTGGTTACGGGCTCGACCGGCAGTCTCACCGGTTGCCCGTTGACGTACAGCGTGTCACCGATCAGCTGGCCGAGCCGGGGCGGTTTCAACAGCCAGCACGCTGCGTACAACAACACGAACGTCGCGCCTGCGAAGAGTGCAAAGAGTACGGCCTGAAGGTTGAGTCGGGTCCAGAACACTGACGCGAATCCAAGCGAGTCGAACCACAGTGCGTCGACGTAATATGAAACCGTCGTGACAGTACCGATGAGCACCAATACGGATGCGCCCAAGGCCATCTGAATGACTCGACGCCGAGTCGCTGTGGGGTCACGCACCTGGGGTTCAAACGGTTTGCGCGCGCTCATGTGGCTGCATGATACGCTACCGCTCCAGAGCCGTCTGGCAGCGGGTGTTTGATAAGGAGAGCTCCATGCAAAAGGCCGTACGAAAATACCTGAAAGCCCTGGAAGCGGGCGACGCGGCAGGGGCAGCCGCTTTGTTTACCAAGGACGGCTGGGTGCAGTCCCCGTTCCTGGGCCGCCTACCCGTGCGCGACTTCGTGGCCACCGTTGCCAGCGCCTCGAGCGATTCAAAGCTGACGGTACACGATGTGCTCGTCAGCGCCGAGGGCCATACTCGAGCGGTGGCGTACTATCTCTACGACTGGCGCCTGAAGGATGGTTCGAGAGTGGCGTTTGACTGTGCGGACGTCTTCAATTTCGATCCGGACAGCGGCCACATCGCCTCGATCGTACTGGTCTACGATACACATTTGGTCCGAGACGTGGTGCGAAACAAGTATCCTGGCGGCGCACGCTAGCGCGGGCGATCTTAAGCTACTGGCACTGGCGTGGCGGGCAGCACCACTCCGTGGGGCTCGTCCCTCACCCATGTGAGCGTGACCACCGACCCAATGATGAGTGCGGCGCCCAGCCACTGGATACCAGTGAGTCGGTCCCCCAGGACGGGCATGGCCACGAGTAGCCCGAACACCGGTATGAGATTCAAGAACATGCCCGCCACGCTGGCGCTCAGTCCCTTCAGGGCCCACAGATATAACCAGAAGGCACAAGCGTATTGAATGATTCCGGATGCAAAGGCCAACGCCCAACCGCGACTGGCCACGTGGTGTATCAGTGGCGCACGATTGCTGACGATCAGGTACATCGTCACGGCCAGCAGCACCGCACCACCTTGCTGTGCGATCAGGGCCGACAGGGGTTCGGTGTCCGAGGAGCGCTGCGAGGACAACACCACATAGGCCGAGGCGCACAGCACGCCACCAATCAACAGCGTGTCACCTAGAATTGAAGGCGCGACGCCGTGCATGCGTAAATGACTGCCACCCACCAGAATGGCCCCCACCCCACCCACCGCAGCCAGCGCCAGCACCACGCCGCGTAGTCTCTCCTTGGCGAAAGCCCAGGCAAGAATGACCACCATGATCGATTCCGTCGAGGACAATACCACTGCCTCAGAAGCACTGATCCGCTGAAGGCCCTCCAGGCCCAGGAAATAGGCCAACCCCGGTTCCAGTACCCCCAACCACCAGGTCCTGGACAGGGATTGCAAAGATGGCAGGCGGATGCGCAGGAGTGGTGCCGCGCACACCAGGAAAAGAATGCTTGCCAGCAGTTGGATCACCAGCAACAGGGATGGCTCGAAATAGCTCAGTGCCAGCTTTGTGAGGGTCATGCCAGCCCCCCAACACAGCGTTGCCGCCAGCGCGAGAGTAACGTAGGTCACGCGGGCGGGTGCCTTCATGACAGGTAAGCCTCGCTGGCCGGGTCCCGCACCGAGACGGGTGACCAGGCGTGTTGAAATTTGTCGTCCTGGTCGATGCGCTGCCCGCGTACAAAGCCGAAGTTCTCGTGGCTGTGCGGATGCTCGGCAGCGGAGAGATACTCCAGATCCAAGTGACCCCAAACTTCGAAATCGCTGCGCGGTCGATCCTGCGAGGCATCCATCATCACTTTGCTGGGTATCAGCACGTCAGTATGGTACAGGGCAGAATAGCTGTCGGAGGCGAAGTTGCCCGGCACGTGCTGTGGACGGTGCTTCATCGGGCAGGCGTCGGGCGCGCGATTCTGATCAATATTGTGCCAACTGCAACTGCGTCTGGATTGCTGGTCCATGGACAGGCCGCCGTTCCCGATCGACGCCCACGCCAGAGTACGTACGGCCTTCAAGGCACTGGCCAAGTCGGGTGCGATTCCACGCTTCACCAGACTGTTGGCCAGTAGACCTGGGGAATTGACCGAAATCATGATTCCGCCCGGAATGCGCCGATCATGATTACTGGTACGGTGGGCCGAGGTGTAAAAGACGTTGATGCCCCCCTTCAGACAGGTGAGCACGCCATCCGCACCCCTAAACGGAAGTGATTCGGTGTAAATCGTATCGGCGAGCACGGGAGCGTGTTCAACCAGATAGAGATCGCAAAGTGCGAGACACAATTCGACCAACTCCGGCCCCGGCTTGGCATACGCCAATTCCGGCGCATTGAACATAATCAAAAATCCGTGCGCGAGGCCCTCCGAGGCCCGATCCCTCCATGCCCTACGTGCCTGCTGAATTTTGTGTACAACATAGGGGCTGCCTCTGACCATATCAGCCCGATTTATCCAGCATATTTCGTACCTGATGCCGCCCAGATTCTTGGCGCCGAGGCGCCCGAACATGCACGGCTGAAAGCGACTCGCCCACATGCGCAGCCGCGCTATCTTGCATTCATCAGTGCAATCCGGATTTAGCATGACCTGGTTCGCCTCATCTATATCCGCTCCAAAGCTAGCCGCGGGGGCCATGCAAGGTGTGGATGCCAGCAATCTTTCGAGATCATCGGTGGGCTCTGAAGCGGTAGCGCATGGCATGGCCAGTTCTCCCTGGTAATTGTTCGACCTATGGGATTAATTCAGCTGCGTGACGCGTGGGCAGCCTTAGCCAGATTAAGTCTATGCATGCCTCATACATTGGTCAAACCGGGCCGCTTTCGCGCCTTACAGCTCGCCCCGAGCTCCGGCCGGCTACCGCGGGGTGCCTGCGGTCAGATGCATGCGTTACGCATGTATTGTATAGTCCGGGCATCGATCCAATCTTTACCGTGTTGTACTGCGGATTTGTTGCAGCCGCTTGCTGCAACCACAGAGGAGTTTTGGTAAATGCAAAATGCCAGAGGGCGAAATCTACTCGGCGCGTTCGTGGTTGCCGTCCATGACAGGATGCAGCAGCAGGCGGAGGCGGAGATATCCATGAGCGGCCAGGCCGCCGCGGCGTTGGTCACCATTGGTCATAATTTCGGCCGCAGCGTGGACTTCTTGAGCGGAATTCTGCAGTTGAGTCATTCCGGGTGCGTGCGCCTGGTCGACAAGCTGGTTGATCAAGCCTTGGTCGAGAGGCGGCCCGGGGGGGATCGGCGATCAGTGGCCTTGTACCTGACTGAAGCCGGTCAGCAGTGCAAACGGGATGTGTTGCGCGCGCGGCGCGAAGCGCTCAATACGGTGTTTGATACCCTGGACGGTAAAGGGCAAGAGCAGTTGGTTGGACTTATGGAGACCATGCTCAAGGCCATCACTTCCTGCAAGGATGACGCGGATGTCATTTGCCGTCTGTGCGAGGAGCGCTCGTGCGCTCAGGCCAGGTGCCCAGTCACTCTGGGCGCAGCTGCCAATTGCACCAAGCACCCCGTTTCGACCCTCCAATAATTGTTCATGCTTTAAATGATCACGGGAGATTGCGGCGGAGCCGGCCTCCGCCGATCTCTTCCAATCCTGATGTGCTGCTGGGCTGCAAGCCCGTCGGCCAGTGCCGCCGAAACAGCCACGGTCGCGGTTGCCTCGGACTACGACTTTCGCGGCGATACGCAGACTAACCACGCCCCAGTAGCCCAGCTCACCTTCGAATGGTCGGGTCTTGATGACGGCAAGGTCGGATTGTTCGCCAGCGACGTCAATTTCGGGACTGTCCCGAGCGTGGGCAATCCACAACTGGAATTGGCACCCTATTTCGAGCTCAGCGCCAAAGTCACCCCGGAACTCAAGCTGAACGGCGGTGCCGCCTATTACACCTACGTGATCGGCGGGGGTGGTCGCTACGACTTCGGCGAGATTTACCTCGCCGTCGACTACTTGAGAGTGCGCGGTTCGCTGTACTACACGCCCAACTACGATGGGAGTGCCACCCCGCGTCAGGTGGCCGCCGAATACATTGCCATTGACGGCACCACCGAGCTTGCCGATCGCTGGTCATTGCTGGAGCACGCCGGCTATGCCTGGGGAGACTACTGGACCGAGATTGGAGGTGGCAGGAAACTCGACGTCTCCCTGGGCCTCACTCACCATCTTGGTAAAGTTGATCTCGCGCTGCTGTTCATCGACAAACGGCAGGTTAGCGCCGGTCCGGCGCATCAATCCGACACCACCGGCCGAGTGGTATTCTCCTTAAGCAGGACGTTCTCGCTATGAAGGCAATACGCGTATGGCAGTTCACCTCTTCCTGGCGATTGGCGGCGCGCTCATTGCCACCATCGTGGCCCACGACAGCGCCGCGCACTTTGCGGCGCTGATAGGCGCGCTTGCGGGTCTGGCCATCGCCGAAGCCAGTCGGCTTTGGCGTCAGCTGCAGGAAGTTCAACGCGATATTCAAGCACTTCGCACGGAATTCATGGCTCGCCGCGAGCCGGTGATACCCGTCCGACCGACGGCCTCTGCACAGGCGGCGGCGCAAGCGCCAGCGCCAGGGCCATCACCAGCACCAGCACCATCACCAACACCAGCACCAAATCCAGCGCTAGCCTCGGCTCCAGCAACGGCTCCGGCAACAACGGCTGCGCACCCCACACCCATGACCGGGCCCGTCCCGCAGCGGCCCATTGTTGCACCTGAATGGCCCATCGTGCAGGCGATTCGGGATTTCCTTACTGGGGGCAATGCGCTGGTTTGCGCTGGTGTCATCGTGCTGTTCTTTGGCGTCGCATTCTTGTTGCGCTACCTTGCCGAGCACACGCATGTGCCAATTGAATTTCGGCTATCCGGCGTGGCCTTGGGAGCGGTGATTCTGCTGGGACTGGGGTGGCGACTGAGACTGAAGCGCGCCGGCTATGCCCTGGCATTGCAGGGCGGTGCGGTGGGCATTCTGTACCTGACCGTGTTTGCGGCCTTGCGACTCTATGGGCTGCTCTCGCCGGCCGTCGCCTTTCCGTTGCTGGTGCTGTTGGCGGCGTTGTCTGCGTCGCTGGCCGTATTGCAGAATTCACAGGCCTTTGCGCTGCTGGCTGTCACCGGAGGGTTTCTGGCGCCAATTCTGGCGTCCACCGGTCACGGCAGTCACGTGGTGCTGTTCAGTTATTACGCAGTTTTGAACGCCGGCATACTGGGCATCGCCTGGTTTAAGTCGTGGCGGCCACTGAACTTGGCCGGTTTCCTGTTTACCTTTGCGATCAGCACGGTGTGGGGGGTACTGCGCTACAGACCTGAGTTGCTGAGCAGCACCGAACCCTTTTTGGTGCTGTTCTTTTTGTACTACGTGGCCATCGCCGTGCTCTACAGTTTGCGCCAGGCACCGCACTTGGCCGGTTACGTCGACGGGACGTTGGTATTCGGTACGCCGTTGGCGGCATTCGGCCTGCAGACGGCCATGCTGCACGAGCAGCTCATGAGCCTGGCCTACAGCGCGTTGTTCGTCAGTGCGCTGTATCTGGGCATTGCCTGGCGGCTGCAGCGGCGCCGGAGTAGCGAGCAACGGCTGTTGATCGAGGCCTTTCTGGCGTTGGGCGTGGTGTTTCTGACTTTGTCCGTGCCGCTGGCCCTGAACGGCCATTGGAGTTCGGCAGCGTGGGCTTTGGAGGGCGCTGCGTTGGTGTGGATCGGTTGCCGCCAACAGCGGGCGCTAGCACGCGCTTTCGGATCACTCCTGCAAGGGGCCGCCGGCGCCATGATTGTATGGCACCTGGATGTGGGAGCCGATACCTGGGTTTGGCCGAGCGGACTTTACCTCAGCGGCCTGATGGTAGGTGTCGCGTCCGTCTTCGCCGCCTACCTGCTGCATACCAAACGGGACAGTCTGCACGAATTTGAGCGCTGGTATGCCGTCCCGTTGTTCTTCTGGGGAATGCTTTGGTGGCTGCTGAGCGGTGTGAGCGAACTGCAACGGCGCGTGCCCGAGGCGTACCAGATTGGTGCGACGCTGTGCTACCTGGCCGGTACCGCACTGCTGTGCAGTGAGCTGTGTCGACGGTCTACCTTCAGTCTCGCGCGGATACCGGCACTTTTGCTGCTTCCGGCCATGGTGCTGAGTTTTCTGTACTCGGCGGGCACGTTGCATCATCCACTCGATCATGGTGGGTGGATAGCATGGCCACTGGCCTTTGCTGCGTTCTATGTGATAACGCGGGAGCATGAAGGCCCCGCGGGCGGAGGATTGGCAGGTGGCCTGCATGCGGTCTCACTTTGGTTGTTGCTTGGGATCGCCAGTTGGGAAATCGCGTGGCAGGTCCAGGCGACGCTGGGTGCTCGGGGATCGTGGTCAGGCATAGCCTGGGCGGTGGCGCCCGCTACGGTACTATTTGGGTTGCCTGCGCTGACTCGGACTGTTAGTTGGCCATTTGCGGTGCATCGCCTGGCTTACTTGGGCGTTGCCGGCACGGGAATAGGAGCCTATCTGGGCGCATGGATGTTGGCCGTGAATATACTGCTGCCGGGCAACGCCTTCCCCCTCCCCTACCTCCCCCTGTTAAACCCCTTGGATATCGCCCTGGGGATTGTCCTGCTGACCCTGATTCGCCATCATCTTGCGTTGCGCACCGTGCAACTGGCCGGCGACGAGAGCATGCGGCGCGGGGTTGCAGGCGCGTTGGCGGCGTTTGGATTCGTGTGTCTGAATGGGGCTTTGTTCAGAGCCGTGCATCATCTGGCGGGCGTACCCTATACGCTGACGGCCATGCTGCACTCCACGCTGGTGCAAACCGCATTGTCCATTTTTTGGGCGGTGCTGGCCTTGGCAACCATGATGATCGCTACCCGGCGCGGCATGCGGCCGGTGTGGCTGTGCGGGGCATCGCTCCTTGGAGTTGTTGTGATGAAGCTCTTTATGGTGGACCTGTCGAGCATTGGTTCGATAGAGCGCATTGTGTCCTTCGTTGGAGTGGGTTTACTGATGTTGGTGCTGGGCTATTTCTCGCCGCTTCCTCCCGCCCTGGAGGAGCACCGCTGATGCTTGCGGCAAGACTTGCCAGCGGAGCGCTGGCCGTGCTCATCGCTGGCCCCGACTTGGCCGCCGAGTTCACTCCGCAGGACTTTTCCGCAGGCATGCCCGTGCTCACCCCGGCAGGGGCCGCGGCCTACCGATTTTCGCTTCCGGTGACCGTGTACCAGACCGTCGTCTACGACAATTTGAGCGATCTGCGGGTTTTCAACGCTCAAGATGGCGAAGTTCCCCTGGTAGTGACGCTACCGTCCGCGACGCGGACGGCGCATGCGGGTGAGCGTGAGTTGCCTTTGTTTCCTGTGCACGGTGAGTCCATTGTTGCGCTCGATTCGCTGCGTGTGACAATGGGTACACAGGGTTCCACTCTCCATCTGCAGACTCGCGACCCGCGCTCCGCCGCGGCCCCTGAGTTGCGCTACGTGCTGGATGGTCGGGGACTGGACACGGCGATTACGGCTATCAGTGTGCAGTGGCCGAGTGACGCGCTGGACTTTGCGGGCAAACTGAAAATTGAGGCCGGCGAAACTCTGGGTGTGTGGCACACCGTGATCGATGGTGCGCCAATCGCCAATCTGCATGCCAATGGACAGCAGCTCATCGAGCGACGCGTGGAGCTGCCCGGGGTGCGCGCCAAGTTCTGGCAATTGAGCTGGGTGGGAACCGCCGCTCCGTTTGAATTCACGGGGGCAAGTGTGGAGCCGGCTTTGGTAGCAGAGCAACCCGCACGCTCCCGCGTGGCCGCGACAGGCACTGCGGTGGCGGGACAGCACGGCGAGATCGACTTCGATTTAGGCGTCCACGCACCGGTTGAGCGCATCAATCTTGAGCTGCCGACCGTCAACAGTGTGGTTTCCGCAGAAGTGCTCTCGCGCCGGGATGCCCAGGACTCCTGGCACACTGTGGTGCGCGGTGGGTTCTACCGGCTACAGGCAGATAGCCAGGAACTGCGCAATGGGCCGATTGCCGTGGCTACCAACACGAGTCGGTACTGGCGAGTACGCCCACTCCAACCGGTCAACGGCATCGGTCCGGGCATAGTGCGTTTGGAGGCGCAATGGCGCGCACACGAGGTGACGTTTTTGGCGCGTGGCGGCGGACCGTTTCAGCTCGCCTTCGGGAGCAGCGCCGCCACGCAGGCAGGTGCTGGATTTGATGCTCTGCCTGAAGGCATCGCCGTGGTGAGTGCAACGTTAGGCGCCGCGCAAGTATTGGGCGGCGAAGCGCGCTTGCAGCCGCCGACAGCGCCGTTTCCGTGGCGGATAGCGGTGCTCTGGGCAGTACTCGGTGTTGGTGTGTTGTCGCTGGCCGGAATGGCTTATAGATTGTCGCGGAATGTGGGTGGCCGGGCCAATTAGCTGACCAGGCGCGCAGGGCTGGTGGCCCCGCGTAGCCGCCTACCGCTATACTCTGCGCCCCGGCAATTGCCTGTTAACAATTCGTCACTTCGGGCCGCATCACCATGAGCTTGTCCCTTCGCGATCAGCTGTTGAAGGCCGGCCTGGTCAACGAAAAGCAGGCCCGCGAAGCCGAGCGGCAGCTCCAGCAGAAGCAGCAACAGGCAAGCCACCAGCAGTCCAAACGCCAGCGCGCACTGCCTAGCGCCCAGGAGTCGGCTGCGCTGCGGCGCGCTCAGGACAAGGCAGTCCGCGACGGGCAGCTCAATCTCAAGCGCCAGGAGCAGGCCGAGCGCAAAGCGCGCCAGGCACAGGCCAGGCAGTTGATCGAGCAGAACCGCCTGCCCAAGATTGCGAGCGAGGAGTACTTTAATTTTGTCGACGGGCAGAAGATTCGGCGCATCTGTGTGGACACGGGCACCCGTGAACGGCTTCATCGCGGCGAGCTGGTTATCGTGCGATTCGGCCACCACTGTGAACTGGTGTCAGCCGAAATTGCCGAGCGGGTTCGGGAGCGCGATCCACGGGCAGTTGTCACCGGAGCGGCCGCCGCTAATCCCACAGCGCCCGGCGTGCCCAATGCAGCCGATGACGCTTACCGTGATTTCGCGGTTCCCGATGACCTGGTGTGGTAGCCGCCCGTCGCGGACGGACCGCGCAAACGCTGCAGCCATTGTCGTTTGCTGGCGATACCCAGCTCCGGCCTGGTTCGCAAAAACTCCCCTCTGACCACGGCCGCCGTGTGCTGGGTGTCGTTTGGCCGCCAGCCCGGCGGCTTGAACGCATATTGGAGCCGCAGTCTCCAACCGCGGGCCTGTCGCAGGTCCCGAAACAGTGCCACGCACTCGCCGAAATATAGATCGATGAAGCTGCCCGTCTCCGTTTTGCGGGTGATACCGTACTCGATCCTCACCTCGTCGCGCAGTGGTTGCAGCGTTCCGAACATCCAATCCCACACTGGCAGCATGGTGCAAAAATTGGTATCCATATACAGCGGATTTCTCGCGTGATGGACGCGATGATGGGAGGGCGTGATGATGAAAAAGCGTGCCCATCCAAGCCGCCCGGTCTTGAGCGTGCGCTCACCCGCATGGATGAGCGTGCCCCAAAGCGCCTCGAAAGTCATGATGACCACCAGCGTGGCAGGCGCGACGCCCAATACCATCAGGATCACCAGTTGAATCACGGCAGTCACGTAGCCTTCGGCGAAAAAATGCACCCAGGCCACGGTCATATTGAAATTGGCCGGTGCGTGATGCGGGGAATGCAGGCACCAAAACACTCGGATCCGGTGAGCACCGAAGTGCCACACCCAGGTGGACAGCTCCCACACCAATAATGCATAGATCCAGCCATACCAGTTATGCCCGACCGAAAAGAGCGACAGCTTTTGAAAGGTCGGCTGCCATTTCCAGAACATGTCTATCACAATCAGGCGCGGCAGGAACTCCAGCACCAAGGCAACCAGAAAAGTGGCCTGATAGTCCGCGATGAGTGCGCTGGCAAAGCGCCGAACTTTTTCCAGACCCCAGGTGCGCGCCCGATCATCGCGCAATTCGCGCACCAACAGTCGGGCAATCTCCCAGACCGTGAACGCCGAAATCAACAGCCCAATAATGGCCAGCGCGCTCTTGTAGTACTCCCTGGAGTGGAACGGCTCGAGGAAATCGCTCATGAAGCCGCGACCTTGGCCCGTGGCCGACAGATATTGCACCAGGCCCGCGACCAGGCTGTAGCCTGTATAGCAAAATGCCAGCGCGAACACGGCGCGCTCCACGTATCGCCAGCGCTGAGCGAGCGCCTCGGCGCGCCGGCTCACGGGCGCTGTATGCTCGTTTGCCATTCACTCATCTCCAAGCCCGGCATTCATAGCCTTGGGGCCGCTAGAACATACCGACGATCTTGCCATGCTCATCCACATCAATGTGGTTGGCAGCCGGCACTTTGGGCAATCCCGGCATGGTCACTATGTCGCCGCAGATCATGACTATAAACTCGGCGCCGGCTGCCAGACGAACTTCGCGAATGTTCACGATATGACCGGAGGGTGCGCCCCGCGCCTTGGGATCGGTGGAGAAGGAGAACTGGGTCTTGGCCACGCAGACGGGAAAATGACCATAGCCGCCCTCCTGGAGCCGGCGGATCCGCTCGCGCACTTTGGCATCGGCACTGATGTCGGCGGCGCCATAGATGCGCTTCGCGATGACAGCCATTTTGTCCCACAGTGGCAGCGAGTCCTCGTACAGCATTCGGCAGGCGCTGGGGCCGTTGCAAAGGCGCACCACTTCCTCGGCCAGTTCCACAGCACCGGCTCCGCCCTGGGCATAGTGTCTGGCGGTTACGGCCTTTGCGCCCTGGCGCGCCACGCCTGCGTGCACCGCGGCCAATTCGAGCGCGCCGTCCTCGGCTCGGGCGTTGATAGCCACCACGCACGGCAGGCCGAACTGCTCACGCACATTGTGAATGTGCCGCTCCAGATTGACGAGGCCGCGGGTCACTGCCGCGACATCCTCGTGCGCCAGGTTGCTCACCTCGACGCCGCCGTGATATTTCATGGCGCGCACGGTGACCACAATCACCGCAGCGGCGGGCCGCAGTGCCGATTTTCGACACTTGATGTCGATGAATTTCTCGGCCCCCAGGTCCGCGCCAAAGCCCGCCTCGGTCACCACGTAGTCGGCCATTTTCAGTGCACTGCGCGTGGCAATGGCCGAATTGCAGCCGTGGGCGATGTTGGCAAAGGGCCCGCCGTGGATCAGCGCCGGATTGTTCTCCAGAGTCTGCACCAGGTTGGGCGCCAGCGCATCCTTGAGCAGCGCGGCCATGGCGCCGTGTGCTTTCAGATCAGCGGCACACACCGGGTGCTGCTCGCGGGTGTAACCCAAGACGATCCTGCCGAGTCGCTGCTTCAGGTCGGTCAAACTGGTCGCCAGACACAGGATGGCCATGACTTCGGAGGCGACCACGATGTCAAAGCCGCACTCACGCGGATAGCCGTTGGCGCTTCCGCCCAGGCCCACGATGATCTCGCGCAACGCTCGATCGTTCGCGTCCAGCACCCGTCGCCAGTTGATTCGGCGCACATCCAGCCCGAGTTCATTGCCGTGGTAGATGTGATTGTCGATAAGTGCCGCTAATAGATTGTTGGCGGTTGCAATGGCGGCGAAGTCGCCGGTAAAGTGCAGGTTGATATCCTCCATGGGCACCACCTGCGCGTACCCTCCCCCCGCGGCACCGCCTTTCATCCCAAAAACCGGCCCCATGGCTGGTTCGCGCAAGCAGATGATGGCCTTCTTGCCCAGGCGATTGAGGGCGTCGCCCAGTCCCACCGTGGTCGTGGTCTTGCCCTCACCGGCCGGGGTGGGTGAAATAGCCGTGACCAACACCAACTTGCCGTCCGGCCGGCCCTCGAGCGATTGCAGGTAAGGCAGAGCAATTTTCGCCTTGTAGCGACCGAAAGACTCCAAGTGCTCTTCGCCAATGCCAAGACGCTCCGCAGCCAGGATCCCAATCGGCCGCATAATGGCCTGCTGGGCAATCTCGATATTGCTCTTCATCCGCCCCCCGGAGGCAACGCTTATAGGTATGGTCCGATCTACAATAGCCTATGGCGCAACAAGGGGAAATGCACTCGTGATACCCACGTCACCTTCGCAGCGAATTCCCCTGGGCCGCAGCGGCCTGAGCGTCGCGCCGCTGGGTTGGGGCATGTGGCGGTTCGCGGGGACGGATTTGGCGACGGCGCGCTCGCGCGTGGATGCCGCACTCGAGATCGGCTGTACGTTGTTTGATACCGCGGATGTGTACGGATCTGGAGCGCACGGCGGCTTCGGCGCAGCCGAAACCCTTTTCGGTCTGGTGTTGCGGGACGATACGTCGATTCGCTCGCGCATTGTGCTGGCCACCAAGGCCGGCATCTGCCCGGGGGTGCCGTATGATTCCACCGGGCCGTACCTGCTCCAGGCTTGCGAAGCGTCGCTCCGGCGCCTGGGCGTTGAACAGATCGATTTGTTGCAAATCCATCGACCTGACTTGCTGGTCCACCCGGCCGAAGTGGCGCAGGCCTTTGACACCCTGCATCGCCAGGGCAAGGTGCGCGCTATCGGCGTCTCCAATTACAGCGCTACTCAGACGCGGGCGCTATTGGCGCATTTGACCGTGCCCATGGCCAGCGTACAACCCGAGTTTTCCGCCCTTGCCATTGAACCCCTGGAAAACGGCGTGTTGGATCTGGCACTCGAAGTGGGCATCGGCGTGCTTGCCTGGTCGCCGCTGGCGGGCGGCCGGTTGGCGGAGCCCCGTGGAGACGTGCGTGCCGACCGGGTCGTGACCGCCTTTGCGACCCTAGCCGCCGATCGCGGCACCACACCCACGGCCCTGGCCTACAGTTGGCTCATGGCACATCCCGCCCGCGTGGTGCCGTTGATCGGCAGCCAATCGCCCGCACATATTCGTGCCGTGGCCGCCGCCTACGCCGTGAGCTGGACGGCGCCAGACTGGTACCGGATTCTGGTGGCAGCGCGGGGGGCGCCCATGCCTTAGCCGTCCCGGCCCTGATCAGCTGGGCCGAATCAGCATGGCTTATTTATTATGGACGAGATAATATAAGGGACCTGGCGGAGGTGCGCACCATGAATACCGATGTCATCATTACTTGTGCCGTAACTGGCGACGACACCAAGGTCACCAAGAGCCCGCACTGCCCGGTAACCCCGGAGCAAATCGCGGTCTCAGCTGTCGAGGCTGCGCGCGCGGGTGCCGCCATCGTACACATACACGTACGCGATCCAGTCACCGGGGCCTTCAGCATGGCGACGGAGCACTACCGCGAAGTGGTCAAGCAGATCCGCGCCAGCGGGGTGGACGTGCTGGTCAATCTCACTTGCGGCATGGGTGGCTTTATTTACGTCGGCGATCACGGTATGCACGATACCCCAGCCCCAGGCACCGACTTTGTCAGCCAGGAAGATCGCATGCGTCATGTGATCGACCTGTGCCATGAGGGCAAGTACCGACCGGACATCGCCACCCTGGATTGCGGCAGTTTGAATTTCGGCGACACCAATCGTGCCTATGTCTCCACTCCCAATTACCTGCGGCGCGGGGCGGCGATGCTGCGTGAGTTGGGGGTCAAGCCGGAGCTGGAGATTTTTGACACCGGCAATCTGTGGTTCGTCCGACAACTGATCAAAGAGGGCTTGATCGACGCGCCGGCCATGATTCAGCTGTGCGCTGGCATTCCCTGGGGTGCGCCCGCGGACCTGGGACACCTGCTGGCGATGGTCAATACGCTGCCGCAGGATTGCTTCTGGACCTCATTCGCCATCAGCCGCATGCAAATGCCCTGGGTGGCGCAGTCCATATTGCTGGGGGGTCACGTGCGCGTCGGCCTGGAGGACAATCTGTATCTGAGCCGGGGCGTTTATGCCAGTAATGCCCAGCTGGTAACCAAGGCGCGTACGATAATCGAGGCCATGGGCGCGACCGTGGCGGGTCCGGCCGTGGCGCGCGAACGCCTCAAACTGCGTTAGCACGGCCGCTTGCACCGTGACCGCGAGTCCAGATCAGTACACGACCCGGGTCGCGCCCGCTTGGATCGACTATAACGGTCACCTGCGTGATGGCTATTACACCGTCGTGTTCAGCTGTGCCATCGACGCTCTGATGGACAGGCTGGGCTTGGACGAGGCCTATCGCCGCGCCACACACTGCACGCTCTACACTCTCGAACTGCATGTGCATTTTCTGCACGAAGTGACCGCCACCGACGAACTCACCGTACGCTGGCGGGTGTTGGATGCCGATCACAAGCGCCTGCATGTGGCGTTGGAGATGTACAGCGCACAGCGTCCCGCGCCGGCGGCGAGCGCGGAGTTCATGCTACTGCACGTACGCCAAGGCGAAGCGCCGGCCGCCGCCGAATTTCCGGCTGAGATTGCCGCAGCCATTGAAGCGTTGCGGGTGGCTGCCGCAGCCAATCCTGAAGTAAGTCCCGGTTCCCGTAAGATCGGACTGCGCAGGCATTGAGTGGACAAGGCTCTTCAGCGCCTGCTCAAGCCCAGCACGCTCGCGCTCATCGGCGGTACCTGGACCGACGCGGTCGCCGCCGCCAGTCGCAAGCTGGGGTTCCAAGGCGAGTTGTGGCGCGTTCACCCGACTCGCCCCAACACGGCCAGCGACCACTACTATCGCTCGGTCGAGGAGTTACCGGCAGCCCCCGATGCGGCCTTCATCGCGGCTCCAAGAGAGGCGGCGGTAGCAGCGGCGGCGGCCTTGAGTGCACGGGGTGCGGGCGGCTTCGTGTGTTTTGCCTCAGGCTTCTCCGAAACGGGCACCCGCGAGGGTACGGCCTTGTCCGAGCAGCTGCGTCGCAATGCCGGTGCGCTACCCTACTTCGGCCCGAATTGTTACGGTTTCGTCAATTTTTTCGACCGAGTGGCACTGTGGCCCGACCAAGTGGTGGGTGCGCCGGTACAACGCGGGGTCGCGCTGATTTGCCAGAGCGGCACTTTGGCCCTGACCTTGATGTTCAACGAGCGCTCACTCCCGATTGGCTATCTCTTTACGGTGGGCAATCAGAGCCGTCTGGCCGTTGAGGACCTAATTGAGCAACTGCTAACGGACGAGCGCGTCAGTGCCTTTGGCGTATACGCGGAGGGCATCAAGGACGGTCCGCATCTGGCGCGCGCGGTGGCCAAAGCCCGCGCAGCGGGGAAGCCCGTCGCGCTCATCAAGAGTGGTCGCAGCGCTGCCGCCGCCCGCACCGCACTCAGCCACACTGGCGCGCTGGCAGGTTCTGATTCCGTTTTTGATGCCTATTGCCGGCAGAGCGGCATTGCGCGCTGCGATACCTTGAGCACCCTGTGTGAGACTTTGAAGATCTTTCACTGCGGCGGCCCGCTCCCCGGCCGGCGCGTCATGGTGATGGGCGCATCGGGCGGCGACATGGCCATGAGCGCGGATCTGGCGCAGCCGCTGGGTCTGAGCTTTCCGCCCGTGCCGCCGGCCACGGCCAGCCGACTGCAGCAGTTGCTGACGGAGCGGGTCACCATTGCCAATCCGTTCGATTTTCACACCTATATCTGGTTTGATCCGCCCGCAATGCTGGCGCTGTTCACGGCGGTGCTGCGCGCCGGTTACGACGCGGTGGGTTTCGTGCTCGACAATCCACCGGAGTCCGAGGCGGACGTCACGGCCTTCCTGGCGGCCATCGAGCAGTTCATTAACGCCTCCATCGGTGCACCCACGCGAGCGATGCTGATGGCTTCGCTTCCGGAGACGATTTCACCCAGCGTGCGACGCCGCTGCCTCGAGGCGGGTGTGGTGCCTCTCCAAGGGCAGCGGGAAGCACTCGAAGCCCTCAACCTGGCCGGTGCCACCGGCGAGTGCTGGCGCGGGGGCCGCACTGTGGAACTGCTGTATCCGGGGAGTCGGGCAGCAGCGCCTGCGCGGACGCTGAGTGAACCGGAGGGCAAGGCGGCGCTGGCTGCCTTCGGAGTCACCGTGCCTCGCGCGCTAGCGGTGCCTACCGCAGGGGCCGGCCAGGCCGCCATTGATCTAGGCTTTCCCGTGGTGCTCAAAGCGGTGGGTGCGCACCTTACCCATAAATCCGAGCTCGGCGGCGTCGTGCTGAACATCGGTACCGGCGAAGCAGCGGCTCGGGCCGCGACACAGCTCGCGTCGATTTCGGGAACTGTACTGGTAGAGTCGATGATCAGCGATGGCGTGCTTGAAATGCTGGTGGGCCTCATCGTGGATCCGCAGTTCGGCTTGACCCTGGTGCTCGGTGCCGGTGGCGTACTGACCGAGTTGCTCGAGGATTCGGTCACATTGCTGCCGCCCTTCACCAGCTCGAGTGTCGGTAATGCCCTGCTGCGCCTGCGCTGTGCTCCGCTCCTGCAAGGGTTTCGCGGCCGGCCGGCGGCTGATGTGCCTGCATTGATCGAGCTGGTACTGGCGGCAACTCGATTTGCACACGCGCACCTCGACACCTTGGTGGAAATGGATCTCAATCCGGTAATCGTCCGACCGTTCGGGCACGGTGCGATGGCCGTGGACGCGCTAATTCGCCTCAAATAAAGGACCCCTTATCATGTCAGATCGCATAACTGTGGCGCGCAACGGCGCAGTGCTTGAAATCACCCTCGATCATCCGAAGGCAAACGCCATCGATGCCGCGGCCAGTCGGCGCCTGAATGATATTTTCACTGAGTTCAGAGACGATGGCGCGCTGCGGGTGGCCATCGTGACCGGCGCTGGCGACAAATTCTTCTCCGCGGGCTGGGATCTGAAGGCCGCCGCGGCCGGTGAACCATCCGATGCCGACTGGGGGGTAGGCGGCTTCGCCGGGTTGAACCATCCGCGCAATCTGAACAAGCCGATCATCGCTGCGGTGAATGGTATCGCCTGCGGCGGCGGTTTTGAGCTGGCGCTGGGCACCGACATCATCGTGATGGAAACACACGCCCGCTTTGCGCTGCCCGAGATCAACGTGGGAGTACTGCCCGACGCCGGCACCATCAAATTGCGCCGCCGCATACCCTACCACGTGGCCGTGGAATTTCTGATGACCGGTCGATGGATGGATGCGCTGGAAGCCAAGCACTGGGGACTTGCCAACCACGTTGTGCCCCAGGGTCAATCGCTGGCCAAGGCCCGCGAGATTGCCTTGCAGTTGTGCTCGGGCCCGCCACTACTGTTTCCGGCCATCAAGCAGCTGCTGCGCCACACTGAGATGGTACCGGAAGGCCAGGCCTTCGAGCTGCATGACGCGCTCGATGCCGTACAGCGCGTGGTTCGCTCCGAAGACCTGCAGGAAGGGGCGCGCGCGTTCGCGGAAAAGCGCAGCCCGCGCTGGATCGGGCGCTGAACACTGATGCAGCCGCTGAAAACTAATGCAGTGGAAACACTGCGTTGAGTTGGCCCGTACCGGAGCTCTCAAAGTAGAGCGTGACCGCATCGACGTGCCCTTGGTACTTGTCGGGGTTCCCTTGATTTTGCTGCCAAGTGATTTTGCTGCCAAGAGTGCCGGTAGGATTTGCCGGTAATTTCAGCGTGTCGCATGGGATTCCGTAGGCCAGACAAGGACTTGCTGTTCGCGGTTTCAACGGGGGTATGTTAGCCCACCCTGGGGAGGGTCGGAACATGAACGATTGGCAGGCAACGTGTTTAGGGCGGCGATCGCTACGGCGGGATTTGAGCGACAGGTGATCGAGCAGCGTCTCCTGCGGGGCTCAAAGAGTGGGTGATCCGCGGGCACCCCTGACCACCGCGGAAGTTAGGCGCCGGGGACCGTTCTCTTTGCGCCTCGCCACTGGACGCAATACGTGACCACAGCGATCGCGAAGTGGCACATCAATAGGTAGGTGTGCCAGCGGCTGTACTCAAATACCTTGCGAGAGACTTCCGTCTGGGGCCCGTGACCGTGCAAAGCAAGGAAGTAATGACCCGCTTCAGCGTGACCATTGACGGCGGTACCTCCCAACCAAGCTGCAATAAGCAGGAATGCACCGAAGTTTATGATCCAAAGAATGGCCATTGCCTTAGCAAATCGCGTCATAGTTTGGTGTCCGGGTCAGATTGGCGTTCACGGTGGCGTGCACATTGCCGCTTGCGGCACGTTGGCGCATTAACTGAGGGATTTGGCGCGGGTGAGCGGGAGGACATGCGGCTATTTTGAGATGATTTGACCGATGCGCAGGAGATTGCCGTCGGGGTCGATGACCGCAAATTCGCGAAGGCCCCATGGCCTATTTTCGATAGGATCCATGCGCGGAATGCCAGAATGCGGCAATTGGCTGGAGGACACCGTGTGATAGAAGCTGTCCACATCCAGTACGCGGATGTAGCAGTCGGCGGAAGACTGTTCGGGCACAAGCTCTCGGTGTGTGAAGAAGTGCAGTTCGACCGCACCACGCCGCAGAATGGCGTAGTCGCTATCAAATTCATGCGCTCCGCCCTCAAATCCGAGGCGTTTGTAGAACGCCACGGTGGCGTCTATCGAGCGACTGGGTAGAATCGGAATGGCGAGGTCATAGGGCTGCACGGAAATTGCACCTATGGATTGGGGACCGCGCCGGCTTCGTCATCAATGAGATAGACAATTCTGAAGTTGCCTTGGCGCACCCTGTAGCGATCAGCATATCCGGCGAGCTTCTCGGAGCCGTGCGGCCTGGAATTGGTCGCCGAGCTCTGAATGCGGCTGACGAGTCTCTCGCGGTCGGCCTTTGACCCTACCGCGGCAAGCTCCTTGCCAGCGGAGGTCTTTATCAGAACGCTATATAAGCCCACGACGCTTCATGCCCTGCACGAAGCTGTCGAAGGAAACGCTGCGCTCCTTGTTTACGCCGATCAAAGGCAGAAAGATCGGCCGCATCTTCAGCCAATGATACCGGCACCGCGTCATTGACAAGATCGGAAATGGAACGGTCGTTGGCAGCTGCGCGTATCCGAAGGGCCTTGTGGACCTCAGCCTCAAAATACACAGTGGCGCGCTTGGGAGTGCTCATGAGCGCATATTGAACCCACAACGTTTTAACGTCAAAGTGACCGAGAGTGCAGGCTCACTGATCAATAGGCTACGAACTACAGCCCTGCATTTCTGCAGAAGACCAGGGTTCCGCTACCGGCACTTTTGGCAGCAAAATCAAGGGAACCCCCGCGTGGGTCTCAGCCCGGAGTTACGCGACGAAGTGGCCACACCCTTGCCCGAGCGCGTAACAGAATTGAGCGCCGCGGTCAGTGAATGACCACGGCGAGATGACAAGCCGGGCCTAACATACCGCGTCAAACGCCCGCTTGATGATACCAGCGCACGCACACGCCCGTTTATTCAACAGCTTTCGACTGATTAGCCGTACATGGCCACGGTGGTAGGCGATGACGCCGGCCGCATGGAGCCGCGACGCCGCTGCCGTAATTGACACGCGACGTACGCCCAGCAGTGCCCCAATCCGCTCCTGCGTGATGAGCACTTCGTCTCCGGGTACCCGGTCGAACAGGCGCGAGAGGAATCGACACAGTCGTTGGTCGACGGAGTGGTAATTGCTGCATACGGCCAGCTGTGACGCCTGCATCATCAACGCAAACACGTAACGTAGCAGTATGTGCTGCAATGATTCCGCTCGATTGAATTCGGCCAGCAAGGCCGCCGCCGGGAGGGACAGCGCCGCGCCGCCAATCTGCACGTCGGCGCGGTTGTTTCGCCTCATGCCACCCAAGAACAGCGAAATGCCCACTATCCCCTCGCGCCCCACCGGCCAGGCCTTTGCCATGGCGCCACCCTCGCCCACCGCAAAACTTGAACTGACGACGCTGGTAACCGGGAAGTAGGCACGGGCCAGGCGACTACCCGGCCGAAACAGCACCTCCCCGACACGCAAGGTCGTGGGCACCAGGTCCGGCAACAGGCGTCGCAGCGCCGCATCGGGCAAGGCGGCTAGCAGCTGGTTACCTATGGGGGCGGTCAATAGTCGCAAGGCTTCGGTCTCGGCATGGTCGTCTCCAACCGAGTGTACCCGTATAGCGCCTGCGGGCCTAACCGCCCATCGGTCGCAGCAGTGAGCGGGAGATGATGTGACGTTGAATCTCGCTGGTGCCGTCCCAAATGCGCTCGATGCGTGCATCGCGCCAGATGCGCTCCAGGGGCAAGTCGCTCATCAGCCCCATGCCGCCGTGAATCTGCAGCGCCTCATCGGCCACCATTGCCAGCATCTCGCTGGCCTTGAGCTTGGCGATGGCCATGTCCATATCGGTGGCCGTGCCCTGATCCTGCTTCCAGGCCGCCTCCAGGACCAACAGTTCGGCCGCACGCAATTCCATGGCCATGTCGGCCAGTTTGAAGCTTACGCCCTGAAACTTGCCGATGGGTTGGCCGAACTGCTGGCGTTGCACGCACCACTGGCTCGAAAGCTCCAAGGCCCGCTCGGCCCGCCCCAGACAGGTCGCCGCCACCTGCAGGCGGGTCGTACCCAACCAGGTATTGGCCACCTCAAAGCCACCGTGCAACTCGCCCAGTATGCTGGAGCGCGGCACACGGCAGTCGTTGAATTCCAGAATGCTGTTGGTGTATCCCCGGTGTGAGACGTTGCTGTAGCCGGCTCGAATCGTGAAACCAGGCAGGCCGACGTCCACCAGAAAGGCCGTGATTTGCCGCCGTTTGCCCCGCGCCGTGGACTCTTCTCCCGTGGCGGCGAACAAAATGACAAAATCGGCATGTTCCGCGTGACTGATGAAGTGCTTGGTTCCGTTGATCACAAAATCCGCGCCGTCCGCCACCGCGAGCGTGCGCATGCCGCGTAAATCCGAACCCGCCGAGGGCTCGGTCATCGCCAGGCACTCGACCCGCTCACCGCGCACCGCGGGCAACAGATAGCGCTCGCGCTGCTCGCCTTGAGCGGCCAACAGGATATTGGAAGGTCGCGCAACGCAACCGTAGTGCAGCGCGTAACCGGTCCACCCAAGTTCCTTCTCGTACAGCGCCCAGGTCACGGTGTCCAAGCCGGCACCGCCTACGCTGCTGGGCATATTGGCGGCATACAGGCCAGCTTCGATGGCCTTGGCCTTGAGTTCGCGTTGCAACTCCGCTCGCAGCACGCCCGTGCGTTCCACCTCGGTTTCGTGCGGCACCAGCTCATTGCGGACAAAATCGCGCGTGGTTTGAACAATCAGTCGCTGTTCGTCGGACAGTGAAAAATCCATGGCTTACCTCCTGGCACTCTGCCGCCGGGACCAGTTTGCCGCCCACGAACGCAGCAACTCCAGGTGCAGGCGCAATTGGTCCATCTGCCGCTCGGCAGACCAGTCGGTCGGACTCGAGACCACCGTGGCGGTCAGTCCGTTGATACAGATTACAATCGAGCGCAGTACTTGCTCGCGCAGCGTGGCCGGCCAGCTGCTCCACTCGGGCCACTGCTCCTCCAGGCAGCGCCGGTACAGCCGCAGATATTCCTGGTGCACCCAGGCATTGATACGCTTGAGTTTTCGGTCGGCGCTCACCTGCCCCCAGAATGCCATCCAGAAGGCGCACTCCGTGTGGCGCTGGGCATCGATGGGCAAGGCCTCCGTCAGTACGGCCAGGAGCCCGGCGGGGTCGCGCTCACCCGGCCGCGTCAAGCGCTGTTCGATGCGGCGCATGATCAGTCGCAGCGCGGCCAGAATGATCTCCTGCTTGGAGTCAAAGTAATGCGCCAACATGCCCGTGGTATAGCCCGCCGCGCGGGCGATCCGCATGACCGTGGCCCTCTCGAAGCCATGTGCGGCCACGACCTGGCAGGCGACCAACGCAATCTGATCGCGCCGCTGGGCGTGATCAACGATTTTTGGCATGAATGGCTCGACCCGCCTGAGGCGGCACCGGCAACCGCGCCTGCTGCGAACGCAGCGCCTCCAAGCTCGCGCGCACCGCGCTTTCCATGGGTACGGCCTTGGCTGCCGCGGTCGAGACGTGCAAGTGCAGCTGCTCGCCGGTGGCCACCAGCAGATCGTCGCGCCCCCTATACATCTGATGCATGACATGCAGGCGCTTGTCATCCACGGCGAGGATCTGGGTGGTGACATAAAGATCATCGCCGGCGTACGCTTCGGCGCAGTGCGTGGTGTGGGTTTCGACCGTGTAGAACATCTTGCCCGATGCCCGGTAGGTATCGTCCACGCCCACGCTGCGATACAAGGCGTCCATGGCGTCGCCAAAAACCTGGCTGTATCGGAAATCGCTCATGTGATTGTTGTAGTCGGCCCACTCGGCCCGTACGGCGCTCCGGTACCGCGGGAGCGGCGCGCCTGAATCCTTGGTCCCGCCCACGACCTGCCGAGCGGCATCCCGGTAGAGGCGCTCTTCAAGCGCGCGTAGAGTAGAGCCCGCGCCGATATTGTATTGGCGCAGCACCTGCTGAATCGCCACCAGGTAGTCGTCACGCAAGCGCTCGAGCTCGCGAATGGAGCGGCCCGCTGCCTCGGTCTGGGTGCCCTCGACCATGCGATCAATCAGTTTCTCGGTCAACTCCGGGGCCTCGAGCTTAGTCCAGGGCCACTTCAGGCAGGGTCCGAACTGGGCCAGCATATGGCGCATACCGGCCTCGCCGCCGGCGAGGTGGTAAATCAGGTTCGTACCCATGGCCGCCCAACGGAGCCCTGGACCATAGATGATGGAGTCGTCCAACTCCCCGGTGGTGGCCACCCCGTCATTGACCAGGTGCAGAATTTCGCGCCAAAGCGCCTCCTGCAGTCTGTCGGTAAGGTGTCCGGGAATTTCTCGCCGTACCTGCAGTGGATGCATGCCAATATGGGTATAAAAGCGCGCCGCCGCAGTCAGGGTGGCGGGCGCGGTGCTCGTCCCACCCACCAGCTCCACCAGCGGCAGCAAATAAACCGGATTGAACGGGTGCGCCACGCAGAAGCGCTCGGGTGCCACCAGTTCGCGCTGCAAATCGGAGGGCATGAGACCGGAGGTGCTCGAGGCGATGATCACGTCGCTCCCCGCATGACGACTGACCTCGCCGAGCAGGCGTTGCTTGAGTTCCAGTTGCTCCGGAACATTCTCCTGAATCAAATCGGCCTGCTGCGCCATCTTGTGAATGTGAGTGGTAAAGGTCAGCGTGCCCTTCGGCGGTAGCGGCGCACTGGTCAGCCGCGCCAGTGCCGGCTCGGCGTTTTGCACCGCACCGCGGATCCACGCCTCCATTTTAGGGTTGACGTCAGCCGCAATCACATTGATGCCGTAGTGCAGAGCCCGCGCGGCCCATCCGCCGCCGATGACACCGGTGCCCAGCAAGCCAAGAGTTTCAACCGTGCGCATAAGCTTTCCATCCCAGGGCGGGCCGGCAGCCGCCGCCAAGCCGTTGTAATGTTACGGCTATAATATAACACGCGAAACTTGTCAGATCGTGCCGACGTAAAATCTGCTCCCGCCTGGTCAGTGTCCGGTCTTGACCCGGGTCCAAGTCCGCGTGCGCAGCCGCTCCACCTCGATTCCCGCCTCGTCCGAGGCGTACAAGCGCTGGTCCATGGCCGCGTCCGGGTACAGGGCTGGGTCAGCCAGTATTTGCGGGTTTACAAAGGCGCTGGCGGCCAGATTGTCGTTGCCGTAGTAAATATCGTTGGTCACCGCGGCGATCACCGCCGGCTGCAACATGAAATTCAGGAACCGGTATGCGGCGTCGAGGTGCGGTGCGCCCACCGGAATCAACAGGGCAGAATAGGTGCGGTTGGCGCCCTCCTTCGGTACGGTGAAGGCAAGCTTGATCTTAAGTCCCGCGGCCCGCGCGCGCGCCATGGAAACGGCATAGTCACTGGACCAACTCACCGCAATGCACAGCTCGCCATTGGCCAAGGCATTCAAATACTCGCTGGAGTCAAAGGTGCGTATGTAAGGCCGCACGGACAGCAGTAGATTCTCCGCCGCTTTATAGTCGCGTGGACTGGTGCTGTTCGGATTGAGGTGAAGGTAATTGAGAGCCAATTGAAACATGTCCTCGGGTGAGTCCAGAAACGACACACCGCAATCGGCGAAGTGGGCCAGGAGCTGTGGATTGAAAATCAAGTCCAAGCTATCCACTGGAGCTCCGGGCAGGCGCGCCTGAATCATGTCGATGTTGTACGCAAAACCATTAATCGAGTGCAGGTAGGGCAGAGCGTAGCGATTGCCAGGATCGGAGCCGGCAATCCTGGCCAGCGCCCGCGGATCAAGATTCTTCCATTGCGGCAGCCGCTGTCGGTCCAGCGGCAGGTAGACCCCCGCTTTGATCTCACGACTGAAATACTCATTGGCTGACACGACTACATCGTAGTCCGAGCCCCCGGCCATCAACTTGGTCTCCTTGGTCTCCTCGGCGTCGAAGGTGTCATAGACCACCTTGATGCCCGTCAGGCGCTCAAAATCCTTCAAAGTCGACTTACCGATGAAATCGGCCCAGTTGTAGACGAACAGCTTGGGCTGGGCGGCGAACGTCGATACGGGCGCCAGCGGCAGAATCAGCAGCAGCGCCGCAGCCAGGGCGCGCACCCGCTCATTACTCACGCGCCAACTCGCTGCGCACCCAGTTTTGAAATCGGTGCACGTCGTATTCCTCCGGCATCAATACGCCAGCCTGGTGAGCCACGGACTGCACGCCCTGCTGGGTCAGTTCGCAGACGCTGGCATCCTCGCGCATGACCTGATCCACGAATTCCACCACCGGCCTGATGTCAAAGTCGGATTGCGCCAGCGCCTCGGGCGCGACCAGCCACTGGGCACTCACCAGCGTCTGTTCGGGCCCGAGGGGCAGGAAGCGCACCGAGCGCACGTAGTCCAGGTGGGCAACCAAATAAAGCGAGGGCGGAAACGACAGGTATTGGTAGCCCAGCGCACGCTCCCCAGCACTCAATCCGGCGAACGGAATGCCGCGGGCCTGTCCATCCGTTGACCAGGTGGTCGCACCTGGGCGCAGGCCGCCGCGATACTCAGGCTCCTCGCGCTGGGCGTGCAGCGCCCACCCCGCATCGTCCTTGGGCTCCATGATGCCACGCCGGTAGATGGGGACCAGGCGGCTTAAGGTCGGGTGAACGTTGGGACAATGCAGGCACTCGTTATAGTTTTCCCACAGGATTTTCCAGTTGCATTGCACTGTTCGCTCTTGGCGGTGAGCGACGCGCAGATCAGTGAGCGGCCAATTAGTGAGCGCTAGCGCGTCAGCCCGGAAATGCTCTTCCGGTCGGCTGGTTTCAGCCGCATTCAAGTTGACGAACACGAAACCGTTCCACTGGCGCACCGCAAGCGTATAGAGGGACAAATCCGCGCCACTGTCCGGCACTGAACGACCCTGGAGTGGTCGCCGCAGGAACTTTCCGTCCAGGCCATAGCTGAAAGCATGGTAGCGACAAGTGATCGCACCACTCGTAAGCTTCCCTCCGGCCTCGGTACACAGGGCCGCGCCGCGATGCCGGCAGGTGTTGTGAAAGGCCCGCAGCTGTCCTGCCTCGTCCCTGAGCAGCAGAATGCTCTGCGTGCCCACACGAAAAGTCCGGAACTCGCGTGAGTCGCTCAGCTCCTCACTTCGACATACGAATATCCAGCTGCGATACCAGATTTTCTGCAGTTCCAGTGCAAAGTGCGCCGCATCGAAATAGTAGCTGCTCGGCAGGGTCGGCTCGCGCTGCCGCAAGCCGTTCCAGTCTCCTACATGGGCGCTCACGCGCAGTGGGCCTAATGGTGATAGGTCGCCGTGACCCCAAATGTACGCGGCCTGAACGTGTAGGAGTTTTGTTGCACGGTGGGCGGGTTTGGATTGTACGCGTCCACTTGGGCCAGCTGGTAGTTGGTGACGGTGCGCGAATCGAATAGATTGTCGACAAAGGCAGCAAATCCCCAAGCATCCACTGTTACACCGCCGCGAAGCGATGCAAACACTGTCGAAGGCAGTGTGTAGGTGCTTGAGACTGTCAGCGACCCCTGCTTAGGGTTGAACTGCAGGGAACTTGGATCCTGCAACGCCGAAAGCCAGTTATTGCGCCCTTCATATTCGTAGTCGAGGCGCACATACGCTGGATACGTTGCAGCCTTAAACCCGAATTCCACACCGACGGAGGCCGTCCAAGGTGAGTTGAGACCCGGGCTGAGCTCGAGTGCGGCTTCGCCCGAAATAGCATCGCCTACACTCGCGAGGACACCGTAGGAGCAACCGCCCGGTGGGCAGGCTGCCTGAGTGTAACGCGCATCGGTGTAGCCGGTCGCCAGATCGAACTTCCATGGTCCGGCGGCAAGTTGCGCTTGTAGATCGAAGCCCTTGGCAACGGCTGTGCCCTCGTTGTCTGTAAACTGCAATCCGCATCCACCGCCGATATAGATATTCTGCTGGATGCCACGCCACTGAATGTAGTAAGCACTGCTCGCAATTTTGAAATTCGGGCTGAAACTGTTCTTCGAGCCAATCTCATAGCTTTGCGTCGAGTCTGATTTATAGGTCAGCGGCGCTCCATCCAGGTAGCCCCTGCTGTGCAGGTCACTGTCACAATACCCCGGCAGCGGAGCGTTGCCGCCGCCGACGCGAAATCCCTTGGCATAGGTCGCATAGAATAGATTATCGGCATCCATTTGATAGGCAATATTAACCTTGGGCGTATTCGGCGATTCCTGCTGGGCGCCAGTTCGCGGTGTGGGGCCAAAATTCTCCAGTCCGTCCGAGTAGTGCTGGAGCGTAAACGACGTGTGCGCGATGCGCTCACCAAGGGTTAGCCGCAATTTGTCGGTAAGCGCGTAGCTGAGTTCACCGAAAGCGGCGATCTGCCGATCGGTAGTTGAGTTACTGTTGTAATAGATATCACAGGCCGGGATTGCCGTGTACGTACCCTGGCCGTTGCAACTATAATAATCGCCAAAGATATCGCTGGCATTGAGACCGTATAGAAACTGAAACATCGAATTGATCTGGGTATCCTTCAACTCCTCGATGCTGCCCTCCTTGGACTGTTGCCAGAACGCACCCACCGTCCAGCGCCAGCGCGACGCATCATCGGTGGACTGCCAACGCACCTCCTGCGTCCAGGTTTGTTGGTGATTGGTGACGGTGTTGGGTGTCGCATAGCCCGCAAACCCGGGCGGCAGATGCAAACCATTGGCGTCGATCAGCGGGTACCAAGAGCAGGCTGGGTTCAGTAGGGTTGGATCGGCACCGCTGGGTGCGCCCGGCACCAATCCAGTATCCGCGCACCCCACCACCGTGGGCGGATTGCCGGCATTGGTGTTCGGATTGCCCGCCCAGCCCACTGACTGATAATACGCCAGGTCGTAAACTGTGCCCTGATAGGCCGTCTGCTCCTTGCGATAATAGTAGGAGGAGTCGGAGATGATCTGGCTGTGAGGCAAATTGACCTCAATCTTCAGCGCCGGCAGCAGGAAATTATCCGGCACCGGCTGTCGCTCCGGAGTCGCATTGTTGAATTGTCCAGCGCCGGAGTTCGAATACGCTGGCCAATAGGTCGATTCGTCGTGCTTCAGACTGTTCTGGTAGATGGCGCTGGGAGTAAAGGTCAATGACGCGACTGGCTGCCAGACGGCGGCCACGCGCAGATTGAGCGAATTGCTGTAGTTGGCATTCTTTTCGGTTTGCGCCAAGGTGGTGGGATCGACCCGGTTGATCCAACCGCCATCCTCGCGGAACCAGGCACTGGCACGAATACCGAGAGTGCCATCGATCAGGGCCGTTCCGTGCGCTATTCCAAATTCGTAGCTGGGCGCGCCCCCTTGGGTGAACGACAGTTCGCTGCGCATATAGGTGCTCGAGCCATTCAATTTTGGTTGCGCCAGAATGTAGCGCACCGTGCCGCCCTCGGACCCGGCGCCAAACAGGGTGCCCTGAGGCCCGCGCAGCACCTCGACGCGGTCCAGATCAAAAGTCTTGGGCAGCGTATCGTCAGGATTGAATCCCCACGGCCCGCATCTGGATGGGTGTGTCATCCAGATAGATGCCCGTCGTGCCAGCTCCACCCGAGGAAGAAATGCCGCGGATCGAGATGGCATTTGTACCTGAATTATCTATAGATACGCCAGGCGTGAAACGCGCTATATCCTGAAAGTCCTTGATGCCCCGCTCATCCATGGCATCCTGTGACAGCGCTGTCACGCTAATGGGTACTTTGCTCAGGCTCTCGGCGCGGCGGGTCGCTGTGACGACAATCTCCTCGATACCTGCCGTCTCCGGGGCCCCGGCCGAGGCGGGCGCTGCAGCCTCGACCGATGCGGGTGCACCTTGTGCCTGGGCCTGAGCGCCATGGGCCACCATGTTCAGCACCGCTGCGGCGGCAATCAATAACCGAGTGGGCTTCAGTGTTATGAACATGTCCGCTCCTTGATGAATTTCAACCCGCCACCACCGCTGCTCACTACGCCTGCAGCACGATGGCCGCATTCGCCTGCCAGCTCAAATATACTTCATCGCTCCAGTCGATGGACCATTCACTGGTGCGCTGTTCATTTTGTGCGAACACGGTGATCAGCTTTCCGGATCCAGTCTTGATCCGATAGGTCGAGCGATTGCCCAGATACCCCAGCTCCCACACGGTGCCCTTGAGCAGGTTCAGCCGCCCTCCTGCCGGCGGCTGCTTGCTCAAGCGGATCTTCTCTGGTCGCAGGGCCACCCAAACGCGCTGTCCAAAATTGACCCGGCCCACATCATCCACCAGCAGCTCCCCCCCGGCCTCCTGGCTGTTGACGCGGATCTGGCCCGGTTCGGTACCGGTGACCGTACCCTCGAACAAGTTCGTCGTGCCAATGAAATCCGCGATGAAGCGACTCTGCGGGAATTCATAGATCTGCGAGGGCGTGCCCACTTGCAGCACCTGGCCGCGATCCATGACCGCAATGCGGGTCGCCAATGCCATGGCTTCGTCCTGATCGTGTGTCACGAAGATGAATGTGGTGCCTACCCGGTATTGGATATTCATCAATTCGAACTGCGTCTGCTCGCGCAATTTTTTGTCCAGCGCACTCAGCGGCTCATCCAGCAGCAGCACCTTGGGCCGACGGATCAAGGCCCGTGCCAGGGCCACTCGCTGGCGCTGGCCGCCGGAAAGCTGGTGTGGTTTGCGCTTGGCCAGCTCGGTGAGCTTGACCATCTCCAGCGCCGCATGCACCCGCTCGCGCTTCTCCGTGTTGCTCAACTCCAGGCGCCGCAGGCCGTAACCCACGTTGCTCTCCACACTCATGTGCGGAAACAGTGCATAGGATTGAAACATCATGTTTACGGGCCGCTGATGTGGTGGCACCTGGTTCATTTCGACATCATCGATCAGGATCCGCCCGGTGGTCGGTTGCGTGAAGCCGGCCAGCATACGCAGCAGCGTGGTCTTGCCGCATCCGGACGAACCCACCAGTGCAAACATTTCACCCTTGAAGATGCGCAGCGTCACCCCATCCACCGCGCTGAATGCCCCGTAAGTCTTACCCACTCCCTCTATGACCACCTGCGGCTTGGCATCGGGGTCCAGCCAGGGTTTGTCGGCAAGTGCTTTGGGGTCAGTAGGTTGCATACGGACACGGGCTCATGGGGTCCTGCGCCCTAGCATACTAGTAGTCCGCGGGTGGCGTCGCCCGACGCCGCTCCGGCGCGAAGAATGGGCGGGTAGTAACGTGGGCGCGCGCCATGCGTCGCTCCCAAACCAGCTCGCGATTGAGATAGATATCCGCCCACATGACGCTGCCGGTGCGAAACCAGGGCGCCGCGACCATGGCCAGCGCAATATTGCTCTTGCAGGTGGGGGACCAGGTGGCGGAGGTTACGCTGCCAATCTCCCGCTTACCGGCCGGATCTGAATATAACAAGGCGTTGTGCGCGGGCTTGGTGCCCTCGATATCCAGTCCCACCAGCTGGCGTGCGATGCCGCGTTGCTGCTCGGTCCACAGGGCCCGCCGACCAGTAAAGTGACCCTTGCCGAAGTCCACCAGCCATGCCAGACCAAGCTCCAGCGGCGAGCGATCCCGACCGGGGCGCAACGTGCGCTCCGCCGAAACGAAGTCCAGGTTGGGAAGCAGGAACCCGGCCTCGATGCGCGCCATGTTCAGAGCCCGCGAACCAATGGGGCGAATGCCACGCAAATGACCGGCGGCCATCAAGGCATCCCAGAGATCAGTGGCACCGCGAGGCGCCAGCCATAACTCATAACCCAGATCACCCGTAAAACCGGTGCGCGATACCGTCAACTCCATATTGCTCCAGGTAAACTGCCCCACAGCAAACGGCGCGAGCCGCTCAACGCCCACCAATCCCAACCGCTTGAGGATGGCGCAGGAGGCAGGACCCTGGAGTGAGAGGGCCGCGATCTGTTCAGTAACCTCTTCAATCCGCACGTCAAAACCCAGCGCGGAATCGAGCAACCAGTCCAGCTGTCGCTCGCCGGTGCACAATCGGTACTCACCGGGCGCCAGATTGAAGATAGTGCCATCGTCAATCACATGACCCGCGTCGTTACACCAGACGCAGTAGCCCACCCGTCCTGTTCTTATCTTCGTCACATCGCGCGTCACCAACCGGTTTAGGTACGCCAAGGCCTCGGGACCCGCGATCCGGTACTTGACCATCGGCGTCAAATCGAAAAGCGTCGCGGAGTTGCGAATCGCAAAGTACTCCTGTTCGACGCTGGTAAAGACGTCGACGCTCGTGTATCCCGCCCACGGAACAAAACTGTCGAGTTGACTGAAGGCCCGCATGCACTGGTGAAAGGGCGACTTCAGGAGAGGTTTCAGATAATGCGGTTGCTCCGCTGGCGCCGAGTTCATGGCTTGCCCCGCTGCGCCAGAACCTGCCGCGCCGCATTGCGCCCCGCGTAACCCATGACTCCGCCGCCCGGATGACTCCCCGCACCGCACAAATACAAACCCGGCAGCGGCGTTGAATACTGGGCCGCCCCCGGCACCGGCCGCACCATGTAGAACTGATCAAAGGCCAGTTCCGCGTGATGCCAATGTCCGCCCGTGATGCGCATGCGCTGCTCAATGTCCACCGGGGTCAGTAACTGGGCACCCTGAACCAGCGCCGCCAGTCCTGGCGAGCGCGCCTCCAGCGCCTTGATCAACGTCTCGAGGCAACGTTGGCGACCGGCCTCCCAGCCTTCCTTCAACGCGTAGGGCAGATATTGCACCACTGCGGAGAGCACATGAGCGCCGGGAGGCGCCAGGGTCGAATCGCTCAAAGTGGGGAGCGTGATCTCCATGGTCGGGGCCGCGGCGTACTCACCGTACTTGGTGCTGTTGAAAGCGCGCTCCAGATAATCCATGGACGGCGCCAGTATCACTCTACCCTGCAACTGCGCGTCGGACAGGCCGCCAAAGCGTGGCACGCCACTGAGTGCCAAGTGCAGTTTGCCCGTCATGCCTTGGGTCCGAAGGTGATGAACGCGGCGCACAAACCCAGTGTCCAAGTGCGCTGTGCCCAGCAACTCCAGAAAGGTGCGCTTCGGATCCGCGTTGGAAATCACCGCCGCAGCTTGGATAGCTGCGCCCGATCGCAACCGCACGCCACTGGCCCGATCGTCGTTCACTAGTATTTGGGCGACTTCCGTCTCGAGGCGGATCTCAGCGCCGGCCGCCGCCGCGGCCCGTGCCAGTGCCGCGCTGAGTGCGCCCAAACCTCCGCGCGGCTGGCGCAATCCACCGGAACCTGCGACGCGCTGGGCCGCGGCGCGGCACAATAGCGTCAGCACCGTGCCGGGTGAACGTGGCCCATAGTTGGAGCCCAGCACCGCGTCGAAGGCCAACGCGCCCTGTAGCCTTGGGTCGGCGAAGTGCTCTTGCAGCAGGTCGAACACGTTCATGGCGCCAATGCGCAGGAGTTCCCGCATGTGTCGGCGACCCAGTCGCCGCACCTGCCATCCCAGCCGCAGCCACGAGAGCTTGTCGGACCAGGCCTTGGTGCCCAGACGCGGCGGCGTGCCTTCAAATATCGGCTGCAGCGCTGCCGCAAACTCGGACAGTTGAGCCGTGTACGAGGAGTAGGCGGCGGTTTCCGTTGGTGTGAGTCCGGCAGGCGGCCTTAAGTGCGCAGCGGCGCCGCCCGCCCATGCCAATGGCGCCTCCGTCCCCGGCGGAGCTGAAGCGTGCAGCGCCATCGTCGGCAAATGAGTGGCCGCCATTTCCAATCCGTGCTGACTCAGCCCCAACTCCTGCTCGATCCGGGCCGGCATCAGATGCAGCAGATGCGCACCCGCCGACACCCGGAAACCCGGCGTAAACTCCTGCGTGATAGCCGCACCACCCACCGCGGCGCCGGCTTCCAGGACCAATACCCGCCGTCCTGCCCGCGCCAGGTAGGCGGCGCAAACCAGACCATTGTGGCCCGCGCCGATGATGAGGGCATCATAGCGCGCGCTGGCTGGCAAAGTGCTCATGGCACGGCGTGCAAGCGACCCAGGTCGCGCAGAATCGCGCGTGCCGCGTTGGCACCGGGCGCCCCCATCACCCCGCCGCCCGGATGAGTGCTCGAGCCACACATGTACAGTCCGCGCACGGGTGCACGGTACTGCGCGAAGCCAGGAATTGGACGATTGAACAGCAACTGATCGAGGGTCAGCTCACCCTGAAAGATATTGCCCTCTGTGAGCCCTACTTCGTTCTCGATATCCCAGGGCGTCCGGATTTCGGCGTGACGCACCAAGTCACGAAAATTCGGGCTGAAGGCGCCAATGGTATTGAGTACCGTCTCGCCAAAGGCCTGACGTCGTGCGTCGTTCCATTCCCCAGCAGCCAGACGGTACGGACAGTACTGCACGAACACCGACATGTAGTGCTTTCCCTCCGGGGCCATGGTGGGATCAATGAGTGACGGGATCAGCATGTCCAGGTAGGGTGCCTGTGACCAGCGTCCGTCCTTCCAGTCATCGTAGGCGCGCTCCATCATTTCGATGCTGTCAGTGACGTGCAGGTCACCGCGAATGCAAGGGGACCCGCTCGGAATTTGCGGAAACTGTGGCAACCCATCGAGCGCAATGTTGAGCTTGCCCGAAGAGCCGCGTATTTTGAAATTGCGCACCTGCCGGACGAAGTCGGCTGGCAGGTCGGACTCCGCCATGGATCCCAGAAAGGTACGGCGCACGTCCAGGTTGGACACCACCAGTTTCGCATGCAGAACCTCGCCGCTGGCCAGGCGCACGCCGCGGGCGCGGCCGCCCTGCACAAGAATCTGTTCAACCGGCACGTCGGCACGAATCGCGCCGCCCGACGCCTGGAGCGATGCTCCCAGAGCTGCTGTGACTGCGCCCATGCCGCCGCGGGCAAATCCCCAGGCACCCACCGTTTCGTCAATGTCCCCCATGTAGTGATGGAGTAGCACGTAGGCGCTGCCGGGCGAGCGTGGCCCCAGAGCGGTCCCTATGATGGAGCTGCCGGCCAGGTGCGCCTTGATGATGTCGCTCTCGAAATACTGGTCGAGAAAATCGGCGCAGCTCATGGTCCAGAAGCGCAACGTGTCGTACATGCGCTCCTCACCCAGTCCGTCGAAGCGACGCGCCAGATACAGAAGCTCCCGCAGATCGCGCGGTTTGAACGAGGTGGGATCGGGCGGCTCGCGCAGCAGCAGGGGCTTGATGAACTTGCACTGCCGCTGCACGTCCCGTACGTAACGGTCGTAAGCCTCTGCGTCGCGCTTGGAATGCCTCGCAAACTCACGCCGCAACGCGTCATGATTGTCGTAGAGCGCAATGTGCCCGCCGCCACGCAGCAGGGTGCAGCCGCCCTCGTAAGGGATGATCTGCAGGCCGAAGCGCGGCAGTTCCAGCGTGCGAATGATCTGCGGCCGCAGCAAACTGCACACATAGGAGCAGTTCGAGTACGTAAAGTCCTCGTACAGTCGTCGACTCACCGCCGCACCGCCGATATAGGCGTTGCGCTCCAGCACCAGTACTTTGAGGCCCGCGCGCGCCAGATAACAGGCCGTGACCAGGCCGTTGTGCCCAGCGCCCACGACAATCGCATCGCAGTGGGGCGCGCCGCCAGAACTGCTGGCCACCGTCAGGCGGATTCCTTGCGCGCTGTGGTTCCAGCCCGCAAGGTGGTGTCTATGGCAATCTCGAAGGCGCGCAGCGTATCGGCCAGACACGAATCATCGTGTGCCGCCGACACGAACCACGGTTCGCGCGAATCCGGTTCGCAAAGAATGCGCTCATCGTGCAGTATTCTGGCTGTGGCATCGTAATAAGAGTAGTCGCTGCTCTTCCAGTCGCGGTAATTGCGCGGCGGTTGGCTGGCAAAATACAGGCCACTCATTGACGGATGGCCGACGAAACTGTGCGCAATGCCGCGCGCATTGAGGAGCGCACGCATGCCGTTGCGCAGGCGTGTACCGTAAGCAGCGACCCGCTCCAGCGCATCGGTCTCATCCAGGATCTGCAGCGTGCGTTCGGCCGCTGCCAAGGAGACCGAATGTGCGGTATAGGTGCCGCCATGGGCGACGCCCTTACCGAGCTTGCGCATGATCGGTTCGCGCCCAGCCAGCACTGAGATCGGATAGCCGTTGGCGACGCACTTGGCAAAGGTGCACAAATCCGCATGCACATTGTACAGCTCCTGCACCCCGCCGCGCGCCACGCGAAATCCGGTCTTGACCTCGTCGATGAACAGAATGGTGCCATATTTGTCGCACAGCGCACGCGCCGCCCGCAGGTACTCCGGTTCCGCCGCGATCCCCAGGCAGTTCCCCATGATGGGTTCGATCAACATGCACGCAATGCGCGCCCCATGGCGTTTGAACACATCTTCGAGCTGATTGGCGTCGTTGGCCTGCACGAAGTGAGCAAAGCTGCGCGTGCTCAGCGGCACGCCCTCGCTGTAGGGCTTGATCTCCGGCTCGCCGACCTGATTCCACTGCTCCATGGGCGTAAACCACATGGCCGCATCGAACAGGCCGTGATAGCCGCCCTCGAGAATGACGTAATCGTCCCGCCCGGTGTACGCGCGCGCCAGACGCAGGCCCGCCATCACCGCCTCCGTACCCGAATTGGAAAAGCGCACCAACTCCGCCGACTTGACCATCTTGGCGATGCGCTCGGCCACATGGAACTCGCGTTCCGTGGACAGCGCGAAGACCCCACCCACTTCCATCCCTTCACGCGCCGCGGCGTCCACGCGCGGGTCGGCATACCCTAAGATGGCCGGTCCATACCCCAAGCGGTAATCGACATAGCTGTTGTCGTCCAGATCGACTAGGCGTGCGCCCCGCCCGCACTTGACGTAAATCGTACGCTCCTCACCCCAATAACGAAAATTGGAGGCCACCCCCAGCGGGAGTCGCGTCAGAGCGCGTTTGAAATGGGCGTTTGATCGACTGAGGTTGCGCGCCACAAAATCCCCCTGGTTTAGCCCGTGGCCCCAAAGTGCGAGTCATTCCGAGGTGCTCGAGTCGCAGGCGCTAATTATACAACCATATAGGGACCAAAAACCAGTCTCGCGCTTGTCTGCAGCCAATGAGAGGCGTAAAGTTATACGGCCATATAAGATTGTGGAGCGGTGGCCATGAGCACTTCCAGCGGCGTTTCGCCTATCGCCAGCGTCCCGCACACGGCCAGCGTCCCGCGCGCCATGTCCGCCTGGATCTACAATCACCCGCAGATGACTCGGCTGGAAACCGAGCGTCTGCTGCGTCCCAGCTGGCAGATCGTCTGTCACCTCAATTCGATTCCGCGGCCTGGTGACTATGTCACACTGGAGCTGGGCGCCGATAGTGTCATGGTACTGCGCGACCGCGACGGGGGGATCCGCGCCTTCCACAACGTCTGTCGCCACCGCGGGACGCGGCTTGTGGACGGTGCGGGCCATTGTCCGGGCCTCATCACCTGCCCTTATCACGGTTGGAGCTACCGCCACGACGGTTCACTGGCCGGCGTCGCGGCCCGCGAGAGCTTTCCGGCCCTGGAACGCGGCGAGCTTGGGCTCACTCCCGTGAGATGCGATACGGCACTGGGCTTCGTCTTCGTGTGCCTGAGCGGCAATCCGCAACCGGTCAGTGAGGTGTTCGCCCCCCTGCAGCACGAGCTCGAACCCTACCGGATGGCTGACCTGCAGCCGCTCGGCCCCATCTGCACCGAGGAGTGGAATGCGGATTGGAAGGTGGCGATAGACAATTATCTGGAGTCCTACCATGTGCCGATCGGACACCCCGGGCTCAGTCGCATGTTCACCCCGGACTACGAGGACCAGCACGGCGCGCCCGGCGTTGCGCGCGGTAACAGCTGGCTGCGCGAACAGCCTTCCTCACGCTGGTCGGAGCGCCTGTACATGGGGTTGATCGAGCGGGTCTGCACGCAGCTTCCCGCGGCAAATCGCCGCTGCTGGCGCTTTTACAGTTTGCTGCCCAACCTTGGCATTGACATCTTCCCGGAACAGATCGATTTCTTTCAGGTGCTGCCCAATGGGCCGGGCAAGGCGCTGATTCGCAGCGCCGTCTTTGCCGTGCCCGACTCGCGCCGCGAAATGCGCGTGCTGCGCGCCCTGGGATCTCGCATCAATGCACAGGTGAACCGCGAGGATCGTCTGCTGTGTGAGCGCGTCCAGCGGGGCCTGGGCTCGAGCAGCTATCAACCCGGCCCGCTCTCGTCCATCGAGCACTGGATGCATGAGTTTCACCAGCTCCTGCAAGCCAAAATACCCGAGGCGTGCCTGAGTCGCCCGCCCGCCAGTTTTGCCTAGCCCAGATGCACCCACGCCGACTTGGTTTGCGTGTATGAGAGCAAGCTCTCCAGGCACTTATCCCGACCCTGGCCTGATTGCTTGTAGCCCCCAAAGGGCTGCGTCATGTCGCCGTGATCGAAGCAATTGACCCAGATCACGCCCGCCTCCAAATCCCTCACCGCCCGGTGCGCGCAGGTCAGATCACGGGTCCACACCGAAGCTGCCAGGCCGTAGATGGAATCATTGGCCACCGCGAGGGCTTCATCCAATCCATCCACTTCGATGGCCGAGGCCACCGGCCCGAAGATCTCCTCGCGCGCAATGCTCATGCGATTGGACACGCCGGAAAACAACGTCGGATTGACGTAGCAGCCCGGTAGATCCGGCGCATCGCCTCCAAACTCCAGCCGCGCACCCTCCTCGCGTCCACGCTTGATGTACCCCAGCACGCGTGCCTGCTGACCTGTGGTGACCAGAGGACCTAAATTGGTGGCCGGATCGAGCGGATCGCCCGCCACATAGGCATGGCGCCCCTTCTCGACAAAGCGCGCCAGGAATTCACGTGCAATAGGTCGGTCGATCAGCAGGCGCGACCCGGCGTTGCAGACCTCGCCCATATTCCCAAAGATGCCATTGATGGCGTACTCCACGGCCCGGTCCAAATCCGCTAGATCCCCCAGGAAGATCTGCGGCGATTTGCCGCCACACTCCAAAGCCACGCGTTTCATGTTGGAGCGACCGGCATAAATCAGCATCTGCTTGCCGACTTCCGTGGAGCCGGTAAAAGCGATCTTGGCCACATCGTTGTGCAGCGCTAAGGCGGCACCGGCCGTCTCGCCGAAGCCGTTGATGACATTCAGCGCGCCGGGCGGGCCGCCGGCTTCGACGAACAGTTCGGCCAGCAGCAGCGCAGAGAGTGGGGATTGTTCCGCGGGCTTGAGCACCACGCAGTTCCCTGCCGCCAGGGCCGGCGCCACTTTCCACGCGGCCATCAGCAGCGGGTAATTCCACGGCACGATGCAACCGACCACGCCGAGCGGTTCGCGCAGGATGTAGTGGAACGAGTCGCTGGCGGTGGCCGTGACCGCTCCGTCCACCTTGTCGCTGAACTCTCCAAAAAAGGCAAAATTCTGGGCAGCCGCCGGAATATCGATACTCAGCATGTCGCGCACGGGCTTGCCCATACAGAGCGTGTCGAGCAGCGCGAAGCGCTCGGCATTCGCCTCGATGAGTTGGCCTAAGCGCGTCATAACCCCCAGGCGTTCGCGCGGCGCGCGCCGGCTCCAGCTGCGCGCGGCGAAACAACGTTTGGCGGCGGCCACAGCTCGGTCCACATCGGCTGCTGACGCAGCTGCCACCGACGCCAGCGTGACCTGGGTGGCCGGGTTGATGACCTGCAGACACTCACCCCCCAGCGATGCCACGAATTCACCGTCAATAAAGTGTCGTGTCTCGTAGCGCAGCGCGGCCGCGCGCGCGCGCCACTCGGCCGTGGTCGTTGGCAGTTCACTCATGGAAGCGGTCCTCGTAAGCAGCTCTGGAGCCCGAGCTGCATGTTAGCCCGGCGACAGGGAAGCGCGGAAGGCCGCCACCGCGGTACACACTGGCGGCATTTCCAGCGCAGCGCGGGCGAAGGGGCTGAGCTGCTCGCCTTGTAGCGCCGCTGTGGCCTCCAGATCCTGCGCCAACCACGTGCCCCGGAGCCGGTGCGCGAGGTACGCCATGGCACGCAGGCGCGGGGTGTCCAGTGCGCTGTGATACTCCAGCCAGCGTACTCGGCTCTGGCCTGCCGCCAATCCCAATACTTGCAGGACACTCAAGCCCTCCTCGCGCACTTCGATAAATTGATTGGGCGGCAGGAACTCCCGGCGCCATACGGCCCCACCCGCGCTATGGGTCGCGCCGGCCAGGGAGGCGTAGCGGCGAGCAAACCAACTGCGTCCGCCACTCTCCAGGCGCGCGCGCCACGCCATGCGTCCGGAGGGCTGGTCGATGTGCAATTCGGGATCAGCCAGCAAACCGGTCAAACGCCCCAGCGGCTGCTCGGGCAACTCAAACTCCAGCCAATGTTCAATCACCCGTTGCCAGTCGGCTGCCACCACCCTTTCGGTGATGTCACCCGCCACCACTACGGAGTTGGCCGCGACGCTCTCGAGCATACCCGCCAGATGTTCATGTGCGCCGCCTGCGCCCATGCGCAGCCATACGAGGCCATCCTGCTGGCGCAGCGGCAGTCCCGACAACCCATAGGTTCCGGGCGGGCCGGCGGCCTTTCCGCGCAAATCGCAGATCGGTCCATGGATGGGACACTCGATGATTGCCTTCAGGTGGCCGCGCGGGGCTGATACCAGCCTGTGCGAGCGGTACCCACAGTGGTTCCGGAACGCGTGCAGCGCCCCCGCCTCGTCGCGCACCACTAAGGCCTTCTCGGGGCCCAGATCCACGGTAACGAAGTCCCCCGGACTCGGCAGCGCGCATTCGTGTTCGGCAATTTGCCAATAGCCCGCCTCCTCGCCTAACCGCGTCACCGCCGCGAAGTGCTGCGGAAACACCGAGCGCAAATAGGCCAGCGCGCGCCTTCGCGCTTCGCTGCGGTCGATGCGCGCCTCGGTCTGGAAAGCGATATCCTGCCACAGCATTTCGAGTACGCCGATCAGACCCAGTGCCACGGCGTCGGCGTCCAAGTGCGTGGCGCGGCCCTGCGCAATCAATCGACCGACCAACTCACGCACCAATTCGGCGAAACGCTGGTCCTTGTTGCCACAAATATCGAAGTATTCCTGGCGCGAACTGGCCTCTCCCCAGAACGAATACCAGACCGAGACCTTACGCGGGCTGGAAATTTCTGGATCCAGGTACAGATCGACCAGAGCGGCCAGCCCTTGGACCGGATCGCGACGCAATTGGGCCACCGGCACGAGCACGTGTTGCTCGAATTCTGCTGCCAGGTACTCCAGCGACGCCACCAGCATGCTGGCTTTGGACGCGAAGTAAAAGCGCACGATGCCGGGCGACATGCCGGCGATCGCGACCACTTTGGCCACGGTGGTGCGCGAGGGACCGTGGATATGCAACGCCGAGATACACGCGTTGATCAGCCGCAGCCGTTGGCGCGCACTCGAGGCTCGGCCGGTAGGCGCTCGCGCCGGGGTCTTGGGCGTATTTGGGCTGCGGGTACGAACAGTACGGCGAGTTGACGTGGTCATTCGTCCATTCCAATCCACATTAGATCACGGCTCCTGCATACTAACCGCCCGCAACTACCCAAATACTTAATTCCGGCCGTATGCAACTCCTGTTGGCCAACCTGGTAAGACGCTACGGCCGGTGGCTGATCATTCTGCCGCCGCTCCTGTTCCTGGTTCTTTTCTTCCTGGTTCCCTTCACCTTCGCGTTCAAGATCAGCTTTGCGGACACCGCCCTGGCCGTGCCACCCTACACCGCGGTGTGGAACCTCACCGCGGACCATCACCTTAGCGTGCGCTTGAGCCTGGCCAACTATCGCTATCTGTTGACCGATGAGGTCTATGCCTTCTCGTACCTGTATTCCCTGCGTACGGCGTTCTTCTCCACGCTCATCTGCCTGCTGCTAGGTTACCCGATGGCCTATGCCATGGCGCGCTCGTCCAAGAGCACGCAGGCCATATTGATGCTGATCATAATTCTGCCCTTCTGGACTTCCTTCCTGCTGCGCGTGTACGCGCTGGAAGGTATCATTCGGGAGAACGGCCTGCTCAATTCCGTGCTGCTGTGGCTCGGGCTCATACACCATCCGCTCCAGATCATGCGCACCAATCTGGCGGTGTACCTGGGGATCATCTACTCCTACTTGCCTTTCATGGTGCTGCCCTTGTTCGCGACGCTCGAAAAGCTGGATCACACCTTGCTGGAGGCCGCAGCGGACCTGGGCAGTTCGCCCTGGCGCGCCTTTTTCGATGTCACTTTGCCGCTGTCGATGCCCGGTGTCATAGCCGGCTCGATGCTGGTATTCATTCCGGCCATCGGCGAATTTGTGATCCCATCGCTCCTGGGCGGTCCAGACAACCTGATGATCGGCCGCGTGTTGTGGGATGAGTTCTTCACCAATCGCGACTGGCCGGTGGCCTCCGCCGTGGCCGTCGCCTTTCTGGTGTTCCTGGTTGGACCCATTGCTCTGTACCAGCACTACAGCACTGCACAGCCGGAGAGTTGATTTTAAGTGCCATGAACGAGAGAGCACCCACTCTGCTGTTATCCGTGCTGTGTTTCGGCATCGCGGTGCTGTACGTGCCGATGCTAGTGTTGATTGCCTATTCGTTCAACGCCTCCGAAATGGTCAATGTGTGGGGTGGGTTTTCCCTGCATTGGTATCGTGAATTGCTCCACAACGAGCAGATTCTCGATGCTGCCTTGCTGTCGCTGGAGATTGGCGTGTTTGCGTCCACCTGCGCGGTCATCTTAGGATCGCTGGCGGCCGTAGCGTTGGTGCGCTTTCGACGCTTCCGGGGCCGGTTCCTGCTCACCGCTTTGGTGAACGCCCCGCTGGTCATGCCGGAAATCATCACTGGCATCACGCAGCTGTTGCTGTTCGTGGCAATGTTCCAACTCCTCTCCTGGCCCCACCGCGGCTTTACCACCCTGGTCATTGCCCACGTGGCCTTCTGCGCCGCCTATGTCACGGTCACAGTGCGCTCACGCTTGCAGAGCGCCGATCGATCGTTGGAGGAAGCGGCGATGGATCTGGGCGCGGGACCGGTGCGCGCTTTTCTCGACACCACGCTGCCCATCATCGCGCCGGCATTGCTGTCCGGATGGCTGTTGAGCTTCACACTCTCACTCGATGATTTGGTGATCTCCAGCTTCGTCTCCGGCCCCGGGGCCAGCACCTTGCCGATGGTCATTTACTCGAAGGTAAAACTGGGATTGAGTCCGGATGTGAATGCCCTGGCGAGTCTGATCATCGCCACGGTGGGCGCGGGCGTGATCGCTGCGGGCGGACTGATGCGCCGAACGGAACGACAGCAACAACTCGACGCGCAGTTGGTATCGCGCTTGCATTCTCCTGATTGAAGCTTGACCGGCGGGTGCCGGTCTGTGCGGCCAAGTGACGCATAAAAGACAACAAAATCAATGGAGTGAATGCACATGATGAGGAATCCCATAGCAGTTCAGCGGCCACGCCTGCCATGGCTGGTGCGTGTAGGGCGGCAATGGATTGCCGGCCTGTCGCGGCCCGGCGCCAATTTTCCGTCCAAGCGCGGCACCTGGCCGTTGCAGCTACCGACACGATCGTCGAGCTATAAATCCTAACCGGGCGCAGATTCCGGACGCAGATTCCCGCCGCCTACCCCGCGAAGATTTGTAAAGCCTGCACGCGCGGCGCAGGATTCCCTTCCACAATGCGGCGTATGCAGGAGCCCAACGACAGTACCGCCGACAGCGGCCAGAATGTTTCGCCCATGACGGTATTGCTGGTCGATGATGACCGCGAGTTGTGTCGCATGCTCGGCGAGTATCTGGGACCCGAGGGCTTCAAAGTCAGCGCGGTACACGATGGCGACGAGGCGCTGTACCTGCTGGGGCGTCATCATTTCGATTTGATCGTACTGGACGTCATGCTGCCGCGGGTGGGCGGTCTCGATGTGCTGCGCGCCCTCAGGCAGAAGCAATCGACGCCAGTGCTGATGCTCACGGCCCGCGGCGAGGAGGTCGATCGTGTGGTGGGGCTGGAGCTGGGCGCGGACGACTACCTGCCCAAGCCCTTCAATCCGCGCGAACTGGTGGCGCGGATGCGCGCGATCCTGCGCCGCAGCCTGCTGCTGGAGCCGCAGCCGGGCCGGCGCGAACGCATCGACGCCGGACCCGTGAGTCTGCACTTCTCCAGCCGTACCGCTACCGCCCATGGCCAGACGATCACGCTCACTGGCGTCGAATTCCGGGTGCTCGAAGTTCTCATGCAGCAGGTTGGCATCGTGGTGTCGCGCGAGCAGCTGACCCGCCAGGTGCTGAGTCGGCGCTTAACCCCCTATGATCGATCCATCGACACCCACATAAGTAACATTCGCCGCAAATTGAGCGCCGCACTCGACCAGGTATCCATCGTCAATGTACGGCGCTCTGGCTACGTGTTCACTGTGGCGACGCGTTCGGGCAACTAAGGGCCTCGCGTGCGCAACCTGTTCCTGAGATTCTTTCTATCCTTCTGGGCGGCGATGGTGTTGGTGTTGGGATTTACGGTCGCTGCGACGCTTTGGTCGGCCAATGAGCGCATGGATCGTGAGCGCGAGCGACAACAGCAGTTGGCGCGCCAGGCACAAAGTGTATTGGCCGCACATGGGGTGCCGGGCTTGCACGACTGGCTGGTGCGCCAGGTGACCGTGCTGTATCCGGACCGCCTGTATCTGCTCGACGCCCAGGGCAACGACATGCTGAATCGAGCGGTGCCCGATTTCCTGCAGGCGGCGATGGGTCGTCGACCCTTTCCGAACCCGGGACCCAACGCCCGTAGCGGGCCGGACTTTCGACTGCTCTCCCAGCTGGTAGCCGATACGACCCACGAAACCTACGCGCTCTCGTTGCTGCACCCGCATGGTGGCCCGCTGGAAATATTTGGCGCATTTGGCTCGCCCGAAACGCCAGTCGTCGCCGCATTCATCACGCTGCTGGTCAGCGCCGTGGTGTGCTACCTGCTGGCACGCTTCTTGAGCGCACCCATCAAACATCTGCGCGCCGCCACCCGTTCCATTGCCGACGGCGATTTGGGCGTGCACGTGGCGGGCTTGTTGGGCAGTCGCCACGATGAGCTGGCCATGCTGGCAGTGGATTTTGACGCGATGGCGGCGCGCCTGCGCGCCCTGCTCGAATCCCAGCAGCAGCTCCTGCGCGACGTGTCCCACGAGCTACGCTCACCGCTGGCGCGCCTGCAGATCGCGCTAGGCCTGGCGCGCAGACCCGGTGCCAATCTCGAGCAGGAGCATGATCGCATCGAACAGGATGCCCAGCGATTGAACGATCTGATCGGCGAAATTCTCAGTCTCTCGCGACTGGAGGACCCGGCCCGCACCCTGGAGAAGGACACTGTCCTGGTGGCAGAGTTGTTGGAGGGTATCTGCGATGACGCCCGAATCGAGGCCGACGAGCGTGCGGTGCACATCGAGCTGGCGGTGCCCGCGCAACTCGAGGTAACCGGTGATCGGGAACTGCTCCATCGGGCGGTGGAAAATGTCGTGCGCAACGCCGTGCGCTTCTCGCCGGATCGCGGCAACATCTCCGTCAACGCCCAGGCCACCGCCGGCGGCGTGCACATCCTGGTGCAGGATCAGGGTCCGGGCGTACCGAATGACTTGGTGCAGCGGATTTTCGAGCCCTTTTTCCGCGTCGGCAGCGCCCGCGACCGTGACTCGGGCGGCAACGGCATAGGACTGGCCATTGCGGCGCGGGTCATGAGTCTGCACGGAGGCACGATCAGCGCCAGCAACGTGCAGCCGCACGGCCTGCTGGTGAGGATCACCGTGCCGACGTAATCGCCGGCATCAGTGTGGAGTCGCGGCGGGGCCCGCAGGCTCCGGCAACGCCGGCAACGCCGGCGACACCGGCGACACGGGCGACACGGGCGACACGGGCGACGACGGCGACGCTGCGGCGGCCGCCGGCAAGACGGGCGGTGCTGCCGCCCCCACCGCGTCGGGGCCCGTGGGCAACGGCACGCTCGGCGTGTCGGTGCGCAGGGCCGCCTCCTCCGCCTTCTTGGTCATGACTATGATGCTGATGCGTCGATTGACGGGGTTACGCGGATTGGTCTTATCAAACAGCACCGCCGAAGCCAATCCCACCACCCGCGCCATCTTGTCGGTGTGCAAGCCGCCCGCTTCGAGCGAGCGACGCGCTGCATTGGCGCGGTCGGCCGATAAATCCCAATTGGTGTAACCGTTCTGCGCCACGTAGGGTGTGGTGTCGGTGTGCCCGGATAAACTGATGCGATTAGGTACCGAATTGAGGTAGGTGGCCAGTTCGCGCAAAATGTCGGTCGTATAGGGTTTGAGCTTGGATTTTCCCAGATCGAACATGGGCCGGTTCTGGGCATCGACAATCTGTATGCGCAGTCCCTCGGGCGTGATGTCCAGCAACAGTTGATCCTTGAACGGCCGCAGCGCCTCGCTCTGATCTATGGCTTTGCGCAAATCCTCCAGCAGCGACTGGAGCTGCTTATGCTCGGCCTCGGCGGCGAGGCGCTGAGCCTCGTCCATGTCTTTGGGCGCGGTTTGCGATCCGGCCGATAGGCCAGACTCCTTGCGCACTGCGGACTTTGGCGCATCCATACCACCGTGCAGATTGATCACACTGGTACTGGCGCCGCCCGGACCGTTCACGCCCTTGGCTGCCTTGATCGATTTCCCCTCTTCCATGCTCGGATTCTTGAAATACTCGAACATGGCGGCACGCTGCTCCTTGGTCACGGCCGCCACCAGCCACATCACCAGGAAGAAGGCCATCATGGCCGTGACGAAGTCGGCGTAGGCCACCTTCCAGGCGCCGCCATGATGGGCGGCATCGCCCTTGCGGCGCCGCTTGACGATGATGATCGGTCGCTGCGCCTTGTCGTTCACGCCGCCGCGGCCTCTTTCTTCTTGCCCTTGAGGTGATTCTCCAGGTCGGCAAATTTCGGCCGCACTTCACTGAACAGGAGCTTGCGTGCGAATTCGATGGCCACCGGCGGCGCGTAGCCGCGCACACTGGCCACCAAGGCCATCTTCACCACCTCAAACGCCTTACCCTCTTCATGCGCCCGGTGCGCCATGGCACTCGCGGTAGGACCGACAAAGCCATACGACACCAGAATCCCGAGGAAGGTGCCCACCAGCGCTGCCGCCACTTTGTGACCAATGGTGGCCGTGTCGGCGCCCTCCAGTGCGCCCATGGTATTGACGATACCGAGCACCGCGGCCACGATGCCGAATCCGGGCAGCGCATCCCCCACTTGTTGAATCGCGTGTGAGGGTTCGGTGGATTCCTTGTGATGGTTCTCGAGTTCGTACTCCAGGAGCGATTCAAGTTCGTGCGGATCGAGATTCCCGCCCACCATCAAACGCAGGCAATCGGTAATAAACTCAATGAAATGGTGGTCCGCCAGGATGCGCGGGTATTCACTGAACAGCGCACTCTTCTCCGGCGCTTCCAAGTCCGCTTCAATGGCCAACATGCCGGATTTGCGAATCTTGACCAGTATGTCGTACAGGAGCTTCAGGATATCGACATAGTCCGCGCGCCGGTAGCGCGGCGCCTTGAGCAGCCCGATAGCGTTGGCAAAGGCCGATTTGACCACTTTGATGGGGTTGCCGATGATGAAGGCACCCAAGGCCGCACCGCAGATGATGATCACTTCCGTAGGGTGCCAGAGCGCCAGCAACTTGCCGCCTTCCATCAGGAATCCGGCCAGCACCGAGCCGATGACAATCAGCGTCCCCAGAATCTGAAACATGGTTGCGGGTTGCCCCAATGGTGGAGTAGTGCAACCCTACTTATCGGCGCCGCTACGACGATCTTGAAGGTGCGGGCCCGGCGCCCGGGCGAGGGGAAACTGTGACGCGCATCACCCCTGGCGGGCGCGTTTGCCTGGACCCTTGCGCGCCACCTTGCGCGCCACTTTGCGCGCCACTTTGCGCGGACCCTTGCGCGCCGATGCCGCCGACCCTTTCCGCGTCAGGCTCCCGGCCAGCCCCAGCAGGTAGCGGCGAAAGTCCTTGCTCAATTGCGGATGTGCCAGCGCATGCTCAACCGTGGCCTGCAGGTACCCGAGCTTGCTGCCGCAATCAAAGCGCTTGCCTTCAAAGCGGTGCGCATACACCGCCTCGCGCCCCAGTAACCGGGCGATTCCATCAGTAAGTTGAATTTCGCCGCCCGCGCCATGCCCTATACGCCGCAGGTGATCGAATATCCCGGGCGTCAGCACATAGCGCCCCACAACGGCCAGCGTGGACGGCGCCACCGACGGTTTGGGTTTTTCGACAATGCTGCGAATTCGGCTCACCGGTTGGCGGCTCGATTCCACTTCGACAATACCGTACTTATCGGTATCCCGACGCGGCACATCCTCGACACCCAGGACGCTGCCGCGATGAAACTCGTAGGTCTCCGCCATCTGTTTCAGACACGGGACGGTGGCGTCGATCAGATCATCGGCCAGATGCACAAAGAACGGCTCATTCCCCACCGCCGCCTCGGCACACAGCACCGCGTGCCCTAATCCCAGTGGCGCGGATTGGCGGATGTAGATGCAGGTGGCGTAGCTGGGCAATACGCTGCGAATCTGCCGTGCCAGATCAGTTTTGCCCTGCGACAGCAGCAGTTTCTCCAGCTCCTGGTCGGAATCGAAATGGTCCTCGATGGCTCGCTTGGAGGCGCCGGTTATGAACACCAGTCGACGCGCGCCGGCCGCCAGCGCCTCTTCAACCGCATATTGGATCAGCGGCTTGTCGACCACCGGCAGCATCTCCTTGGGACTGGCCTTGGTGGCCGGCAAGAAACGCGTGCCGCGGCCGGCCACCGGGAATACCGCTGTCTTGATTTCGCGTTTCAATAGGGTCTCCACGAGTCGCGTGGCGCGGACTCAGTCGCGAATGGGTCGATCCGCCCCGTCATTGACCCGCTCGCGCAGATCTTTCCCAGGCTTGAAATGCGGCACGTACTTACCATCCAACGCCACGGCTTCGCCCGTCTTTGGATTGCGCCCCTGGCGCGGCGGCCGAAAATGCAGCGAGAAGCTGCCAAAGCCACGAATCTCGATCCGATCACCTTGCGCCAACGCGTCACTCATGATTTCCAGCATTTGCTTGAGCGCCAGCTCGACGTCCTTGGCAGGCAGATGCTTCTGCTTGGTCGTAATGATCTCGATCAGCTCTGACTTTGTCATGCCAGGTCCTGCCTTCGTGGACTCATCCATCGTAGGATCAGTCGCGCTCGGGCGCGTTGATCTGTTCCTTGAGCAGGTCGCCCAGGCTGGTGCCGGAGGTCGGCTGCTCGGAGCGATAGTTCTGTACCGCCTCGGCCTCCTCATGGAACTCTTTGGCCTTGATCGACAGCGAGATCGAGCGTGTCTTGCGATCCACGCCAATGAACTTGGCTTCTACTTCGTCGCCCACTTTGAGCACCGTGCGCGCATCTTCAATGCGATCACGTCCCAGTTCGGAGGCGCGCAGCTGCCCCTCGATGCCGTTCCCGAGATCAATGATGGCGCCACGCGCATCGACGTCGCGCACGGTGCCGCGCACCACACTGCCCTTCGGATTGTCGGTGATGTAACCCGAAAACGGATCCTTGGCCAGCTGCTTGATACCCAGCGAAATGCGTTCGCGCTCCGGATCGATGGACAGCACCATGGCCTCGACCTGCTGGGCCTTCTGGTAGTTGCGCACCGCTTCTTCGCCGGGGACGTCCCAGGAAATATCCGAGAGATGGACCAGCCCATCAATATTGCCGGGCAGCCCGATGAATATGCCGAAATCGGTAATCGATTTGATCTGTCCGGCAACCTTGTCGCCGCGGTTGTGATTCTCGGAGAACTCCTTCCACGGATTGGCCTTGCACTGCTTCAGGCCCAAGGAGATGCGCCGGCGCTCCTCGTCCACATCGAGCACCATCACTTCGACTTCGAGGCCGGTGTGCACGATCTTGGCTGGATTGACGTTCTTGTTGGTCCAGTCCATCTCCGAGACGTGCACCAGGCCCTCCACCCCATCCTCGATCTCGACGAAGGCGCCGTAATCGGCGATGTTGGTGATCTTGCCAAACACCCGCGTATTGGGCGGGTAGCGCCGCGCGATGTTCTCCCACGGATCAGCGCCCAGCTGCTTCAGGCCCAACGATACGCGTGAGCGCTCGCGATCGAATTTCAGGATGCGCACGTCCACTTCATCGCCGACCTTGACCACTTCGGAAGGATGCTTGACGCGCTTCCAGGCCATATCCGTAATGTGCAGCAGTCCATCGATGCCGCCCAGATCCACGAAGGCGCCGTAGTCGGTCAAGTTCTTGACCGTGCCCTTGACCACCGAACCTTCCTGCAGATTATCCATCAGCGCGTTGCGCTCGGCTGAGAACTCCTGTTCCACCACCGCGCGGCGCGAGACCACGACATTGTTGCGCTTTTGATCGAGCTTGATGACCTTGAATTCGAGCGGCTTGTTCTCCAGGTACGCCGTATCGCGTACCGGTCGCACGTCCACCAGTGAGCCGGGCAGGAACGCGCGCACGGTCTCGATCTCCACCGTGAAACCGCCCTTGACGCGCCCGGAAATGATGCCCACGACGATCTGACCTTCGTTGAAAGCCGTCTCCAGCCGCGTCCAGGTGCGCGCGCGCTTCGCCTTCTCGCGCGACAGACGCGTCTCGCCGGTACCATCCTCGACGGCGTCCAGCGCCACTTCGATCTGGTCGCCGGGCTTGACCTCCACTTCACCGCGTTCATTCTTGAACTGTTCCAGCGGGATGACCGCTTCGGATTTCAGGCCGACATTGACGATCACCACATCGGGAGTGACGTCCACGACCAGTCCGGTAAGAATCATGCCGGGCCGAATGCGCTGATTGGCCAGGCTTTGCTCGAACATCTCGCTGAAACTTTCGCTCATGTTGTCTCTCGCATGCTCTAGTGGCATGCCGTTATCCGTCAGCACTTCCAGCACTGCGCGGGTTTTAGTTACCGGGTACGACCTCCGTGTCGCACCCACCAGAAAACTTCTCCAGGACCAGCGTCCTCAATGCCACAGGCCGCGGCTTAACCCGAGGCGCCAGATCTGCAGGGCCACCTCGGCCGCGTCCAACCGTGTGGAATCGATGACGACGGCGTCCTTCGCGGGCACCAGCGGCGAGACCAGGCGGGTGGAATCCTGCCGGTCGCGCGCCTCGATCTCTCGCGAAAGGGCGGCAAGGCTAACACCAGAGTCCTTTCCTTTCAACTGGTTATAGCGTCTTTTGGCCCGCTCCTCGGCGGTGGCCACCAGATAAATCTTCAAGGGGGCCTGCGGAAAGACCACGGTGCCCATATCACGCCCGTCGGCCACCAATCCAGGGGGCTGGGCGAAGGCACGCTGCCGATCCAGCAGCGCGGCGCGCACTTCCGCCCAGGTGGCCACCCGCGACGCCCCGGCACCCGCCGCCTCACTGCGCAGCTGCGTGGAGACGTCCACGCCATCCAGCAGTACGCACTCGGACCCGTCGCCGTGGCTCGTGAATTGGATGTTGAGGCGCTCGGCCAGACGGCTGTGTCCGGCTCGATCCAGCGGCATAAGGCCGTCACGCTCTCCGGCCAGAGCGGTGAGTCGGTACAGCGCCCCACTGTCCAACAGGTGCCAACCCAGACGTCGGCTCAAGAGCCGGCTGACGGTGCCCTTCCCCGCCCCGCTCGGGCCGTCAATGGTCACGACCACGCTTCAGTCCTGCAACTTCAGACCGATGGTGCGTGCCGCCGCAGGGAACCCGGGAAACGAAGTACCCACGTTTGCAACGTCGTCGATAACGATAGCCCCCTGGCAGCGGATACTGGCCACCGCGAAGGCCATGGCCACCCGATGGTCGCCGTGGCTGTGGATGTGCCCCCCGCCCATAGTTCCGCCTTGAATGCGTATCCCGTCCGGCAGCAACTCGCAGCGCACTCCCAGCCCCTGGAGCCCTTCGGCCATTGCCGCCAGCCGATCGCTCTCTTTGACCCGCAGTTCCGCAGCCCCCGTTACCACGGTTTCCCCGCGAGCCGAGGCGGCTGCTATGAAAAACACCGGCAATTCATCGATGGCCAGGGGCACCAGGTCCGGTGGCAATACCACGCCCCGGAGCGGAGCCGCGCGCACTCTGATATCGGCAATGAGTTCCGGTCCGTCCGACGCCACGGGCGTGACCGTAATGTCCGCGCCCATCAGCCGCAGCATGTCGAGCAGCCCAGTGCGCGTCGGGTTGACGCCCACCCCGCGCACCGTAAGGCCGTGAGCCGCCCCCAAACACCCGGCCACGATGAAGAACGCCGCCGAGGAAATATCCCCTGGCACCCGCACTTCAGTGCCTCGCAGGCGCTGGCCGCCTTGCACCGCCACGGTTGACCCCCGCCGCTCCACCTCCACGCCGAAAGCGCGCAACATCAATTCGGTGTGATCGCGGGTGGGTGCGGGCTCGGTGACCCGTGTCGTGCCGTTGGCATACAGTCCGGCCAGCAGCAGCGCCGATTTGACCTGGGCGCTGGCCATGGGCAGCGTGTAGTCAATCCCGACCAATGCATGTCCGCCGCCAATTCTGACCGGCGGCCGCCCACCCTCGGTATCGATGTGCGCGCCCATCAGACGTAGCGGAGCCGCTACCCGTTCCATGGGCCGGCGCATCAAGGACTCGTCGCCGACCAATGTGCTATCAAAGCGTTGACCGGCCAACAATCCCATGAAAAGCCGCATAGCGGTACCGGCATTGCCCATATCCAACGGTGCGGAACTGGCCCGCAGGCCACTCGCGGCTGCCAATTCACCGGCGCCCGCGCCGTGCACCACTACCTCGCGCTCGCCCGAGCGGTCAATGCGCACGCCCAGCGCGCGCAGCGCTTCGAGCGTAGAGCGACAATCGGCGCTCTCGAGAAACCCGGAGATGGCGGTTGTGCCCGCAGCGATACCGCCCAGCATCAG
>Ga0075017_100000003_pt1 | contig 71903 bp, 72 predicted proteins | sample AleBraG_ABR_2012_FD_71475 | JGI IMG/M metagenome (GOLD analysis project Ga0075017, IMG submission 71475) | Freshwater sediment microbial communities in response to fracking from Pennsylvania, USA - Alex Branch Run_MetaG_ABR_2012 | ecosystem: Environmental > Aquatic > Freshwater > Creek >... | reverse complement strand
ACTCAGGCTGCACCACGCCGCCATCGGGCTGATGAAGCGCCGTCCAATCTCGCCGTGCACCTTGTGGGAGTCGCCAATCGACTAAGCCAGTGGCGGCGGCGGCGACGGCGTCCCATCCGATTTCACCCGGACCCACTCGAGGATCCGGGCATCCCTGCCCGGATCCTTCGGTGGCACCCCCGCGGTTACTTGAGCTTCAACACCTGCATGGTCTCGGAACCGAGTACGCGGCGAATCTTCGCGCGGTCCGCCTGGTTCTGGTTGGAGGCCGCCACCGAGCCCTCGAGCTGCTTGGCAATGGCGTCGCCCTTGGCCAGTGCACCATCCAGTGCTGCCCAGTTCTTGTAGGTGACGACCAGCAGCACGTCCGGATCTTCCGGTCCACGCGGCTCCACGGAGAGCACGTCGTAGCTGAGCACATCACCGGCCTTCTTGCCGAGCTCCTGCTCCTGTTTCCAGATGGTATCGAGCCAGTTCATGTAATCGTCGAACTTGCCATCGACGGTACGGATCCGGGCCACGTTCACGACCGGACCTTCCGTGTAGGCATGATCATCGGCCAGCGCAATCCCCGTGCCGGCGAACATGAACAGTGCCGCGCATGCGGCGATACGAGACTTCATCGACATTCGATTTCCCCTTGTTGGTTGTAGTGAATGGAACGCATTGAGTTTACCCCCAATCAGTGTGGCCAGAGCGTCGCATATTGACCCGTCCGCCGTTCATGCGAAGCCGGACTGGTCCCGGACCACGCGTTCCAATACCTCCAGGGGCATCGCTTCCTTCCGAAGAACTTCATGGAACGCTTTAAGATCAAAGCGCGAACCCTCGCGCGCCTTGGTCATGGCTCGCAAGCGCAGCCATTCCGCCTGACCGATCTTGTAGCCACAGGCCTGGCCCGGCCACACGCAGTAGCGGTCGATTTCTCCTTGTGAGCGGCCGCGCGGGATCGCTGTCACGTCGATGAAATACTCCGTGGCCCGTTCGCGGCTCCAGCGCTTCCAGTGCAAGCCCGTGTCCACCACCAGGCGCACGGCACGGAACAGCATCGACTGCCAGTAACCGATCTGGCCGAGCGGATCGTCCTGGTAGGCGCCGAGTTCCTCGGCCAGCTGCTCGGCATACAGCGCCCAGCCCTCGACGTAGGCAGTGAAGGAGCCGATCACCCGCCGCAACACCGGCGTCGACTTCGATTCGAGGGAGAGCGCGTATTGCCATTGATGACCCGGGATGGCCTCATGGAAGGTCAATGTCGGCAGTGAGAACTTTGGCCAGTTGGCCGTATCGGTGAGATTGATGTAGTAGCGCCCCACGCGCGTGCCATCCAGAGACGCCGGCTGCGCGTAACCCAAGGGCGCACCTTCCTGGATGTCGGGCGGGACACGCACGATTTCCACCGGCGCCGCCGGCAGGGTCCGGAACGCCTGCGCGAGCTTCGGACGAATCGCCGCCACCTGGGCGTTCAGCGCTGCGAGCAGCGCCGCCCTGCCGGTATCGTCGTTGGGAAAGAGCTGGTCCCTGCGCCGGGACAGCGCTTCCAGCCGGGCCGCGACCGTACCGGTCGATAGCCCCTGCACGCGCAGCAGCGCGTCAAGCCGCGCCTGGATCTCGGCCACCTGCTGCAAACCATATTGGTGTACTTCGCGGGCGGCGCGCCGCGTCGTGGTCTGGTATGCGAGGGCATCGGCGTAATACGCGTCTCCGTCCGGCAGCTTCCAGACGCCGGCCTCGTGCGTCGCCCGCCCACGCAGCAATGTCGCCGCCGCCAGCTGCCGGTCGAGCGCCGGGTAAACCCGCGTCGCCACGAGGTCCCTCGCGCGCTCCTGCCAGCCACCCTGCGCGTGATCCGCCCGCGAACGACCCGCGATACCGGCCGCGGCGGCGCGCTGCGTCAGCGAGGTCACCAGTCCGTTGTCGGCCGCCAGCGGTGTACGCAACCTCTGCAGCTCCCGGATCGCCGTATCCATGGCGAAATCCGGCGCCAGCACACCATGCGCGGCATCGGCCTGCAGCGCCGCGGTCGAAGCGTCGATGGCCATGGCGAAAGCCGTCAGGCGCGCCAGGTAGGCTTCGGCATCCTCAGCCGAGCGCACGGGATGCTGCGATTCCAGGAAGTCCGGTATCTCGGAATAGGGTCCGGAGAGCGGGCTGAACACATAGGGCGAATAGGGCGCATAGTTGTAGCCGCCCGGCCCCTCCCCGAAGCGATACCGCTCACCGCCCATGACACTGTGTTCGAGTTGCCACAGTACGACATCGCGATGGGTTCGCGCGTCCGCCGACAGAAGCCGCGGATCGATCCTACGCAGGCGGTCACGTTGTGAACGGCAGTTCGCCACCCATTGGACGCGGCCGGCGGATGAGTAATCGCTCAGCGCACTGCGCAGTGCGGCGCGACGGCCCGCGTCGAGGCCCGTAGTGGTGGCCGCTTCAGGCTGCCCGGTCAGGACTTCATCGAGGAAGGTCTCGAACAGCGCCTTGAGCTCGCCATCGGCCGCCCCGGCCTTCGCGGCCGCGGCGGCGCCAGGAGCGGCGCTGGCGTCCGCGGCCGCACCGCACGTGGGGCCGAGCCATATGCCCGCGGTGGCGGCGCCCATGAGCTGAACGAATGCGCGACGCTCCATGCCGAACTCCCGCCGTCAGAGTGTTGTCTGCCAGTACCCAACATCGATCCAGCGGCCGAACTTGTGGCCGACTTCGTAGAATTGCGCCACCTTGCGGAAACCGAACTTCTCGTGCAACGCCACGCTGGCGTCGTTGGGCAGCGCAATGCCGCCAATCGCCACGTGCAGACCTTTCTCCTTCAGGAGCGCCAGGAGCGATGCGTACAGCTGCGTTCCGGTGCCGCGCCGTGTGCTCTGCTGTGCCACGTAGACCGTGGTTTCAGCCGAGTAGCGATAGGCGCAGCGACCCTTCCACTTCGAGGCGTAGGCGTAGCCTACGACCGCGCAGTGCTGCTCCGCGACCAGCCACGGCAGTCCCTCCGCCGCCACCTGCCCGATGCGGTCGGCCATCTCCTGCGCCGTCACCGGTAGCTCTTCAAAGGTAATGATTGTGCCAGCGATGTAGGGGTTGTAGATGCGCGCGACCGGGTCGGCATCCGCGGCGGTCGCCGCACGAATCGTCATGCCCATCCTCCCTTCACAGAGGCGGGCGCTCCGCCGTCAACGGGCCCCGGCGCAGAAGTTTCCATCATCGTGAGTCACCTCTCAAAGTCCCGTCAGACGCTCCATGCTTTCAGGATAACGCGCCCCCTGGATCGTGATCTTCGCGGTGGCGGTTTGAATCTCGCTGAGGTCGGCCGGCGAGAGCTCCAGGGTGGCGGCGCCGAGGTTCTCTTCCAGACGCGCCAGCCGCGTCGTGCCCGGAATGGGTACGATCCAGGGCTTCTGGGCCAGCAGCCACGCCAGCGCCACCTGCGCAGGCGTAGCCTGCTTGCGCCGGCCGATGGCGGCGAGCAGATCCACCAAGGCCTGATTCGCCTTGCGCGCTTCCGCCGTGAAGCGCGGCAGCGTGCTGCGAAAGTCTGATTCCTGGAAGGCCGTGCTGTCGCTGATCTTTCCGGTCAGGAATCCCTTGCCCAGCGGACTGAAGGGAACGAAGCCGATGCCCAGTTCCTCGAGCGTGGGCAGCACCTGGCTTTCCGGACCCCGCGTCCATAATGAATATTCACTCTGGAGGGCCGTGACCGGCTGCACTGCATGCGCGCGCCGGATGGTCTGCACACCGGCCTCGGACAGGCCGAAGTGCCTGACCTTCCCCTCGCGGATCAGATCCCTGACCGCTCCGGCGACCTCTTCAATGGGGACTTCCGGATCGACGCGATGCTGATAGAGCAGATCGATAACGTCGATGTTCAGCCGCTTGAGCGACGCTTCGGCGACGGCCCTGATGTGCGCAGGACGACTGTCGAGGCCCATCCACTGGGGGCCTCCTTTGGGATCGAGCTTGAAACCAAACTTGGTGGCGATGATGACCTCGCGCCTGAACGGCGCCAGGGCCTCGCCGACGAGCTCCTCGTTGACAAACGGACCGTACACCTCGGCCGTGTCAAAGAAGGTCACGCCGCTGTTCACCGCGGAGCGCAACAGCGCAATCATTTCCTGCTTGTCGGCGGGTGCGCCGAGGCCAAAACTCATGCCCATGCAGCCCAGGCCGATGGCGGAGACCTCGAGACCGCTCCGTCCGAGCGTACGCTTCGGGAGGTTCTTCATGTTCGACTCTCCTGCCGGGTGACCGTACCGTGCGCATGTTACTCCAGCCGCCGCCAGGTATCGCCAGCGTCCGCGCCGGCATTCGCCCCGGTGGCCGAAACGCAGCGCCATCACGCCGGAGTCTTGCGTTCATTCGCGTGATCGTTGAGCATCGCGCGATGGATGCAGCCGGCGGCGACGTGCCTGTCAGTGTCTTCAGGCTCAGTGCCGCCAGTGCCGTGGGCACGACCCTCGAGTGGTACGACTTCACCGTTTACAACGTGATGGCGGCGCTCGTCTTCAACACCGTCTTCTTTCCAACGTTTGATGCGATGGCCGGCACGCTGCTCGCCTTTTCGACCTACGCCGTCGGTTACTGCTCCCGTCCCGTGGGCGGCATCCTGTTCGGGCATCTCGGTGACCGCCGTGGCCGGCGCGTCGTGCTGGTCGCGACACTGGTCCTGATGGGCGTCGCCACGCTCCTGATCGGCCTGCTGCCCTCCTACGCTCGCTGGGGTGTGTGGAGTGCGGTGCTGCGGGTCCTGCTCCGCTTCGTGCAGGGCGCCGCCATCGGCGGCGAGTGGGCGGGCGCGGTGGCGGGCGGCATGATCCTGCATGCCGCCATGTACGGACCGCAGGCCGCTTTCATCGCCGAGCAGTTTCCGGCGCGCGTACGCTACGCGGGCTCGTCCATGGCCTACACGCTGACGGGCGTCGTGGCGGGAGGCCTGGCGCCACTGGTGTTCAGCGCGCTGTATCGTGCCTACGGGTCAACCACCCGCCTCTCGATCTACGTCATCGCAGCCCTCAGCATGACGCTGCTCGCATTGGGGCTGGCGCCGGAAACAGCGCGGCGTCCACTGGCAGAGCATTGAGGCACGCATGACAGCGCTTCGAACCTACTGGCTGAATGAATACGCAGCGGCGCTCGAGACCACGGGCCCCCTCAGCCTCGAGAACCAGCGGCGCTTCTGGCACTTGAGCGAACAGCTGCGCAGCCGACCCGGCGTCCGCGAAGTCGTACCCGGCATGAACAATCTGAGCGTCGAACTGGATCCGGGTGCACCCGACCCGGACGGCCTGCTCGAACAACTCAAATCCGCATGGCACGCCTGCAGCGCGATCAATCTGCCCACGCGCCGGATCGACATCCCGGTTCGCTACGGCGGCACCGATGGCTGCGACCTCGATGAAGTCGCGCGGCACACGGGCCTGTCCGCGGCCGAGGTGATCCGCCTGCACAGCAGTGCGCTCTATACCGTGTATTTCCTGGGCTTCCTGCCCGGTTTCGCCTATCTCGGAGGGCTTGATCCCAGGCTCGCCACGCCGCGGCACCGGACGCCGCGCCCGCTGGTACCCGCCGGGTCCGTCGGCATTGGCGGCGATCAGACCGGCATTTATCCCATGGCCTCGCCGGGTGGATGGCGGCTGATCGGCCGAACCGAAAGGACGCTGTTCGATCCCGCGGCCACGCCGCCGGTGCTGCTGCGTCCGGGCGATACGGTGCGCTTCGTGGACGCATCATGATCACGGTCCTCAAATCCGCGCTGCAGACGACGGTCCAGGATCAGGGTCGGCGCGGCCTGCGGCATCTGGGCGTCGGCGCCGCGGGTCCGATGGACCGGCTGTCCTTCAGCGTTGCCAACCTCCTGGTCGGCAATCCGCCCGACGCGGCCGGGCTCGAACTCACCCTGCCGCCGGCGCGCCTGCGCTTCGAGACGCCCTGCGAGTTTGCGCTCACCGGGGCCGACTGCGCCGCGCGGCTCGATGACCAGCCTGTGCCGATCGGCCGCCGCATTTACGCGGCAGGAGCACAGGTCCTGCATCTTTCCGCCCCACTCCATGCCGCCATCGCCTACCTCGCGGTGGCGGGCGGCCTGAGCACGCCGGAAGTGATGGGCTCGCGCAGCACCGACGTACAGGCCCGGTTCGGGGGGCTGGAAGGCCGGGCACTGCGCGCCGGGGATGTCCTCACCACGCGGGCAGCGACGGCATCCGCGGCGACGGCGCGGGCGGCGCTGACCGCCGCAGCGGCAACGACGCCCAGCGTGCTGCTGCCGCAGTTGGGCGAGCAGATCCGGATCCTGCCCGGACCCGAATACGATGAATTCGAGGCCGACGCGCGCGAGGCGCTGGTCGCCGCAACCTGGATCGTGAGCACGCAGAGCAACCGCATGGCTTACCGCCTCGACGGTCCACTCCTTAAGCGCGAGCGGGGCACGGACCTGCGCTCCCATGCAGTGTTCCCCGGGGTCGTGCAGGTGCCGCCTGGGGGCACGCCGATGGTCCTCATGGCCGACGCCCAGGCGACCGGCGGCTATCCGCGCATCGCCAGCGTGATCGCCGCTGATCTCGGACGCCTGGCACAGCGTCGTCCGGCCACTGCGCTACACTTTGCCCTGGAGACGCGTGCCGGTGCCCGGGTGGCCTGGCAGAAGCAGCAGACGTACCTGCAGCGGTTGCGCCGGAGCCTCCTGCAATGAGAGCGCCCATGAGTCCCGTGAGCCCCATGAGCCCATTGAACCCATTGAGCATAGACTTGAACGCCGACCTCGGTGAGGGCTGCGGCGATGACCTGGCGATCCTCGAATGCGTGTCCTCGATCAACGTCGCCTGCGCATGGCACGCCGGCAGCGCGGAGGACATGCAAAGCCTGGTGCGTGCCGCGCTCCAGCGCGGCACGGCCATCGGCGCACACCCGGGTTACCCGGATCGCGAGCACTTCGGCCGCGTTGAGATGCAGCTGCCACCGGCCTCGATCCGCGCGGGGCTGCTCTATCAGATCGGGGCGCTGGAGGGCATCGTGCGCGCCGGCGGCGGCGAGCTTGCGCATGTGAAGACGCACGGCGCCCTCTACAACCAGTCGGCCCGCGATCCGGAACTCGCCGCCGTCATCGCGCGCACGATCCGCGAGTACAACCCGCGTCTCAAGGTGATGGGATTGGCCGGGAGCCTGTTCATCGAGGCGGTGCGCGCCGAGGGACTCGTTGCCCTCGAGGAAGGCTTCGCCGACCGCGGCTACCGGAGCGACGGTTCGCTGGTCCGGCGCGGCACGCCCGGCGCACTCATCGACGACGAGGCCCATATGCTGGCCCAGGTCATCTCACTCGTGAAAGCCGGCACCGTCACCGCCGCCGACGGCGGTCACTGCCGCGTGCGGGCGGACACGATCTGCCTCCATGGCGACGGTCCGCACGCGGTCCCGTACGCGCGCGCGATCCGCGCGCGTCTCGCGCAGGAGGGGATCGCGGTGACGCCCTGCGCTCGGCGCTGACGCGGCCGGTCAATCGACCGCCGGCGCATCCTGGGCGGCCAGGGCGGACGCTGCGGCCTCCGGAGCACGCGGGTACTCGCTCTGGCTCGCATCCGATACGGCGATCAGCCGCACGCCTTCGGATAGCAGGTGGGTGGCGGGCCAGGCCGTCACGTGGCTGTGCACAACGGCCTCCGTTTTCGGCGGCAACGTAAATTCCAGCCGGAACGAGGTGTCCAGCCGGCCCGTGACCTGGGGCGCGTAGAGCGTCACCGATCGGCTCCGCTCCGTGCTGTTCCGAACGGCCCATACGGTGAACAGATCCTCCCCCACGGCGTCGCGGATCCGGCCGAGCGCAAACAGGCGCAGGCCCGCAGTCTCACGGCCGGCTCTGGCACGCTCGTCGCCGACTGCGGCCGACTGCACCAGGCGCAGCAGGCGCTGGTCCTGTCTCATCGCCGGGTGCATGGCTGGGCCCTTCCCTGGGCCCATAATCGACCCGGTCCCTGGCCGAATTTCCGATGAGCTGAACGCCTGAGCAATGCATCGACTCCGCATCGCGCCTCTGGGTTCAGGCGCCTGTTACAGGTATAGGAGTGCGGGCGCGCGGAATCGGGTACCGCTAGTGGACCGCAATGTGCGCCGACGCCCCAGGCGGGGTGGCATGGGGCTTCAGTGACGCCAGGTGCCGCTCAGGCCTACGGTGCGCGGCCGCAGCGTATAGGCGTAGAGCAGCTGGGATCCGGGCGCGTCGGCGTACAGCTGCAATACGGGCTGGCGGTCGGAGGCATTTTCGACGAACAGGTTGATTTCCACGTTCGGGGTGGTCAGGCCCAGGCGCAGATTGATCAGGCTGATCGCCGGATCGGAGCGGATGCGGGCGTCGTAATAGACATAGTTGGGATTCTGTTCGGTGAACGGCCCCGGGTTGTGGCTGTCGACGATGTTCTCGGCTCTCAGATACGCGGACACGTCGGCGCGGATCGGCCATCGGTACTCGGCGGTCAGGGTTCCGCTCCAGGGGGGCGGTACGTCGGGTACGCCGCCGCTCGTGCCTCGGACGGCAATCACCTGCCCGGTCGCCAGGCTCTGCGTGCGCGTGAAATAGAGCTCGTCATAGCCCAGGACCAGACTCAGGCGCACCCGGGCCGTGAGCCTGGCGCGGGCTTCGAGATCGAATCCCCGGCTCACGGCGGCACCCTGATTGGTGGTGTAGCCGTCTCCACAGGGGTCGTACAAATGGAGCTGGACGTCGTTCCAATGCACGTCGTAGACGCTGGCGTTCAGCTGCAACCACTGGTCGAGGAACCCGACCCTGGCACCGGCCTCGTAGCTCCAGACTTCATCCGGGCCGTACGCGGCCGGCAGCACGGCATTGCCGCAGGGCACCGGTGGGGTCCCATTGTTGCCGCCGCCGCGGAATCCCCGGGCTGCGCTCAGGTAATAGAAATCGCCCGAATCCGCTTGATAGGACAGCGAATAACGCGGCAGGACCGGCGCCGACTTCCACCCTGTCCCGCCGGGCCGTGAGTAGCTGGCCGCAGTGGCGTAACCGCCCGAACGGAAATCGCCTTCACCGCGGGCCGCACCGAGGCGCAATCCCGCGCCCAGCTTCCATCGTGCGCCCAGGGCGAGGTCCGCCTGGCCGAACGCCGCCAGTTCGGTCTGCGTCAGGTCGGAGTCGCCGATGGTCGCCGGCTCATTCAACGTGGCGGTGAGGTAATCGTTCTCGGTGAAATTCTGCCTCAGCCGCGAGTAGTAGAGCCCCGCCAGCCAGCTCAAGCGGCCGACGCTCTCGGGCGAGGCCAGGCGCAGCTCCTCGACCAGCAGGCGCTGGTGCACGCCGAGGACCTGCGCAATGGCGTCGGCATAAGAGCTCGGAAACTCGTCGCCGAGGGGATTGCCATAGCCGCCGGAGACTGCGCCATCTTCGTTGGTCTCGTCGTATGTCGCGTTCGCCCTGCGCTCCACATAGGAGGTCACCGCGGTCAGGCCTGCCGCGCCTATCCGGCCATCGAGCCGTACTGCGCCGACGAAATCGCTGTCCAGCGAGGGCTGGCGCAGCAGCTTGCCGTTGCGCAGTACGCCCTCACCGGGCGCAGAGAGATACCCGTAGAACACCGGTGTGTCGTGCGCATGTGCCGCCTGGTAACTCAGCGTAGTCGTGATGCGCCATGCGTCGGCGGGCTCGTAGAGCAGCCCGAGACGAAAGGCTTCGATCCAGGAGCGGTTGGCGTTCGGATCGATGGTGGCGCCGTTGAAGGGGTTGACGCGATCGACATAGCCGCCTTCGCCGCGATACCAGGCGCTGAAGCGCGCGCCGAGCCGGCCTGCGATCAGGGGGGCGCCCGCAGCCGCGCCGGCCTCGACCGTAATCCCGGCGCGTTCCGTCGCGTCGACTTCGGAATGGACCAGCACGTCGGACTGAGTAGTGCTCGGCTCATGCGTAATGAAGCGCACGGCGCCGCCTTCGGCACCACGCCCGAACAGCACACCCTGGGGGCCGCGCAGCACCTCGACACGCGTGAGATCAAAGGTCACCGGATAGACATAGCTGATGCTCGAGTAGGGCATCTGGATCGGCGTATCGTCCAGGTAGATGCCGGTGGTGGGGTTGCCCTTGCCCGCGACGATGCCGCGGATGGCCAAGTCGGTGTAGATCCCGGGATGAAACTGCGGGTTGAAGGCATACTGGGTACCGGGCGTCACGAGGCTGATTCCGCTGACGCCATGGATCCCCGACGCACTCATGTCCTCGGCGGACAATACCCGGGCGCTCATGGGCAGCACGCTCAGCGTCGTCTCGCGCTTGGTGGCGGTGACCAGAATTTCCTCGGGAAAGGTGTCGGCGGGCAGGGTCTGTGCCGCCCTCTGCGCCGCGGGTGCGCCGCCCGCCGCACGGGCCGGCGCATGGTCCGGCGCGTGAACGAGCCGTACCGTGTGATCATTCAGGTATTCGAAGCGCAGGCCCGTGCCTTCGAGCAGCTCCGTCAGCGCCGCCGGTACCGTGACGCCCGCGTGCGCGCCGGGGCTCTGCTTGCCTGCCGCCAGTGACGAGACATAGATGATCTGCAGAGAACTCTGCCGGATCAGCGCGGCCAGAGCGCTCGACAGCGCTTGGGGCGCGATCCCACTCTTCAGCACCGGGAGCGTCTGCGCCGGCAGCGCGTGAGCCATCGGCAGCGCGCACACCAGCCAGCCGCACACCAGCGGCGCGCACAGCAGCGACGCGCGCAATGCGCCCACGGCCGCCGCTTTTCGCCTCGGGTGCTGCAACTGGTAGCTCGCGCGCGTGGCACGGGTGCAACGCTAATTATTCAGTCATTATGAAGCAGCACGGTCCGCCGGGCTACGTCGACGCGGCTAGACCCCGGGAGGCGGTGATACGGAGCGGTGCGAAGCCGGCACCCGGCGTGCCACCTGGATCACCGTGACGGTCCGGGTGACGACGACATTGTCAATGGCACCCAGGAAGGCCACCAGCGAATTGAGATCGCCGGCATCGAGCGCGCCGCTGATCCGGACGGCACCGAGTTTCGGATCGGTGACTTCGACCGGAATCGCCGCATAGCGGTTGAACTCCGCCACGACCTGCGCGAGCGGCTGCTCGTCGAACACAATGCGCCGTGAACGCCACGACTCGCTCTGACTGAGGTCCGCCTTCATCGGGGGCCCGCTGACCTCGGCCACCGCAAAATGCAGCTGCTCGCCCGCCACGACGCTGGCGGCCGGGGCCCGCAGGGCCATGCCGGGTGCAGGGGCAGGCGCCCGGCGCCCGTAGACCGCCACACGCCCTTCGACCACCGTCAGCACGGACGCCCCGTCCTGCCGATAGATATCAAACTGGGTGCCGACCGCCACGACATCGGCGCCACCGAAGGTCACGCGAAAGCGGCGCTGCGGATCGTGAGCCACGGCAAAATAGGCCTGGCCGCGGCGCAGGACGACGAGCCGCTCCCTCGAGCTGAAGCGCACCCAGGCCTCCGAATCCGTATTGAGCTGCAGGGTCGATCCGTCCGGCAGGTTCCAGCTGCGCTGTTCGCCGTGGACAGTGGCGTAACGCGCCCCGGCCGCTGCCTCCTCCCGCTGCCCCATCCACGGCAGTACAACCCCGGCCAGCAGCGCTGCCGCCACCGCCGCGACGCCGCCCAGGAGCGTCCTGCGCAGCCATCGCGGCCCACCTGCCAGCCAACCGGGGCGCGGCCGCGCAGCCGTGGCCTCTGGCGATGCTTCCGTACGCGCTTCGGCGATGAGCCCATCGAGCGACCAGGCCGGATCGGCGGCCGCCCTACCGAGGTCGCGCGATATCGCCGCGATCCGCAGGTACTCTTCCACGTGCAGCGGCGAGGTACGCAGCCAGCCCATGAAGGCCGCGCGTTCCGCCTCGGCGCCCGGACCCGACTGATTCGTCACGAACCAATCCGCCGCCTGTTGTGCGATGACCACTCTCACTGCTTCTTCATCCGGTGTCATGCGTTCACGCTAGCCGCGACATGCGGCCCCGGCAATGCATCAGCGCCTGCGTCAGATATTTCTTCACCATGTGCGGTGACACCCCGAGGCGATCGGCGATTTCCTGGTAACTGAGTCCATAGCGATATTGCAGCACCACGGCGGCTCGGCACTTGGGCGTGAGCTGCTCGAGCACGACCCGCAGGCGCTCCACGCGCCGCGCGGTGTCCACGTCGTGTTCGAAATTCGGCAGCTCCTGCATCTGGCGCTCAGCGCTGGCCGCTTCAAGCTCCACGGAACTCCCCCGCCGGCGCTCGAGTTCCGCGTTCTCCTTCAGCAGATTGCTCGCCACCGTAAACAGGTAACGCTGCGGACTCTGAATCGCCTCGACGTCGTTGACACGCAACATGCGCAGATACACCTCTTGCGCCAGATCCGCAGCATCGGTTCGCGCCCGGGTCCGCCGATGAAAGTACGCCAGCAAGGCCGCATATTGTTCGGCAAAGAGACGCTCTACCAGGTACTTGGCGGAACGGGGCATGCGGCCAGGTGCTCTGTGGGGTTTGGCGCGTTCTTATCTTAGCAAGAGTCCGCAGCGGCGAATTCGGGTACCGCTATTTGCGCCCCGTCTGCCAAGGTACCCGAAACCGTGCCGTCCCCCTCCTGTACCCCAGGAGTGGGGGAATTTCCCATCTCATCACACAGGGCATTCACACGGGGGTTACTCATGCATCACTCGACACATCACCGTCGGGCCTCGAGCCCCGGTCGCTACGCGCGCCCTGGTCGGTGCGCGCGGCTTGTCCTGGCCTGCGCCGCGACCTGTGCCGCAGCGCTGGGTGGCGGCGCAGTGGTTCACGCGGACTCGAGCCCCGCCAATGCGTCATCGCCCGCGCCCCTGCCCGCACCCTTGCCGCAGTTCGCCGTGTTTCCCGACCCGAGCGGGATCTTCGCCACCTTCAACGTGCCGGGGCCCGTGGATACGACCAACCCGTTCTTCCAGGACCTGGGCACGAATGGACGCCGCTGCGTCACCTGCCACCAGCCCCAGGATGCCTGGACGATCACGCCGCCTCACGTACGTGCGCGCTTCGAGCAGAGCGACGGGCGCGATCCGATCTTCCGGCCCGTGGACGGCGCCAACTGTCCGAGCGCCGATGTTTCGAACCTCGAGGCGCGCCACCGCGCCTACAGCCTGCTGCTCAACAAGGGACTGATCCGCATTCAATTGACGCCGCCGGCGACTGCCGAGTTCACGATACTGCAGGCCGACAACCCCTATGGCTGCACCGACACGGCCGCGGTTTCCGTCTATCGCCGCCCGCTGCCCACGGTCAGCCTGCCCTACCTCAGTACCGTGATGTGGGATGGACGTGAAACGGTCAAGGGCCAGAGCGTCTTCGATGACCTGCTGCAACAGGCCGCCGACGCCACGCTGATCCATGCGCAGGCGGCCCAGGCCCCAAGTGCCGCCCAGAAGCTGCAAATCGTGTCCTTCGAGATCGGTCTGTTTTCCGCACAGCTACGCGACTCGGAGGCCGGAGCACTCAACGGTGCCGGCGGCCAGGGCGGGCCGATCCCGCTGTCGCAGCAGAATTTCTTCCTCGGCATCAATGATCCCCTGGGTCTCAACCCTTCCGGGGCGGCGTTTACGCCCCGTATTTTCGATCTTTACGATGCCTGGGCGACGCTGCGCGGCGACGAAGACCACACCGCGGCGCGCCAGGCAGTCGCCCGGGGCCAGGCGCTGTTCAATACGCTGTCGATCACGATCACGGGTGTCGCGGGCCTGAACGATGTGCCGCTGCCCTTCGACAACCAGATCCACCCCAGCATCCAGGGCAACTGCGGCACCTGCCACGATTCGCCCAACGTCGGCGATCACTCATTGGCGGCACCGCTGAACATCGGACTCGCCGATGCTTCGCGCCGCACGGCCGACCTGCCGCTGTTCACGCTGATGAACAAGGTCACCGGCGAGATCACGCAGACGAGCGATCCCGGTCGCGCACTGGTCACGGGCAAATGGGCCGATATCGGGAAATTCAAGGGGCCGATTCTGCGCGGCCTGGCCGCTCGCGCGCCTTATTTCCACAACGGCTCGGCCGCCACGCTGGCTGACGTCGTCACATTCTACAACACGAGGTTCCAGCTCAATCTCACAGCGGCGCAGCAAGCCGACCTGGTCGCGTTCCTGCGGACGCTATGAGTGCACGTGCAGCCACTGAATCGGCCCCGCGAACTGCGCGGGCTCAATGCATCCGGCTGCGCAGGAAGGCGCGGTACATGTCGCGGAGCGCGCTGGAGCGCTCCGGCGGCATGAAGCAGGTGGCGAGCAGCACGACGATCACGGCGCTCTGCCACAACGCCACGGCGCAGCCGCGTCGCAGCGCCGTCCACCAGAATGACAGGTCTTCGGCGAAAGCCGTGCGGGGCAGGCGCGCCAGCACGACTTCACGAAGCTCATCGAACGGAAAGACCGGCGTCGGATCGGAACGCAGGCCGCCGTAGAGTGAAACCATTTTGCTACCGATCAGCAGGGACCGGCGGTTGGCGAGGACCGTGTCCCATTCGTGGCGGGACACGACGCCGTCACCTGCATCGTAGAGCAGCGCGCTGCCGTCGGTGCCAATCCGCTGGCCGAGTGAGCGCCAGCGCCGCCTGCCGTCGATCGCACTCGCCAATGCCGCCAGCGCTACCGCGGGTCCATAGGCATACAGCAGCAGCGCGCGGATCTCATGCTCGGTGGCTGCGCCCGCCGATCCGCTTCCCAGGACCATTGCGACCGTGAGCGCGGCCAGCACCAACGGGTAGAGGCCGCAGGCGATGAGCGACTTGCGGACCGCCTCGCGCTGCCGCGCGTCGACGGCGATGAGATAATCGCCACTGACGGCCCGCGGCGCCGGCAGGTTCCAGAACGCCTTGCCACTCGCAGCCGGCTGGCCGGACTTCGCCGCCAGGCTTTCCCGCAGCATCCGCCGGCTTTCCATCGCGCTCACGACCACGATGAGCACGATGGCCATGACCGCCAGCCGCAAGGCCAGCGGGGAGGATCCGGGAGTCAGCTGCAGTCCTTCCCTGGGCAGGCTGGGGTCGTCCATGGGAGCATCGTCCTCCTCAATAAGCCCCATGCACCGGAACCGGATCACATCCCAGGTACGCAGGTGCCCCGCGCCGCAACCCCTGGGGACTACCGAACCCTTTCCCGGTCGCGTTGCGCCTGGCGCGCGGGTAGACAGGCTGTCCCGCCACAGCGGAGAATCGTGCGCCCCGGCAATACCGGGATGTTCCTGCACTCGGAGTTCTCAATGCCCAGGCGTCTTCCGGCGATGCTCGCCGCAGCCAGTCTCGCGTTGACAGCGGCGGCTTCGGCGGGAGAACCGCGGCCCAGCGACGCGTCATCCGGCATCGAACACTTCAAGCCCGAGCACCATCAGACCAGGGGCTCCGTCAGCCTCGCAGGCAAGCGCCTGGACTACGATGCCTATACCGGCACGCTGGTCGTCCATCCGCGCGACTGGGACGACGTGGCGCGCAACGCCGACCCCGATGACAAGACCGGGCCGGCCGAGGCCTCGATGTTCTATGTCGCCTACCTCAGGACCGGAACCCCGGTCGCCGATCGTCCGATCTCATTTATCTTCAACGGCGGTCCCGGTGTCCCGACCCTCTGGCTGCACATGGGGGCCTTCGGCCCGCGCCGCGTGGTGACGACAGACCACGCGCACACGCCCGCCGCGCCCTACACCGTGATCAACAACGACTTCTCCTTGCTGGATGCCAGCGACCTGGTGTTCATCGACGCGCCGGGCACGGGCTTCAGCCGCGTGGCCGGCAAGGACCATGACAAGGCCTTCTTCGGCGTGGACCCCGACGCACAGGCCTTTGCCGATTTCATCACCCAGTTCCTGTCCGCCTACGGACGCTGGAATTCCCCGAAATTCATCTTCGGCGAGAGCTATGGCACGACGCGTGCGGCCGCGCTCGTCAACCTGCTGGAGTCGCGTAATCGCGTCGACGTCAATGGCGTCATCCTGCTCTCACAAAGCCTCAACTACGACGTGCTTCCCGATCATCCGGAACTGAATCCCGGCGTCGAGGAGCCTTACGAACTGTGGCTCCCCTCGTTCGCGACGACCGCCTGGTACCACCATCGCCTGCCGGGACCGGCACGCGAGCTCGGGTCGCTGGTCGAGGAAGTCGAGCATTTTGCCTCGGGCGAGTATGTGACGGCCCTGCACGCCGGGGCGGCGCTCGATCCGCAGGAGCGGCAGCGGATCATCGAAAGACTGCACGCCTATACCGGCCTGCCTGCCGACTATATCGACAAGGCAAACCTGCGGATCACGCAGGGTGGGTTCCAGAAGAAGCTGCTCGAGGAGACAGGCCAGGCGACCGGTGCCTACGACACGCGATTCACCGGGCCCATCATGGATCCGCTGAGCAAGGAGGCGGACTACGATCCCTACGACGCCGCCGTCAGTTCCGCCTTTGGCGCCGCCTTCAACGACTATGTCCGCAGCGAGCTGCATTACAGCGGCGGCAGGTCCTACCGGCAGCTCTACGATATCGAGGACCGCTGGGATTTCTCGCACCAGCCGCCCGGCAGCCCGGTCGCCCTGCATCAGCAGGTCAACGTGATGCCTGATCTGGCGGCCGCGATGACCTTCAACCCGAATCTTAAAGTCCAGCTAAATGCCGGCTATTTCGATCTGGTCACGCCTTTCTACCAGGGCGTCTATGAAATGCGCCATCTGGCGACCCCGGCGAAGCTCCAGCAGAACATCGAATACCACCTTTACGAGGCTGGGCACATGGTCTACGTGCACGAGCCGGCCCTCGCGGCGCTGCACGAGAATGTCGCCGCGTTCATCCGCCGCAATGCGGGGTCCGGTTCGACGCATTGATGCAGCCTTCGAAATCCAACTTTCGCGGCGTCGACCTCTTCGGGCAGCCTCGTGGTCTGACCGTTCTTGCCGGCACGGAATTCTGGGACCGCATTTCGTTTCATGGCATGCAGGCCCTGCTGGTGCTGTACATGGTCGGGCAACTGCTTCTGCCCGGACATATTGAGCACATCGCAGGCTTCGCGTCCACGCGGCGCACCATCGAGGCCGTCACCGGCCCGCTGTCGACTCAGGCACTGGCATCGCAGCTCTTCGGACTGTATGTCGGATTGGTGGGCTTGACGCCCGTGTTCGGCGGCCTGCTCGGCGACCGGCTGATCGGGCGGCGACGCAGCGTAATCCTCGGCGGTGTGCTGATGAGCGCCGGCCATTTCTGCATGGCCTTCGACCGCTCCTTCCTGGTGGCGTTGCTGCTGATTATCCTCGGCGCCGGTTGCCTGCGCGGCAACCTGGCATCCCAGGTGGGGCGCCTGTACGCACCGGAAGATCGCCGCCGCGCGGACGGCTTCCAGATCTACGTCGCGATGGTGAATACCGGTGCATTCATCGCCCCGCTCATCACGGGCGCATTGGCGCAGAGCATCGGCTGGCACTACGGATTCGGATTTGCCGGCATCGGCATGGTGGCAGGTCTGGTCCTCTACCTATCCGGGCACGAATGGGTTCCGCCCGACCCGCCACGCTTGCCTCGCGCCGAGCGCCCGCGGCTCACGCCCAGTGAGCGGCGTCGAGTGCTGGTACTGCTCCTAGTCATTCCGATCATGGCGCTCTTCTGGATCGCGCAATCGCAGGTCTGGAACACCTACAACATCTGGGCGCGCGATCATCTGGATCTGGCGCTCGGGCACTGGGTAATGCCTGTGCCTTGGCTGCAGGCCATTGATGGCCTGGCCGCCTTTGGCCTGGTGCCTCCCGTGGTTCTGTTCTGGCGCTGGCAGGCACACCGTGGGAAGGAGCCGGACGACATCATCAAGCTCAGCATCGGATGTTTCATATTCAGCGTCTCGATGGCGTGGCTTGCTGCGGGCGGCTGGGTATCGGGGGCCGCAGGCAAGGTGCCGCTGATCTGGGCCCTGGCCTTCCATGTCATCGAGAATACCGGCTACGTGTTCGTTGCGCCGATTGCGGTCGCACTGTATGCGCGAACGGCACCGCTATCGGTCAATGCGATCATGGTCGGCATCAATTCGCTGTCGACCTTCGTCGGTAGTATCCTCAGTGGCCGCCTGGGCGGCTTGTACGGGAGCATGTCGCCGGCGCGCTTCTGGATTCTGCATGCCGCCATCGTGGGTGCCGGTGGACTGCTGTTTCTGCTTTGCGCACGATTACTGCGGCGCGGATTGAGCCCCGAGCATGGACCAGACTGATGCCGGGCGGCCACGGATCCTCAGCAGATGCTGGCCATCGCGGGCAGAATCCGGGCTCGCAGCATTGAGGAGCGAATGCAGATGCCACAGATCGAAACCAGGCTTCGGGCACTGGGGCTTGCGCTGCCCCCACCCACGCAGGCCCCTCCAGGCGTGCAACTGCCCTTCCAGTTCGTGCGCATTGTCGGCCGCAGGGCGTTCATCTCCGGCCACGGTCCTCAGGGCGCGGACGGCGCCTTCGCGCTACCGCTTGGAAAGCTCGGTCGCGAACTCAGCCTGGAACAGGGCTACGCCGCAGCCCGATTGACGGCGCTGTCCATCCTCGGCAGCTTGCACCGCGCGCTCGGCAATCTCGATCGGGTCACGGCCTGGGCGCGCGTCTTCGGCATGGTCAACTCCGCTCCGGGCTTCAACCAGCAGCCCAGCGTGATCAACGGGTTCTCCGATCTGATTCTCGAACTCTATGGCCCGGTCATCGGCGCACACTGCCGCAGTGCCGTCGGAATGGCCGAGCTTCCCTTCACATCCCGGTGGAGATTGAAGGCGAGGTCGAGTTCGAATGACCGCCTAAGTCGTCTTTGACGTGGAGATCCGCGACGCGGCCGCTCAGGACCGGTTAACTCGCGCCACGAAGCAACCATGCTTGGCGTCGTGCACATGGAGGTAGTCCACGTACCCGTCGCTCAGCAGGCGTTCGATGACAGGCACGAGTTGCTCGTCCTGGCCGAGGTTGGCATCCCGCAGGTGGCCGCTCCGGTCAAAGGCCCGCAGCGACAGCGGCCGATGCTGCATGACCTCTGGGATTTCATTGACGGCCAGCTGCGCACCTTCGGCATTTTCACGGACGTAGATCGCGTAACGCGAGCGGTGGGGGCTCGGGACGGGCAGATGCTCGAAATTCAGGAGCAGCACGGACTCTACCGCCGCCGCGTCCCGCAGACTGACACGGCAGGGCACTCTCCCCGTCGCTGACCGGCCGGCGATGGAGCGGACAATCTGACGCGCTGAATGCTCAGCGTCCGGGAGCCCAGAGAGAGCCGTGAAGTGCGCCTTCTTCAGACCTTCGATGCGGTAACTGGCGCGCGGTTTGAGGATTCAATACCGATACCACTATCCGATTCTTGCTCACTCACTCACCGGGTCGGCAAAGCGGCCGACACGGCGATCGACGACGGACCCTATAGAAAATTATTCGGCCAGATCATCGTGCGCCACATGTGCGCAACCGGCGAATTGTCGAAGCCCAGGCCCTCTTCGGGCTGCCTGAAATGACGGCCGATGAGATCCGTGAACTGATCCGGGTCCACATCCCAGTCGTCCTGGAAGCTGTAGGTATCGTAGAGCGTGATCAGCCGCGAGGTCATGTACCATCGATGGTTGCGGGCCCGTTCATGGTCGCGCTTCAGGTACTCGGAGGGTTGGTAGTCAGGCCCGAAGAAGGCCAGGTAAGCCTCGGGATAGGCATAGCCGACCGCCTCATCGGGAAAGTAGCGCAGCGCCTGGTGATGCCGCACCGCCCAGGAAATCTCTTCCGATACATAGGGGGCGATCATCTGGGCGCCCCAGTAACCATGATCGGTCCGCAGCAGCGCGCCGTTGGAAATGTCGTGCAGCAGGCAGGCCATCACCACCTTCTCCTCCTGCCCGGCGTCCAGCGCGATCTTCGCGCTCTGGAGCAGGTGCATGAAGGCCAGGTCCGAAAAGCGCTGGTGAAAGAAATCCAGCAAGGTCGGCCTTTCGGGCATCACCGGCAGCGCCGGATTCTGCCCCATCATGAAAACCGCTTCGCCCTGTATCGACCGCCGCATCATGGGCCGTTCCGGGTTCTCCTCCTGCGAGCCGGTCATCGCAATCGGTTGCGGCATCACCATGCGTTCGCGCCCTGCCTGAGGGCATTGTTCGGGGCTGAGAAACAGCCCAGGCCTTCTGCGTTTCATGTCCTGGACCTCACGCGTTCATTGTCGGCGGCCCGCTGCATCCGCTCGAGCCGCGGCAGATCGCCTAAGGGGCGGCGCTCGCCCAGGCTCGAGGCCACGAGGACCGCGCGAAAGGCCTGCACCGACAGATTCGGCTCGAGCGCATAGGCAATTGTCATGACCCTTACTCCCTTCGGATCGCGTACGCTCAGAGGTGCCGCCTGGCCAGAAAACACAGAATCCCGACGATGGCGGTCACGACAATGATGCCCGCGATCACCGCCGCACGCACCGTCGTATGCAGGCGCTTGAACGAGGCGCGGTCGTTGAGGTCCGGAAACGGGATGTCCGGTGGCGTTACGCCCAGGAAGGCGCACAACGGCGCCCAGCCTTCGGTGACCGTGTAGACCAGCAGCCGATCGGGCGGCACGGTCGCCCTGACCTCTTCGACATGCGCATTGTAGCGGGCGACCGCCCGCGCGCGGTCCGGCATCGCACCCTGGAGCGACCTCTGCCACACCAGGCGATGCGTCATGTCCCGAAAGCGGTGTACGCGCGGCACCAGCCGGGCAAATACCTTCCACTCCCACATGATCTCGCCCCGATAAATCGTTTCCATCGCGCTCTCGTACCAGGCCTCTGGCCCGCCCGGATGGAGCGTCAGCAGGATTTTGGCGTCCGGATACGCCTCGGAGAGTTCCTTCCATACGCTGGCCGCCGGAAAATCCACTGTCGCTGCGTACTGCTCGAACAGCTGTGACCAGTCCTGGCGCGTCCCCGGTGGCGACCGGGCGACCCGACCCCAGAAGTCCAGATGAGATTTGTTGGCGGGATTCGCGAGAATCTCGCGCATGTGGTAGCAGGGAAAGCCAAGCTGCGCCAGCGCCACCTGGGTCGACGAGGTGCCCGTCCGTCCGAAACCGGCGCCAATGACCTTCAGACCCATGCACGTTCCTGCAAGCCGCTGCCCTTTGAGGGTCACAGTCTACGCTGTCAAAGACAGGCTGCCGTGTCCCTCAGCGTCCCGGCGCGGCGATGCCAAAGAACGCCGCAGCTTTCTGCGCGATCGTCACCCCTTCGGACTTCCGGAGGACCGCTTCGAGATAATTGAGGAAGTGATCCGCATCAGGCACCACCTGCAGGCGGTAAGTCGCGCCGGCGCTCTCGAAACTGCGCCGCGAACTCTCCTCGGATTTGAAATCGACCCGCGACACGCCCTTGCTGCCCAAGCCACCGGCAATGGGTACGTTCTGATCGTCCGCACCATGGATCGCGAGAATCCGGCGTCCATGCGCCGCAGCGCAGTGCGGGTCGTCGACGGTTAACGGGCCCGATATCGCGACCGCAGCCGCCGCCGCCTGCATTCCAGCCCAGTTTGTTGTCGTCGAGGAAACGCGTCACTGGCGTACCGTTCAGATAGGCCACGACGAACCCCGCCTGCTCAGCGACAGTATCCAGGTTCAATCCGCTCTCGGCCTGCCGCGACTCGATCCTCTGGGGATTACCGAGGCCGCCGTGCAGGACCACCACCAGCGCCCGGGTCCCGATCGCCGGCAGATGCGACGGCACATACACCAGCAGGTTGCGGCCGCCATAGGTTTCCTGCCTGAGGCCTGCCGCCAGGACGCCCCCACAGCCGGCCAGGAGTACCAGTACCAGAGGCCACCGCATGCGTCGCGTCTCTGTCACACCGGTCCCTCCACCGTTCCCAGGCCGCGCCATCCGCAGTTCGGCAGCACCCAGTCCGACCGCAGCGCGGCTCCGATCATGCCGCTCGGCCAGGCGCTCAGGAGCAGGCTGCCCGCGGTGCCGATGAGGCCGGCCTTCACAGGCGGCGTGCCTGCTTCACCCGGCGCCAGCGGCGGATGATTAACCGCAAATCCGGCAGTGGCTGGCTCATGTGGTCGGGGTCCCTTGCCCGGATGGCAGAGCCTACTCCAGCGCAGGATTGATGCAAGACAGCGGCATTGCCATGCTCTAATCTCAGTCCCATCCCATCGGGCTGATTGGCTGGCTGGCTCGCTCGTCGGCAAGGAGTACCCCATGAATCGGGATGTCTTCGGTATCGTCCGCAAGGTCAATCTGTTTGCGCGGCTGTAGCGGTGCGCGCTGTCCTCTGCAAGGCCTTTGGTCCCCTGGAAGATCTCGAGGTGGCGCAATTGCCGTCGCCCGTGCCAGGGCCCGGCGAAGTGCTGTTGAGCGTGCGCGCGGCCGGCATCAACTACCCTGACGCACTCAAGGTGCTCGGCAGGTACCAGAGCAAGCCGCCGCTGCCCTTCACGCCGGGCAGCGAGGTGGCCGGGATCGTGAAAGGCATCGGAACCGGCTCCACGGATGCCGCCCGGTTCGCGATCGGCGATGCCGTGTATGGCACGCGGCTGACCGGCGGCTTCGCGGAAGAAATTGCCGTGGACGCCCGCATGCTCCGGGCCGTCCCCGCGGGCCGATCCTTCGAGGAAGCGGCCTGCGTGTCCACGATCTACAACACCTCCTACTACGCCCTGATCATGCTCGCCGATATCCGGCCCGGCGACGTCGTGCTGGTGCTCGGCGCTGCCGGCGGCGCGGGCCTGGCGGCCATCGAGATCGCCCGGGCGCGCGGTGTACGCGTGATCGCCGCCGCGTCCACGGTGGAGAAGCTGGCCGTCTGCAGGCAACACGGCGCCAACGAGCTCATCAATTACGCCGACGACGACCTGCGCACACGCCTCAAGGAACTCACTTCAGGCCGCGGCGTCGACGTCGTCTACGATCCGGTCGGCGGCAGGTTCTCGGAAGTTGCCCTGCGCCAGCTCGCGTGGGGCGGGCGATATCTCGTGGTGGGATTCGCGGCCGGCGAGATTCCACGGGTGCCTCTGAATATCGTGCTTCTCAAGGGCGGATCGGTGATCGGCGTCTTCTGGGGCGAGGCGATGACACGCGATGCGAAACTCGCCGGCGAGGTCATCGACGGGGTTGCCGATCTCTTCCGCTCCGGCCAGATCCACCCGCCGGTGTCGGGTCGCTATCGATTTGCGCAGGTCGCTGAAGCCCTGCACGCCCTGCTCGAACGGCGGGTGCACGGCAAGCTCGTACTGTTGCCATAGCTGTCGGCCGTCGCCGGGAGGTCGCCGCTAGACGGATGCCAGCGCCGAGGCCGGGCCTTCTGATTGCCGCTGATGGTGCAGCGCCGAGCGCAGGGCCCTGGCCATCCGCTGCACGCCGGGGACGATCTCATCGAGCGGCGGAGCCGCGTAGCACAGCCGGATATGGTCCGAGACGCCTGCGTCGACCTGGAAGACATCGCCATTGCGCACCGCGACCCCGGCCGCAGCGGCGGCCGCCTCGAAGTCGCGGGCCGCGAGCCGCCTGGGCAGCCGGACCCAGAGGTACAGTCCCCCTTCGGGCCGCGCGTAGCGCAGCTCGGGACAATGCTGAGCCAGTGCCGCGATCAAGGCATCGCGCCGCCCCCGCAGCGCGCTGCGAAAGGCGGTCAGGTGCCGGGCGTACTCCCCGGTGGCCATGAACGCGGCAAGGATGGCCTGCGTCAGTGACGGCGTCGACAGATCGAGACTCGTCTTCGCAGCGACAAACAGTTCCTGCGCCGCAGCCGGTGCCACCAGCCACCCGAGGCGCAAGGCCGGGCTGATGGCCTTGGAGGCGCTGCCCTGGTGGATCACGATCCCCGCGGTGTCCAGGCTCTTGAGCGACGGCAGACGTTCGCCGAACGCCAGCTCGCCATAGACGTGACTTTCGACGATGGGCGTGCGATGGCGTCCACCGATCTGGAGGATCCGGCGCCGCCGCGCCAGGCTGAGCAACCGCCCCGTCGGACACTGGAAGCCAGGCATGAGATATACGAACTTCGGCCGCGTGCGGATCAGCGCATCCTCGAGTGCGTCCGGATCCACGCCTTCATGATCCATGCCGATGCCGACCACCTCCGCACCGGCTGCCCGGAACGCGCGCACCGCACCGTACCATGTGGGTGTTTCGCACAAGACCGTATCGCCCGGCGCGAGCAGCGCACGCGCGAGCACATTGAGCCCCTGCTGCGCACCACTCGTCACCAGCACTTCTTCCGTCGTCGCCTTCACGCCGCCCGCCCGCAGCGCGCCCACCAGCGCTTCGCGCAGCACGGGCAGGCCGCACAAGGGCGCGGCCCGCGACAACAGTTCGGAACCCTGCATCAGCCGGGCCGCCGCAGTGCTCAGCGATGCCTGCGGCACGAGCGAAGGGTGCAGCCAGCCATCGCTGAAGGAGATGAGGCCCGGGGCCGTCCCCGCTCCGGCCGCCAGCGGCCGCGGCGCCCGCCGGGAAGCCAGCTGCGTCCAGGCAATCGCACCCGCCGCCGCCCGATCCGGATCATCCGCGATCACGACGGCGCCACGGCCCACATAGCCGCGCAGCAGGCCCAGGGCCTTGAGCTCCTGGTACGCAGCAGTGACGGTCGTACGGCTGAGCCCCGCGGCCCGCGCATAGTCGCGCTCCGAGGGCAGGCGCGAGCCAATCGCGATCCGGCCACTGCGGATGGCTTCGGTCAGTGCACGGGCCAGCTGCACATAGAGCGGTTCCGCCGCGGCCGCGTCGGGCCGGAAGACAAGATCCCGCAGTGTTTTCGTGGTCGCCATCGGACTAGGATTCTGCCAGTCCATTCTGTGATTGGCTATTTATTCGTGGAAAATAGTCGTCCATTGTCGAATGCCAATCGACGGTTTGGCCTTTCCGGAGCTCTTCCCATGCGCACCGCCCTGTATCAGCTCGACGCCTTTGCCGGCAGCCTGTTCCGCGGCAACCCCGCGGCGGTCATGCCGATGGGCCGCTTTCCGGACGACGCGACGCTGCAGTCGCTCGCCGCCGAGAACAATCTCGCCGAGACGGCCTTCCTGGTACCGCAGGGGAGCGACTACCGGTTGCGCTGGTTCACGCCGACCACCGAGGTGGCGCTCTGCGGGCACGCTACACTGGCCAGCGCCACGGTGGTGATGGAACGGCTGGAGCCGGATCGCAAGTCCGTGACCTTCCACTCCGCGAGCGGGCCGCTCGCCGTCGTGCGCGAGAGCACGGCCTATGTCATGGATTTCCCGGTGCGGACTTCCGCGCCGGTGGACACGCCGGCGGAGCTGGTGGCCGCACTGGGCCTCACGCCGCTCGAAGTGTTCGCCGATGCCGGCAACTACCTGGTGCGGCTCGAGAGCCCGCGTGCCGTGCGCGCACTCACTCCCGATTTCGCAGCGCTGGCGCGGCTCGATCGCTGGGGCGTGATCGTGACCGCGACAGGCAAGGGTCATGGCGATGGCGGCTCCCGCGATGACGACTGCTACGATTTTGTCAGCCGGTATTTTGCGCCCGCCAAGGGCATTCCCGAGGACCCGGTGACCGGCAGCGCCCACTGCGCCCTGGCGCACTACTGGGCACCGCGACTGGACAAGACCGACTTCCTGGCCCACCAGGCCTCCAAGCGTGGCGGCGACGTGACCTGCCGCCTACGCGGAGACCGGGTGCAGCTCGAAGGACGCTGCGTATTTTATCTGGAGGGCCAGGTGGAGTTCTAAGACGTGTACAACGGGTCCTGCCACTGCGGCGCCGTCCGGGTCGTCGTCGATGCCATGATCAGCGAGCTGACGACCTGCGACTGCTCGCCGTGTAGCATGCGCCATGTGGTGATGGCAAAGGTGCCGGAGCAGGCCCTGCGCCTGACGGACGGCCAGGCTCGCCTCACGCTCTACGAATGGAATAGGCGACGCGCCAAGCATTATTTCTGAGACCGGTGTGGCCTTTATGTCTTCCATCGCAAGCGAGCGGTGCCCGATCACTTTGGGGTCAATGCGTACTGCCTGGAGGCTCTCGACACCTCGTCCGTGCCGGAACGCGCCACCGCGGGCGCCTCGATGAGGATCGAAGACCCAGCCGCGCGCGCCGCGTGGCCGGGTCCCCGCGCCGCTAGAGCCTGTTGAATACGTCCGGCCCGAAGGGCTGCAGGCCCGCGACGCCTGCGTAACCGAGGTGCCCAAGGCCGTCATCACCGCCTTCGGTGAGACCCAGCAGATCCTCGTAGCTGCGCAGCGCCGAATAGTGATTGTAGGAGCCGCTCGTATTGACCGTCCCCGGTACGATCAACCGCTTGTTGAACAGCACCGCCCCCACCTGACCGCCACCGGCCCGGACGTACGGCGTGGTTCCTGGATCCGTGTAACCGGGCACTCCCAGCAGCGACAGGATGGGGCTGTAACCCGGATCCGTGATGTTCGGACCGACCGGTGAATGGCAATCGGCCTGGTTGGTCTTTTCGCAGGCGCGGGCGTCGCCGGTCGGGCTCGCCTCGTCAAAGGTGATGACCACCAGCAGCTCTCCGCTCTGGTAGGCCGGCGAGGCGAAGATCATCGGCATCCAGTGCTTGAGCCACAGGTCCAGGCTCACCAGCCCGCCGGCATTCTTGCCGGCGCTGTTGACCGTGCCCTCGACGTTGGGCGCAGCGCAGGTGGCATCATGTCCGTCGTTGCAGAGGTTCGGCGTCACGAACATGAACTTTGGTGTCGTCTCGAGATGCCGCAGGTCGCGGTACAGGTGACCGGCAAACACATCAGGGGCACCGCCGGTTCCGACGTTAAGCGTTCCCAGCGGCACCACGTGGCGGTTGCAGCTCGCAGAGTCGTCGATGACAGAGTAAAAATACATGAACGGGTTGTGGCGGGTCGCATACTGGTCATTGGCCGCGGCGCTGTTGGATTGGTCTACGCCACCGATCGCCGGATGCGCGCAGTCCGCGCCGATCAGCAGCCTGTCGGGCGTGCCGTAGTCGCGGCTGAGGTCGTTGCCCATGTCCTCGGCATACTCCCGCCACACCACGGCATCGTCGTCGTGATCGCGGCCGTACTTGCGCTCGAGCTGATCGCCGATCGTCAGGGCACCGCGTTGGCCGGCTCCAGGCGCAGGGAACACGCAGCCGTTACCCACTACCTGGCCCGGGAAGCTGGCCTGATCGGTCGCGTCGACCCCTGGCACGACATCCGTGTACCCGCCCAGCAGGTGGGCGAGGTTCACGGGCGGCGTCAGGTTCAGGCAATCCACGTTCAGCGACGGGTTGGTGCCCTGCCCCGAGACCTGGGCGACGTAGTTGCCCAGGCTCACATGACTGGTCCCGAAATAATTGGGAATCAGCTCACCCTGCTGGAGCAGTGTGCCGTTCAGGAATTTGGCCGGTGAATTGACCGGATCGAAGGTGACGCTGTAGTTCTCATTTTCGAGGTCGATGACCATGACGTGACGGATCACGCCCGCTGGCGCGGCGGCGCGCACCACAGGATCGGGCCTTGCCGCCTGCGCGACGCCGGCCAGCGCAAGGGCTGCCACGGCGAACGCGGGCATGGGGTGAAGGAATCGGGACATGCGCATGGGGTACCTCCGTAGTGGCGGCACCGTACCTCGCGCTTGTGACGATTCGATTAAGGCGCCAGCTGGCGGCCTACGATCCCGAGCACGCCTGCCTGGAGACCGAGCAACGAGAAACGCGCCCGCCTCACTTTCGGTCTAATGGAGCGTCGCCAGATAGGCCGCGATGGCGATTTCTTCATCCGGCCGCAGGCGTGCCACGACGGCTTTCATCGCGGCACCGGCCGCACCGTGTCGCGCACCGGACTGGAAATCGTACAGCTGGCGCATGAGGTAGCTCGGCGACCGCCCTGCGAGGCGCGGAATGTTCGCGACGCCTCCGAGGTCGCCGCCATGGCAGGTCGTACAGGCCACGGTGCGGCCCGGGCCGCCGCGCCGGACCAGGGCCGCACCCGCGCGGATCGAGCCCGGCGGCACATAAGCGATGAACCCGACGTGGGGATCGCGACGTTCGAATCGTTCAGGATCCGTCGGCGTTTCGACGATGCGCTCGCCGATCGGCTCACGCAGGGTGCCGGCGTCCGGTACCAGGATCCAGCCCGCTACGTGTGTGCGCGGGACCGTTGCCGTCTCCACCACCCGCACCCGATACGGTGGGCGCAGCTGTGAAAAATAGCGGGCCGCAGTTTCCAGCTCGTCTTCAGTAGCAGCGAGCGACACGGCCTGCATGAAGCGGAAAGGCAGGCGATCCGGCAGCGCACTGCTCCGCGCGCCGCTGCGCATGTCCCGCATCTGCTGCACGATGTAGGCGGCCGGCAGGCCGGCAAGGCTGGCATTCTCCGGCCGTCCCGCGCCATCGGGCAGGTGGCAGTAGGCGCAGGCATACAGGCCGGGCTTCCGTCCCTGCGCCACCACGTCCGGCATCGGCGCATGATCGGCGGGAAACCAGTCGGGGGTGCGGTAGAGGTCCGCGACCTGCGAGGGCTGGAACGTCACCGAACTGCCGGGCACATGAAGCGCACCGTCAATGGCAGCGCCTGCACCTACCCCTGCGGGCTTGCCCGCCAGCTCAGGGTTCGACGGACTGACAGGGTAAGCCCAATCCGGCGGCACCGCAGAGCTCGATGCGCCTGCGGCCAAGACGCCCATCAGGACCATCGCCCGGGCCATCCAATGCGCGGGGCGCATCAGACCTTCATCCGTCAGCGAATTCCGACCTGACCGCGCACCGCATCGATCAGGCGCCGCGAGTCATAGCCCAGGCCGTCCTTGAACACGACTTCGACATTTTCAATGTCTTCGATGTGCGCCGCGGGATCGCCCTTGACCAGGACCAAGTCCGCGCGCTTGCCCGGCGCGAGCGTTCCGATGTCCTTGTCGCGGCCCAGAAATCGCGCGCCATTCTGGGTGCCGATCTGGATGGCCTGGAGCGGCGTGAATCCCGCCTCCACCAGCAGTTCCAGCTCACGCTGATTGCCGAATCCCGGCAGCACGCCGCCATTGCCGGTCGGATCCGGCCCCGCAAGCAGCAGCCCGCCGGCCGCGGCAAAGGCGCGCTCGAAGGCCATCTCCTTGTGCAGCAGCAGCGCCGGCGTGGGATTATTCGGATCGAGCATTGAGCGTTCCGTCAGATAGCTCTCGCGTGCGCCGCTCGCCATCGCCTCCAGCGTGCGTCGCTGTGGCGGCGGACGTCCCGGCACATAGAGTTCGAACACCGGCAACGTGGACGTGACCGCGATGTGGTGGTCCACCAGCAGACGGATCAGTGCGGCGACCTTCGCGCCCTCGATGGGCTCGGCCACCCATGAGGCCTGCAGTTCCTGGGCCTTGGGACAGACATCGGGGATCTTGCCCCCCACGAATTCGCTGTCCGTATAGACCGGGCCGTGCTCGAAATCGTCGATCCCCGCGGCGACGGCCTCAGGCCAGGTCACCGAACACAGGTGGCCGGTGATGCGGAAGCCCCGGCGGTGCGCCTCCCCCGCCGCGGCGGCCAGCTCCGCGCGCGTCAGGTGCATGTAGGCCTTGAAGGAAGTGGCCCCGTAGTCGGCCCAGATGTCCACGAGGCGGCGCGCATCCTCGGGGTCCGTGAGTTCGTGCATCTGGGCAAAATAAGTCGGAGCGCCCTCGAGATAGGGCGCCGTCACATCCATGTGGGGACCGGGCATGAGGCCGGCCTCGATGCGGCTGTGCACCTTGAAATCGGTGTAGGGCTCCACGCTGCCGGTCGTGCGCAGCGTCGTTACCCCCGCCGCCAGATACAAGCGTGGTGCGGTGTAGGCAATCTCCGCCACGATCACGCCCGGTTCGAGCACCGTCCCGCCGCCGCGCTGCAGCGCGTTCGAGGCCGAGTAGTAGAGGTGATCGTGCATGCCCACCAGCCCCGGCAAAATGCTGTAGCCGCGGTAGTCGTGGAGCTCCGCATCCTTCGGGAGCGGTGTCGTCGCCGCAGGTCCAATGGCGGCAATACGCCCGTCCGCGATGATCACGGTCTGATCCGCCAGCGGCGCGGCCCCGCTCCCGTCAATCACGCTCACATGCCGCAGCACCACGCGCGGCGCCGAGATCGCCAGGAACTTCGCCACTTCAGGGCCCGGAGTCGCCGGGTGCGGGGCTGGCGCATTCGCGGCGACCGCCTTCGGCGGGGCCTGGCGGAGCTGCCCCGCCTGAGCAGCCGGACACGGCGACACGGCGGTCAGCATTCCGATCATGACCGTGCACGCCGCAGCAGATTCCCTGTTTCGGCTGGCGCGATTCCGCGCGGCGCTGTTCAACCTCCGTGGCATATCCCCTCCCCTTCGTTCACCCAGCGTTCAGCACCGCCCTGGCAGGCTATCCGCTGACGCCGACAGCATGCACTGCCGCAATCATTTTTGTAAGATCGCGGCCCGCGGCACTACCGGAGGGCCGGTCGAGGAAATGATTCCATGACGCTAAGATCCACCGCTTCCCTGGCGGCGTTGCTGGCCGCCGCACTGCTTCTCAACGGCTGCGAGACGCTGCAGGATGTCTCGACCAACCCCGACTACGCCAAGACTCGCCGCGACGCCGGGTACGGGGCCGCGGGGGGAGCGGTCATTGGACTGCTCACACACGGCAACAAGCTGGAGAACGCCATGCTCGGCGCCGCGCTGGGCGGCATTGCCGGCGGGGCCGTCGGCCATTACCAGGACCGGCAGGAACAGAAACTGCGGCAGCAGCTGGCCGGCACCGGCGTCAACGTCGTACGCAAGAGCGACAACCTCACGCTCAACATGCCGGGCAACATCACTTTTGATACCAACAGCGCCGACCTGAGTGCGAACTTCTATCCGATCCTCGACCAGGTCAGTGCCACGCTGGTCGAGTACGGAGATACCGTCATCGAGGTTGCCGGCCACACCGATTCCGTCGGCGGCGCCGCCTACAACCAGGCCCTCTCCGAGCGGCGCGCACGGTCCGTCGCGGCCTACCTCACGAGCCGCGGCGTGAAGCCTGAGCGCCTGATGATCGTCGGCGATGGCGAGAACCACCCGGTAGCCAGCAATGCCACCGCCGAAGGCCGCCAGAGGAATCGCCGTGTCGAACTCACGATCGTGCCGGTGCATAAGAAATCCTGAGGTGCCAGCTCAGCGGGCGCACGCGCTTCTTGACGCGTCGCGACCTGAGGGCCGTATCGCTACTCAAACGCGCCGAGGATGGCGCGGATCCCCTCGGCGCTCGTGACCATGCCGGCGTGGCCCACGCCCGGCACCAGGATGACCGGGACATCGCTGCGCTGCGAGGCGAATTCGCGGCCGAGCTGGCGGGCATCGAGGACTTCGTCCGCCGTCCCGACCAGCACCTGGAGCGGCCGGGCCGCCGACTTGATGTCGGCAAGGTAGCGGGCATGTGCGCCGAAGTTGCGCTGCAGCCGCCAAGAATAACTGCGCGTCGCCGATTCGATATCCCCGGGCACTGGAAAGCTGACCACGGGCAGCCCGTCCCAGGCGTGAACGCCCAGGTCGTTGAGGATCGTGAGCCCGATGATTCGCCCGACCGAGGCCGCGGCCCAGGTCTGGCCAGCGGTGGCGCCCGCGGCGCCGTTCTGCGTCCTGCTGCTGCCCTGGCGTACGGACGGGGCGTCGTAGCGCAGGTACGGCGAGACCAGGATAAAGCGCTCGAAGGACTTGCCCAGCGACGCGTCGGCGGCGACGCGAAGCGCGAATCCGCCGCCGGATGAAAATCCGAGCACGGTCCACGGCTTTCCCGCCAGCGCGACGCGCTCGGCGCCGAGGAAATCCACGAGATCGTCCTCGAGCTGGCCTTCGTAGGCAATGTCGCCGTGCGGCCGGTTCCCGCCGTGTCCGCGCAGGTCTGGCACCAGCACCGTGGCACCAGCGCCCTGGAGCGCGCGTGCGAGCAGGTGCAGGTCGCGGCTGCTGCCCGCGGAGCCGTGAATGAGCAGCGCGACCTCGGGGGCGGTCCCCGGATACTGGCGGTAGGACAGCATCGCCCCGTCGCGCGCGCGATAGCGTTGCAGGGGCGGAAGCCCCTGCTCAGTCAGCGTGGCGAACGGCGCGGTGATGCCCGGCGCAGGCGCAGGAGGCCGTGCGGTACCGAAGGCCACCAGCCCGGCCAGGCCCATCGCCCACAGCAGCAGCCAGATCAGCGTGCGCCGAAGCCAGCCTTTCAAGGCATGCCGCCTTTGACTCGTTTCAGGCGCTTCACGCGCTTGCGCCCTCACGCATAGCGCGTACCGTCCTTGTGCAGGAACTCCCAGGTGCCGGCGATCATCATGGCCTTGACGTCGTCATCGGGATAACTGCATTCATCGCCGGCGGTACGATCACCGATCTCGAGGTAGAGCACCGGCGCCGCAGTGGTGTTGAGGAGCCGGTGCGCGTTGCCGGTGCCGGCGCGGAAACCGGCGCACATGCCCGGGGACATGGCGGTGAGCCCTTCGTCCGTATGCAGGGTCGGATGTCCCTCCAGGATGTACACGAACTCGTCCTGGGCACTGTGCGCGTGCCGCAGCGAGGAACTCGCGCCGGGTGCGAGGCGCGTGAGGTTCACGCCAAAATTCCGGACGCCGAAGAGATCGCCGAGCGTGCGCTTCTCCCGCCCCGCCATGCGCGCGACGAAGGGTGGCGGATAATTCGTGGCGCGGGTGCGCGGCGGTACCTCCGCGGCGGCGACCGCGACGGGAATGGCGGTATTCGACATGGCGGCTTTCCTGATGGTTATTGCGCGGGATGGTTCAGATGAGGGGCCGCTCGAGCTCGGGCTCCGGCGGCGCCCCGGCACGTAGGCGTGCCAGTTCGGCCTGCGCCTGCAGCAGTTCCTGGTGCACGCGCCGGTAGGCTTCATGGGACACCCCGCTCGCGGCGTTGTGCTGCTTCGCACGCAGTTGCTCGCGCAATTCGTAGATCTCCGTGGCCCAGCGATCCTGGTGCATCGTCTCCCGCTCCTCGGCCAGGCGCGCCCGTTCCTCCGCCGCCGCAATCCGGGCCATCCAGCGCTGCCGTTCCTCATCGGTCACGGGTACGGCGTCAGGGCTAGTGGAGCTGAGACGTCGCCAGACGGCAAACACGCGCTCCGTCCGACCGGCGGCGCCGTAGCGTTCCCTGAGCGCGCGGCGCAAGGCCCGGCCGGACGGCATGGCGTCCCGTGCGAGTACTTCGCGGCAGACGCGCTCGATCTGGCCGTCACTGAGCTTCAGCGGCACGGCGCAGCGTGGACGTGGGGAGTGCTCACTGGGCCAGTATAGGTGCGATTAATGCCTATGGGAACACGTTCCCCTTGTAAAGTGCGGCGTATGTTAAGCCGGATTATGACCCTTCCTGCACTATCTCTTTGGACATCAACCACAAGATAATCAATAGCTTACAGTGGTTTCGCAACGAAACCATGAGTCTCACGCTCGCTGTCAGTTCATGTCCTTCCAGACCTGCTCAAAGGCGGACATTGCGTCCGCTTTCTCGACGCCTTTGAGCCCCTTGGGGAATGCGAGGGTGACTTTTCCCCGTGCATTGCGCGTGACTACCACCCGACCGGAGGGGCCGACGTTGAAGGTGCGCTGTACCGGCTCGAAGCGGCTTGAGCGGTCAAGACTCGCGAGCAGGGCCTTGAGCGTCTCGCGCGGCTCCCGCCTAGCCTTGGCGGCAAGGTTTTGCGCGGCCTTCAGGACCACTTCCTTGGCCCCGCTCCGCTCCATCAGGCTGCTGAGCTTGTAGGCCTGGTCCACCGCCACCGCGCTCTTGTCCTCGAACAGGCCGGCGATCGAGGCGTGTCGCAGCAACCCGGCCGCCTTCACCATCTTGGTCACCTGCCCTTTCGACAGCCCCATCGCTTCAGCGAGCGCCTCCTGTGTCGGGAACACCTTCGCCTCTATCTGGGTCTGGAAGGACAGCGCCCGCTCCATCGGCGTGATGTCCTGCCGGTCGGCATTCTCAATATGCATCAGCACTGCAGCACGCGCATCATCCGCCTCGAGCACCCTCAGCTTGAGCTTCATGTTCAGGTGCTCGCAGGCAAAACGCCGGCGCATCCCGTAAATCAGTTCGTAGTCGTAATTCGGATCGCCGGCGAGCTTGCGCGCGAGTACGGGTTCCTGCTGCCCGTCCTTAGCGATCGATTCCACCAGGTCCAGGCATCGCTCGCGCGTGTACCAGGCGGCGGTTCGGTTGTGAAATTTCCAGGGCCTCACCCGCTTCGGGTCGACGGCAAAAATGTTCTCGCGCTCCAGCGCCGGCACCGTACGGCCGCCAAGCGCCAGCTCTGCGGCCGCCATGACGGGCTTGGCCGCGCTGGGCCGATCCAGCGGCGAAGGCTCCGCCCGGTCCTTCACCAGGCGCGCGATATCGCTCAAGGACTGTCCACCAAAAATCTTACTCGCCATGCCTCTATGCCTCCGTCGGCCTCTGCATCGGCCGCACTAAATGCCTTTTTACTACGCTCAAGCCCGTCTTTCTTACGGCACGCGGTGGGTTATCGAGGTTTCGGTGCGAAACTCCCCGGCCAAACCATCCCGGGCCATGCCCTGTTTAGGCCACGCCCCGTTCCACGAGCGCCGCCGCTTTGGACGGCCACTCGCGCAGCAAAGCCACTTCCACTTCCTCGAACACGCTATCCATCATCCTCAGCACCTGCCGATCCGGCTTCACCTGCTCATAGGGGGTCACGAACTGCGCCGCTGCGTTGATCACCGCGCTCGAATGGAAGAACACGCGCTGAAACACCGACTCCCCGAAACAGGCCCGCATGACGTCCACGAACTGTTTCTGGCTCTCGTAGCGGCGGTCGAACAGCGTCGTCAGCACTGAAATCCACTTGTAGGACTTCTCCGGATCCAGCCGCCCGATGTAGTTGTGGACCATGCGGAAGAACTGCACGGTCGAGGAAAAATCGAACATCTTCGCTGCGCAAGGTACAAGCAGGGCATCGGCGGCCATCAGGACGTTGATGGAAATCATCCCGAGCGCCGGCGGCGAATCGACCAGAATCACGTCGTAATGGTCAGCGACCGTCTGAATACCAAATTTCAGCTCATTGAAATAGGCCAGGCGCTTGGCGGCTTCGCTCTGCTCAGCCACCCGCATCACGATCATGATCTCCGCTTCATAGAGCGCCAGGCAGGCCGGAATCAGGTCGATCCCCGGAAAGTAGGTCTTCCGCACGGCGTAATCGAGGCTCTTTTGTTCGCCGATCAGGTAGGGCAGGATGGTTTCCTCCGGCGTGATTTCCGCATCCGGGACCAGCCCGAACATCGAGGTTGTGGTGGCCTGGCTGTCCGTATCAACCACGAGCACCCGATAGCCCTTCAGGCCGAGGTAGTGCGCCAGATTCACGCAGGTCGTGGACTTCCCAACCCCTCCCTTAAAGTTCTGGCAGGCAATGACCATCGGCGGATCCGTGGCAGGATCGCGGGCGGGCAGGGTGCCGAAGTGCTTCCGAAACGCCTGGATCTCCGCCAACGTGTAGCCGACCCGCCGGTTGGTACCCGGTGCGCGCGGCGCGGCAGTGATCCCGATATCGGCTTCGGCCCGGGCAAGAGTGGTGCGGTCACGGCCCACCATGTCGCCGGCCTCAGCCGGCGTGAACAGGCGCTGCAGGCCCTTGCGCTGCGCCGGCTCGGCGCCCAGTTCATGCATCTTTTCCAGGAAGTTCTCGCTGCTGGCGAGTATGGTCTCCAGCTTGTCAATCGCTCGCATCGCTGGCACACTCGTCTCCTGAGGAAAGCACCTTGCACGGATTTTCAGTGAAAGCTACCAGAAATGCGTGCATGGGGCCATTGCAGTTGGCGAGGGACCGACGACCTTCATGGCGCCCGATGGCATGCCCCTGACCCCTGAAGACGCCGCACTCGATAGAGCCGTGCGCCTTTATGCCGAACTCGGCTTCTCCGATGAACGCGCCGCCATTGCGCTTGCGCGTGCCGGCCATCCCGTCGAACGCGTCCGCGAACGCTATCCCCAGGTATCCGCCGACCGGATACCGGACGCAACGCTGCGACCGAGCCGTGCCCAAGTGCGCGAGGGCGGGCTGACTCCCCCGAGCAGCGGCGCGCTGCTGTCGCGCATGACAGCGGCGGTGCACGCCGCGCCGGCGGCACCGCCGACGGCAGGATCATCGGCCGAGCCGCCGCCGGCACCGGTGCCGGACGCACAGTTCGGCACGGAAAGGGCGATCTCTTTTCAGTACGTACCGCTGATCCAATGCTCGTTCCCGCACGCCGACCAAGGTGAGCTCACGACTTTTACGCGTCGCAACGGGTGGCTCGAACTCACGCTCTCCACCGCGCGCCGCGACTTCGGATTGCCCTATGGCGTCCCGGCGCGACTGCTGACTATCTATTGTGCATCCGAAGCGGTGCGTACGCGCAGTCCGGAAATCTACCTGGGCGACAGCGTCAACGATTTCCTGCGGCGCCTCGACGTGCCGATCACGCGCGGCGCGCGCGGCAGCCAGCGCGTGTATGCCAACCAGCTGCTGCGCCTGATTCACTGTGCGGTATCGATTGATGAGAACGTGCGCGATTCGAGCGGCCGTACCGGACTGCACATCCGCCAGGCGCTGTTCGCCGAAGAAGCGCAGCTGTGGTGGGACGAGGGCGCCGGCGTAGGGCAGGGCAGTTCACTGATTCTCTCCCCCGTGCTGTTCGAGTCCATCCTCGAACGCTCGGCGCCGCTGTCGACGCGCGCGATCCGCCAGCTGCGCAAGAGCCCGATGGATCTGGACGTCTACGCCTGGCTGGTCCACCGCCTGTATCACCTGAGTGCGCCGAGCACCGTGAGCTGGGCGCAGCTCTCGGGCCAGTTCGGTCACGGCTATACGGAAGCGCGCAAGTTCCGGCGTTTTTTCCTCGATTCGCTCCAGCGCGTGCTGGCCGTCTATCCGGAGGCACGCCTGAAAGTCAGTGAGGTGGGGCTGATGCTCCTGCCCTCCAGGCCGCACATCGCTCGTGGATCCGCCGCCCTCAAGCGCTGAGCTCGCCCTGGAAATTTTGATCGGCCCGTCGCAACTCTTCCGTTCGCGGCGGCTATTGCGGACGCCGTGTTCGCAAAATCTCAGCAAATTGAGTCACTTGGGCGAAGTCAGGGAAAAGGCGTTGCAACTCTTCCGACGGGGTATCAACCTATTGAAAGAAAAGATTATTTTTCCTGGGAGCCTGATCGCGCCAGGCCCGCCCCCGAGGCAACTCTTCCAGGCTCTGCGTCGCAACTCTCACCCCTGAGCGTCGCAACTCCGGCCGCGGAGCGTTGCATCTCTCCCTCGCAGCGCCCTTTGTCCCTTTCAAAACAAGTGGTTGCAGATCTCCCCTGTACCTCCTGTATTTCCTCTAATCAATCCTCCTGGCCAAAGCCGCTTGATATCAAGGGGATCCGAGAACATGAGAGCCGGGACGGCGCGCCGCCCACGATGGAGGGCGCCCTCGAGCGGGCGCTCGCCAACCCGGAATCCTTCCGCAACCTCAAGGTCCTGAAGTGGATGCCTAACCGCCAGTCGGCGGCAGCGCCGGGTACTTGAATTGCTTCCCTGCATGGCCGGGCCCAAAATCCGCCGATGCGTCATCCGCTTCGGCTGGGCTGCCTGCTCGGTTTCATCTGTGCCACCACGCAGGCGCAGGTACCCGTGGCCGATCTCGCCCGGCCGCCCGCGGAGGCGCGTCATTTCATCATTGAATCCGTCGGCGAATCCGGCGTTACCCGGCACGGCGAGTCCTGGAGCTGGGTGGCACCGGACGGTAGCCGAATGGGCCGCGAGAGCCTGGACCTGCGCGGGCAGGTCACGGAGCTCGACTATCGCGGCATCGCGGGCGCCGCGGGCGTTCCGACCCGCATGACGATTCGCGGTATTACGCCGCAGGGCGACGCGGCCGAGTTCTTTGCCGATGCGCAGGGCAGGGCGCAGTGGCGGAGCCCCGCGGACGCCGGCGATGTGGAGAACTCGGGCGGCGCGTTTTATGTGCCGCTGAATGCGCCGATCGACGCGATGGCATGGTTTCTGGAACGACTGCTTGCGAGTCCTGACCAGACGCTCATGCTCCTGCCCGCCGGACGGGCGCACGCCCTGAAAATCACGACGCTGGAAGTGGGTGACGGCGCAGCCACGCGCCAGACGATCGCGCTGTGGGCGGTTTCGGGACTGAATACGTCGCCGATCCCGATGTGGACCGACGCGCAGGGCCGGTTCTTTGCGGAGATATCGGATATCGGCTGGCTGCCCGAGGGCTATGCGGATGAAGAGCAGCGCTTGGCGGTGGCGCAGACTGCCGCGATGGCCGCCCAGTCCGCGGCGTTGGCCCAGAGCCTGGTGACCGTTCCTCCTACACCGGTGGCTTTTGTCCATGTACGGCTGTTCGATGCCGACAAACTGCGCTTCCTGCCTTCCCAGACGGTCATCGTCGACAAGGGGCTCATCGTCGCGGTCGGTCCCTCAGCCAAGGTGAAAGTACCCGCGGGTGCGAAGGTGATGGACGGGCAGGGCAGGACCCTGATCCCCGGCCTGTGGGATTGCCATATGCATGTCGACAACGACTACACGGGACCTCTGGAGCTGTCGCTCGGTGTGACCTCGGTGCGGGATCCGGGCAACTCGGATGTCCTGACCATGGACCGGCGCACCCGTGCCGCTGCAGGGACGCTGCTGTTTCCACATGTCTACCCCTCCTCGCTGATCGACGGCAAAGGTCCGTATACCGCGCAGCTGGGCAACGTCGCGACCAGTGCAGCCGAAGCGATCGCGTTGGTGGACAAGGCGAAGGAGCGGGGATTCACCGGGGTCAAGATCTACGGGAGTTTTGATCCCGCCTGGCTGCCCGCCACCATCGACGAAGCCCACAAGCTCGGGCTGCACGTGCACGGCCATATTCCCGCCGGGATCCGGCCGCTCGATGCGATCCACGACGGTTATGACGAAATCACGCACATCAACTTCATCATCATGCAGGCCATGCCCGACAGCGTGGTGGCCGTGTCGAACAGCCATGCGCGCGTCCAGGGGCCGGGGCGTTACGCCAAGGACGTCAATCTGGATGCACCGGCAATGAAGGGCCTGCTGACGATGATGGCCAACAAGCACATCTACAGCGACCCGACGATGTCGACCTTCGAGAGCGTCTATGTCCCCGAGAAGGGTGAAACGGCGCCCGCCTATATCCCGTTCATCGGTACGTTGCCGGCCGTGAGCGAACGGCAATTCCGGAGCGGCGGCGACGAGGTGCCGAAGGATCTGACGCGCGCGGACTTCCGAGCGAGTTGGGCACGGATGGTCGAGCTGCTCGGGCGCATGCACAAACTGGGCATTCCCATCGTGGCGGGGACTGATGGTTCCGGTATCGAACTGGTCCGGGACCTGGAAATCTTCGTCTCCGCCGGCTTTACGCCTGCGGAAGCACTCGCCGCTGCCACGATCGTTCCGGCGCGGCTCGTGGGCATGGACTCGAGCACCGGCTCGATCAAGGTCGGCAAGACGGCCGATCTCGCGCTGGTTGAGGGCGACCCGTCCCGGCAGATGGGCGCCTTGCGCCAGACGCGCGTTGTGATGCTCGAGGGCAAGCTGCTCGACGCCGATGCCCTGCGCGCCGCAGCCGGTTTCTCCGGTCGACCGAAGTAGTTCATTTTCCGAATGAAAATAAGGTCCGTGGCTGGGCTATAAGTCCGAGGGAATGAGCGGGGAGACGACGCAGGCGAGGTCCGGCTCGCCGGCGGCGTGGTTGGGATGGGCGTCCCGGTATTCCGAGATCACCAGATACTGCACGATATCCCTGAAGATCAGCGTGCGCCCCTCGGGCCAGAGCGCAAAGCTGTTCTCGGCCCGGTGGAGGATCGACTGCGCGGCCGCTGCTTCGATGCCGTTACGCTGCCGCACGAACAGTTCGTACAGCGGGCGGTCCTTGAGATCGGGGTGGTCGGCCTGGAGGCGCTTGAAATCCAGCAGGGCCTGCTGCGCCGATGCCGTGGCGGCACGCGTGGCGCGCCAGGCCACCCATTTGTCCCAGATCTGCATAGCGTTCAGGAGCATAGCTGCGTTGGCGCCCCGGGGAGCGGACCCAGTTCACGTGAATGACGATCGTTGCCAGCCGGGTCCGGAAACGCCGATGATTTGACAGAAGTTGCCGGTCCGCCGGGCGCTGTTCCCCCTTCAGGGTCCCGATTTCCAGGAGATACCGCATGTTGTCCGTTGATCAGCTCAACCACCTGAGTATCGACTGCTTCCCCGGGCATGTCGGCATGGTGATCACGCAGGCGTCGGCCGCCGAGATCCGCGCGGAACTTCCGGTGCTTTCGTTCCTCATGGCACCGAACGGCTACCTGCACGCCGGCAGCCTCGTGACCCTGGCGGATACCTGCGCGGGGTATGGCTGCAGGATGCACCTGCCACCGGCGGCCACGGGGTTCACGACGATCGAGCTCAAATCCAATTTCCTGGCGACGGCCCGTGATGGCACCGTGGATTGTGTCGCCACGCCGGCTCATGTGGGTCGGACCACTCAGGTATGGGACGTGACGGTCCGGCATCGCGAGACCGACAGGACGCTGGCGCTGTTCCGGTGTACGCAGCTGGTGATCTACACGAAGGCCTGATGGCTGAATTCTGAGGGAGATACGGCCATGCTGACTCGACGAGAAGTGCTGCTGATCTCGGCCGCTGGATTGCTGATCAGGCCCGCCGCAAGCGCTGGGAGCACCGCAGGCTTTGGTGATCGGCAGTATGCCGACGCGTTGGTCATTGACGCGCTCTGCGCGCCGGGGACCAACGATCCGGGCGGGCCTGATGTGCAAACCCTGTCGGCCCGAGATCTGGCCGACGTGCGCAATTCCGGCGTCACGGCCGTGAATGTGACAGTCAACCTGGTGGGCAACGGGCCCGAGCGGTTCGAAAAGACGATCGAGAACATCGCCGGCATGGAACACGAGCTGGTGGCCCATCCGGATGTGTTTCTCAAGGTGCTCCACGGTGGCGATCTCGCGCTGGCCAAGTCGACGCACCGCATGGGACTGATCTATGGCTGTCAGGATACGACCATGCTGGGCGGTGACCTGGAGCGACTGCAGATGTTTCATGACCTGGGCATCCGCATCTGCCAGCCCACCTATAACCGTCGCAATCTGATGGGGGACGGCTGTATGGAGACGGCCGACGGGGGATTGAGCCTGTTCGGCCATGAATTCGTGGAGGCGGTCAACCGCCTGCAGATCCTGCTCGATCTGAGTCATGCGGGCCCCAGGACCATTGCGGAGGGCATCGCAGCGTCGAAGGTTCCAATGGCGATCACGCATACGGCCTGCCGGGATCTTGTCGACCTGCCGCGCAATACCTACGATCGGGAATTGAAGGCGCTCGCAGATCGAGGCGGGGTCGCTGGAATCTATTTCATGCCCTTCCTGCGATCGTCCGGTCAACCGCACGCCGCCGACGTGATCCGCCATCTCGAACATGCGGTCAACGTGTGCGGCGAGGACCACGTCGGGCTGGGCACCGATGGGGCCATCGGCGGGACGGAAATCAACGACGCGTTTAGGGCGGCCGCCCGGAAGGAACATGAGGACCGCGTGAAGGCGGGAGTGGCGGCGCCCGGGGAGACGGCAGATGTCTTTACCCTGGTTCCTGAATACAACGACCCGCGCCGCTTCAAAACCCTGGCCGATGATCTGGCGCGACGCGGGTGGCCCTCGAGTCGGATCGAGAAGATCCTGGGACTGAATTTTGCGCGACTCTTCAAGCAGGTCTGGATGGCCTGACGGCAGCAGCCGTGCCGCTGGCAGCACCGTCACGAGTCGACGCAGGGTCTATTTCGGCCTTGCGCCCCTGGCGTGATACGCTCCTGCGTCTGGTCGATCATGAATTTTTTTCAGGGGAATTTTCAATGACCTGTCGCACTTCACGTCGCCAGTTTCTGGCCGCCGGCGGCCTGGGCCTCGTTGTGGGGGCTGGATTTGTACCGGCCGCAATGGCCAAGGCCGCTGCCGAAAAAGGCATGACGCAGACCGAGAAGGCGAACGTGAAGCTGATGAAGGCATTCTGGGCGGACTGGAACTCCGACCACCTCGACATCGACGCGCTCATGAGCCGGTATTTCGCGCCCGACGCCCTGGTGCGCTTTACGGACGATACCCCGATAATCAACGGCGCGCAGGCGGCTGCGGCGTCGGCGAAGGCCAGCATGCCCGACGGGTCGCGCGCGATCATCAAGATCTACCAGCTGTTCGCGAAGGGACCGATGGTGGCCTGCCACCGGCTCGACACTATCCGAATTCCGGGCAAACCGGATACGCTGTTCAATACGGCAGGCGTGGCCTTCGTGAAGGAGGGCAGGATCGTGGAGTACGCCGATTACATTATTCGATGATGGCGCGGCGATCGCCTCCGGCAGGCCGCAACACCGGTCGATTTGACAGAGTCTGTCTCCTCAGTCCTGGACGCCACAGGGCGGGGATCCCCGGGCGCCCATTCAGCCGGTGTTCATTCCCATGGGCGCATAACTACACCATCGGGAATTCCCCGATTGGGAAGGGCAACCTCAAGGACACCCATGAGCGCAGTGAAGATGAAGTGGCTGACTGGCATCAGCGCCCTGGCGCTGGCCTGCGCGCCGATCACACCGGCGCTGGCGGGCGAGCATGACGGCGGTTATGGCCATCATTGGGGCCACGATCGTGGCCCGGACGGTGTCATCGCCGCGCTGGTCGCGTTGCCCCTGTTGATCGCTGCCGCAGCAGCGCTGGGGGCGGAGTCGCGCGCCGATGTGGTCTATGGGCCGGCTCCTGATTATCGGGCGCCGCCCATCGTCTACGATGGGCCGCCGCCGGTGTATTACGCCCCACCGCCGCGTCCAATCTATTACGTGCCGGCGCGGGCTGCCTACTATGCGCCGGGGTACTACGTAGAACGACCCCACTGGCACGGCGAACACGAGTACGGTGAGCACGGCGGCTATCGCTACGATGACCACCGGTATCGCCGCTAGGCTCCTGGCCACCGAGCCGCAGGCCGTCCGACCACAGCGCTACTGCGGATCGGGCAGCCTGAATACCGAAATGCTCGAAGAGCGGTAGGTGGGGTTCCTGATTTCCGGCACCAGCGACAGGTACACCATCGACTGGGGTCCCCCGCTCCCGACCACGATCGCGATGTACTGCCGGCCGTTGACCGCATAGCTGATCGGCGCCGAATTCGGCACTTCGCTCAGCCGCGTATACCAGAGCCGTTGTCCGTTCGCATCGTCATAGGCCGAGAAACGGCGATCCAGCGAGCCGGCGAAGACCACGCCGCCTGCGGTATCGAGCGCGCCGCTGGTCGCGGGGGCGCGCTGGCGCTCGGTCCAGACGGTCTTGCGTGTTTCCAGGTTGATCGCCTGCAGTCGTCCGTACAGGCCATCGCTGTGCGCGCGTGGCATCAGGCTCACGCGCACGCCCGTCGTGAGCATGGCGCTTTCGCCTTCCGGCACCGGCGGCATGTACATGCAGGCCTCGACCAGCGGAACGTAGACGACTTTCGTATCGGGGTTGTAAGACGAAGGGATCCAGCTGCGGGCTCCGCCGGCGTGCGGACAGACGAAGGGCGTCGCACCGTTGCCCGGCAGGGTCTTCGGGTCGTAGGTCTTGGCGCCGGTGTTCGGATCGATCGACGCGATAATGTTCTGCAGGCCCGCGTCCACGGAGTAGAGGTACTTCCCGGTCCGCGCCTCCAGCACATCGTGAAGTGCGGCCTTGCCCGCCGTCTCCACGACCTTCGTGGGTCTGCCGTCCACTTCGAGCGTCATGATCTGCCGTTCGAAGGCCCAATCCATGTCCCACTGATCATTGGGCATGTGCTGGAAATGCCAGACCAGTTGGCCGGTGTCCGGATTGAAGGCCAGCGTGGTGTCCGTGTAGAGCGCGTCGTTGGTGGACGTGCTGCCCGGGATCCTGTTGCGCAGCGGGCCCGTGTCGTAGGTCTGACCGACGCCGAAGAACACAAGGTTCAGTTCCGGATCGTAGCTGCCGGGCGTCCAGACTGAACCGCCTGAGCGTTTTGCCCAGGGCAGGTCGTTCCAGGTATCACCGCCCGGATCCCCGGGCCCAGGCACCGTGGCGAACCGCCAGGCTTCCTTGCCCGTGGCCGCGTTCAATGCGATGACGTAACCGCCGTGGTAGTCACCGGTATTCTTGTACGTGGTGCCGAAGATCACCTTGTCCCGCGCAACGATGGTGCCGCCACTCATCGACATGCCTTCCGGTGCGATGGGCGCATCCCAAAGCTGTTCCCCGGTTCTCGTATCGAGTGCGATCACGTGACCGTCGGAGGTCGGCGTGTAGAGCGCGTGTCCGTAGATGGCCAGTGCGCGCTTGAAGTCCGGCGCGACGCCCCTGGGCAACGGCCGTGCGAACTGCCAGAGCAGGTCGCCCGTTGCGGCATTGAGCGCCTGGACCACATCCCCGTAGCCGAACACGAACAGTACGCCGTCATGCACCAGCGGCGTCGCTTCATTGGCCCCGCTCGGCAGCGGCCAGGTCCACGCGAGCTGCAGATGCCGGACGTTCTGCCGGTTGATTTGCCTGAGCGGACTGAACCCCAGCGAGGATTCTGTGCGTCGCCACGTCAGCCAGTCCGCTTCCGGCGGCTGACTCAGCATCGCGGCGGTCACCGGCATCAGCGTATCGAGGGGGTTGGGCCCCTGCGGCGGCGCAGGCGGTAGCGTGATGCCGGGTTCGAGGCGGGCGAACGGGACCGAGAACGGCGGCAGCATCATGGCGTGCATCCGGGCCGGATCGGAGGGCAGGGCCTCGCCCGGCAGCAGCAGCATGTGCTGCAACATGAGCGCTACGAGATCCACGTATTGCTCATCGCTCAGCGACCCGGGCGCCGTCGCCGGCATCGTGGTGCGGATGCGTGTGTACAGGGCGTCGAGGGGTTTGCCCGCCCATTTGCTTTCAAAATACTGGCCCGCGAGCGCTGGCGCCTCGGCACCTTCGAGGTTGGCGCCATGGCAGCGGGTGCAGTACTCGGCATAGACGGTCTTGCCCGCCGCCGCCTGCGTCAGGGCGTAGCTGGGATTGGATCGGGGGAGGTCGGCCGCGGCGGCCCGGCCAGGCACAGCCAGCGCGGCCAACGCAGCCACTGCGGGCAGGCCGGCGCATGCGATCCGGACCAGAACTGGTTTGTTGCCTGCCCTAAGGTGTCCTACCTGCATGATTGTCCCCCCAGCCCGTACGGCGCCATTATCTTCGCAGCAGCCAGGCCAGCAGCGACACAATTGCACTCACGATCAGCATCGTCGTGATGGGGAAGAAGAACCTGAATCCCGGACGATCGATGATCACGTCCCCCGGCAGGTGAAACAGCTGCAGGCGCCTCAGCCAGGGCCACAGCAGGCCCGCGGCCACCAGGACGGCACCCAAGGCGATCAGCAACCTGCTCATGGTCGCAAGTTTAACGGCTCTGGCCTAGGATGTGCGGCCTGGCCGCACCACAGGCCCTGCGGAACCGATGTGCCGGAAGAGTGGAGGAGTATGGTCATGGCATTCACCGTCTATTCAATGTCGGTCGAGTTGTTCATCCCGATGCTGCAGAACCTGTCGGCGCTGCTCGACAAGGGTGCGCAGCGCGCTGCCGCCAGGGGATTTGATCCCGGTGTTCTCGTCAATGCCAGGCTGTCGGCCGACATGTTTCCCCTGGCCCAGCAGATCCGGATCGCCTGTGATCAGGCCAAGGGCGCCACCGCGCGGCTGCGCGGCCTGGAGCCACCGGTGCATGAGGACAAGGAGCAGACGCTGGAGGAGCTCAAGGCGCGGGTTGCCCGTACGATTGCCTATCTGCAGGGCGCGACGCCAGCGGAATTCCAGGGTGCGGAGCAGCGTCTGATCCGCATGCCGCTGCGCGATGACATGGTGCTCGAAGCCCTTGGTGCGCAGTATCTGCGCGATTGGGCGCTGCCGAACTTCTATTTCCATGTCGTGACGGCCTATGACATCCTGCGCCATAACGGCGTTGAAATCGGCAAACGGGACTACCTCGGTGCCGCCGCGGGCGGCATGGTTCGCCAGTCCGCCGGGTCCGCCTGACCCACTGTTGGACTAAGCGGTTCGCTCTGCGTTCGCAAGACCTGCCGGCCGCGCTGCCATCTCGTGGCCGTAGTGGCGCTGCACCACATCGTGTATTTGGTACTTCATTGCCCCTGAAAATCTGAGCGCAGAGGCGCAGAGGCGCCTCGCCATAGCCAGAGATTATACATACACCGTACGCGTGTGCTGCTGGGTTGGCCGTTAATGCTTGCTTTTCTTTGAGGAACGGGTTTTGTTTTCGGTAGTGCTTGCTTGGAGTTTTTCGTACGGTGTATGTATAATTAACCAGTGGATATTGTGGCATCACGGCAGGAAGTAGCGCGCGCTCTGGCGGTGCTGGAGACGAACACGCGGCGTCTCATTGAGACACTGGCTCATGAGCCCGCACAGGCAGTGCTTGCAGAAGGGAATCCGGCTTCCTTTATCCGCCGGGTCTGCGAGGCTTATGGGTCGGTCAACTATGGCATGGAGGACGAGATCGGTTCCTCGGTGGTCTGTCTCGGCGTCGTGGGTGTGAACGCGGCTACGCTGCAGCGGGCACGAGCCGTCAACGCGAGCAAGCTGGCGCTGAAAGCCGTCTGCGCGCCGCTGCAACGAGTGCGCACGCGCGTCCCGGTCAAAGGAGACACTGGTGGGACCAGGGCCATGCCGGTGATCCGGGTGATTCTGCGGAACCTGCAGCGCAGCGACCTGAACCTTCTGGCCGCCTATCGGCGTATCCCTATTCTGGAGGTACTGCCCTCGTCGGTGGTCTACACGCGCGCCCGCACCCGCGCGGTATACCGCAAGAGCGTCGAAGAAGTCTTTGATCTGGTCTCAAACATGGATGGACCAGCGGCAATGGGCGACCGCGAACGCCTCGCGAGCCTGCAAGGGAAGGTCAAATACCTGGCCCTGGCACGTGAGCATTACGAAAACATGCGCGCCAATGTGGTCTATTCAAGACTCGACCGGCGGGGGCGGGGCCGCATTCAAGTGGCCGCAGAGCTGCCGCTGATGTATCCCCTGGGACGTCGCGCTTCGGCTCCGGAGGTTCACTTTCCGACGATCTCCGCAACGACGGGCAGCCAGCCCAGGCGTAACCGCAGGTCGCGCCTGGAAGCCACGCCGTTCCTGCGATCGCTGCCAATTTACCGATACACCGCACCGGAGGTACGCTAGCCTGTCCTGCGGACAGACCATCGTGCGACCTGTCAGGTGCCGCAGAAGGTCTGTGTCACCCGTTCATCAGGTGCCGCTGGGCGGGCATAGTCCGCGTACTCCGGCTGATCGTCATAGGGCCGAGCCAGAACGGCCAGCAGGTCCCCGAAGACTGTGAAATCCTCTTGCTTGACCGCCGCCTCGATCGCCTGCTCAACACGGTGGTTGCGAGGGATGAAGGCGGGGTTGACCTGCCGCATCGCCGCGGCCCGAACCGCAGGTTCATGCCCCTCGCGGTCCATCCGCGCCTGCCACGAGGGCACCCATGCATCGTAGGCTCCCGGATCTCGGAACAACGCCCGAACGTCTGCGTCAGCCGCCGGATTAGCCGCCCGCGCGCTCAAACGCCGGAATGCCAGCGTAAAGTCCGCCTGACCGCTCTGCATTGCATCAAGCCAGCCCTGGACAAGTTCAGGGTCAGCGGCTTCCGGTGCGAAGAGACCCAGCTTGCGCCGCATGCCCTCGAGCCAGTACTCGGCGAACCGCGCGGGATAGTCGCTGATCAGTGCCCCGGCGAGTTCCAGCGCCTTGCCAGGATTCGAATCGATCAACGGCAGCAGCGTCTCCGCAAAGCGGGCCAGGTTCCAGTGGGCTGCGTGCTGCTGGTTTGCATAGGCGTATCGGCCGGCGCGGTCAATGGAGCTGAAGACGGTGGCGGGATCGTAGGACTCCATGAAGGCGCAGGGCCCGAAGTCGATCGTCTCCCCGGACACCGCCATATTGTCCGTGTTCATGACCCCGTGGATGAACCCGATCTGCAGCCACCGTGCAACCAGCGACGCCTGCCGCGCAATCACGGCTTCGAGCAGCGCGAGAAATGGACGCGGGCTGTCCCGCGCAGCCGGGTAATGCCGCTCGATGACGTAGTCCGCCAGGCGCCGGATCGCCTCTTGATCATCGCGCGCGGCAAAATACTCATAGGTGCCGACACGCACGTGGCTCGCTGCCACACGTGTCAGTACCGCTCCTGCAACCGGCTGCTCGCGGTAGATACGTTCGCCGGTCAGCACGGCCGCGAGCGCGCGTGTCGTGGGCACCCCAAGCGCCTGCATGGCCTCGCTCACGATGTATTCGCGCAGCACCGGCCCGAGGGCGGCCCGGCCGTCACCATTGCGGGAATAGGGCGTCCGCCCAGACCCCTTGAGCTGCAGGTCACGGCGGAGACCATTCCGGTCCACGACTTCCCCGAGCAGAATCGCGCGGCCATCGCCCAGCTGAGGTACGAAATGCCCGAACTGATGGCCCGCATAGGCCATCGCCATGGGCTCCGCACCCGGCAGCGCCTGGTTTCCGGCGAACAGTCGCGCGAGTTCCTCGTCGCTGAGATGCGTGAGGGGGAGGTTGAGTTCCTCAGCCAGGGCATTATTGAAGCGGATCAGGCGCGGCGCCGCGACAGCGGTGGGCGGGAGCCGTGCGTAGAAGTGCGCCGGCAACTGCGCATAGCTGTTCGACAGGAGGGCTGGCGGCGGTGTCACGACCAGGCCTGGTCAAGCACGGGTGACGCGCACTCGTTTCTTTGGCGGCGGCGCCTTGGGCATCCGCTCGCTTACCGCCTCCCAGTCGACCCTGGGGAATAGCACTGGCAGTCCCCGCAGCGCATATTCGCGGGCACTGGCGATCTTCGGCGTCTGCCCGGGCCGACCGAGGAAAGCCCACTGTGTGCTGTGCTCGATCAGCCCGGCGAAGAAGCTCACCAAGATGAACATCGACCATTCCGGCGAACGCGACGGCTCGAGCTGCCCGAACGCCTCGCTGGCCTTGGCCGTGCCCTGCGCATTGAACAGCACCTTTGCGACCCGTTTCAGAACGACCTTGTCGTTGTACAGAAGAATCTGGTGCAGCAGCTTCGTGGCATCGCCCTCGAGGTGGTAGCGGCAATGCTTGGTGGCATAGGCGAATGCGATTTCAGCCGCGTCGCTGTAGGGCTCGATGGCCTCCCGCAGACCCTCCACATCGGTCTTCACCGCCCGTACACAGCACTCGACGTACAGGTCGCGTTTATCCTTGAAAAACCAGTAGATGATGGGTAGCGAAACATCAGCCCGCGCGCTGATTTCCCGTAGCGTCGGGCTGTAGTAGCCGCGTCTCGCAAACAGCGTGGTCGCCGCTTTGACGATATCCGCTTCCATCTGCGCCCGCGTCTTCCCGTTTCTCGCCCTGGCCATGGTTCAGCTCTGCGCTCTACTCTGCGGTTGGTCGATCGAAGCGTGGCTGCGGACATGCTCGCGACGGTTCCCGCATACCGCCCGGACTGCTTGACTTAGCGCACAACAGTGTACCAGCATCCGCCGTACTTATCCCGCGTAAACTTCGACCGCACGCTGCGCGCCCTGGAGCCTTGCCGATGACCGAGGAAGTCTGGACCGAGATCAAATCCGGCATTGCGCAGCTGCGCTTCAACCGCCCGGAGTTGCGCAATGCGCTGTCCATGATCGGTGTACGGGAGGTCATCACTTTTCTGCGCGCTGTCGAACGCGATGAGAGCGTGCGCTGCATGCTGGTCTGCGGTGCGGGCCCGCACTTCATGGCCGGCGGCAACATGCAGAACTTCCTCCACGTTTTGGCGGAACCCGAGGAGGTCCGCGCGGCCAGCTTCGAACAGCGCGCGGTGGATCAGTCACCCATCTGGGTGTCCTTCGAGCGTCTGAAGATCCCTGTCGTCTGCAGCGTGCGAGGCTATGCCGTGGGCGCCGCACTGTCCTTTGTCGGGGCCGCTGATCTCGCGATTGCCTCCGACACGGCAAAATTCATCCTCGGCCACATCGGGATCGGTCTGCCACCCGATGCCGGTACGAGCTATTACCTGCCGCGCGCGGTCGGCCAAAAGCGGGCCCGGCAGATCGCTTTCCTTGGGGAGCCGGTCACGGCAAGCGAGGCCCTGAGCATGGGGCTGGTCAATTGGGTGGTCCCCGACGCGGAACTCGAGACGCGGACCCTGGAACTCGTGGGCCGGCTAACACGGGCGCCCTCGATGGCGATTGCCGAGGGCCGGAGGCTGCTGAACATGTCCCTCTACTCCAACATTTCGGAGCAGCTCAGCGCGGAAGCTGAAGCCTTCGCGCGCTGCGGCCTGTCCTGCGACCTGAAGGAAGGCGTTACCGCCTTCATGGAAAAGCGCAAACCGAACTTCACTGGGCGATGATTCGGTCGGGCTCGGTGGCATTGTAATAGCGCAGCCATTTTCCCTGGCTAATGATGGACTTAAGTCGAAACATGGAAATCAGGACAACAACTGTATTGTCATGAGGAACGCGGTCCGCGCAACGGCACTTAAGCCCGCGAAGTGGGGGCCCCGAATATGAAATTGCTCTTCGAAGGAAAGGTGGCGATCGTTACCGGCGGAGCCTCAGGCATTGGTCGCGCGGCGGCGATGCGTTTCGCCGAGGAGGGCGCCTCGGTCCTGGTGGTCGACCGCGATGAGGCTGGCGGCGTAGAGACCGTGGCCGCCGTCACCGCCGCACGATGCACGGCCTCCTTCTTCCGCGCCGATCTCACCCGCGTCGCTGATAACGAATCGATGGTGAAGACCGTCCTCGACCGTTACGGCCGGCTCGACGCCGCCTTTAATAATGCCGGATCCACCGGATCCTTTAAAACCGTCGTGGACTGCACTGAGGACGAGTGGGATGCGTTGTTTGATGTGAACGTCAAGAGCGTCTGGCTGGCGATGAAATACGAAATCCCCGCCATGCTGCGTACCGGCGGCGGCGCGATCGTGAATACCTCCTCGGCATCCGCCCACCGTACCCAGGCCGGGATGGCTCCGTATGTGGCCTCCAAGCACGCGGTGGTCGGACTTTCCAATTCTGCCGCCACCGATTTTGCCCGCCAGAACATCCGCGTGTGTGCACTGCTCCCCGGCGTGACCTACACGCCGATGATGGCCCGCGGCATGGCCGGCACGGGCATCGCGGAAGAAGACTGGAACCGCCTGGTACCGTTGGGCCGCCTGGGTCGCGCCGAGGAACAGGCCGACGTGGCGGTCTGGCTCTGTTCCGACCGGGCCTCCTATGTCAGTGGAATCGCCCTGCGCGTCGATGGCGCGGCGGGTGTCTGAGCCGGCGATGGCGAACAGGTCCGACGGTCTGGCATCCAAGTCAGCCGCACAACAGCCGCCCGATGAACTGATGCGCACAGCTGAAGAGGCCACCGGCCTGCAGGACTGGGGTGCTGACCGGTTGTTCCGCATCGGCTTGGGCCATTTGGTCGCCGCGGTGAATGCCACGGCGCCGCCGGCGATCTTCCTGCCAGGCGCGTTGCATCAGGCGGGGGGCCGCAGGCAAGCCGTGGGGCTGCGCGAGGTGGACTTATTCACCGGTGGCTTTCCGGCATGCGCCATGGAGGAAGGTCTTTACTGCGGCGCGCACTCGACGGTGTAGTTCATCTGCGGGCGGGCGCCTGCCCGAGAACAGCGCTTCGAGATGCAGGGCGCTTTTGCTCGCCTCCAGGAACTGCAGCGCAGCCAGGAACGGGTCTGCGATTTGCAGGCCTACTCGTCGTGCCTTCACGCGCAGATAGTCTGCCAGCTGAGCCACAACGAGATTATGTGTGGCATTCCACACCAGCATTGGGAGGTCTGCAGGGGTTGCACTTTCCGCGACCATCAGCCGAAAGAAGGCGAGGTGTTGCGGTTCGAGCAGACTGCTGATGTTGGCGACACCGATTTCGAAGAGCTCAATTTCTATCGGGCGATCGCTGTGTCCATCAGGGACGACGCCCTTCGTCGCCCGCCTTCCCAACCGGGCGACCACTGCGCGAAAGAGACCCGCTTTGTCGCCAAAATGCCGATAGAGTGTGCGCGAGGATCCACCCGCGGTGGCCATCATGGTTCTGAGACTGGCCCCTTGGTAACCTTTGGCGAGGAATTCGGCCGTCGCCGCATCGAGGATCGCTTCCCGCCGCCTTTGTCCCCGTGCAGACTTCGCGGGGGCGAGATGCGCCGTTACGTCACTCAGGCGTTTCGGGGCAGCCCTTGATGAAGAGCGTTCGAGAAATGGCGAACGGATGGACCGCAAATTGGCGCGCATCAGGTATGACTTGGGGTTGAACGGGTCCATCCTACCCCTGGCGGCCACGCTCTGAAACACTGACGCGGCCGGTTGCAGGGAAGCGCACCCGCCCGATAACAAAGGTTCCCGCTGGGCTCCAAGCCGAAGGCAGGCCCCACGACATCTCCGCCCGCGACCGCGGCAGCTCTCCGCCGAGGGTGTCTGCGGCCATCGTGGTCTGGCTGGTCTCAGAAACCCGGGAAGGGCGTCGCGGGCCAGTCGTTCGAAATCCAGGGGCCCATGATGCAGCTGTGGCGGATGACCACGATGGAGCGTTCGTTTTACCATTGCCCGGCGCGGACGCCGGAGTTGCCGGAGGAGGCGGGTCTCGCGGCGGCTGCCGGCAGTCCATGACGGATCGAGCCCAGTGTCTTGCACGGCGTCGAGCGGACCACGGCCGTGCATGCCTGAGTGCGGGTTGACAGAGTAAAACGGCGGTAGTACTTTGGTCAGGAAGCTCGCATGAGTCGGCGGCGCCTGGGCGCACGACCCTCCGAAGCCTCGGGAGGCATCACATGGCCGATAGTTTCGTCGATCCGGAGCTGAGCAACAGCAAGCGCGCCTGGAACGAGTATTTCGAGGCCAAGGTCGGCTTCCGCAACTACTGGTATCCCGCCTGCTTCTCCCGCGAGGTCCAGAACGGTGAGGTCGTGGTCCGCAAGATCCTGGGCGAGGGCATACTGCTGCGCCGAGTCCGCGGCCGAGTCCGCGCCATCCGCGACCGCTGCCTCCACCGTGGCGCCAAATTCTCCGACAAGGTGGAGTGCTACACGCCAGACACCATCACCTGCTTCTACCACGGCTTCACCTTCAACTGGGAAGACGGCAAGGTCGAGACGGTGTTCGGCGCGCCCGAGAGCGCGGTGATCGGCTCCAAGCGCAGGATCAAGACGTACCCCGTCAAGGAGGCCAACGGCATGGTCTTCGTCTTCGTTGGCGACGAGGACTATGCGGTCCCGCCGCTGGCCCAGGACGTGCCGCCCGAATTCCTCGACCAGGGCATTGCGCTCGAAGGCGTCGACATCGTCATCAGGGCCAACTGGCGCATGGGTCCTGAAGGTGGCATCGACGAGATCCACCGCTACCTGCACCGGGATTCGCCCTTGCTGCTGTACGCCAAGAAGTCGATCCCGCTGGGCCACGCCGGCGCGTCCGGGCAGTTGGAGATTGTGGAAGGCCCCGAGGGACCCAAGGGCATCATCGACCGATTCAAGCCCGAGCGCATGTTCTGGGACGGGGTGATCCACGGCAAAGTCGTGGTCAGTGGTGTCAACTTCGGTCCGCAGCCCGACAGCGGCAAGCACAAGCGCACGCTCTACACGTCCATGTGGCTGCCGGCCTGTCTGAAGGTGGTGAGCTTCCCCGACAATGGATTCAATCTGTTCGAGTGGTACGTGCCGATCGACGAGACCACCCACCGCTGCTTCATGACCTTCACGACGGCGTGCACCAACGAGGACGAAGTCCAGAAGTTCAAGGAAGACTTCAAGCTGAAGTGGAAGCCGCTGGCGGTGGACGGATTCCTCATGCAGGATGCCTTCGCGCGCGAGTCCATCCAGAATTTCTACCAGAACGACCGCGCATGGCTGCAGGAGTGCCTCGTCGAGGATGACATCATGCTGATGGAGTGGCGCAAGATGTGCTCGCGCAACAGTCGCGGCGTACAACGGCCCAGCCACACGGTTTAGGAGCGCCGTCCCGCTCCCGAGGCGGGACGCCGGTATCAGCGCGGAAGGCGATATGCGAGGTCTGGGGCGTGATGCCTCGAAATCAAACCCACGGGGCCTTCCTGTGTGTACCGGCGCACCGGGCGTCGTAAATGCGGGGCGTCAGGCCGAGCCGTTCAGCGGCCTGGTAGAGCTTCCGCTGTCGGTCCACAATCCCTTGAATGCACGGCATGGATGTCCAATGGTCATTCGCATAGCGAACAGTTGTCATAATAAATATTATGCGAACTAATGCTCTAAGCTCCTGCTCCGTAAGTTTTTTAAAGTTGTAATTATGGTAACTTCAAATACCGGCGCACCGTAATTGCGCCAGCAAGGCATCCATCGCCTCGGGAGACTCCGGCGCGCGAAGTGGCTGTCTGCTGTGCGCCCAAAACTAAGTCCCGAGCGTCTTGAAAAAGACAGGATTCCATTTTTGCATCCATCAAAGCGTTGTCCCAGCTTAAGCTCTCAATGTATAAGTTGCTGTTGTCAACCCAAATGATCCAGCCGCGCGCGGCAGCAGAGTGAAGTCCATCTCGCGCCGCAGCAAATGTTCAACCTATTGTGGGAGATCGCAGACGAAGTAGCCGTAATAGCGTGGTCTCGCCGACTAGAGTCTTTGACCCCTCCGGTGAAGTCTGCCTCCCGCCACGAATATCGTTGATGTATTGGCTGATCTGTTCAACGGGGCCTTCCTTCGATGCAAGGTCCAGATTAACGGAGAACCCTATGTCCGCAGAGGTCGCTCCCTTCAGGCTTGCCGTCGATGAAGCGGAACTCATCGAGCTGCGGCGTAGACTGACCGCGACGCGCTGGCCGGAGGCCGAGACCGTCGACGACTGGTCGCAGGGCGCGCCCCTGGCCGATGTCAAGGCGCTCTGCGCCTATTGGCGCGAGCACTATGACTGGCGGCGCTGCGAGTCGATGCTCAACGGCTTCGGCCAGTTCAAGACCGAGATCGATGGGCTCCGCATACATTTTCTGCATGTACGTTCACCGCACGAAGACGCGCTGCCGATTGTGCTGACCCATGGCTGGCCGGGATCAGTGATCGAATTTCACAAGGCCATCGCCCCCCTGACCGAGCCGGAGCGGCACGGCGGTCGGGCCGAAGATGCCTTTCATGTCGTCGTCCCATCGCTGCCCGGCTACGGATTCTCGGACAAGCCCGCCCACACCGGCTGGAACATCCCCCATATCGGCCCCGCCTGGGTGGAATTGATGCGGCGGCTGGGCTATGCGCGCTGGGTTGCGCAAGGCGGCGATTGGGGCTCGGCGGTGACCCTGCCCATCGCGCAGATGGCGCCGCCGGAATGTCTCGCCGTGCATCTCAACATGGTGCTGGCGCGCCCCATCGAGAGCGAGCTCACCACGCTGACCGAGCGCGAGAAGGCAGCGGTGGCGCGTATGGACAGGCATTTCCAGGACGGCACCGGCTATTCCAAGCAGCAGAGTACCCGGCCGCAGACGCTGGGCTATGGGCTGGCCGATTCACCGGCCGGACAGGCCGCGTGGATCTATGAGAAATACCGCGAATGGGCCGATTGCCAGGGCGACCCGCGCAATGCCTTTAGCCTCGACGAGATGCTCGACAACATCATGCTCTACTGGCTGCCGGGGACGGGTGCGTCGTCGGCGCGGCTTTACTGGGAAAGCTTCGAGGCCAGCTTCGGGCCGCGGCCGACGATCGCCATGCCGATCGGCTGCAGCATATTTCCCGAAGAGACGATCCGCCCGTCGCGGCACTGGGCGGAGCGCAATTTTGCCAATATCTTCTATTGGAACGATGTCGAGAAGGGCGGCCATTTCGCCGCCTTCGAGCAGCCCGATTTGTTCGTTCGCGAACTGCGCGACTGCTTCCGCCCCCTCCACGCGGAGCTTCGGAAATCTCGAGATGGACGACCATAGATCAAAATGACAGATCCCACTACGTGCCGATAAAGGAAACTTTGACGCGACAATGAAAGGGCAAAAGAATGACTCTCGATGCTCTCGATCCCACGCTTTCGATACATCCGTCGCGCCTGCAAGTGGATCAGTTCCTTCACTTGGGATTGAAGGGTGGCTTTTCCTTCATCAATCTTCATGAATATCATGAAACCGCAAAATATCCACCGAGCTATTCCAGCGACAAGACATTCACACAGGTCGGCGGCCGCGAGGCGTACCACCGCTATCTCGATCGCGTTAAAGCCGATCTTTTGCCGCAGGTGCCGGGCGCCCAAATTGTCGTGGCACCGTGCGAAATGGTCATGACCGGGGCCGGAACGTGGCATGAAATCGTGATTGGTTATTATCCGACACGCGAGGCTGCGATCCGCCTCGGGGCGCTGCCCGGCTACGAGAAACTTGTGATTCACCGAACGGCAGGCCTGAAGGCTGTACTCACGCTCATGGTGGATGGACGCATCAGCGATTTATACCCTACGGAAAGATAGAGCCTTTGGTCAAGAGAACTGCGAAGACCTGTGGCTCCAGCTGGCAGCCACCATCCTCCCACTTGCACCGGAGCGCGAATTTACGATGAGCCGATCCAATCAACTGGCGTGTGCCCATTCCGCGCTCGTGTTCGCGACGTTGCTGGGATTGGGCATTTTCGGTATCGCCGGCTGGATGCCCCTCGTGCCGCCGGGATTGAACGCTGCGGATCTGGCGGTCGAATTCCAGCAACACAGGATGCGCATCCGTTTCGGAATGTCAGTGCTGGCATTCGCCTCGGTGTTCTGGTGGACGATGTCAGCGGCCATCGCCATGCAGATGAAGCGCATCGAGGGCACTTCGCATCCGCTGACCTACGTGCAGATGGCCTCATCGTGCGGAACCGTGCTCGTTATCCTGCTGGCGTCGTATTTCTGGCTGGTGGGCGCCTACAGGGGAGACCTACCCCCTGCCAATTTGCAGATGCTCAACGATTTCGCCTGGTTGACGTTCGTAGGTTGCTACCCTCCCGGATTTATTCAGAACGTTTCCATTGGCTGGTGCATCCTGACAGATCGCAATAGCTTGCCCAGTTACCCCCGCTGGGTGGGCTTTCTAACCTTATGGGTGGCCGTCCTGTTTCTCCCTGGGGCGCTGCTTCCGTTCTTTCATGGAGGCCCTTTCTCGTGGAATGGCATCATTGGCTTCTGGCTTGTCGCCGTGGCCTTCTTTGGGTGGATCCTGGTGATGTGGTGGATGACCGTGCGTGCTATACGTTCTGACCCGACGCTCGCGTGAGAATGAGAGGCCGCGTTTCCTATTCTCGCCTAACGGACGATCAGCGGCCCGCAACAGTTAGTGTGTGAAATTGAGAACCGGGCGCAATGGTCCATTTTTACCCGAACTGAAACACTGTCCTCCGTCTACCCTAATTGCGCTCGCCGAGCAGATCGCCCAGCAGCAGCGTCTCGATTCCAGCAACGCGTCGCCAGGTTTCGTCGTTGGTGATCGCCAGGGTGGCCCCTGATGCCAATGCCGTGGCGAGCTGAATCGCATCGGGGGTGCGCAGGCGGTAGCGTGCCCGCAAGGCGGCGGCCTCGAGCAGTATGGCGCGTGAGATGGGTTCCAATGTCAGATTGGGAAAGTAGCTGAGCAATGTCTCGTAATCATCGGCTGCATCCTGTCGACCCAACTGCAGTGGCTTTACGACCAACTCGAGCAGTGTGAGTTCCGAGGCGATCCCGTGGAATTTGCCAGCCTCGAGTTGTTCGATGACGTAGCCGGCAGCCTCACCGAATTCCGTATTTTGCTCAAAATGATAGATCCAGATGGACGTGTCGAGCAGGATGCGCCGGTGCCGCTGCGCAATCCGGCCGGCTACCAACCCTCGCGCTCCGACTGAAGGTATGCCTGCGCACCTTGCCACACGTCACTGTGCAGGCCGCGCGTCCGTTTCGCGAATTTCCTGGGCTTCGGAATGATTACCACACGGTCAGACTTACAGAGCACGAGAAGCTCATCTCCGGCCGACAGCGAAAGCGCCTCTCGGGCTGCCCGCGGAATGACGATCTGGTACTTGCTGCTCAGGGTTACTGTCGAGCTCACGGCGATCTCCGAGGCGAGTAAAGCGTTATTACCACATCACTTTACCACAACTGCGCCGGAGCCCTAAACACGCAATTTGCAGGACCGACAGGGCTGACTAAACATAATGCGGACCTGCTACAGTGTTATCAATCAATGGGTTAGGGAGTCGCCTATGTGCAATAAACCTTATGTTATACGTGCGCCGTGAGAGGCACTGGGCATGTGGAGCCCACTTCTGACCGAGACCCAAGCCGGAACTAGCGTCGCTCGTACCCGAGGAGGAATACATCCACCGCTCGCCGTACAGCGCCGCCGAAGGCCTCGGGCTTCACGGTGTCAATGACGCCTAGAAGAACACGCTGCAGTAGTTCCGACTCCAGCAGACTCAGGAGATGCATGGCGGCGATCTTTGGATCTGAGACTCGCAGGGCGCCGCGTTTCATGGCCTTTCTCAAGAACTCCGCGATCTGCTTCTCGTTGGGTAGCGTCGACTGCTCGAAGGTCAGTTTGCCGATGTCGGAGTGCTTCGATTCTGCAATAGCCAGTCGTCTCACGGCGATCGCTTCGGCGGAATACAGCACGCTCAAGAATTTTTGCCCAAAACGCACCAGCTCTCGCTTCAAGTCCTCTGCATTGGCGTCCAGTTCGCCGATGACCGCTTCCAGCTCCCCTTCCTTGGCCTGGAGCATGACCTCGAAAAACAGCTTCTCCTTGGAGGGGAAATAGTTGTAAAGCGTGGCCTTGGAGCCGCCGACCCGTTCGCGGATGTCCGACATGGAGGCGCGCTCGAAGCCGACTTCCCGAAAAACCGCGGCAGCGGCCTTGAGGATGGCCTGGCGCTTTGTTTCGGTCTTGGTTTTCATGCGGGGCTCATAAAACGAACCGTAAGGTACAGTTTGTCACAACGTGGGTTAACGGGCCACCACGTTGGATCGTCCCGTAGCGCATGGTTGCCAACCGCCGCACGTCACATGCCCGGTGTGAGTTCCGACCTGCAGGCATGGCTGAATTCTGTCAGCGGACTGACGATGCCCTCCCTCATGACGAGCGTCTGCAGCTCATCGTAGGTCTTGTTCGGGGCGTTGTAGGCGGCCACCACCTGTTGAATCACCTTTTCGGCGGCGCTGACCATGCTCGCCGAGGAGATGAGCCTGATGCGCTCGAGGGTCGAGTAGATGTCGGCCAGACTCTCCGGGCTGCGCATGTCGTGACCCCAGGCATTGACCAGGTGTCGCGAGGCTTCGGTGATGAAGTCCGCATAGAGCTTCTCACGGCGCGCGGCCTGTTGAATGAAGGTCTGTGTGTGATGTTGCCGGCGCGTCGTCAGCCACGATGCGGCAAAGGTGGACATGCCGCCCAGCAACGAGCCGCTGAGTCCTGCCATGGCCGATATGATGGATTGTTCCATGCTTTTCCCCCCAACTCACCTTGGGGCGGCGTTGGGCCGCGTCCGTTGCCCGGGGCGCCTTGCAATTGCTTGGCGCACCGGTGTGTACGCCCTCAGGAACGCGATGACGGCGCGTTGGGCAGCGAGGGCGGTCTCGCTTTTGTCCGGGGAACCGTCGCGCACCTTGAGGAGTAATGGTTCGAGTATTTCAGCCTCGAGGAGCGCGCCCAAATGATCGGCGGCCAGATAAGGGTCGTCGGGCCGGAGCGTTCCGGAGGACATGCACTCGGCCAAGTACACCGCAACACGCGCGCGTAGAGAGGTAATTTTGTCGAAGAACAGCTTGCCCGTGCCCGAGCGCGCGGCCTCGGCAATCATCAGGCGTCGCATCTCCAGCTGTTCGGGGGAGCAGATGAGATCAAGGACTCTCGAGCCAAATTCGCGCAGGGCGATTTCGGGATTTCGCGAAGCGTTCAGGTGCTGGAGCGTCCCTTCCAGGTAGTTTTCCGCGGCGGTCATCATGCACTCGACGAAAAGCACTTCTTTCGAGGCGAAGTGATTGTAGAGCGTCGCCTTCGAGCCGCCGACCTGACTGGTGATTGCCGCCATTGAGGTCTTGTCAAAGCCCTGCACTCGGAACAGCCGGTACGCGGCCTCCAGGATGGCTCGTCGCTTGCTGTCGCTTTTCTTCATGAGGATGTCGCTCTCAGGTTAGTACCGAACCGTCCGGTACAGTTTTGCTTGACAGCCGGCCGAAGTCAAGTAAACTGTGCCGTACGGTACGGTACACATATGAGGATGACGACAGATGAATACACCCGCCACAGCACTTTCCACCCGCCCCCGCCAGTGGGCCACAGCGCTGGTCGCCGCCAGTCTGTTGACGGCCGCCGGCTGCGCGCAGTTGCCCCGACTCGGTACGCCGCCAGCCCTGACCCGTGCGGACTCACTGGGGAGCGCGAACGCGTTCGCCGCGCCCGCCGTGGCGTGGCCGGCCGAGGGCTGGTGGGGCGCCTACGGGGACCCCGAGCTCGGTACCCTCATCGAGGAGGCGCTGCGCAATGCCCCGGACCTCGACTTGGCCCAGGCCCGGCTGCGCGCTGCGGCGGCGGCAGTTCAGGGCGCCGGTGCGACGCGGATCCCTGAGGTCACCGGCGGCGCCCAGCTCGACGAAGGCAAGCAGAGCTACAACAACCTCATTCCGCGCCAGGCGCTGCCGCAGGGCTGGAAGGATTACGGTCTGGCGACGCTCAACCTGTCCTGGGAACTGGACTTCTGGGGCAAGAACCGGGCCGCTTTGGCGGCGGCCGTCTCTGAGCAGCGGGCCGCTGAGGTCGAAGTGGCCCAGGCCCGTCTGATCCTGTCTACCGCTGTGGCCTCGGAGTACGCCGGCCTGGTCCATCTCTACACCCTGCGCGACAACGCCGCGCAGACGCTGGCGCTGCGCAGCAAGACGGTGGCCTTGTTCCGTCAGCGGCAGGCCTTCGGGCTCGAGACCCTGGCCAGCGTGCGCCAGGTCGAGGCCCGGCGGGCCAGCGCCGATGGGGAACTGCTTGCGATCGATGAGCGCATCGGCCTGCAGCGAAATGCCCTGGCAGCACTCTTGGGCGCGGGTCCGGACCGGGGCCTCGCAATCGCCCGTCCGACGGCTCGGTTCGCCGGATCTCAGGGCCTGCCCGCGAACCTGTCCCTGGAACTCCTGGGCCGCCGCCCCGACGTCGTCGCCGCGCGGTTTCGTACGGAAGCGGCCGCGCAACGCATCAACCAGCAGAAAGCCGGCTTCTACCCCAGCGTGAACCTGATGGCCTTCGTCGGTCTCCAGTCCCTGGGGATCGAGAATCTGACGCATTCGGGATCGGACGTCGGCAGCGCAGGTCCGGCGCTCTCGCTGCCTATCTTCAATACGGAGCGACTCCAGGGCCAGTTACGCGGTGCCCGTGCCGACTATGACGCGGCCGTCGCCACCTACAACGCCACGCTGACGAATGCCTTGCACGAAGTGGCGGACACGGCCACCAGCCGAAAATCCCTGGACGGTGAGCTCGCCGACGCGCGCGCCGCGGTGGCCGCGGCGGCCGAAGCGCATGAGATCGTTGCCAAGCGCTATCAAGGGGCGCTGGCCACCTACCTCGACGTTCTGGTGGCCGAGGACGCCCTGATCTCGGCCCAGCGCGCCCAGGCCGAATTGGAGACGCGTGCCCTGATCCTCGATGTCGCCCTGGTGCGTGCCCTGGGCGGCGGCTTTTCTTCCAACCAGATTTAATCATTCACTCAAGGAGTATTGACATGGACCAGCCCATTGAAGGATTCCCCTCAACGGATTCAGCCGCTGCGACGCCGGCGATTTCAGTGCCCAGGAGCGGCCGCAAACGAGCAATTCTGTTCTCCCTACTCGCCCTCACCGTCGCAGGTGCAGGAATCGGCTACGGGGTGTACTGGAAGCAGGTCGGATCCCGCTATGTGCAGACGGACAACGCCTATACCGCCGCAGAGGTCGCGCTGGTGACCGCAGAGATCGACGGACCCGTGGCCAAGGTGAACGTGGTCGACAGCCAGCAGGTCAGGCGCGGCGACGTCCTGGTCGTCATCGATGGCACGGACACGAAACTGGCTCTGCGGCAGGCCGAGGCGGATCTGGCGCGGGCCCGGGCGCAGGTCGCCGCGGCCACGGCGGATGTCGAGCGCGCCGGGATTGACCTGAAGCGGCGCGAAGCCCTGGTCGAGTCCGGATCGGTCTCGGGCGATGAGCTCACCCATGTCAAATATGGCGCCAGCGACGCGCAGGCCGCCCTGGATGCCGCGCGCGCCGCGGTCATGCTGGCGCAGGCCCGCGTGGATAAGGCGAAAGTGGACCTCGGACGTACCGTCATTCGCTCGCCCATCGATGGCGTCATCGCCCGACGGCAGGTGCAGCTCGGGCAGCGTGTCCAGCCCTCCGTCCCGCTGCTGTCCGTCGTCCCGGTGAGCGAATTGTATGTCGATGCCAATTTCAAGGAAGTGCAGCTGAAGATGGTGCGCCCGGGTCAGAAGGTCGAACTCGTCTCCGACCTCTACGGGCACAAGGTCGCCTTCCATGGCGTCGTCGAGGGGTTTTCGGGCGGCACCGGAGCGGCCTTCGCCCTGATCCCCGCGCAGAACGCCACCGGCAACTGGATCAAGGTCGTGCAGCGGCTCCCGGTCCGGATCCGCCTGAATCCCGATGAACTGGCCGCTCATCCGCTGCGGGTCGGCCTGTCCATGGACGCGACCGTCGATCTGCGCAGCAACGCGCAGCAAGTTGCTCTGAGTTCCCCGGCAACGGGTAGTCACTCCTAAGCAATCTTTGATAGCCACTTACGAAGGGATCCGTCATGTCCAAACTTCCCATGGAACTCAAGTCCGCACCCCTGCTCCAGCGGGGAAAGCTCTGGTTGGCGGGCATCGTGCTGGCGCTCGCGAACTTCGTCGCGGTGCTCAACATGACGATTGCCAACGTCACCGTCCCCAACATCGCCGGGGCGCTCGGCGCGGGCTCAAGCCAGGGCACCTGGGTGATTACCTCCTACGCCGTGGCCGAAGCCATCACGGTCCCCCTCACCGGATGGCTGTCCGCCCGCTTCGGGGCGGTGCGGCTGTTCTGCCTCTCCGTGCTGCTCTTCGGCCTCTTTTCAATGCTCTGCGGGATGTCCACCTCGCTCGGCATGCTCCTCGGCATGCGGGTGCTCCAAGGCATGGCGGGCGGACCGCTACTGGCGCTCTCCCAGACTCTGCTGCTGCGTATCTTCCCGAAGGAGAAGTCCATGCAGGCGATGGGGCTGTGGGCCATGACAACGCTGCTCGCGCCGGTGGTCGGACCGGTGCTGGGCGGGTGGCTCTGCGACAACTACAGCTGGTCGTGGGTATTCTTCATCAACGTGCCCATGGCGCTGTTGTTCGGCGTCATGGCCTGGAGCCTGCTGAAGCCGTACCGGGAGCCTGGGATCGCCAGGCCGATCGACAAGATCGGCATGTTCCTGCTCATTATCTGGGTCGCCGCGCTGCAAATCATGCTCGATGAGGGCAAGGACAAGGACTGGTTTGCCTCGCTCGAGATCCGCGTGCTCGCCATCGTGGCCGTGATCGGCTTTATCAGCTTCCTGATCTGGGAACTGACCGAGAAGAATCCAATCGTCGACCTGCGCGTCTTTCGCCATCGCGGCTATTCTGCCTGCATGTTCGTGTTGGCGCTTGCTTTTGGTGCCTTCTTCGGCATCAATGTGCTGACGCCACTCTGGCTCCAGTACAACATGGGCTACAACACCACCTGGGCCGGGCTCGTCGTGGCCTGGGGCGGGCTGCTGTCGGTCCTCTTTTCCCCCATTGCCGCCAAGCTCTCGAACCGCATCGATCCTCGCCTGTTGATCTTCATCGGCTGCGCCTGGCTCGGCATCGACACCTTCTGGCGAGCCTACGCGACGTCCGATATGAGCTACTGGGTGATCATCCTGCCGCTCCTATTCATGGGTGTCGGCATGCCGATGTACTACGTGCCTCTGACCGGGCTGGCCATGGGCTCGGTCAATGAAGAAGAGACCGCGTCGGCGGCTGGTCTGATGAATTTCGTGCGCACGATCTCGGGCGCCATTGCGACCTCCCTGGTCACCACCAGTTGGCAGAACCGCAGCATCGCCGCCCATGCCGAATTGGCCAACGTCGCTGACCCCACGCATCAACTCGCCGCGACGCTGCCCCCCGGCGCGCCCGGCCAGTTCGCGCGGGAGATGCTCAACAACCTCGTCACCGGTCAGAGCCTGCTGCTGGCGACCAATGGCCTCATGGTCGTGATCGGCATCACCTTCATCATCGCCTCCGTCTCGATCGTCCTGGCTCCCAGGGCGGCCCGCACGGTCGACGCGGCTTCGGTCGGGCATTGAGTCCCAAAGACTTCAGAGGACGGCATCAAACATGGCGACGGTGAGCAGCGGAGTGAAGCGGTGTTGGCAGGCCAAGGTCCTACGCCGGTTGGCCGTCTTGGGTGTCCTCGCGCTGGCGGGATGTGGTGCACTTCCCCGCCGTGAGGCACCACCCACCTTCTTCAGTACGGCGGCGCCCGTGGGATTTCCGGGTGAGGTCCGTTTCCTCAGCTCTGATCGGGCGAGCGTCGAAAAACATTCCGCCACCGCCTTGCAACGGATGGCCATGTCTTCCAAGGATGGTGTCGTGCGCGCTCTAGTGCTGTCCGGGGGCGGCGCTGGCGGCGCCTTCGGCGCGGGAGCGCTGGTCGGGCTCAGCCGCCGCCAGGAGCGCCCCCAATATGATGTCGTCACAGGCGTCAGCGCCGGTGCGCTCATCGCTCCGTTCGCTTTTCTCGGTCCTGAGTGGGACGCGCAGCTGACTGAAGCCTTTACAAACGGGCGAGGCGAGCGGATGAGTCTGAACGGGCTGCTCGGGCTGCCGTTCGGCGCATCGCACCGCACCGCCGCCCTCGTCTCCCTGGTGGACCATTACGTGACCCCTGACCTCATGGACGCGGTCGCCAGAGAGGCCGGCCGAGGAAGGATTCTTTGGGTGGCCACCACCGATCTCGACAAGGAAGAAACGGTCATATGGGACTTGGGCGCCATAGCGGTGCGTGGCGGCGAGCCGGCTCGCCAACTATTCCGGGACGTGCTGGTGGCGTCGGCGAGTATTCCAGGTGTGTTTGAGCCCGTACTCATCCATGTGCAGCAAGGGGCGAGTCTGTACGACGAAATGCATGTCGATGGAGGCGCATCGACCTCGCTCTTTGTCGCGCCTGTGGCCGCCTACTTCGCACTACTGGATCAGGACAGCCTGGCCGGCGCACGCGTGTATGTGTTGATGAACGGACCGATCATTGATGCGCCCGAGACGACCCCCTTCAAGCTCGGATCGGTCATGACGCGGACTTTCAAGGTGGCGCTGAAACACATGTCGCGAGCCCAGGTGGTATCGATCAATCAGTTCGCCGACAAGTACCGCATGTCGGTTCGATCGACGTTTGTGCCGCTCGACTATCCCACATACAGTCCGGCGGACTTTCGAGCCTCGACGATGCGTCCGCTGTTCGAATACGGGGCGCGATGCGCTGAGAGCGGACGTTTGTGGACCACCATGGACGAAACGATGGCCACGGTCGCAGTCGTAGCAAGGGCCTCGAAGCGAAACCCGGCGGTGGATCAAGAAGTCGCGTGTCCGTTGAGGAACGTCCAGCTGACGGCTGGGGTTGGGCAATGAACGAACATTTGCAACGGGCACGCGCTGTACAGTGCGGCGGCGCCCCCGAAGGAGCCAATATGAACATCCATGCCATGAGCGCCGGGCGGCACGTGGACAATGCCGCCCTGGCCGTGCTCAACGCGCAGCGCTGGAAGCAGGATCGAGCTGATTTTAGGCCGACTGACGGAACTCGCAGAGCGTGGCTGGAAGCCTCGTGGTGGCGGCCGGCCGGTCACAGTGCCTTGCAGATGCGGTGGACTCGCCGCCTCTCCCTGAATTGCGAGGGCCAATCAAGATCAGATTGACAAATACGGGGCCAACCCAGCCCGTCTATATTCCCCGGTGCCTCGTTTACGGGAAAGTTTCGCTTAGGGCAGTTGTTCGGTTCAATCAATTGCGCGCGATTCTCACCCGCTGCCAGCTGGGCGTGGACGCCAGCTTCAAAAAGCCCGCCAAGTCGGGCAGTTGCTCAATTTCGCTCGGGAGCACGGCCGCCTCAATGACATGGTGCGCGCCCGTGCTCACCGTGTCCTGCCATTCGGTGGGGCGCCTCGAGCGGGATTCCTGCACTCGGATGAGTTCCCGATCTCCGATCAGCCGGCTCGCAAACTGCGCGGTGCCGCCGTGCTCGGAGGCGGAACAGCGCAGGATCAGGGTGTTGCCGCAGTTCTCGACGATGCTCTGGGCCGCGCCGTCCCCGTAGGTGGTGGAGACCTGCGCAATGGCCTGGAACCCGAGTACGCAGCGGCCCCCGAACTTTCTCAAACGCACGAGGGCGTCCTTCAGCCCGTCGATGGCGGCGAGCGCATCGAGTTCGTCGATCACGAACCAGAGTTTGGCGTCGGCGCGCGCGCCTGTGATCGTGGCCGGATCGGCCTCGGGTGTGCTCGGGCTCATGGTCTGAAAGATCGCCAGTCGCAGCCAGGTAGAGAGGAGACCCCTGAGTGCCGCGATCTGATCGGCCTGGTAGGGCAGGAAGAGCACACCGCTCCCCTCCTCCACCCACCGGCGGATCGAGAACGGCGTGCCCGTAGGGGTCTGAAGGTACGACAGCGCCGCCACCTGGGTGGTGGTGATCGATCGGATCGAACCGAACATTTCTTCATTGCCGGCTTCCACGAACGGGCGTGCGGCCGTACCGTCGAGCATGAGGCGGAGCTCCTCCAGCGGCGCACGGGTGATGAGCCGATAGAGCTCAGCGATGTCGCCCACGCCCGCGGCGTGGGTCTGGCGCAGGAGTGCGGCCAGGAAGGTCTGGCCGTAGCGGTGCCAGACCTGGTTGGGGCCGGGGTCTTCCCCGACCAGCGCGCGGGCCATCTGGTCGTAGTCATAAGGGTTTCGCAGCTCGGCGTAGAGATCCCAGCTTCGGCTGCGCGGGTCAAAGGGGTTCAGGATGACATCGCCACGCTGGGCATCGAAGAAGCGGGCGCGGTAGCCGCCGTCGGGATCCGCCAACACGGCGCGGTCGCCCCGCGCCAGCGCACCTTTCAAGAGTTCAGCAATGGCGGTGCTCTTGCCGGTCCCGGTCGTGCCGATGATTTTGAAGTGTTTGGTGTCGTCCCCCGCAGGGACGGGAACGCCGGCGAAGGTCAGCGGGGCTCCGCTCTGCGCCAGCGCTGAGGGGGGCGATGGGCGCGACGGGGCGGCCATGACACGGGCTCCCCGCTGCAGCTGCTCGCTGGGCGCGGGGCCGGGCCACTTCACGGTGAGGAACCCTGCGCCGGCCAGCAGCAATACGGCGGCGGCCCACACCAGCACGTCGGGGACATGCAGCGCCTTGAGGGTCTCCTGGACGATGGCAGCCGCCACGAGAAAGGCCAACGCCCAAGCGATGGCCAGGAGTGGCGCGACGACGAGCCGACGCGTCGGTTCGCCCCGGCGTTCGGCGCCCAGCACCAGGGCCAGCAACCCCACTAAATAGATCAACAGGATATGGGTCATGGCGCGGCTCAGGCGTGCGAGCGTTCACCTCCCCTGATTTGGCCTCCTTAGGATTTGGGAAGTTTGGCACAACCCGGACGGATCACAACCGCGGGCGGTGTTTGGGGGGTCGATGGCTGGGAGAGTTGTCCGGGCTGACGCGGTGCAGGGCTTTCTCGTTCAGGGCACTGTGCGGGGCTGGGGCCCCGCGATCCGCCTGCCGTGCCGTCCAGTAGCGCAGCGCCGCGTAGCCGGCGCGCGCCGCGATGGCCTCCAGGTTCTCGGTGCGCGGCGCCGTGCGCTCCAGGTAATCGTGGGCCAGCGTTTTGGGCCTGGCCCGCGAGAGCGTGGCGGTCAACGACTGGCGCGTAAAATCTTCGGTCCCGTAAAAGAGCGCGGCGCTGTGCCGGTGCCGGGACAAGGCCACATAGGTGGCGTGGCGATCGAGGTGCGGGGTCACCAGGATATAGCTCCGGTCCACCGTCGTACCCTGCGCCTTGTGAATCGTGGCGGCATAGCCGTAGTCCAGATGGGCGTATTCATTGAGATCCACGTGGACGCGACGCGATTCGCCGTCGGGTCGGACGACGAGCTGAGTCCCCTCCATCGCCTCCACCGTCCCGAGCGTGCCGTTCTTGACTCCCAGAGTCCGGTCATTCCGGAGAAAGTACAGTCGCTCGCCCACGGCGATCTCACGTTCGCCGCGTTCGGTGGTCACGAGTGTTCCGCCTGTCAGCCGGCCGTGCGCCTGACGCCGCGTGCGGGCACTCTGATTGAGCGCATTCACATCGTCGCGCGTATAGGCCAGCATCAGCCGCGATTCCACCGGCGCGAGCGCGGCCCCCCGCTCCCAGGCGGTGAGCAGGGCCTCGCGCGCCTGCGCGCGAGTCGGCTCGGCGTGGATGCGGTGCTCTCGCTGGTAAAGATCCAGCGCGTCGGCGGTACGCCCAGTGGCCAGCAATTGCGTCGCGGCCCGCTGCCAGTCGAGCTGCTGGCGACGGACTTGTTTAAGCTCGGCATAACCGGTTTCGGCTGCCACGCCGCGGAACGCTGCGCCGGCCTCAATGGCCTGCAACTGCTCGGGATCCCCCACCAGCACGACCTTCGCGCCGGCCGTCTCGGCGCGCTCGAGCACATCACCCAGCTGGCGCGTACCAATCATCCCGGCTTCATCGATCACCAGGATGTCGCGCGCGGTGAGCGCGTCGCGCGCCGGGTAACCGCCCGGCTCCGAGCTCCAGCTCATCGACCAGCTGGCCAGCGTGCGGGCGCGGATGCCGCTGGCCTTTTCGAGATTCTCGGCCGCAATGCCGGACAGCGCCGCGCCCCGGACCTGGAAGCCGGCGCGCTCCCAGGCCGTTCGCGCCGCCTCGAGCAGCGTGCTCTTGCCAGCACCGGCGACGCCGACTAAGACGGACAGGGCCGGCGCGTCGGCCAGATGCCTCAGTGCCACCGTTTGCTCGGCAGAAAGTTTGGCGATCGGTGGCGCGCCGGACACGACCGGATCGGGTATAGGGTGAGTCCGCGTCGCGGCCATCCGTTCGGCGCGCTCGAGCAAGGCCTGTTCGCGCGTCAGCATGTCGCGGGTGGTGAAGCGCGGCTTGTTACGTTCGTCCAACCCCAGAATGATGAGCTGTCTGGAGGTCGTGACCTTCAGGTAGGCGGTCTGGAACTGCTCCGCCCCATCGGTCCGGGTGTGCAGAAATTTCGCAATATCGTGGTGCGTGAAGGTGGCCTGGCCGTGGGTCAGGGCGGTGAGCGCGACGTCTGGATCGGCGATGATCTTCCGACCATTCTCGTCGGCGATCCGGCGCTGCTCGGCCACCCGCTCGGCCAGATAGTCGGGCAAGGCCTCCCCGTCACGACGTTCCACTCCGAGACCCAGCTTGCGGCCCGGGGTCAGCGCGAGACCCTGGGCTTTGAGCGTTCGGTGATCGATCCGGGCGGCGTGCCCGGCCTGCGCCAGATGCGCATTGACGGTGCTCTCCCAGGACATCCGCCAGTGCTGCAGCTGCGCGGTGGCATTCCAGGCCCGGTTCTTGAGTCCGAAGCCCTCCTCCTTCAGTGCCCTCAAGCTCAGCATCACATGCGCATGCGGGTTCTCCGGGTTATCCCGATGGATGACGAGATCCGCGACCATCCCCAGCCGCACGCACTCGCGACCCACGAACTCGCGCAGCAATTCGGTTTGCTGCTCGAGATTCAGTTCGATGGGTAGCGCGACCCGGATCTCACGCGCGAGCTGCGCATCGTGGCGCACCTCCACCTGCTCGACCGCGTTCCAGAGTTCCTCGCGTTCATAGACCCAGGCGGGTGCGCCCGGAGGCGCCAGAATCTCGGCATGGGCGACCCCGGCCTTGTCGGTGTAGTCCCAGGTGATCCCGGTGCGACGATCGGTCAGGCGCTGCCCGGCCCGGTAAGCGGCGGAGGCCACAGAGGACCGTCCCGCGGAGCGTTTGATGGGTTCGACGTGGAGGTGGTAGATCGCCATGGTCTTGGGCGCGAATCGGACCTCTTGGGATTCCTTCCAACGACCGCCCATCGGGACCGAAATACGCCAACGCCCATCGTCACGCGATCGCTAAAACGAGCGCTCCGGGGGGCGCCGCAGGCGCCTACGTCGCGGTAGCAACGTATAAGTGCGCATACCCGCCCACGCCGCACGATACGCCTCTAGCTCGGCCGATTGCAAGAGCCGGGCGGATACACGGCGAGGTCGTGCTCGGCGCAACGCGCCGCGGACAGCGGCCCTCGGCCCCTGAGGTTGAGCCGCTGCATTGAAATGATGGGAGCACGGATACGGAGAGATCGATGCCGCGGTGGGAACCCCGTTGAGCGATGCAGACTGCGACCGGCTGGCCGGCGGCTGGCTGAGCTACCAGGCCGGGCACAAAGAGGATCGTGCGGCTTGGGACGCATTGGCGATTCTCACGGCGGACGACCCCGAGTCCGCGTGTAAAGTCACGCTGCGTCTGCTTGAACGGGCGACCCACGCGGACTTGATCGGGACGATCGGGGCGGGCCCTTGGAGGAAATCCTCTCCGAGCACCCGGCCGACTTTGTTGATCGGACCGAGGCGCAGGCCAGGTCTGATCCCAGATTTCGATCGGCTGCGGCTCAGTGGCTGATCGCCCTGGGGTGTCAGTACGTCAGCGCCGACGACAATGGCTGCGATGAGGCCTGACCATGACGCCCTCCCCTACGCGACCCGATCCCTCACCGCTCGAGGCCAGGATCGAACACAAGCGGGTCAAGCTCGAGCAGCTGAAGGCCCGGCAGATGCGCCTGGAAGATCGGATGCGGTTCGCTGCGGCCAGACAGGCCCGGCGGAAGGACACGAGGAGGAAGATTCTGATCCGGGCCACGATCCTGGCCAAGATCGAGCGCGGGGGTTTGACGAGAAGAAACTCCGGGGGATGCTCGTATCGGAAGCCTCTGTGCGGAGACTACACCACGATTACGGTACCGGACCCGTGTTCCGGTCACCTGGGCTTGTATGCCTTGACGCCGGCCTTGTCCGCTGCGCGCCTCAGGTCGCCGTCCAGCGTCGCCAGCGGGAGGGATAGGCGTAGGGCAAGCTCCAGATAGGACGCATCGTAGGCGGAAATCCTGTGGTGCCTGGCCAGCTGCAGCGTTTTGGATAGCGATTGCTCGGCACTGGCTGCGTCGAGCTCGATGGCCAACTCCTGAAGCAACTCCAGAAAGGCTTCGCTTTGGGCTTCTGTGACCTGCGCTTTGGCTTCGCAGCGCGCGATCACGTTGGCCACCTCGAGTGCCCAGGTGACCGGTACTGAGCACCGGCTTTCTTCGGAGCGCAGGGATTTCAGGACGCCGAACGCGAAGGGATCATTCTTTTCCGACGCGTCCTTCAGCAGCCACGTCAGCGCAACGGAAGCGTCGAGGACGAAGCTCACTCCCTGCCTTCTTCAATCATGGCCTTGATATCGACGCGAGCACGTACGGGGTTGGCCTTCTTGAAGGCCAAGAACCTCTCGATGGCAGCGGCAGGGTCCTTGCGAGGAACCGATTCGCTGGGGACCAGGTCGGCGATGGCCTTGCCGCGATTCGTGATCGTAAAGCGCTTGCCAGCCTGCACCTGGCGCAGCAGCTCAGGCAACTTGGTCTTGGCCTCATAGGCGCCAATTTCAATCTTCATGGTGGGAGCCTCCTGGCTTCAGACTAGTCTATACACTGGTCTATGGCAAGTCGGAGCCCCGCTGTACAGCTATTTAGTCCGCAGGCCCGCAATGCCATTTGGGATAAGACGTCCCTCTCCTTATTTCCCCAATGTTATTTGGAATCAATTAGTTGGAACTGGAGAGGCGCGAAATAAACCTCATGTTGAACCACATCTGTCCAGCGGCTGACGGTAAAGGCAAGCAGGAGTTGAGCGGCTTGTCGCATGACTACAGGCCCTAGCGCGAGTTTACTGACGGTCGACTGGCCTTTTGGAATAAATTCACGGCGGATCGAGGGCTTACGGCTGTCGCTTACGTATACACAAACGGCGGCTGGGCCGGGACGAGGTGGCGAA
>Ga0075017_100000002_pt1 | contig 74068 bp, 66 predicted proteins | sample AleBraG_ABR_2012_FD_71475 | JGI IMG/M metagenome (GOLD analysis project Ga0075017, IMG submission 71475) | Freshwater sediment microbial communities in response to fracking from Pennsylvania, USA - Alex Branch Run_MetaG_ABR_2012 | ecosystem: Environmental > Aquatic > Freshwater > Creek >... | reverse complement strand
GCCTGGTCCATCGATGCTGAGTACTTGCTCGCGCCCACCCGCAGAACTCTTAAAGATACGGATGTGTCCAGACTCGACCACATAGAGCCCCGCGCAAGGTTCCCCCTCACCGAACAAAGTCTCGCCCGTTGAAAAGTGGCGCGGCACCGCGCGCTGAGCCAAGAAAAGAAGTTCCGATTCTGTGAGTCCGGAAAAGATGGGGACTCGTGCGAGCGTCTGACCGTGATCGATCTTGATTTCCGCCACGGCGGCTATTGTACCGGACTAAACCTGCAGGAACGCGTCTATGCCGTCCAGCGGGCATTCTGGCGACTACCGAGCGACCGACGGAAAGGGGGTTGGGCAGTTTTGTGTGGCTCGTTATCGCGATATTCCTTGTCTTCTGTCCACTGGCATAAGGACTGGTTTCCATAGGCCACGCGATCATTTGATGTTCGCGTAGTGTTAACCTAGACCTGACTGCTCAGTTAAACGTTTCATAATAAATGAGTTAACCGCGTTCCTGAGGTAACACTAACCTGCAAATTGGGGCTGCTCGATATGGTATACTCACTGAGTAAATGTCTACTGCTGCGGCACCCAGAGCCATCACGGTTTCCGAAGGTCTTCTCCGGCGCGAGGCCGTTGAGAACGCAATGGCCGATCTTCGCTTGGAAGGTCTTGCTGCCACTACCGATGTACGGCTCCTCCTGGAACAATTCGTTCTGGGTGAGCTCAGCGAAGAGCAACTGGTGAGAACCGTCCTCGCTCGATGAGCGATCCCTACCTCGACCCTCTTTCTGGGGTTCTCCGGAACAAGTTTGGTTTGACCAATCAAGAGGCGCTTGACCGGGCAGAAGCTAATTCCGTTTTGGTTCGCTCAACCTTACTCCAGCTTAACCCCTTGGGCGGAAATTTCGATTCAGAACATCTTAAGCAGATTCATTGGCATCTTTTTCGGGACGTGTACGACTGGGCTGGTCAATTCCGGACCGTCCCGCTGGCGAAAGCTGATTACGTTCACGGTAGCCAACTAACCAGATTTACGCTGCCAGAGTTGATCGACGAGGAATTGGAGAAGGTATTTCGTCAATTGGCCGAGGAACATTATTTCGCAGGGCTGCAACGAAAAGAATTCGCGCGCAAAGTCGCTGCCCTGCTGTCTGAGATAAATCGCATCCATCCGTTCAGGGAAGGAAATGGGCGAGCGCAACGGCAGTTTGTGCGACAGCTAGCCGAGAGCCTGGGCCACAAACTGCATTTCGGGGTAGTGAGTAAAGAGCGCTTCATCCAAGCCAGCATTGTTTCGTCCAAAGGGGACATAACCTTGATGGAGCGTTTGCTAGACGAGATCACGGATACGGAGCGCATCCAACCGTTGGCAAAGGTGATCAGCCATTTTGATAAGAACGGATTCAACTGGAACGATATCTATCTTGCCACGACCACCCCGGGACAGACGTATGCTGGAATATTCGCTGGCAGTGACGGAGCCAACTTTTTCTTTCGTGATGAGGAAAACCGCATCTTCGTCGGAAATCTCCGAGATTTGAAGGGGCCGGTCGAATCGGGCGAGAAAATCAGCTTTACAGCATCGTGAAACTGAGACGTTTTGTCACGGCAAATGTCTCCAAACGTCATTACTCATAGATAACTAATGACGTTTTGCAACAAACTACGGACATACCTCAAATACCCTGCCCCAGGCTGAGATCGGTCATCGGGTTAGCTGTCGAGTGAGAAATCTCTACAGCAGAAGTCTTGGAAACTTCGCCACTCAACTTTTGCTCAAGATCGGTAGCGTCATTGGTGTAAATCTGAGCCTCGTGGCTTGCGCGCGAGATCGAGACGTATCGTTCTCGTTTCAGCGTGGCACGCAACGGGATCGCGGGCAGAGCGACAAACGGCCGCTACACTCCCCAGAGCCAACTCAGGACATTCACCGCGAGAACGGCGATGCCCGTTCCGGCGGCAACGCCAGCCAGTGCCTTTTTTGCACCGGGTTCGCCGTGGGCGAAGCCGTAACCGCCGATCACGATTGCAACCAGACTTGCAACCTTCGCAATGGTGCCGGTGAAAAGACTTTGGATCGCGTTGAAGCCCGTGTCGAACGGTGAACCCTGTGCCAACGCGGCCACAGGCATGAGTAGAAGTAGGGAGACAAGAGCGGCGGTTGGACGTACCCAGTTCAACCGAAGAATGTTCTCGATTCGACGGATGCGATGGAGTTGGAACCTTCGTGGCATATGCACCTCTAGCAGCACCTCAAAATCGCTGCTTATGGCGCAAAGCTAACCTCACTTAATCACGCTGTCCAATGAATGTTCGGCAGACAGCTATTCCTGGGCGGAATAGCTGGAAAAAATTAGAGTGATTCGGTCGGTAAACTTCTTGTCCAGAAGCTCTCGAAATTCATCCCTCGAATTCAAAGGTCGGCTCAGGTCTTGCGCATGGATTTGGCTTAGGTTCGGATTCCCCGTCAACGCACAAAAGTGTTCAAGTTTGACCAGTCTTGTGCATTGGTTTTGGGGCATTATTTCTCCGCGTCATGAAAAAAGAACTCAGCCTAAACAGGTACTCGCTGTTCCTTGTCCAACTTGCGGTGCTGCTTCGGGGAAGAAGTGCGAACTTAGCACTGGCCAACCGCGCACTGAGCCCCATCGCGACCGCCGATTGGTCGCGGCAGATTGACCCAAGCCGTACCGAGCCTAGCAACGCAGCGCTAGGACACTGCCGCCGGAGTCGGTGGGCCTTGACCGATGGGAGGGGCGGATGTCAAACTGTTGTCGGCAGAATTGGAGAGAAAGCGCTTCGGCGCGTTTTCTCTTCTGCAGCGCGTTTGCCGTACAATAAACGTACAACGGAAGCGGGATTGTGGGGCATTTGGGCCGTTAGGCCGGATGCGAAATCAATAAGTTACGTGTTATCAACGTGATGGAGTAGTTCAAATCCACCCCCCCGCAACCAACGCAATCATAAGGTTACGAGGAATTGAGATTTTCGATTGTGGTCTGAAATGGTCTTATAAGGTTAGAGGTGCAGGAAAGGCCGTCGAGGAGACGGCCTTTTGCTATTTGGCGTGATCTTGAAGCACGCGCTGCACGACGGATGTGTTGGCTTTGCGCTTCGCTTCCATGAAGGCGCCGCCGTAAGCGTTCATCGTGGTTGAAATGTTGGCGTGACGCATCAATTTCTGCTGCACCACCAAAGTTGGAAGTGAACGCGATCGGAACCGCGAGTACCGCAGGCCGCTAGCTAGCTTGAACAATCGTGGGCTGACTTCAGAACACTTACTGGTTTATCTTCGTTTTATCATCCAGGCAATCAGAACTCCCGCGGAGAGGCCTGCAGCAAATGTCGTGGCAAGAGCCAACATGGGGTGCCGCTGAATGCGTTGCGTTGTGTCATTTAGCAATTCTTCGGCGGCGTCGCCGCCTTGTTTTGCGGCACGCCGCACGACTCCAACGCCATCCTGGATTGCGTCAGCGACCGCGCTGGACGCGCGGGAAGCCTGACGAGCTGATTCGGCGATGTATCCAGCCGTTGTTTCCACGACAGTTTGCGACATGGGATTCCCTTTCCTGTTTGTGGCGAAAGTGTTGAGCCGTCCGGTCTGAAGACTGCCACTATTGTGGCGGCTCGTTCTTAGGCGGTTCCTTCTGCGGCTGCTTCTTCTCTTCCGGTTTCACGGGCGCAGGCCGCGGATGCTGTTGCGGCGCAGGCCGTGTCTCCGTAGGAGGAGGATTGCGTTGAGGTTGCGTACGCTCGCTCGGCGGAGCAGTTTGCGCCCGCTGGGGAGGCTCAGGCCGGTTACTTGGCTCTGCTGTCGGCGGGCGATTCGGTTCCGGCCGGTTGTTCGGTTGCGCTGTCGGCGGACGATTCGATTCCGGAGTCGGTTCTGGACGGTTTGCCACCGGCCGGTTGTCCGGCTGCGCCGCGGGCGGACGGTTCGGCTCGGGCTGATTGTTCGGCTGAGCTGTCGGCGCGCGATTGGGCTCCGCGCGATTCGGTTGTGGCTGATTGTTCGGTGCAGGCCGATCCGAACTGGCAGGGCTCTTCTCTATCTTGGCGGCTGGCGTAACCGGCGGCTGGACCGCGGCACGAGTGTACGGTGTGCCCGTCTGCCTGGCCCGCACGACGCCTTGATCTTTGAATGCGCCGGGCTTCGGAGTGGCAGCGACTGCCGGCGTTCCATGGTTCGTGGAGGCTCGCTGCTCTGGGTTCGCGCGCGCAGCCTGCTCGTGTTGCGTTTGAGCAGCTGCCGGCCCGACATGTCTTTCATGAGCCACAGCCTCTTGCTGAGGTGTTGCCCGCACGGTGACTCCACCGTTGCCACCGTTGTAGCTGACCCGATTGATCGTAGTGTTGGTGATCGTCGTGTTGTAGACGTTGTGAATGTTCGTGACATTCACGTTGTTCACGGTGCGGTTGTAGTAGAACTGGTTGCCCTGCCAACGTCCGCCTTCGTAGCCATTGCCGTAGTACCCGTAACCGTAACTAATGCCGCCGTAGAAACCTACCTGCGCGCCCCAGTATCCTTCGTTGAAAAAATATCCGCGTTCTCCCCAACCCCAATAAGCCGGAGTCCAAAGCAGACCTGGTTCGGGAGCCTGCACCCATGTACCCGGCACCCAGTAGTAATCTTCGTAGTCGCCGGAGTAAGCCCAGTACCCAGGGGTCCAGAGATAACCATCACCCGGACAAAGCGGCTGCTCATAGACCGGCAACTCGGGCGGGGCGAATGACACCGAGATGCTGAATTGTGCGTAGGCTGCCGCCGACATGGCCAGCAGCACAAAGGCAAACAACAGATAACGAATGGAGGAGAAGATACGCATTATGTTTCCTCTTGGCCGATGATCCTGCGCGTGCCCGTTAACGCTCTGCTGCTGCGGGTTGCGTGGATTGAAAGGCGCGATTTGCGGGCGAACCTACTGCCAAATCCGTCTCGCCCGCAAATGATTCTGTTAAGACTCTCTCACCGGTGAGCCCTCAGAGTCTGATCAATAGTGCTCAGGTAGGAACTAAGCCTCTACTGTGATTTTGGGGTTGCCGCCGCTGAGGCCTGAACTGGTTGGTCAGAGTTTGATTTAGATGGCGAATTCGCCGCCTGTTTCTGCTTGTTGGGAGGAATTTCGGTTCCCGCAGGATAGATAAGGATCTGCACTGTGCCCCAACCGGCATCGGAATTCGTCTCCGTCTGCTTGCCCATTCCGAGAGTCTTCAGTTGGCTGTCGTCGAATCCGAAATTCTCCACAAGATATTCGCGCACAACCATGGCTCGGGCTTCCGTCAGAACCAGATCCTTCTGCGTATCGCCCTCCATGCCCGCCGAGGCGACGACTACGGCAAATGCGAACTGGTTATTAGCCAGGAACTCGCCGCCCTCGTTGAGGGATTTCTGGTTCTTCAGCTTGGCTGAACTTTGTTTCTCGAAAAGTTGCTTCCCGGAAAACGTGAATTCCTTTGTTGCTGTGCCTTGCGGCAGCCGTTCGATTTCATTTTTGGCCAGTTCGGCGGAATCGTCGTAGCCGCGACCCTTGAAATATCCGCGGGTGAAAAAGTTGTGCTTCATGGCTTCCATGTTTTCCTGGAAGTCGGTGACCCCCGCTTGTGCATGGACCATGGTGTCGCGCATAGCGCCCGTGGTCTGTTCGAGGTTGCTGTAAAGCTGCTTGTCGTTCACCAGGGCTCCTGCGGTTCCTTGGCCTCGATCGATCTTGGCGCTGATGGAGTCCAGATTCGCAGTGGCATGGGTGGCATTCAGAATGGCTTGCTGGCTCGTGTCCAAAATGCCGCTCATCTTATTCAGCAAGTCGGCCATTTCGAGCGGTGGATGGCTGGCGATGGTATCGCCGGACCGCACGTCGGCTGTGCCTGCCGATCCAAACGAAATCGCAAGATACTGGTTGCCCAACAACCCTTCGGTTTCGATGGTGGCCACCGAGTCTTGCTTGATGATCTCATGCGTCGATTTGCCAAGATCCATGACGACCGTCACCTTTTCGCCCGGCTTGTGGGGCAACACGATGTTGTGCACAGTTCCACTGTGGACGCCGCCCACTCGAACATCTGCGCCTGAATCCAAGCCTGCCACGTTGTCGAATTGCGCCTTCAATTGGTACGTGGAGCTGAAGAGGTACTGTTTGCCGCCGATGATGAACACTCCCACCACCAGAATTGCCAGCGTTGTAACGATGAAAGCTCCCAGCCGCGCCAGTCTCGACATGTGACCTCCTACGAATGCTTTAGAAATTCTTTGACGAACTCGATATCACTCTTCTGTAGTTCCTCGAAACTGCCTTCGATGACTACTCCTCCATCTTTGAGCAGGGCCAGACGGTCCGCAATTGCTTTCGCGCTGTGCAGATCATGAGTCACCACGATCGACGCCATGTGATGTTCGGCCTGAAGCTTGAGAACCAGGTCATCGATCTCCGCGGAACTGATGGGGTCGAGGCCAGCGGTGGGCTCGTCGAGCAGAAGAATGTCCGGTTCCAACGCCAGCGCACGTGCCAACCCTACTCGCTTCTGCATGCCCCCGGAGATGTCGGAAGGCATTTTCTCGCCGGCTGCATCCATTCCTACTTCGGCCAGCAGCGTTCTGACCCGGTCGCTTCTCTCCGATCGCGACATGTTTTTCTTATGGTGCTGCAGCGGAAAAGCTACGTTCTGCTCGACGGTCAACGAATCGTACAGCGCGGCGTGCTGAAACAGAAAACCCATTTTCTTTCTGATCTCACCGAGACGGTCGAGGGTCAGGCCCGCGATGTCTTGACTGTGGATGCGAATCGACCCTGAGTCAGGCTTCTCAAGGCCGATGATGAGCCTCAGCAGTACGCTTTTACCCGTGCCGCTGCGGCCCAGCACCGCCAGAGTCTCGCCGCGTTTGACGCTCAGGCTGATCCCGCTTAAAACATTTTGGCTGCCGAAGGACTTACGCAGGTTCTCGACGGCGACAACTGGCGCACCGCCGTGTTCCTCGGCTTCTTCTCGCTCCGTAGCAATTTGGTCGATTGTGTCCATACTTGTTTTCGCTTGCTAATCAACGTTCACGGGAAGAATATGAGAATGAGTTTCACGAGCACGACATCAGCCAGGATCACGAACAACGAGGACAGGACTACCGAACTCGTAGCCGCGCGACCGACGCCCGCTGCGCCTCCCTGCGTCCGCATTCCCTGAAAACACGCGATCAGCCCAATGATCAGGCCAAAGACCATGGTCTTGAATGTAGGTGGCAGAAGATCGTGGAAAGTGGCGCCCTTGAAACCGCTGGTGAAGAACCGGTGCAACGACAGGGGCTCAACCAGCGCCTGCGCAATCCAGCCGAATACAAGGCCACACGCATCGCCAGCGAGGGTCAGCAAAGGCAGCACTAAGATGCAAGCCAAAATTCGGGGCGCCGCAAGCAGCCGAAAAGGGTTCACTGCAGAGGCCTCAATGGCGTCGATCTGTTCGGTCACCTTCATCGACGCCAACTCGGCGCCAATGCCAGCGCCCGCTCGACCGCTCACAACCAGGCCAGTAATGATCGGTCCCGTCTCGTGAATCACGGAGAACACGATGGCCGCTGGCAGCAGAGACTTGGCCCCGAATCGAGTCAGGCTGAACCGGGCTTCCAGGGAAAGCACGACCCCGGTTGCGGCGCCAGCCAAAGCAACGAGGGGCAGAGACTTGGATCCGATCTCGTCGAGTTGGCGAAACAATTCGCGGAATTCGAAGGGCGGTTTGACTGCGGCCCGCACCACTAGCCAGCAGAACGTTCCCAGTTCGCCGAACCATTCGAAAAACTGGTAGATCAAGCCCTTAGAAGCGTTCGCGGAATGCGGCACGGGTAAGATTCGCTGCCCTGGTAGTGGAGCGCCCATGCCTGCGACCGCAGTGAATTCATGATCGGTCACGGTTTGGACACCGGGTCCTGCGCTCCATGCCCGTTGTTGAGGTGCCAGCGATTCAACAACGAGTGAGGACCGCTATAGATGAATTCGAGCGCGACGTTTCCGCCGACCCAGCCTAGCATGCTGTAATTTCCCATTCGGAAGGCATCCTTGGCGCCGTAGCGGCCGGGATACCATCCGTAGACAGCAGTCATGGTGCCAGCATAAGGAGCGACCAGCGCAGAGAAGGAAAATACGCTGTGGCCGTCGTTACCGCGGCGTGCCACAAATGTCGAAAGCACGGCATGGCCGAGGCGAGGAAACACGCCTCTGCACGCGCAACGGTAGTACAGTGTGTCCTCGCGAAAAACCCGCGCCAGCCCGTATCGCGTGGTCGTGGTTACCGCTGCGATCCCGAAGTCGGATGCAAATCGCTTGCCGTACCCCTGTGCCGTCTGCTGCCATTCTGGAGGCGTGTTATCGAATTGGTTTATGCCAGCAGCGATTGCTGCACCAGCAATGGGATACGGGCCGAACGTATCGAAAGCGTAGTTGACCAACCTGGTTTTTTCGGTCGGACGAATGTAGGTCAGATCTATCGGCGCCGCAGCGGTCACCGCAGCCGAACTGGAAGAGTCTGTCGACCCGGCCCTCGCTTGTGCGTTCGCCAGTCGCGGCATGCCCGCCAAGCCAGCGATTCCCACCAGAAACAGAACAGTTCGGTGCATCTTCATAACGTGATCCTTTTGACGATACCTGTGCGCGAAGTTCGCTGTGCTGTCGGAACTCCCCAAGTGGCCAGTATCAGACTTCGACTTGGAAAAAACTGATCAGAATTGACCGTCTTGTGAATCAACCTCGCTGCGAACCCACAATTTGATGGCGTGCAGGGCAGAGGTATCAAACCTTCTCATTGGTGAACGCTATTCTTTGCAGAGTGAGCGATTGTGCACAGCAAACCGCGGGAAATTGAGTGAAGCTGCAGGCCGTATACGCAGACAGAAATTGAAGGCACTCAGCTCCTGGGTTCACCCCAGACCTGATCAAAGGAAAATCATGAAAACCATTAAGTTATTCCTCACTGTTCTCACGCTGCTTGCTGCTGGGACCATGGTGGCATGCACGGCCTCCGCGAAGTCGCCAGAGGTTTCCGACAGCATTCGCAAGTCGCTCGATCAGGCGGGCTTCAAAGACGTCTCCGTGAGCCAGGATCGGGACAAGGGCATTGTGACCCTCAGCGGACAAGTCGCCACCCAAAAATGCCAAGTCGCAAGCGGAATCTGTGGCCAAGTCTTTAGCAGGTAGCCAGGTTGTCGCAGATGAGATTGCTGTGATTCCCGTGGGTATCGAAAAGCAAGCCAAGGCTGTGAACTCCGATTTGGATGAAGGCATCGAGAAGAACCTGGACGCTGCGCTAATCCAGAACAAGATGCACGACAACGTGAAATATGCGGTTAAGAGTGCCGTCGTCACTCTAACCGGAGAAGTTAATTCGGAAGAGAAGCGCACTCGTGCAGAAATAGTGGCGACAGCGGTACCAAACGTCAAGCAAGTCGTGAACGATCTGCAGGTCAAGAATCAGAAGGCTAGCTCCTCACAATAATTGCGCAATCGATCAATGTGTGGGCTATCGCAACAATGCACCTTAGACTCGAAAAGGAGATTCCATGTCATTCGGACTTTACACGATGGGGTTCGCAATCTTGATCGGCGGACTGATTTATGGAGCCCACTTGATGCACATGCCCACGCATTGGATTGTCGCGGGTGCGATCGTACTCGCGGGCGTTGGGATATTGTCGGCGGTTAAAGCTACGCGTCAGAAAGACCCTCAAGCGTGAAATAGGCTCAAACTTTCGCCGCGAATGAGCGCCGCCCCCGGGCGTTCGCCGGGGCAACATAGATTCTTGGCGATTGTGCGCGGCGATTGCAAAGGACATCGTTGAGCAGTTTTGCTCAGAACTGCTGAGCGCTAATTGCTAAGGTCGGACGTGATGCGCTGGCATTCTACTTGGTTTGCGCGAGTGTACACAGAGCACAAGGCGAGAGAAGCGTCGCATCGGTAAGCAGAAATGAGGCGGTCCCATGAAGAAAGTAATGCTATTCCTTGCGATGTTGAGTCTCGGTACGTTGTGCTGGGCAGGCTCGGCGCGTGAAGATGCCACCGACCGGTTGGATAATGCCAAAACAGTGTTACACGAAATTATGGGGATGCCCGACAAGGGAATTCCGGAAGAAGTATTGGAGCATGCAAAGTGCGTGGCCGTTATACCGCACATGGTCAAGGGCGGCTTTGTCTTCGGAGCTAAAGGCGGCAAAGGTGTAGCTACTTGCCGCACGTCGGACGACTGGAGCGCGCCAGCATTCATCACGATTTCGGGCGGAAGCTGGGGGTTGCAGATCGGTGTAGAAGCTGTGGACGTGGTAATGATCTTTCAGAATGAGAGGGGGATGCAGAGGCTACTCTCGAGCAATTTCCATGTTGGAGGGGATGCGTCCGCGGCAGCAGGTCCGGTTGGAAGGCATGCCGAGGCTGGTACGGATTGGAAGATGGATGTAGAGATCCTGACCTACTCCCGAGCCAAGGGTTTGTTCGCTGGACTAACGCTGGAAGGCGCATCCATCCGCCAGGATACTGATTCCCGACGTGCAGTGTACGGGCGTGGCGTAACAACCCGAGCGTTGCTTTTGGGCAAAGTGCAGGCACCCGCCGTAGCCCAGCCGTTCCTTGCAGAAGTTCGCGGAGCAAAAGCCGAAGCCATCGCCGAAGGGAAAGCTGAAGCCAAGTCTGAAGCCAAAGAGAAAGACAAGCGCTAGTTTCGTTGGCTCATAATTTGAGCTCATCCGTTCGCGCAGTAACGCTCCTGCGCGAATGGGATGAGATTTACATTCGATTGCCGCAATGGAGGTTCGCATGCTTTGGACAATTTTTGTTGTGCTTGTGATTTTGTGGCTTCTGGGATTCAGCCTGCACATCGGTGGTGGTCTGATCCACCTAGTCCTGGTGGTAGGGTTGGTCGTTTTAGTCATCAACCTGCTGGGCGGACGACGGTCGGCGACGTGAAGGAGGTGGTAGCGTCGATCACGACAACAGGAGCGACCGAACAAAGACTGTCTTCCCGATCAATATTGACCAGTAATCGGCAAACGAAAGCCTGATACTCGCAGTTGAAAAGCACTCTCCACGGTTGAGAAGCCGCCGGACTTTCCGGCTGTAGACCTCTTGTGATCCGACAGCGCAAAGAGATCCCACAACCTACCAGCGATCGTGCGAGCTACTCGGAGAAAATAACAGGAGTCACCATGAAATTGTTCAAGACGTTCGCAAGCGTAGTGGCAGTCGCCGTGCTGAGCATGCTGGCAGTTCCAAGGGCAGCGGCCGATGACTGGAATCGGAAGACTGTCGTCACCTTCAGTGGGCCCGTTGAAGTTCCGGGTGTCGGTGCTCAGACCCTGCCTGCGGGCACATATGTCTTCAAGATTCTGGATTCGCAATCCGACCGCCACATCGTTCAGATATTTGATCAGAACGAAACGCATGTGTTCACCACGATTCTGGCGATTCCGAACTATCGCCTGAAGTCGACGGACAAGACCGTAATCACCTTTCGCGAACGGCCGGCCGGAGAACCAGAATCTCTCAAAGCGTGGTTCTATCCCGGGCGGCAATGGGGAGAGGAATTTGTCTACACAAAGACGAGGGCCCTCGAACTGGCGAAGGAATTAAATGAGCCCGTTCTCGCGACTCCCGTCGAACTGGCTACGGCGCCTATCGAGACCTTGAAGACGGCTCCGATTGAAGCCGTTGCCCCTACAGGCGAACCAGTTGAACTGGCGCAGGTCGTTGAAGCGCCGCCAGCGGCCGCGCCGGCGGCTGTAGAACCGAACACGGTGCCTGAGAATCAACTGCCGAAGACGGGCAGCTACTTACCCCTGATCGGACTGATGGGCTTGGTATCGTTGGCAGCAGGCTTTGGCTTGAAGTTTGCTTCGAAGCGAATTGGCTAAACTCGGTGAAGATGTGAGGGAGGCGGTGCGTGAGTGCCGCTTCTCTCGCTTGTTCCAGATGACCGACTGCCCGCCGTTGACTTCATCCAAAGCACCACGCAGATGACAGAATTACCCTCATCTCGATTGCGTCTGCGCGGCGGATTGAAGTGGCGTGCTCTTCGACCCGTGCTCGCTGTCCTGGTCCTGCTGGCTCCATCCAGTCTTGCTTCGCCTCAAGAATCATCTCGGCCACAGAGAGGGCCGAAGAGCGACTACACCATTAGCGTGAAGGTGAACGAAGTGGTGTTGCACGCGACGGTCTTGGACCGCAAAGGTGTTTTAGTTTCCGGACTAAATCAGGAACAGTTTCAGGTTTACGAGGACGGACTGCCTCAAGAAATCAAGCATTTCAGTCACGAAGATGTTCCGGTCACCGTCGGATTGGTTGTCGACAACAGCGGAAGTATGAAAGGGAAACGCGCCGATGTAGTCGCGGCTGGCGTGGCCTTTGCGCAGTCCAGCAATCCTCAGGACCAGATGTTCGTGGTCAATTTCAACGAGAAGGTCTTCTTTGGCCTGCCGGACAACATGCCGTTCACTGGCAACGTGGCTCACTTGCAGACTGCCTTGTCTCGAATAGCCGCGGATGGGGAGACGGCCCTCTACGATGCGGTCGCGGCCGCGCTGGATCACCTGAAGGCCGGGAGCCACGACAAGAAAGTGCTGATCGTGATCAGTGACGGCGGTGATAACGCAAGCAAACATAACCTGACGCAGATCAGGAGTATGGCTGGGCATCCGGATGCAATCATCTATACCATCGGCATCTTTGATGAGCAGGATGGCGACCGAAACCCTCGCGTCCTAAAAGAGCTTGCGAAAGATACGGGCGGGGAGGCATTTCTGCCTGAGTCGCTGAAGGAAATTGTCCCCATCTGTGAAAAGATCGCTCGCGATATTCGCAGCCAGTACACCATCGCCTATGTCCCCACCAATCGAAAGCCGGACGGGACCTATCGAAGCATCCAAGTGAAGGTGAACGCGCTGGGTCACAAGCGTTTGTCGGTCCGCACGCGCACGGGTTACTACGCGCCGCCCACCACGCCGCCATCGCCGACGGCGAAGGCAACACCATGAAGCCCGGTGCTGATCGGACAACGTCTGTGGCGACTCGAACCCACTGGCTGCTGCGATCTGTTCGACTCTTGTTGTTGATTGTGGGTTTTGTTGCGCTTGGGTATGTCGGCTTTGCTCTGCTTGACGCGCGCGCGTACCAGGCGAACGCCAAGCGCAGTCTGGACACCGAGTTCCAGATGCAACGAGAGTACAAACAAACTAGCGTTCCTAAACCCATGATCAAAGACGGTGACGCGCTTGCGCGGCTGGAGATCCCCAGGCTGGGAATGTCCGTCGCGGTCTTACAAGGTACAAACTCACGGATCCTACGACTGGGCGCGGGACACATTGAAGGTACGGTGCTTCCAGGAGAACTGGGGAATAGCGGCATCGCGGGACACAGGGACACGTTCTTCCGCGCGCTAAGAAGCATTCATCCAAAGGACGAGATTCAACTTCAGACTGCAACCGGGGTCTTCCGCTATGAAGTAGATTGGGTGAAGGTGGTCGCCCCCGATGAGACCGGCGTGTTGGCGGCCTCGACCGAGTTCGAACTCACGCTCGTGACTTGCTATCCCTTCTATTTCCTTGGCCCGGCGCCGCAGAGGTTCGTGGTGCATGCGCGCCGGCAATCGAGACCCGTATCGCCGCCACAACTCCATTCCCAAATGTGATCAGTTTCGCACAGACCTACGTACGGCCATCGCTTATAAGGGCATATGGCCGCTACCGCCACACTATTGTGCATCCACCGCGACCCAACCGAACTGACCCTGCTGCGGGAGAAAGGGTACGGGCTGGTAACCGCGCCCAGTGGAAGCGAAGGTCTCCAGCTGCTTAAATTGCGGTCGGTGGATGCGATCGTCGTCGAGCACCATTTTGGGGTTGTAAACGGCACTCTTTTGGCAGATGAAATCAAGCATATCCAGCCCCAGGTTCCCATTGTCATGGTTGCGGACGACCTGGAACTGCTCGACGGCTCGTTAAAGTCAGTGGACGCGGTGGTTACCAGGTCCGACGGAGCTCATTTTCTGTGGGCGACTCTCCACTTCCTGCTGAACGTCAAGCCTGCACGGCACCGCGAAGCGACGGCGAACACGCTCGATCCCGACGTGTCAAGAGCACTGTACGATTTTGGTCCGGTGGTGCGTCCTGCGCCCGTGCCCCGAAACTCGCGTTCGCACCGTGGAATGAATTCTTGAAAAGTGTACAGTTCTGAACAGTCCGCGTCGTGTTTTAAACCTTAACATCAGCCTGATCGATAGCGCTTGGGCGGTCATGGGTTAGTGTCAGCCGGGACTGACGTTTTTCGACCCTCACGACCGCCCTTCTTCTTACTGATCGCGACTGGACATGACGCAAATTAAATCAGCATCGAAACGAATACCTAGCGCCAACGACGCCGGCTCGCGGTTCTTCCAGCGCATCTTTGGACTCTGGCCCTACTTGCTCATCGCCATTTCCGTCGTTGGCTTGGCCCATGAAGTCTTTAGCAGCACGCGATAGACTCGCGGAAAACACCGAGGCATTTTCCTGAAAGGATCATTACCATGCTCCGCGCGATTGTTGCGATATTCCTTGTCCTCTGGCTTCTGGGCTTCGTCCTTCACATCGCCGGCAACCTGGTTCACTTGCTGGTGGTGGTGGCGCTGGGCCTCCTGATCATCGACTTCCTGGTCCGGGGACGAGCCAAAGCCTAGCAACAGTCTCGCTCAAGCTGAAACTGATCACTCTTGATCAGACACCATTCCTTCCAAGTGAGAAGCTCCCAATAGACCATTTGCCGGCGAGATGAATCGTGTGCAACTCTTCGCCGGGAAATGGCGCCCCACTCAATCCGCGCGAGCCACAACCACAAGGCAGCAACCGGGCGAGCGCAAGGATCAGCGGGCACGAGGCAGCATAATGCGCATCATCCCCTCCCATCGTTCTCTTTTGTTCACCTTTGTCATGCTGGTCGTGGCAGCGGCATCGTTCGCGCAAATCGGCGTGTCGATCAGCGTCGCGCCGCCCATGATTCCCGTGTACCGCCAGCCGCTCTGCCCCGGCGAGGGCTATCTCTGGACGCCCGGCTACTGGGCCTACGGCGAAAACGATTACTACTGGGTCCCGGGCACATGGGTGATGGCACCAGAAGTTGGGTTGCTGTGGACCCCTGGATATTGGGGTTGGGGCAATGGCGGATACGCCTTCAACGAAGGCTACTGGGGACCGCAGGTGGGTTTCTACGGTGGCGTCAGTTACGGCTTCGGCTATTTCGGCGAAGGCTACCAGGGCGGACGTTGGGACAATGGACACTTTTTCTACAATCGTTCGGTCAATAACGTGAACGTCACGAACATCCACAACCCGTACAACACCACAGTGATTAACCACGGGAGCCGCGTCAGCTACAACGGCGGCCGTGGCGGGATCACAGCCCGTCCCAGTGCTCATGACGAAGCTGCGTCGCGGGAGAGGCACGTTCCGCCTACCTCCGCGCAAAATGAACATCAGCAAGGCGCGCGCTCGAACCCGGAACTGCGAGCCTCCAGTAATCACGGCAAGCCGCGAATTGCGGCCACTTCTAAGCCGGGTGCGTTCAACGAACGCGCATCTGCACCGGCCAACCACGGAGGAGCGACGAATCATTCTGCCGCCAACCATTCCGCGGCTAGTCATTCCGTAGCAAGGTCAGAGGGAAAATTAACGTCGGGGAAATCGGCTGGAGCCAGACCGATGGAGAATACGCACGCTTCGCATGAGGCGAAGAGCGCTCCCCGAACCAGCGGCAGCGAGCATACCGCTGCTGCAACACATCATGAAGCGACTCATGAGCCGAGCAGCGCTCACAAGTCCAACCCAGCTCGGACGGAGAAGGCACAGCATACGCAGGCTGCGGCTCGACCTGAGAAAACACTGCATCCAGCCGCTGCGGCCCGAACGGAGAAAGCACCGCACACTGAAGCCACTGCCCGACCCGAGAAAGCGCCGCACACCGAAGCAGCCGCAAAGCCCGAGAAACGCAATCAACCTAAGTAACCGCGGAGCGACCGCAATCTCGCAAGACGAAGCGGCCCCCACATAATTGTCGGGGGCCGCTTATGAGGAGAACCATGTTGCTCGCTAGCAGGATCGGTTGGGCTGGAGTTGTTTTCATTCTTCTGACGACATGGATCTCGGGACCACCCCAGACGCTGGCAGCCCCCGCCGCCAATCTCAGCCACGAAGACCCAACCACCGTGCCCGAGAATAATGTCCAGCGAATGCAGCAACTGCTGATCGATAAGGGAAACTATACCGGTAAGGTCGACGGTTTAGTCGGTCTGCGAACTCGTGCCAGTATTCGCGCGTATCAAAAGGCTGAGCATCTGCCCGTGACCGGACGGTTGGATGCCCAGACTGCCGGCAAACTCGGAGTCGGCCCTGAACTCGTAAGGGGCACGCTGCAAGGCAACGGCGGAGTCGTCGAACAACAAAAGCCTTCCGCGGGGATCCCGTGGGGCTCTAAAGGTCTGTGACGCCCAAAAGGCGGTCAGGCTACTCCCAACCCAGTTGATGTTTTTTCACCGCGCGCAGATGACCCAGCGCGCTTTCAATCTCTCGCCGTTCGGCTTGATCGTCAGGACTGTCTCCCAAGGCTGCGTGGCGCGTGAGGAGTGCTGCCTCTGCTACCTCTACGCACTTGAATAACGCACCCTTATCCGGTTCCAGGAGAAGGGACTTGTAGGCACTCCGCCAGTCCTGAGTGGGGCGGCGCGAAGATGACGGAGTCGAGCGTTTTTTTGACACTTGGTCAATGCCAACACCCGCTGCTCGCACGCGACAAAAATCGGTCGGACTGCGGCGGCGGCTAATCGTGGAGAACGACGTTCAGCAGCGAACTGTGGACTTGCAGCCCGCCGTTGTAGTGAATCAATCCCAATTTCCTGAACCGGTTCATGAAGAAGCTGACCCGCGCACGAGTTGTGCCGATCATTTCCGCCAGCATTTTCTGACTGATCTTCGGAACAACAATCTCAGGTTGGCCTTCCTTGCCAAAATGCGCGAGCATCAGGAGGATGCGGGCCAGCCTCTTCTCGCTTGAATTGAAAAGCTGATCCACCAGTTCTTCTTCGTAACGAATGCTCCGCGCCAACAAATAGGCCACGAATAACTCAGACAACTCCCGTTCCCGATGCAGAGCGGCCATCATAACTTTCTTGTCGATTCTCAGAACCGCGCATTCCGTCATTGCAGTTGCAGAACTCATGCGGACCAGTTGGCCCGCCAGCGAAGCTTCGCCGAAAAAGTCGCCCGCACCGAGCAGGCCGATGGTGGCTTCCTTCCCCGATTTCGAGACCACACTGAGTCGAACCTTGCCAGTCTGGATATGAAACACCGCATTCGCGGGATCCCCTTGAGCAAAGACTTCTTGCTTCTTGGGGAAGAGCACAAAGTTTCGACCCTCGCCGATGGTCGCTAGGAAGGTGCGAGGATCGAAAGCGCCTGTCTTCTTGGAGACCCGAACAGGAGTCATGAGTGTGCATTTACCCTAGTTCGGTTCAAGCCATACGGGTGAACTCTTATGAAGTCTTAGCACAACGCATCGACGTATCTGATTGACAATATGGAATTTACAGCCAGAGTACGGGCGAAGCGGAGTGCGTCGGATTGCAGATCGCCGACGGCTGTTAGCGTTTCGCATAGACTTTCAGTTGCAGCCTACGATTCTTTGCGATACGATTTGGGCGTAGGGATACGTCAGGGGGCCGTCATGGGACGAAACGGAAATGAGCGTGAGATGCACTACTCTGCGGTGGATCGCTCCGATGTTCCGCAGGGTCGCAAAGGCAAACATCGCAAGGCCGTGTCAGACATTCTGGGGGACCTTTCAAAACTGAGCAATCAGCAAGCGGTGAAGATCCCGCTGAGCAGTCTGGACGGGGAGAAGATGCAAAATCTCCGCTCAGCTTTGAACCGCGTAACGCGGGAAAAGAAAATCCCGGTAGTGACGTCGAGCGACGACAAGTATCTGTACGTCTGGCGAGTCGACGCCGCCAAGAATGCCGCTCCGAGCGAGTAGCGAGCGAACAGTCGCCAGCACCAAGGTTTCTGCTGGGTTCGCGACGGTCTGGCGCTATGTGTAGAGATCCCGAGAGGGCGATGCGTCCGCGAAGATCGTCAATCGTGCAGAACAACATTTAGCAGCGCGCTGTGAACCTGCAGCCCGCTCCCACCATCGTAGTCAACGAAGCCCAACTTTCTGAACCGATTCATGAAAAAACTCACTCGCGAACGAGTCGTGCCCACCATCTCGGCCAGGGTCTCCTGACTGATCTTGGGAATCACGGTTTCGGGCACACCTTCCTTCCCGAAGTGCGCCAGCAGCAGTAAAATCCGGGCTAGTCTTTTTTCGCTGGAATTGAAAAGTTGGTCGACCAGGTCTTCCTCGTAGCGGATGTTTCGCACCAACAAATAGGCCACAAACATATCTGACAAGGCGTGCTCCCGCCGGAGAGCGTTCATCATCGCCTTTTTCTCGATGCGCAGAAGAGCACAGTCGGTCATGGCGGCGGCCGAAGACATGCGGAGCGCCTGACCCGCGAGACAACCTTCTCCGAAAAACGAGCCTTTACTCAATACCCCAATGGTTGCTTCCTTCCCGGCCTCGGAGACGACGGTAAGTCGGACCTTTCCGTCCTGGATGTAAAACAACGCGTCCGCTGCGTCCCCCTGCGAAAGGACAGCTTGTTTCTTGGAGAAAAACACGACTTTTCTGCCCTCTCCGATGGTGGCAAGGAATTTCTTGGGATCGAAGGCGGCACCCTTCTTCGCAAGTTTTGCTGGCTGCAACAATGACTCTCCCGTCGAAAATTACACTCCCTGTAATTGTGTTGGAATGGGATCAACCAAAGTGGTCACTTTTGCACACAAGTAAAGATAAACATTTGCGGTTTTGGAGCTACCGGATGCCTGGAAGTGCAACCCAGTACCATAAATTTGGCAGATTAGTCCTGGCGGGGGTCAAACTTTCTTGAGCCAAGGTTGCCTGAGTCTCACACGGCCATCGCCGTCCCACTTGACGACCGCATCATCATCGTTCGCTTGCTCAACGGTGCCGAATTCTCCCGTCGGCCTGCCGAAATTGCCCAAACCCTCGACTCGATCTCCGGGGTTCAACCCCTGGTAACTAGCAGGCGGGTCGGTCAATGACGGCTTCTTGGCGCGGTCTGAGTCGGGCACAGCGCCTCGATGCGACAAAGGCGGTTGGAGAGATCTCGGCAGTGCGGGAATTCGTTCCTTGGTGGTACGGATCATTCTGGATTTCTCCCCGCACTGAACGATCACGAAGTGGCAGTCATCGCGATCTCTTTTTCCGCGGCCTAGCTAACATAGCCCGAAAAACCCTGCACAACTGGTCCAAACAGCTCAGTTTCGATTAAACATCTGCTAAGTAGAACGACCGCTCGAAGCTATTCTACGAACCGCCTGCGCTTGATCAGCGCAATTTTCCGTTTTGCGAGGTTTCTCTCAAAGCATTGGAAAAAACAAATTGAAGCACAGTGCCTGCGAAGAGTTGAGATGGTGAAAGTCGCGCTGTATCTGGATTCGCTGCCGAGGGAGCCACTTCCAGAATTCATTGCGACAGCTTGCCAGAATGTTTAGCTGGTATTTCTCTTGCGGCAGGATGTGCGAATACGTGCGGCGACCGGCAATCGCACAGCGTCGTATCACGAACATCTTAAAACTAACCGTCAACTTTTGGTACAACGACAAACGGCTTCATCATCGCTCCTACGTAGAGCTGAAACTTCCCCCGCCGTCGCGCTTCACGATTGCGTTGGCGGTGTTGGCGTTGGTCGGCGCAACAGTCCAGTTCAGCCCCAGCGTCCCGCTCTTGGTGATGGGCGAACCGCGAAAAAGGCCCTTGTTCAATCCACTCCACGGCGATCCCCGCTTTGCGGCGCTCGTGGCCCATGCCAAAGAACGCGCTGCTGCGCGAAAAGCAAATTAGCCCGCTACCGGTTCGGGCTTCGAAGTTCAGCCGACGAAATAATCTGCAAGATTCCCGGCACGCCAACCGCCCGATGTCGGGGAGGCTTTTCTTTGGCTCGCGCCGACGGTGGCTCCGCGTGACTGTTGTTGACCGGCGATTACTCATTGACCCCCTTAGTGAGAGTACTGTCAGAGCCGGATTGCTGGGTGGCGAAGTGAGGCTTCGATTACTAATAGGGATTTATCGTGTGTGGCCCTTCCAGAGTGTTAAGCAAGGAAGTTGGCTGATTCGCGAGTGGCCTGGCGACCTGTGAGAAGTCGCTCGATTGTTCCAGCGTCGGCGGGCTTGGAGAACAGGTAGCCTTGACCCAGTTCACAACCCATATGCCTGAGTATGTCCATCTGCTCTTGTTCTTCGATGCCTTCCGCAACCACCTTCAGGCCGAGGTTGTGCGCCAGCATGATGATTGTGCGTACAATCTCGTGTGTTTCAAGGTCGTGGTTGATCTTAGAGATGAAGGTTCGGTCGATCTTCAGCGTGTCGACCGGGAAACTTTGAAGACGGCATAGTGAAGAGTAGCCGGTACCGAAGTCGTCGATGCTCAGGTGAACGCCGAGTGCCTTCAACTCGGAGAGCACCACGGCCGATCTTTCCGCGTCAGCCATGGCGACGTTTTCCGTAATCTCCAGATCCACCCAGCCTGGACTCAGGCCGGTTTGGCGAAGGATCTGCCCGATTTGAGTCGCCAAGTCCGGTTGGGTGAATTGTTTGGGGGTGATGTTCACGCTGACAGTGAGGGGCGGATCCGAGGGAAAGAGTGTGTGCCAGGAGCGGAGTTGCAGGCACGCTTCCTCCAGAAGCTTGCGGTTGATGGGAAGGATAAGACCGGTCTCGTCGGCCACCGCGATGAATTCCCCCGGCATGACAATGCCTTGCGGACGCTGCCACCGGCTGAGGGTTTCGAAGCCGACAATCTGGCCGTTCTTTAACGAGACCAGAGGCTGGTAGTAGACGCGGAATTCATCCAGCTCAAGAGCCTTGCGCAAGTCGGTCTCGAGCCGTAAACGCTTGACCGCGTCGGCCTGCATGGTGCTGTCGAATACTTCACAGCGAGCTTTACCAGCATGTTTGGCGCGGTACATGGCAATCTCGGCATCGCGGAGTACATCGCGCGCTTCTGTATTGGTGCTCGATCCGAACGTGATGCCGACACTTGCGCTGATCACAATTTCATGACCATTCGCATCAAAGGGAAGGGCCAAGCGTTCCTGAATGCGCTCGGCCATGCGGATGGCGTCGCTGGGGTCACGAAGTTCCTCAGCGAGCACAACAAATTCGTCGCCTCCCGGTCGGGCCAAGGTACTATCGCCAACGGCAGGTTGCGCCTGCGCGTCGAGTCGTGGGCGCGAAACGGTGTCAGCGCCCCTCAGGCAGGCTGTCAGGCGTGCTGCGATCTGGATGAGGAGATTATCTCCCGCCGCGTGGCCCAGGCTGTCGTTGAATACCTTGAACTCATCAATGTCAATGAACAAGACTGCGAACTTGAAGTCGCTGTGCCGTCGCGACACGGCAATCGCCCGTTGCAACCGATCAAGAAAGAGGGCTCGATTGGGGAGGTTGGTCAAACCATCGTGAAAAGCCTGGTGTTCGAGAAGAGCTTCGGCCCGCTTGCGTTCCGTGATGTCACGGTTGACGATGACCAGTCCTTCGGAAACGCCATTCTCGCCGGGAATCAGGTTCGAGGTGGACTCAAGAAAACGCCACGAGCCGTCTTTGTGGCGAATCCGGTATTCGAGGCGTTCACCCCTGCCTGTGGAATGGGCTTTCTCGGCGGCCCCCCGCACGCGAGCCCGATCGTCTGGATGGACCTGTTCGAAAGAAGAAGTAGCCGCTAGTTCGTCGGCGCCGTATCCGAGCATCTTCTCGTATGCCGGACTGTGGTAAAGACGGTGCCCATGCCTGTCAACTACGGCGATCATGTCGGCGGCGTTTTCAGTAATGAGCTGAAAGAGCCGTTCCCGTTCGGCCAGCCGGCGGCGGATACGCTGCAGTTGCAGATGTTGATAGACGGTGTAAATGTCGAATATCAGGACCAGCGCCACCAGCCCGCGAACCCACTCCTTGAGATTGAGCGCATAGAAGTTGTCCCGCGGTAGGTGAAAGCCCGGAAAGGTCAGGGACAGGATACCGAACGTCAGAACCAACGTGACGGAGACGGCGAATCCCCAAAGCCACCACTCGCGACCCTCTACTTGGCGGATCTGGATCGTCGCAGGCTCGAAGCCAAGCCGGCTTTGAGATTCTTCAGTCACGGGATCGCAGCCTGGTTCCTTTCATTCGAGAACTCGAAAAACATGTGGCGCTTGCCGCCGTAATGGACTAGCACCACATGGCACAAACCGCTGGTTACCTCGTGTTACTTCCTTCCGTTACGATCTCGCAATTGTCAGAAGTCCACTCACCAACGTAACCTCGACTCATGATGAATTGCAGCCAGTCAGTCGAGAACAAGGAACAGGGCGGAGGCGCTGCAACATCGATGCCGGTCAGGGGAGAAGCAATCATGAAATCGATCTTATATGCCGCTTTGGCAGTATTGATGGTGACCGGTGTCTCGGCCGCGAAAGAGCTGCCGAATGCTCCCAGCGCGCTGATGGAGGCCAGTCCATTCATTCCTGAGTCCACTGTGACCACTCTAGAACCGAAGTTCGTGGTTGAGTCGAATCCCATCGATACCAAGTTCGTCAGCCTTGCCTTGATCTCGACCGGCAGCACCTTCGCCGATTCCTACACCACGTTATTTGCCCGGCAAAACTGGCTGGCTGGCAAAAAGGGCGTCTGCAACGTGGAAGTTCAGTCCGCCTACTTGTACGGCACTCACCCCACGGCTGGACGAGCTTACGCAGTCGCCTCTGCCAAGAGCGTCGGCTCTCTGTTTGCCGCTTACTACTTGCGCAAGCACCACAACAAGTTCTGGAGCCTGCCCCTGGTCGCGAATTCGATCATGAGCCTGCAGGGCGTGACGCAGAATATGATGGCCTGCAACTAGCTCCTGCCCACTCTTCCTCGATGCCATGTGTCATTGCACCGTCAGGGTCACCGGAAATGAGTGCTGCAAATTACCTGAACTTCCGCTGACCGTGATCGTGTAAGTTCCTGGCGCGGTTCCCTGGCCCTGTGAAGCGATACCAGTGCCGCCAGCGCATGCGGACATGAACAGCAGCGCCCCTATCAGAAGGACCAGTGCGATCAATGCGGCGCCCCTCTTCTTCCAGCGCTTCGAACTCCCAATCATCATTGCAAAAAGCCCAAATCCTTGCAGCTGCATCCATGCGACGTAGATGGGTTGGTTCGGTTGCGAGCCAAGCGCCGCCGCTGCCGACGACGAGGTGGTATTGACCGTCAGCTTTACGGTTGGCGAGGTCGAGCCTGGAGTCACCGAGGTGGGCGACACACTGCAAGTCGCATGGGTTGGCACCCCGCTGCAGCTCAGTTGGATGGCGTTGCTAAACGCTCCACCAACCGGAGCGACAGTCACCGTGTAAGTGGCCGTAGCGCCAGCCTTGACGATGGCGCTGCTGGGCGAGGTGGCAAGGCTGAAATCTGATCCCGTGCCGGTGAGTCCCACGCTGTGCGGACCGGCTACGTTATCAGTAACTGTCAGAGTGCCGCTGCGTTGCCCGGAAACTGTCGGTGAGAACTTGACGCCGACGGTGCAAGTACCACCGTTGGCGGCAACCGTTCCACAATTGTTGGTCTGGCTGAAGTCTCCGGTAACCGTGACGCTCGAGATCGTGAGAGCGGAACCGCTCGGGTTAGTCACCGTCACCATTTGGACGGTGCTCGATGACCCCAAGGCTTGGCCGCTGAAGGCCAAACTGCCGGGCGCCACCGTTACACCTGACGCGTATCCATTTCCCGTGAGCGCGACAGTTTCGGGGCTGTCGGATGCGATATTCGTCAAAGTGAGGGCTCCAGTGCTTGCGCCCGTCGAGACCGGAGTGAAGGTAATCTGAAACTGACAACTCGCCCCCGAAGGCAACAACCCCGGGCAGTTGTTGGTCTGGGAGAACGGTCCGGTCGATTGGATAATACCGAGGGGCAACGCGCCCACCGTGCTGAGGGTGACCGTTTGTGCCGCGCTCGATGTGCCGACCTGCGTATTCGAAAAGGTCAAACTCGCCGGACTGAGGCTGGCCACTACGGCCGAGCCAACGCCGAGAAGACTAATAGCATGAGGCGATCCCGCCGCATTGTCCGAAATCATGACTGATCCGGAACGGGATCCGGCTGCCGTCGGGGTGAAAGTGACAGAAACCGTGCAGCTACCGGCGGCGAGCACACTACCTCCGCAAGTGTCGGACTCAGCGAAATCTCCACTGGCCACAATGGATGCGATCGACAGCGTCGCGCTGCCCATGTTTCGCACCACAACTGACTGTGCTGGACTGGTTGAGCCGACCGACTCGCTGGCGAACTGCAAGTCTGATGGATTCAGGATTACGCCCGGCGCTGACCCCGGGCCGATCTTGACCAGCACGGCATCGGTATTTCCTCCGGGGATACCCTGGAAAGCGGCAGGCGTAACCGGAAAGTCGGTGGAATTGCTCGAGCCGGCGACGTAGATGTTGCCGGCAAGATCGAGAGCAACACCGGCGGGAGAATCATTGCCACTTCCTCCCAGGTAAGTGGAGAACAGCTGCGTGGTCGCTGCCGGGTCAATCTCTACCAACAGCAAGTCCGATTTGCTTGTGTAAAGTTCGATCGCGTTGTTCGTTTGGAGCAGGCCGCTCAACGCTGTAGCCAGCACATAGGCGTTGTCCGAGCCATCGAGTGCGATTGCCTGTGGGCTGGCATAGTTGTTGGGGCCCAGGAACGTGGAGTACAGCAGGCTAGACCCTGTGGGATCGAACCTGGTAACGAAAGCATAACTGCAACCAAAGCCATACGTGCCAGGGTCACATATGCTCGTGGATGTAATCGGGAAGGTGCCATCACTCTGACCTGTCCCGGTGACATAGGCCGAGCCCGAACCGTCGACCGCAATCGCGCTGATCCAAACCGGTGCTCCGCTGGATCCGAAGAAATAGGTGGAGTAAGCGAGACTTCCAACGCTGCTGAACTTGCTAACAAAGCCGATGGTGGCGTCTTGCTGTGTGGAATTGGTTGTCGAGTACGCGCCCGCGGTGGACGGAAAGTTGTAGGTATTGGTCACGCCGGATAAATAGGCATTGCCGTTGGCGTCCACAGCTACCGCGTTTACGACGTTGTAGGGCGAAGGCCAACACGGGACGCCGCAGTCTTGGACGACATTTGAATTGCCTGAAAAATAAGTGGAGTACACCAAGGATGATCCGTCCGGGCTGAACTTCGTCAAGAAACCATAGTCTCCGTAAATGCCACCTTGATTGGCGGACACCGTGGCCTGGTAGGCATTGGCCACCGGAAAGTTTTGCGACTGGGTATAACCGGCGACGTGTACCTGGCCCAGGCCATCGATGGCAACGCTCGTCGGTTGGTCCAGGGTGTTTCCCCCGAGGTAGGTCGAATACAAGAGAGAGGATCCGTCGGCTGAAACTCTGGTCAGGAATCCACTGTAAGGCCCAGGCTGTTGCGCCTGGTACGGTTTGACGATTGGGAAATTGCTTGACTGGGTTGCGCCGGTCACGTAGACGTTCTTCGCATTGTCTAATACAAGTGCGATGCCACAATCCTGGCTGTTGCCGCCGATGTAATCGGCGTACACCAGATTCGATCCGCTGGCATCCAGTTTGGCCACGAACACGTGGTACGTGTTGCCTGGAAGTGAGCCTAGAGTCGCCAGCGGGAAATTCGCTGAGTCAGTGCACCCCGCTACATAGACGCTGCCGGAGCTATCTACTGCGATGCCGTACGGCTGATCTGTGCCGCTTCCGCCAAGGTAGGTCGAGTACACCAGTACGGGGTCAATCACCAAGGACTGGCTTGAGTCATAGTGGGCAATCTGAAATCCGATGTGCGTCGGGTCTTTCACAACGTATCCGCCGGAAACGGCCGTCTTTCGGCCGTTAGATTCCTGGTACACGGATGGGCTCTGGAAGTGAAGTTCTCCGTTTGCCGTTGTCAGCACCAGGTTGCCTTCCGCGTCCAAGTCAATCTGGCGTGCGCCTTGAATCGCGAATTGAATCTTGTTGGGGTCGGCGCCAGGCTGGATCTCAAAGTCGTACTCCAGTTGTCGATTGCTGCCGTAGTACACGAGATCAATTCCGGGATACACGTTTTTGTAGCGGACTTTGGCATATGTCGGCACATTGGTGTGCCACTTCGCCGGGTCGTTTCCCATGAAGTAATTGACTCTCCCCGGCTGCGGATCCTCGCCAACGACCACGGGATTCGCGACCGCTCCTACTAGCGCGAACTGCAGCGTCGCGCTCGTCGGCTGGGAAGAACTCGGGGCGGCAGGCAGGTCGCCTGCAACGGCGATGGCCGCGACTCCTCTAGTGCGTAACGAAAGGGTCATGCCGCCCGTGGTGAGAAATGCGGTGTAGCCCTGACTGCGGGACAAAAACCTGACTTGAGGGTAGCTCTGACCCTCGTTCAGCTCGAAAGTCAGGGGCAGGTTTCCGTAGGCTTTATTGCCTCTCGTCTTCAACTGCTGGGCGGAAGACGCGCTGGCCGCCAACAGAATAACAGCAAGGGTGAATGTGAGAAGCCTTGATCGCATTTCAGTCTCACCACCTTGGGGTTAAATTGACCCACGACCTCAGCGCCGGCACCCAGACGGGGTGGTCCGCTCCTGATAAGAGTCGACAAATCTGACGATGCACGACGAGGACCGAACTGTCGTGGCTTCTTCCACCAGGCGCAATGCAAAGGAAGGATTTGACTTAGGCGTAGTAACTGGAACTGTGGTATCCCGGCGCAATCGCGCTAGCCGTCTGTGTTCTGGAATGCTGTCTTGACCGTGAACACCGGCGCGGTAGAGCCTCTGCCCTCAAGACTGAGCCATGATCGCCCCAGCCGGAATTTCGTTCGAGGACTCGACCCGGTTTCTGCCGTTATGCTTAGCCTGGTATAGCGCAATATCCGCCCGCTGGAGTACCGACTCCGTTGTTTCCGACGCGCTGGCAACGGCAACCCCCATGCTCACGGTAACCCCCGTAGTCCCCGGGGCGCACGGGATCGGCGTTCGCGAAATCGATGCCCTGATGTCATTGGCTCTCCGAACGGCAGTTGCCAGGTTGCAACCAGGAATGACCAACAGGAACTCTTCCCCGCCGAAGCGCCCCACTCCGTCATACTCGCGAAGACCAGCGGAAAACCGCTTTGCGAGCTCCTGCAGGACAAGGTCGCCCGTTTGGTGCCCGAATTTGTCGTTGATCTTCTTGAAGTGGTCCACATCAACCATAACAATCCCCAAGGGCGTAGCGTCCCGGCGGACTCGGGCCAGTTCACGACGGAGAAACGCCAGGATTTCGGCTCGATTCCAAATTCTTGTCAGGGAGTCATGACTGGCTGCAAAGTGCAAGGCTTCGTTGGCCGAAACGAGCTTCTCCTGAAGCTCGACTATTCTCTTCCCCACCAGCAGCCGGGCTTTCAGTTCGGGTGGGTCAAATGGTTTTGCGAGAAAGTCATCCGCACCTGCTTCCATCGCTTCCAGCATTTCCTGCTTCTGACTCTTGGCGGTTAGCAGGATCGCATAGGTGTACGGTTCGCCTTCCGGCCGGTTTCGTAGCCGACGACACAGTTCAATACCTTCAATCTCAGGAAGCACCCAGTCCAGCAGAGCCAACCTTGGTGCATCCGGTTTTGCAAGCAGCTTCCACGCCTCTTTGCCGTCCCGCGCACTAACGAATCCAAACCCCCATTCGTTCAGGTGCTCCGCTATCATGCGCCGGTAGAAGGCGGAATCTTCAGCCAGGAGGATGGTCACGGCAGATTCTCCGAGTGAGATGGGACGAGCTGGTTTGTCTCCGAGTTTGCCCCCTGCTGGGCCTTTTCCTTGGTGGCACCGCGAGAATGGGGTGTCGTCCCGAGAACCGTTTCAACAACTCGCAGCAGGCCGTCGGCATTGTGCTCCAGGAGCAGCGCCGACTTCTCAAGGTAGGCTGCGGCACCAGCCTTTATCAGCCTCGTCTCGTTCCGTTGAGAGAGTCCTGTCAGGACGATGACTGGAATCCGAGCCGTCGCTGTGTTCTCCTTGAGCGCCTTCAGTACGCAGGTGCCATCCAACCCGGGCAACATCATGTCGAGCAGGATGAGAGCTGGTGGGTTATTACTAGCCTCACGTACTCCCTCTTCGCCATCCGAGACACCGGTCACCGAGTATCCCGCGTGTGTTAGCGCTCTCTCGATAGCCGACCGCAGAAATCGGCTGTCTTCGATCACGAGGATGTTCATTCTCAGACTCTCCTCTCAGGTTCTACTTGCATCACGACGGTAATCCGCGCGGAAGTGGCTCATCTGTACCGCGCTGATTCCGTCCATGCTGATTTGCGTTTTGTCCGTTGGACAGTAAAGAAAACGTCCCATCCGCACTCGCAGGAAATCGAGCTACTGGCTCAGCGGAAGCAATGCCTGACATGCGGCTTCGCTGGCGATCGCTGCGCCCGACGGTTGCACGCGAACCACAGCGTCTTCGAACGAACAGAAGCTACGGTTGCCGGTCTGGCCCACCGTGAGCGGCACAGCCGTCGAATAATACTGAACCGCCGGAGGACCACCCGCGCCAGTGGCGTGCAAGGTGTAACCGCTCTTGGTGCCAGCCGAAAGAACGCTGTCAATCAAGCAGGCGTTGGTCGAAGTCGCGGTGCAAGGATTCGCGTTCGGTCCGAGCGCAACCAGGGTGGCCGCAAAACCCGTCGTTGGATAGGTGGCGTTGTAGGTAACCATACCGGTGTTGATGGTACGGATGGAGGCGACCGCAGACGACTCATTGGCCGCCATGCGGGCACGCAGCAAGTTCGGAATGGCGATGGCGGCGATGATCAGGATGATTGCCACGACGATTAGCAGTTCTATGAGTGAGAACCCAATTTGCCCATTTCGATGATGGTGCATTTCTTCTGCTGAGCCCGCACTTTCTCGCAATACCGCGATAGCTACTCGCAAAGAGCAAGCCCAATGCCAACCTGTGACTGGGCTGGATCGTCCTCTGTTATTGAGGAGTAGTGATGCCGCTGACGAGCTTGGATCTGTTAGACCTGTTCCGAATTCACACAGGATTCCAGAACCTGGACAAACTGGGCCATGCTCTTGGAATCGATGACTTCGAAGAGACCGGCACAGCAGGTCAAAGGGATTCCACGGTGAGTGCCTGAAAAGCGCGGCGGGGAAAACTCCGGACGTCTGCTTATCCGCGAGGCGGCCGCCACTCTTTGGCGCGAGGCCGCGGCTCCGACTGCTTTCGCCGCAAACACACGGCAACCGCAGACGGCTCTCGCAAGCCGACTAGACGACTCAGGTTTAGTGTGGACGCAACGGGTTCTGCGTCACTTCGATACGCGTTATGGCATCGACACGGCACTGATGCTGGCTAAGTTCCTCCGCCGTGGAGTTTGCTATATCACGCATGATCCGCAGGCGTTTACCGCGTTTCGAATCTTTGTCGGGTTCTTCCGCTGACAGCTCTTCCGCCAAAAGGTCGCAATAGCCGACAATGACTGCCAGCCGATTGACTATGTGGTGAGCCAACATGCAACTTGGTTGATACTTCGTTCCGTCTGACTGCGCCATAACTGCCACCTCATTTTTCTCTCGTGCATGTGCGCAGTATCACTCAGTCCCGTTTCGGAACCTGTGATCAGCATCACAGTTGCGGATTACGTTCGTCATAGCCCCATCGCGGCGCTTCGCACCGCACAGTCTCACCCGGCTTCGGTTCGCGCTCGATCTCGCGCACGCTCTGGCCTTTGCCCCAGGTGCGACAAGAACAAGATCCTGGATAGGGCTCCAGCCAAACCCTGGTCAGAATCTACGAGACGGAGCGAGCAGCTTTGATCCGACTGGTCTGCCGGAGGGGAAACCCCCTCGGCCAAGTCTCAGCGCTTCCCAGAACGTCAACTCGGCGAGTCTTCCGGACCGGCAGAGACAACTTAGCAAGTGATCCGCATCCCCCTGTTAACTGCTGTGAGTTAGTTCGGATTTCGTAAAGAAGGCCCGGCAGCCGCCCACTCACCAATGCCCTCTTCAGACAGTACCCACGAGGATCAGGTGTATCGGCTGTTGTTGTTCAGTGGATCTTGCCGGATTCATCGCAGACTGGGATTTCCGCATCTTCCAATTTGGCCAGTTGGACGGTCAGCCAACTCTCAAGCAACTTGAGTTCATTTTGGGGAATGAACGAAAAGGAAATTCCAGCTCGACCGCTTCGGTCGGCATTCGCCACCTTGCCCGCTACATGGATCAGGATGCTGCTGGCCGGAAGTAGGAAACTCAGTGAGACTTGGCGCTCGACCTCGACAGGTTGCGTACATTGTAGAGCGAGCCCGCCGACGCTGATGTCGCTGATTCTGGCTTCCATCTTTCCCAGTTCCGCGAATCTGGCGACCACTGGAATATCAACTGGACAACGGGCAGATCGCCGGCGCTGCTGCAGCATGGTTCCATACGCAGCCCGCAGACAGCGCGTTACGGTATCGAGGTTTGAAGGCTTATGGATTAGAAAATTGGCTCCCGCCCGAAGCGCCGCATGCATTTCGGAACCAGCATTCACCATGGCCAGGATTGTGGAGTTGCGGTTCCAGGATGAGTTTCGTGTGGCGCGCAGCACGCGCGTTGGATTGCATGCCGGATCCCAGTCCACGATGACGGTATCAAGCCTGCGGTGGCTTACTGCGTCGAGGACCGGGCCGAGCTCAGCCGATACCTGGGTCTCGATGGCAAACGTATCGAGGGCAGGTTTCATCACGCGGAGGACCTGCGGGTCGCTGGAGCACAAGAGACCGTCGAGATGGACAGATGCCTTCATAGCGCCTAGATTCGTGGCACTTTGATTGCCATCAGCGGTTCCACGGGCCAAGATATTGAAAGCTCTCCACTTATCAACATAACAGTCATTCTTGAAACCCGGCGACAGGTCCAGGAGTTGGGACTCACGTCTGCTATTAGAACAGTAACTTTCAGTAACATTGTTTGCTCTGGCGCTCATTCAATGATCGCAAAGGGAGACCGTATGCCGATATATCGGCACACAACCTGAATCCTGCCGATATATCGGCAGGGTCGCGCATGACTGAGGAGTCGAAACGGGATTTACCATCTTCCCTATTTTATTAATTGACTTCAAAATGGAAGTTTGCCTTGACTCCCATACGGGCTTCATGCAATAACGGATTTATCAGCGCTTCCCCGAGATGCTGTGAGGCAGAGTTTCGTCCTCCACCGCAAGGTCGATTGCACTGAGCGATTCCTGAGTCTCGGTGCTTGGGGAGCGCTTTGTTGTTCGCAATTCATAACAATACTTCAAATACGAGAGCCATTCCTTGCCGCGAACGCCAGGCGGAGCGTTCATCGGCACTACTAGTCGTGAAAATTCATTGCTCGTTCCAGCGACCCGGTTTCGACTATGTCGAACCGATGTCGCGCTGTCTTGCGTTCGCACGTCTTTGTCCTGCGCGCTTTTAGCTCGTTGCTTCTGGACTACCTCGGAGCTGCGGTTCGAGGTTGGTCGATGGAGGAAGGTTGAAGCCGGATCAGAATATGAGTAAACCGAATGCCCTGAAGCTGCTGGCGATCGACGATGATCCTCAAACCTTGACGCTCATTGCCGACGCTCTCGAAGAGGACGCACTGGAGATACTGACGGTCGACGATGCCGAAGCTGGCTTCGAACTGTTCCTCGAAAGACGTCCCAAGATTGTGCTGCTCGATTTTGTCATGCCGAAGGTGAGCGGCATGGAACTGCTGGAACGCATTCTCGCCGCCGATCCGGCGGCGAATGTAATCCTGATCACGGGGCACTACTCTACAGAGTCAGCCATTGAAGCGATTCAGAAAGGTGCGGCCGATTACCTGACTAAGCCCCTCGACATTCAGAGACTTCGCGATCGCATTGCAAGCGTTGTGGCGGAAGTGGAGATCCGCCGTCGAACGCTACTCCTGGACCAGGAACTGCTGGAAGCCTGCCAATTCGAGGGCATTGTCAGTCGAAGCCCTCTGATGCTGGAAGTGTTCGCAAAGATCCGCCGGGTTGCTCCCCACTTCAAGACCCTGCTTATAAGCGGCGCGACCGGCACCGGAAAGGAGTTGGTGGCGCGAGCATTACACCGGCTCAGTAACGCCTCGGCGGACCGGTTTGTGGCCTGCAATTGTTCGGGCCTGGTGGAAAGTCTGGCAGAAAGCGAACTGTTTGGATATGTCAGAGGCGCCTTCACGGGTGCAGTCCAGGACCGAGCCGGCCTTTTTGAGAGTGCGCACCAGGGAACGATTTTTCTCGATGAGGTTGGCGAACTCTCCCCGGGAGCTCAGGCAAAACTGCTTCGTGTCTTGCAGGATCATGAAGTGCGAAGGGTTGGATCTTCGGTCTCGCGGGCAGTAGACGTGCGGGTAATCGCGGCCACAAATCGCGACTTGAGAGCGATGGTTCGCGAAGGCCGCTTTCGCGAAGACCTCTACTACCGGTTAGCCGTAGTCGAGATCGCGCTGCCTTCTCTGGCAAGTCGGCGTGAGGACCTACCCCTCTTGCAGAGGTATTTCGTGCAGAAATTCGCTTCGGAATACAAGAAGCCTATCTCCGGTCTCACCCGGCGAGCACAGAGCCGAATGGCGACTTATCCCTGGCCGGGCAACATCCGCGAACTGGAAAATGTGATCGGGAATGCGTGCATGATGGGGGAGGGCAAGTTCCTTGATGTCAATGATTTGCCGGAACGATTACGAGGAGAACTCAATAACGAGTCGCTAATGGACGAAGCTTTTCTTTCCTTGGAAGAAGTCCAGAGGCGCCATGTCCTGCGAGTGCTGGAACTGGTCGACGGCAACAAAGTTCGCGCCGCGGAAATCCTTGGCGTAGGTCGCGCAACGATCTACCAATTGCTGGCGAGGATGAAACTGGAAAAGAACGAAGAGAGCGCATAATTCGAACCGCCCATCGAGATCGTTTCATCCGGCGAGAGCTTTCGGCCCTGAAGGTTCCGTCTGATTACGCGACAGATGTCTGAATAGTAGGCAGAGTGGCGGCAAGCTTCGACTGGCATCGCACGGAGGATCACTGACTTATCTTCGGGTTAACTCTGGCGACTGAGTTGCACAGGCAGAGGAAGCGGTAGAGAGCCGATTCCTGTAGTTCTTCATCGCGCGGCGACGAGCGAGTACAGGTTTCTTGCTACCCCGCAGGAACGAGAAGTTGACATGACTCCTGATATGGCATTTGAGTGCCTGCTTGTCTCCCGGGATCCTCAGGTAGTTTGCACCTTGAATCACGTTCTCGATAACCTCTCGATCTGCACGAGACACTGCTTGAGCCCCTCCAGGGCCCTTGACGAACTACGCGAAGGCAGCACCGATCTGGTTGTGATCGATTGGGAAGAAGACGCCTCGGCTTCCGAATTAATGAATGAGATTCAGAGATTGGACGCGGTGCACAAGCAAACCGTGGTTGCGGTTTCGCCCTTTGATCGGCGCATCCCGGGCGCTCATCTGGTTCTGAGGAAACCCGTAACCGCGGAGTCTGGCGCAGACTCGTTGAAAACTGTCTATTCCCGGATGTTGCGAGACCACCGACAACATGCAAGATATGCGGTAATGACACCCGTCATCGCCAGGGACAGCCAGAATCGACTCCTGCCGATCATCATCACGAATATCGGGGATGGAGGAATAGGGCTTAGCAGCCGAGAGGACATCACAGTCGGGGATGTGCTGTCGTTTCGCTTGCCGTTGCCACACGCGCGGCGAGCAATTTACATCGAAGCTCGTGTCCTCTGGAATCGTGCCTACGGGATTTCTGGATGTGAGTTTATCCGTATTCCTCCCGTCGACCTCGATATTCTCCACGACTGGCTTAAGAGTAAGTGCGAGATAAAGAAGCCACTAATTCCATTGTCATAAGTTAATAGCTTGGTATTGTATTGTGTCGCAGTGACTTATGTTGTTCTCCCCTGAGTAATTACATTGACAGCTTGAATCGTTAAGAGGAAGTATTGCATGCAATGCATCAAGTGGGCGTGCCGCGTCGCAATCGGGCCGTGATTAGGACGGCAAAACGAGAGGCGTTAAGGATGGTTCGGTGAGATCCCTGGACCATTTCTCGGGGGCCCGGTCGGCGTAGAAGGACTGCGGCGACGATCATGCAGGAGATGCGGCTTTGCGGAGCCGGAGTCTTCAGGTTTACCTTGGGTGCGGCTCTCAAGGCAATGCTCGCGAACGCGGGTCGTCATGAGCAGTTCAGAATCCCTAGACCGTGGTGAAGGTGGCCGCGCGGTACCCTTGCTCGCAGAGTGGAACCGTATTCTCGAGATGATTGCGAAGAATGCATTACTCGAGGACATCCTGACCAGCGTGGCGCGCCTGGCGGAGTCTCAAGTCGAGGGAATGCTCTGCTCTATTCTGCTCCTCGACGGAGAGGGTCGCCTCCGTCACGGCGCAGCCCCGAGCCTTCCTGAAGCCTACTTTAAGGCCATCGACGGAGTCCTCATCGGACCTAAAGTCGGATCGTGCGGGACGGCCGCGTACCGCAGAGAGCCGGTCATCGCGACGGACCTGCTTGCGGATCCGCTTTGGGAGGACTATCGCGATTTGGCAACCCGCCACGGCCTGCGTGCCTGCTGGTCGACTCCCTTCTTCTCGCGCCAGGGAAATGTCCTGGGAACGTTCGCCATGTATTACAGGACTCCCCGGATTCCAGCGTCCGCGGAAACACAACTGCTCGGTGTAGCCACTCATGTCGCCAGCATCGTGGTGGAACGCTGGCAAAGCGACAGGGAAATCCGGCGGGCAGCGGAGACCTACCGCGGCTTGGTAGAAAACCTGAATGACATTGTCTTCAGCCTTGACGTTGCCGGCAATTTGTCCTATGTCAGCCCGCGCATTGAACAGCTTTCCGGCTTTCGGGCAAACGAGATCATCGGGAAGTCCTTCAGCCAGTTCGTTTACCCCGACGATCTGGGCGGCCTTCAGAAGAGTTTCGTGAATACACTGGCCGGGCACCTCGCCCCGCACGAATTTCGTGTCGCTGACGGAAAGGGAAGGCTGCGCTGGTGTCGAAGCTCAAGTCGGCCACAGTTTCACGGCGGTAAACTTGTCGGTCTTGCCGGCGTGATCGTGGATATCACCGAGCACAAGCAGACCGAGGAGGCGCTGCAGAAAGCGGAACAGAAGTATCGCGCCATTTTCGAGCAAGCCATTATTGGCATTTTCCAAAGCGACCCTGACGGGCGCTACGTGACTGCAAATCCGGCTCAGGCGCGAATGCTGGGGTATGACTCTCCGGAGGAGCTCACAACCTCGATAACGGACATTTCCCACCAGCTGTATGTCGATCCGAAGCGGAGAGAAGAGTTCACGTCCTTGGTAGAAAAAAAGGGAAGCGTCCGAAACTTTGAATGTGAGGTTTATCGCAAGGACGGCAGCACGATGTGGCTTTCGGTGAATGCACGGGGAATCGTTCGAGATGGCCGCATCGTGGCCTTTGAGGGAATGAACGAAGACATAACAGACCGCAAGCTCCTGGAACAGCAACTCCTTCAGGCGCAGAAGATGGAAGCCGTGGGTCAGCTCGCGGGAGGTATCGCCCACGACTTCAACAACCTCCTTGGTGTAATCCTCGGGCACGGGGAGTTGTTGCTAAAGCGTCTTCACTCTTCAGATCCGGCACGGCGGCGGATCGAGCAGATTTGTCTGGCAGGACAGCGTGCCGTTTCGCTAACAGCGCAGCTTTTGGCCTTCAGTCGCCGGCAGATTCTACGTCCTGTAGTGCTGGATCTAAATGCAGTAGTGGAAAACCTGAACAATATGATTGCGCGATCGATCGGGGAGGACATTCCGATCGTCTGCAAACTGGATCCAGCTCTAGGCCGCGTGAGAGCAGACGCGGGCCAAATCGAGCAGATCCTGTTGAACCTGGTCGTCAACGCCCGGGATGCTATGCCACAAGGTGGGATTCTCACAATGGAAACCCGCAATGTCGAGGTTGATCGAGGTGCGCAGGTGCATTTGGGTGCTAAAGAAGGCCGGTACTGCGAACTGGCGGTAAGCGACACGGGGACCGGGATGGATCAACAAACCATGGCGCGAATGTTTGAGCCCTTTTTCACCACTAAAGAACCGGACAAAGGCACCGGATTGGGGTTGGCTACGGTGTATGGCGTAGTCAAGCAGAGTGGCGGGTACATCTCGGTTACAAGCGAACTGAAAAAGGGGACAACTCTCCGAATCTATTTGCCCCGCACCGAGGAGGCCGTGCACACGCCGAAACTTCGGCATTTGTCGTCTGCGGTATTCGCCCGAGCCGGCGAAACGATCTTGCTGGTCGAAGACGCCGATCTCCTGCGAGGGGTAACGCGAGAATTCCTGGAGGGAGCGGGCTATCGCGTGCTCGAGGCCCACGCGGCGAACGTGGCCCTTGAGGTAGCTGAGAGACATAAGGCGCCGATTTCCTTGATGATCACCGATGTGGTGATGCCTGGAATGACCGGACGTAATCTGGCGGAGCGATTGAAGTCGACGCGGCCAGAGACGAAGGTTCTCTACGTCTCGGGGTACGCTGACGAAACCATTTTTCGTCACGGGGTCCTGCCGTCAGGAACCGATTTTCTTCACAAACCTTACACACAAGATGTTCTGATCAGCAAACTCCGGGAGGTGCTGGATGCCGCGACCTAGTGCGAACTCCTGATCTGACGAAATATTTGAGGCTCGAACGAGTGGCAGTTTATGTTCAACGAATTCCTGGACCGAGTAAAATCCATGGCTCGAAGTCCAACGTCCCTCCACGCAGACCGAACCGTGCAGAGCGCGGCCTCACCGAGAGCTCCGGCACGCAAGAAAAAACACTATTTGCCTCCACAGGTAATCAAGCTCAACTCTGAACAAGGGGTCTTGCTGCTTTTGGGTCACGCCTGGGAGGGTAGTGAACAAGCGCGTGACATTCTGAAGCTGCTGTTCCCTGTCCGCAGAGACAAAGCGGGTGATCCAGTGCAAGACACTTTTCCCGGTTAGAGACACCCTTCTGCAATGGGTGGCAATACCGCCCCCTGCTTTTCATTCGCAAACCACAAGCCCGCCTAGTGTGGCAACCATAGTTTGCGCGACGAAGCATTTCGGCATGTAGGTTGCAATGTCTGCAGGTGCGGCTGGTCATGTCGTCCGCTGTTCCCCGCGATTTTCACGGTCGGCCACATCGCAAGCCAGGCGTAAAGAACGCCGACCGAACCGCTCGATCTCCTCTGCGACGGAACTCACCAATTCGATCCGCCGCGCGCTCGCTACGTCGTCCGCCCGGCCTGCGCCAACCCGAGGGCAATCGTTTTGCCAATCCCCGAACTGCCACCTATGACAACTGCGACTTTGCCATCGAGTTTGAGTTCTTGCATGCCATCTGCCTAGGACAGACTGTTCAGAGAGTGTCGCCTTTCGGCGGGTCAAGCCAACAAGTGTGGCGGGTTGCTACCTGCTCCAGCCTTTGTTTGGAACGCGACCAGTGCCTTCACGAAGGCTGATGAGTTGATCGGCAGCCAGGTTCTTGTGAGTTTCGTGCAAGCCGCTGGGCCAGAATACATCGAGATCTACCGAGGTGACGGATCCGAGGCCAAAGTGCAGACGCGAGTCATTGCAGGAGTAATAACTGGATTGGCTGACCACGGCTTGCACCTGTTTCTTTGCTCCATAGTGTGCGACCACACGAGCACCGATCGCACTTCGGTTGGACTTGACGCCTTCCAGTTTCACTTTGATCCAGTTCTGCTTCAGATCCACGTCATTGCGCAAGAGGGACGGCGGTTCGTTCATGTTTAAGATCAGCACGTCCATGTCGCCATCGTTGTCGAAGTCCCCGAAGGCGCAGCCACGGCTGCTGTGGGGAATCGTAATTCCTGTTCCTGCCTGTGTATTCAATTCTTCAAACGTTCCGTCTCCTAGATTGCGAAACAAAACTCGCGGTGTCTTGTGCGGATACTGTGGAAACTTCCGTTCGACCTCCGGATAGACGCTCCCGGTCGCAATGAGCACATCGGGGTAGCCATCGTTGTCAAAATCCACCAGGCCTGTGCCCCAGCAGGTGTAACGGGTCTCGACCCCGACTTTCGCCGAACGTGTGACGTCCTCAAAGTTCCCCTTCCCATCGCTTCGGTAGCAGCCTGCGGTATCGCCTGTGAAATGCGTTTTGAATATGTCGAGGTGGCCGTCAAGGTTGTAATCACCGAGGCCTACACCCATTCCGGCTTGTTCCATGCCGTCGTCGCTCAGGGCGACACCCCGCATGACGCCTTCCTCGCGGAAAGTTCCGTCGTGATTGTTCATGAAGAGGAGGCTGGGAGTCGAATCACAGGCCACGAAGATGTCAGGCCAGCCGTCTTCATCGAAGTCCGCCGTAACGACGGTCATGCCATAGCTTTCACTTGTGGCGGAAATGCCTGCCTGCTTGGTCACATCTGTGAAGGTTCCGTCTCCATTATTGTGGTAAAGAAGGTGCCTGCCAGTCGGCAATCCGCGCGGTCCACAGTTCACCGGAATGCCTCTCCAGGTGCATGTAGAGTTCTGTCCGGGCACCGGAGCATGTTGCAGATCGAGGCGGATGTAGTTCGAGACGAATAGATCGAGATGGCCGTCCCGATCATAGTCCAGGAATGCGCACCCCGCGTTCCAGCGGGGCGGACCCTCCTCCCACAAACCAGCCTGCTTGGTTACATCAGTGAACGTCCCATCGCCGTTGTTGCGGTAGAGCCGGTTCTGTCCGAAGTAGGTACAAAAGATATCGTCAAAGCCGTCGTTATTGTAGTCGGCAACGCAAACCCCGTTTGCCCACCCGACAGCCTTCAGGCCAGCCTTGTCGGTCACGTCCGTGAACGTGCCATCACGATTGTTTTTGTAGAGCCGGTTCGTGGCTTCGGGGGGATCGCCGGCCAGACGCGTGCCCGACAGCACGAAGATGTCCATCCAGCCATCGTTGTCGTAGTCAATGAACGCGCACCCACAGCCGTTGGCTTCGAGGATGTACTTCTTGGTGTCAACTCCGCCGTAGATGGTGGGGGACCGCAAACCAGCCGCTTCCGCGATGTCGGTAAAATGCGCGTTGAACGGCCGCCCCGACGGCGGAGGCGCAGACTGCGCTTTTACATCACGGGACGCCACGCCCTGCTGGCCCAATGCCCGGCCGGCGGCCGCACACAGCGACACCATCACAAATGAACGACGGGTTATCGTCATACCTGAGCATCAGTCCCTGCCCTTGCTTGTGTGAAACCCGCAGGAACTCGCCACTACTCCTTCCTACACATATTGGGCATCCGTGCTAACCGCAATGGAAGCCATTTGGCTCGCGAACGAGTTCAGGAAAGGACCTCGTGGTAGACGAAATACCGTTCATGCAAAATGCTCGACAGGGGCACAAACGTGATCGGGCGTTCCTGTGAGACCGCACGGAAGGCGAGCTTGCCAACAGCGGGCTCGATCCAACTCGACGGATTGTTAAGTTTGCCCTTGAATTGCAGCGCGGGCTCGGGCTCCTGCTTGGTTTGCGCCTGGTAGTGGCGATACCATTTTTCCTTTGGCTCATCTTCGAAGCGCGCGGCCAACACGAGCGGTCCGTACATCACCGCCTGGAGGTTTTCTCTATCGGGCATGGGAGCAGCGTGCATCTGCATGGGAAGGCTCAGTTCAATCCGGTCTCCGTTCTTCCACGGCCCACGCAGAACAAGGTAGCTACCGGGGTCCGCGAAAGCCGGCACCGCGCGCCCGTTCACCTTCACGCTCCCGCCTGCAGCCCAGTATGGGATGCGTAACTTCAAATCAACATCGACCGGTTTTTCTGCCGAGACCGTCAGGGTAGTTCCCTGCTCTTCGGGAAAAGAAGTCCGTTGGCTCAAGCGAATTCCCTTTTCCGGCCATGTAACATCCGAAGCGATGTAGAGGTTGATGAAGATCGAGTTGTCGTCGTGGAAGTAGATGGAATCCGTTAGCTTGGCAAACTCTTCCGCACCCGTGCCGCTACAACACCAGAATGAATCGAAGGGCTTGGCAAAGATTTTGGAGTAGCCACCGCCAACCGGCAGAAAATAGACGGTCGTTCCCGTTTCTGGGTCAATGGTTCCCAGGCGGTGATTGAACAGCAGCCGTTCGTAGTAGTCCATGTACCTTGCCTGCGGCGACCAGGCGAACAAGTGCCGCGTCAGCTTCATGATGTTGTATTCGCAGCAATCCTCCGCCGTGTCTCCACTGAGTTGCGTCGATAGTACGCCGGGATCCGTTTTCCAAAATTCGAAGTTGCTGATGCCACCGGTGCAATAGGCGCGCTCGCTGGTCACTTCATTCCAGAAGTAGTCGGCAATATTCCAGTAGCGCTTGTCCCCGGTCATTTCATAGAGACGAGCGGCCGCGATCACTTGCGGAATGTGCGTATTCACATGCAGGCCTTTGAGGTCGTCGCGATGTGCGGCAAGGGGGTCAAAGAACCCCTTCTTATCGAAGCGTTGGGCGAGTCTGAGATACTGCGGCTTCCCGGTCACCCCATACAAATTGGCGAGCACCTCGCCCATGCCGCCGTATTCCACCTGCAGCACGCGCTGCATCTGTTGTTCCCCGAGAGGGTCGGTCCAATTACGTACCCAGCCTGCCATCTTTTCCACTGTATCCAGAGCCTGCTCGTTGCCCGCCAGTGTGTACATGTCGAGATGACCGGCCATGATTTTGTGATAGGTGTAGAAGGGTGCCCAGACATTCACTCCGTCGCGCAGACGATCAAACCATTCGACCGGGAATGCGCTGAGGTAGCCGTTCCTCTGTTGGGCCTGACATTTGGCCAGCTCAGACACCATGAGGTCGCCGCTGCGCTTGAGTTCTTCGTCGCCGGAACTGGCGAAAGCAAGCGCGCAGGCCGAAAGGTAGTGTCCGCCGGCAAAATGACCGCGCAATTCGCAATCCGGCTTCTCCCACTCGCCCAGCGGCTCCGCGGATGACGGGAAACCGGCCGTCAACCGGAAAGTATGGAGCAATCGGTCAGGCGCGAGAGTCTTCAAGTATTTCCGGTTGGCTTCGGCCGCCGCGCTGAGTGCTCCCTCCTGAAGTCTGACGCTTCTCATCGGAAAGGGCTGCGCTTGCAACGCAACCACTTCATGGTTCACTGGCGTTGAAGCAATAGAAGAGCCCGCCTCCGCGCGATGCTTTTCAAATGCAAATGCTGGAGCAGGAAGAACGGCAGCAGCCCCGGCAATGGCGGCTGTGGTGACAAATTCACGGCGATTGGTCTTCTTCACGGCGAACTCCGTATGAAGGGGTTCTATCACATCCTGGCTTTATCCTGTACGGAAACCGCCTTGCCCTCAAACTCGACAATTGCATCGAACTTCGCTGGAGCCGCGATGCCGATTCCATGTCCTTCGCTTACACGGACAATCCGGAAGGTCCTATGTTCCAGCATTCCCGGGAAGCTTCCGCGACGGTCTCCCACTGTCAAGGTGGATGTTTTGTCGTCCCAATGAATCGGGATCACGGAGTAGGCTCCGTGTTCATAGTCGTAATTGTCGCCTTCGTCTTCATACAAAGTGAAGTCTCCGTCCGCCCCGTCATAAATACGAAGATCGATGGGATCTGACTTATCGGAAGCCGACTGTACTTCGGGTCCAAATGGAATGATGGCACCTGCCTTGGCATAGATAGGGATTCGATCGATTGGAGCCTCCGCGGTGACAGCTTGACCACCGCTCAGCCGTTTGCCAGTCCAGAAGTCGACCCAGTCGTGACCAGCCGGGAGATAGAGGCTCCTTTGATTTGCTCCCTCGGTGGCAACCGGGTTAATCAGCAACGCAGAACCGAACATAAACTGATCGGCGATTGTTCTCGCGCGCGGATCGGAGGGAAACTCGAGGGGAAGGGCCCGCATGAGTGTGTCCCCGTTGTTGGTGACTCCCCACGCTGCGGAATAAATGTAGGGAAGCAGATGATAGCGCAGCTGATCGAACTGCGTTGCAATGTCGAGGACCTTGGGACCGTAGTTCCAAATCTCGGCATTCGAAATCCATCCGTGCACACGGAAGATCGGACAGAACGTGGCGTATTGGAACCACCGAATCAGCAGTTCGTGATAAGCCTCGTTCGTATACTGGTCCTTTGGGCGAAAGAACCCGCCGCCGTCCGTCGTCCAATAGGGCAGGCCGGACATGCTGAAATTCAAGCCTGCCGGGATCTGCCGCTGGAACGTGATCCAGTTCGCGGAGATATCGCCGGACCATGAGATTGCTGCATTCCTCTGTTGTCCGGCGTATGCAGACCGGGTAAAGATCACCACCCGTTTGCGGTCTGTTGTCGAGCGCTGCCCTTCGTAAATAGATTTGGTTACATAGAGCGGATAAGCATTCCGCACCGATTCTCCGCTGCCCAGAAAGGTCTGGTGGCCCTTGAGGATGTCGAACTCGGGCTCGGAGGCGTCCATCCACCAGCCATCCAGTCCGTAGTCAAAGATTCCCTTCTTGAGTTCCGACCAGAAGGCGGTTTGCGCCACCGGATTGAAGAAGTCCGCCCAGGGCGTTCCAGGAACCAGCAGAGACTTGGCGCTCATCCGCTTGTAGATATCCGAGTCTTCCCCGAACTTTGACCACACCGAAATCGGCACGTGCTCGTCCAAGGCGTGGAATTGGTCCATCATTCCCTTGGGATCGGGATAAATGCTCTCGTCAAACTTCATCGCGTTCCAGCCGTACTTGCCCCAGTACTGCCAGTCCTGCACTAAGGCGTCGACCGGAAGTTTGCGTTGGCGGAACTCGGCCCCCACATCGAGGATCTCCTTTTGGGTGTGATAGCGCTCGCGGCACTGCCAGTAGCCATATACCCACTTGGGAAACAGGGGCGCTTCCCCCGTGAGCTGGCGGTAATCAGCAATGACACGATTCAACTCGGGTCCGTAGAAGAAATAGTAGTCGATGGCCTGCCCCACTTCGGAGCGAAAAGTCGTTGTGTCCTGTGGTGGACGCGCAGACAATTGAATTCCGCCCGGACCACCCTTTGCAGAAACCTCATACTCCTTGTTCGGCTCCAGGTCCACGACGCCGGAACCCGAACTCGGAGTCCACATGTTGACCAGATCAATCACGTGCTTGCCGTTCACATCGACCAACAACTGATCCTTGTTGTCGCTGGAGAGCAGAAAGCCGTAACTCCCTTTGGCTCCGGTCGTGAATTTTCCCTTGCCTGTCTTTGCGTCAACTTCGATGGCTTCATCGGCGGGATTGAAATCAGTCAGGGATGGATTGTTCCAGAGAAGGCCGTATCCCTTACTGGATAGCATGAAGGGAATCGAAATATTGGTGTTCGCCTGGTGCAGTCGGACCGGGACCCCGCGGACATTGAAAATACCTTCCTGATGCTGACCCAAGCCATACAACACTTCGTCGACAGGCGAAGAGAAGGTCTGTTGGACCTGCCAGGCCTTGGTTTCGAATAGCGAGGGTATATCGAATGCTTTTCCTCCACCCTTCGGCTCGGCGAGCACAGGCTCCCCATCTTTCGTTAGGAAGGTCAAGGCGCCTGTCGTTCGATCTACATTCACAGTAACGGCTGGAGTCCGAAGGACAACTTCTTTCTTGCCGACCGCGACTTTGAGACTCTCGTCCCTGCATGGCTTCGTCACAACGGGCACCTTCGGATTCGGCATCTCCGCTGTGGGGCTAACGACAACGTGTATCACGCGATCTCCGCACACCTCGATCCGCAAGAGTCCCGCGATAGTCGTCAAAGTTACGCCGCTCGAGTCCTCATGCACCTCCTTAACGCTGAACCGCGACTGATTCGCAGCCCATGCGGCTGAAGTGCAAATCATGAGTAGGAACGCCGTGCACGTTTTGACGATTTCGGTTAGCCGAAGTGGCATCATTTTCCCCCGGTGTACAGAGATGTCGCACTCTGTGTCATAAGACCGCAACACAATTGTGGAATTTAGAGCTCTATTGAGACTCGTTGTTGTTTTCGCCTTGCTGCATTGCAACGGAAGCCCTGGTCAGCCCCTCACTTCGCAATCGTTCTGAAACCGCAAACGCTTGCTTAGCCGAATCTCGATCTCCGACCTTGAGATAGAGACGTGCAATCTGGTAGTGAAGGCGGCCATCTTTATCGTCTGAAAGACCCAACTTCAGTTCCGTGATCGCTTCCTCCGTATGGTTTGCCTCTGCATATACTTTTCCGAGCAATGCATGGACGTGGGGGATTAATTCTGGTTTGGTCTTCAGAGCTTTCTTTAAGTATGGTTCCGCCCCTGGGAAGTCGTGCTGCGCTGCGAGGATCTCGCCCATAACGGCATTGAGTTCCGGATCTTCTGGACTTTTTGCTAATGCCGTTTGAGCAATTTGCAACGCCTGATCGATTTCAGAATCGGCAAGCAGCGTGAGAGATAAGCCCATGAGGGCACCCGTGTCATCCGGTTTTAGCGCCATCGCTTTGCGATATTCTTGCTCCGCGTCCGGGTAAAACTTTCGCTGACGATAAACGTCCCCTAGCAACACGTGCAAAGTTGGTGAATTGGAGTCGATTGCGCTGGCCCCAGCTAGAGCCTCAGTCGCCAGCTTTTGCGCCGATTTTGTTTCCCAGTACAAACCTTCGGCTTCCGTGGCAGGGTTCGAGAGAAGCCCCCGAGCAGCGCCGAAGGCTGTCTGAAATTTCCCATTCAAGTACGCGCAAGACACGAGCAATCGCAGGTCCTTCGCCGGAACCTGCTCAAGCCTGGCCGCGAGCAGGCTTGCGCACGCCTGGTTCCTGGCCGCGCTGCCAGCGGGCTTTCTGCTCGATGCCTGTGTACTGCCACTCGTGGTGCTCGATGGCCGCTCAAGATCGGCAACATTTTCGATCTGGCTGTTGCCTTCGAAAAGAGAAACAACTTCTTGGGGAATTTCTCCTGCAGCCCCTTCTTCTTCCAAAACCCGCTGGAATTCAGAAATCTTCGAGGCAGGCAGCCCTCGCTTGAACATGGAAGCGTTAGTTCGAAGAAAGCTTGGCTCGGTTTTCCCAAGGTCCGCAACCTCCTTCACGCTCTTCCTTGTTTCGCCTTGCTCCATCTGCAAACGAGCAAGGCCCAATTTCGCCATGAGTGAATCCGGGTTCAACGCGAGCTCGGCATTGAGTTCATGGTCGGCACCTTGAAAATCGTGTTGATTCAGGAGAACGAAGCCGTAAACGGCGTGCGTGCCCGATGGAAACGTTTGACGAGCGAGAGCCGTTTTGTACTCCGCCGTCGCCTGAATGAGCGCCCTTTGTTCCGCGAACGTATCAGCGACAAGGGCGTGCAAGTATCCTGAATCCTTGTGCCGAGCCAGCAGACTTCGGGCGTCTGCCTCGACCTGCTCCAAATATGCGACTCCCAGGTGAAACCAGGTGCTGGCGTCTTTCGAGTCCGCCTGCACCGCGCCCAGATAGGAATCGATTGCGAACCGCGTTTTTCCCATGCCCGCATATGCTTGCCCGAGGGCTAACTGTGTTTGTAGGTCTGTCGGCTTGATAACAGCAGCACGCTTCAGGTATGGAATCGCCGCTGGGAATCGTTTTAGCTTAAGGTAGTCCAGTCCCAGAAACAGGTTGGGAACAAAGAGACTCGGTTTAAGGTGAAGCGCCCGCAGAAAAGAGGTTACGGCTTGCTGGTCTTTTCCGGTCTGGTAGTACATCAGACCGAGATTAGCTTGGAGCTCGGCGATTTCAGGCCGAACGCTGGCAGCCTTGCGGTAAGACTCGGCGGCAGCTTCGAAATCTCCCCTGGCCTGGGCTTGTTGCGCCGAGGCCAGGAGGGATTCAAACTCCGACGGTTGTTGCGAGAATGCTACTCCGTTGAGAGCGATGAACATCCAACAGCAGACAACGGCAGCCCTGATTCTTCGCACGCATCACCAATAAAACTTCAGCGCTGCCTGCATTTGCCTCGGTGTCCATGCTGAAGTGATGGTCCCAAATCCACCACCCATGAACGTGTTAGGGCTGTAGTAGTTGGTATGGTTGAAGGCGTTGAACATATCCAGGCGGAACTGGAACCGGAACCGCTCTTCAAACGGGAAGTACTTTTGAATGCTTATGTCAAAGTTCCTGTAGCCGGGTGCACGTAGACCGGAGAAGTAGCGCGGAGCATTTCCGAGACTCCATGGCGCGGCGACCGCGAAGGCCGACGTGTTGAACCATTCTGTGCGGCTTTGATTGGCGATGTGGTAGTCGCCGACAACATCCACATGCTGGCCGGCGCCGAAATAGTTGAGTCCATTCCCTGAACTGGTAATGGTCAGAGGAAAGCCCTCTTTCAGGGTCAGTGTTCCAGAGGTCTGCCAGCCACCCACGATGGTGTTCACGACTCCGTTCATTCCGGAGCCGAACTTCTTGCCCTTGCCAACGGGCAGCTCATACACATAGCTCAGAACGAAACTATGAGGAGTGTCGGTCGCATCGACCGACTTCTCCGCAGCCAAGTTGTAGACGTTGCGAATATTTTCTGAGAAGTTGGCGGACGCGGAAGCCCAGTTCTCGGGCCCCCCCACGTTGTCGATGAATTTCGAAAAGGTGTAGGACGCCAGCAACGTGAGCCCCTGCGACACCCGGTGCGTGTAGTTCACGTCCAGGGCATTGTAATGCGAAGCGCCCGCCGGATCCTGGTTTTCGGTGATATCGCAGAATTCAGGATATGGCCTGAGTAACTGCCCTTGTTGAATCGTGGGCTGATCAAGACTGCAGCCGCTCGAGGTGATGTGGCCGAAGAATGGATTGGAAACTTTATTCAGCAAGGCGTTACCCATCGAGAAGTACTTGGGATCAATCTGATTCAGATTGAGGCCGCTGGCATCCACGTGGACGCCCTTATTGCCAACGTAAGTGACATCAATTACGTCGTTGGGCGTAGGCGCATACTGGAATCCGTACATCCACTGCTGATCGTAGTAAGTTTTGCGGTTGCGTGAGACAGCGGTTACGCCGAATCCCACATTGGTCAAGCCTCCCAATGAACTTCCACTGATCGGCACCAGCCCGCCTGCAAACGCGGTGCTCAAGGTATTTGCCGGCGTCAGGCCGCCGTCATTCGAAGCTACGTAAGGAGTATCCGAGCTAAATCCGGGCGCCGGACCAGTTCCGCGATAGCTGGGAGGGTAGAAAATTCCGTAGCCTCCCCGCATCACAAGCTTTGGCATCAGTTGATAGGCGAATCCGATCCTGGGGGCGAAATTCTTGTAATTGGTATTGACCAGACCGCGATTGCCGGAGTTGGCGAATTGGAGCTCGCCCAAGTAAGTCTGACCAACAGCCGAACTGATGGGATTGCTCGCGTTGTAGTCAAACCACGCCTGCCGATTGTAGCGGTCGGTTACCGGGCGTTGCACCTCCCAGCGGATGCCAAGATTCAAAGTCAGTTTTCGCATGGCTTTCCAGTCATCCTGTAAATACACCCCGTGGAACCAGGTGCGGGACACCTGCGAAATAGCGATACCTGTATTCCCACTGGCAGGCAACCCCAACAGCATGGAAGCGATTGAGTCGCCCGTTCCAGAGACGTTCTGACCCGCGCTATCCAGACCGGCCGTGAACAGATTGTTAAAGTTAAACGGCGTGAAGTGAAAGCGCCCGCCGTTTTCATCCGTCGCGATACCCATGTATCCGAAGGAGAGTTGATGCGCTCCCCGCACTTTCACAAAGTCGACTGATCCGCTGGCAGCGGCTCGTGGAAATGCACCCTGCCCCGCCCCTGCCACCGGCCCTTCCGGCAGATAGTTGGCCGCGCTGACAATAGGGAATTGCGGCGAGTAGGTGTCAATGAAGCTCGGCAAGTTGAGGGACGAGGCTTTGAAGCCGTGGCTTTGCACGTCGTTGCCTTCCACCCATTTCATCCCACCCACATTGACGCTCATGGTGAAACTGGGAGTGAAGACTTTGCTTAGGCCGAGGCCAACGTTCCAGCGGTTATTCGGGTTTCTCTGACCCGGACCAGCGGGATTGCTCGCGCCGAAGAAAGCAGCCTCTTCGTCCTTGTATTCCTTCTTGTAGGAATATCGTCCATAGAGACGCGTGCTGTCGTTGAAGTTGTGGTCAATGCGACCGCTGTACTCGTCCGAATAGTCTGCTTCAAGGCCTGTAGCGCTCCAATTGTTCGACAATGCGCTGGGGTTCGGGGTGGGATAAAAGTTGACCAGCGTCTGCCCGATCACATTGATGCCGTTGGTAGCGTTGGCCACGTTATTTCCGGCAATAGATTCGCGAACATTGCCGGTACCGGTCGCCGTCAGTCCAGTTACGGGATCCACCTGCCCGGTTGTGAGAGGGCGTGTGGTGTAAGGATCGTAAAGGGCGCCAGTCAGAATCGGTCTGCTCAGCACATCCGTGCATGGCTGGTTGCTTTGTGCACCGCAGGTCATTGCCTGCGATCCCAACAGCGCCGAGAAGTCCCCGGTGCGAAAAGCTGGGATTGGCGAGGTGCCGGAATACTGCCCGGCGTTATGGTCTCTATGGCCCTCATAGTTGAAGAAGAAGAACGTCTTGTTGGTTTGCTTGTAGACGCCCGGAATGTACACCGGGCCTCCGATAGCAACGCCAAACTGATTGCGATGCGAATTCGGGCGCGGGTTGTGACCCAAGTTGTTAAAGTAGTTGTTCGCGTCGAGTGCGCCATTGCGCAAATAATCGTATACGTCTCCGTGCAAACGGTTGCCTCCGGATTTGGTCACAACGTTAATCACATTTCCGGTACTCCAGCCGTATTGCGCCGTAAACGAATTCTGTTGGACTTTAAACTCCTGCACGTTATCAGGGGATGGAACGTAGATAACCCCGCCCCAGCCCTCGCTCGCATCCCAGGCGCCGTCGAGCAGGAATGCCGTCGTTCCAAAGTAACCGCCGCCGAAGTTAAAGAACGAGACGTCCTGGTCGGCGGAGCCTTGCTGTCCGCCCGACGAAATGGTCTGCCTTTGCGACAAATTGTTGACCGACGAGTTCAACTCCACGAAATTGAACACGTTACGCAGATTAAGCGGCAGTTCCGTGACTTGCTTGGTCGAGATCTCAGCCCCGATATCGGCGTTGTCCGTCTGGAGCAGAGGGGTCACCGCTGTCACTTCGATTTGCTCCGTCGAACCTATGGTTAACGCGACACTCTGGCTCGCGGATTGTCCGACCTCAAGTGTGATCCCTTCCTGCTTGAAGGTCTTGAAGCCCGCTGCCTGGACGGTCAGGGTATAGGCAGCCGCAGGCAGAAGCGAAAATGAGAAATTTCCTTCCGCATCCGTCTTAAAGGCTCGGGTGATTCCTTTCTCAGGACTGCTCAGAGTCACATTAGCGTTGGCGACCCGCGCCCCGGAGGAGTCCGAAACCGACCCTGAAAAGGAAGAGGTCGATGCCAGCGTTTGACTGTGTGCGAGGGGAACGCCTGTGGAGACAATCAAAGCGGCAACGGCAAGAACCAAGAACTGGGAAAGACTCCGAAATCTGGGCATTTGCGAAGGCTCCTTAGATGGACGTCCCCTGGAACGCTCGCGGGCACATACTGCAAACGTGGCAGTTCAGGCGCTTCAGGGCGTCGGAGCTTAACCGATACGCGGAATTGCCCGGCCTGTCTAGGTTGCCTACGGTAGACTACCGGCATCCAACTGGGTGCAAATCATGTATTGACAACGGGTTACGAATGCGAATAAAACTCTGGGATATCGTTACCTTTAACGGTAATATACGGTCACTTCTGGTCGCAAGGCGAGAGACTTGTGGGTTCTTCTATGGCCACTCAACACAATTCGCTGCTCGATCCTGTTCCGGTTCCCCCTCGACCCCAAGTCGAAGGATTGCTGGAAGACATTCTTCGGAGCGCCCCTTTTCGAACGAGCCGCCAGTGCCAGGATTTGTTTCGCTACATCGTCGAGCATAGCCTCGCCGTATCCGATGACTCGCTTCGTGAACGTATCATCGGAATTGAAGTGTTCGGGCGTAAGCCAGACTACGATACAGCCGACGATCCTGTCGTGCGGCTCCGCGCTGCCGATGTCCGAAAGAGATTGGCCCAGTACTATCAGGCGCACAGCGACCCTATCCAGTGGAAAGTTGAGATTCCGACAGGATCGTATAAAGCGCAGTTCCATCCTTCAGAGATTTCTTTGCCCCAGATTCCAGTAGCAGTGATCCCGCAACCCGGAACTCTTCTCCCGATACCAGGCACTGGGGCCCCGAACGCAGGCGCTCGGAAACGCTTATGGCTGGTTGCACTGCTCGCCGTATGCCTTGCCGTAGCATTGGGTGGTCTGATTTTATTTCGAGGACCTTCCCGCGCCGTGGCTCCGTTCGACTTATTCTGGGCCCCGGTTTTGCAGGATTCAAGACCCGTCCTCATCTGCACAGGCAGTAATCGCGTTTATATCTTGTCGCGAGAAGCCCGAGGCCGATATAGAAAAAGCCACCCCCTTGCGGAGGACGCCACTCCAAACCTGGAACTGCTTGTCCCGAGGGAAGATCTCAAGAACTTCACAACTGACGACTTCGTTCCTATTAAGGACACCTATCTGACGATCGGCGATGCTTCGGCGACAGCGCAGATTTCATCGCTATTGACCTCGCGCCGTCACGCCTACGATCTGCGTTTCGGAAGTGATCTCTCGTTCGGCGATTTGCGCGAGGGTTCGGCGGTTTTGATAGGGGCGTTTAACAACGACTGGACCCTCAACATGACAGACAGCCTTCGTTTCGTCTTTGATGCCGGCGACACGGCAGAAATGCATGTTCGAGACCGATTTGATCCGTCGCGCTCCTGGTGGCCGAAGTTCTCTGGAGGAAAGGTCATCGAGGACTACGCAATTATTTCCCGTGTTCTGGACTCGAAGACGGGGAGCGTCCTGGTGACCATCGCGGGACTTGACCATACTGGCACTCGGGCCGCGGGTGATTTCGCCACCAATCCGCAGCTTCTCTCAACTTTTTTGAAGAACGCACCCAAGGACTGGAGCAAGAAGAATCTGCAACTTGTGCTGCACACAATTGTTGTCAACAATGTCCCCGGTTCACCGACCGTGGTAGCGGCCCATTACTGGTAGCAATCGGCGATGTCTGCATGGTTCCGTTCTCCCAATTGACTATCCGAGGATTTGAGCTGGTTCTGCTCCCTGGCGGGGCCCTTGGCTCATTCCTAATCGAGGGAAACGAGGATCTTCTTGAAGTGAGATGGATTCTCGCTCCAGGACCGTAACGCGTCGGGTGCCGCCTCAAGAGGAACAACCACGCTCACAGCCTGATCTGTAGGAAACTTTCCAGTCTGAAGGAGTTCGACCACGGCGCGAAAGTCTCCCGGCTGCGCATTTCGTGAGCCGAGAATATCCAATTCCTTTTGCACGAATAACCTAGTCTCGTAGCTCACGGGCTCTTTGGCATACCCGATGTACACGACCCTGCCGGCAAATGCGACTTCTTCTACGGCCGCTCGGAAGGTTGCGGGGGTACCAACCGCTTCGATCACCACGTCCGGTCCGCGGCCTGCAGTCATCTCCAACAAGCGATCATGGAGCGGTTCCCGTTGGCTATTGATGCTGTGAGTGCCGCCTGCCTGTTGTGCCAGTTGCAGCTTATCGTCATCCACATCAACGCAAATCGTCGTTGCGCCGCGCGCCCTGGAAGCAGCTACGGCACCAAGTCCGACTCCGCCGCAGCCGAAGATTGCGACCGTATCATTTGCCGTGACCTGTCCCCGCGCCACGGCATGAAATCCCACGGTCAGTGGTTCGACCAGGCACAATTCCTTCAGTGTGAGTTTTGCCGGAAACAACTTCTCTCGTGGCATCACGATGAAATCCGTGAGCGCGCCGTCCCGTTGCACGCCGAGAGTTTCGTTGAATTGGCAGGCATTCGCGCGTCCACGGCGGCATGAGGCGCATCGGCCGCAGCTCGTGTAGGGACAGAGAGCCACGTCCATTCCCGCGTAGATTCCGCTATCGTGCGTTCCGGTCTGCACGATCGTTGCGGAGACTTCATGTCCCAGAACGCGCGGATAAGAAACGAGTGGATTCAATCCACGAAAAGAGTTCAAATCACTGCCGCAAAGGCCCACCATCCGCACTCTCAACAGTATTCCACCGTCTGCGACCGTCGGTTCCGCGATCGTCTCAATGGAAGCTTGCCTCGGTTTCTGAAGTACGAGCGCTCTCATGTTCGCACCATGCAATCACAATTTATGAAATCTTCAACCCTCCAAGCTAGCGGGCAAACCTAACGCTCAGCACGTAGGCGAACGTTTTGGCCGCTTGGGCGGGCAGTTGCACGTGCAGTCCGTGAGCACGCTGCTCAAATATCAGTTTGGCATCGCTGCCGAGCAACGCGACCGACGCTACCTGCTGGCTTCCAACCGTGGATGCCAGCGAACGAATCACCGCTTCGCCATTCGCCGGCCAAGCGAGTCCAATGGCGTACAGGATGTCGCCCTTGGTCGTGAAACGAAAGTCCTCGGCTGTATATTTCTCGGTGTCGGTGTCGTGAAACGAGCCAGCTGCGACCTTCGTTGGGCCCTCGCCATAAGTCCTCCACGGACGAGTGCCATAGATGCCGTCTCCGTTGACGTTCAGCCACTCACCGACGCCTAAAAGCACCCGCTGCACCTCATCCGGGATGGTCCCGTCAGAACGTGGGCCAATGTTCAGGAGCAGGTTGCCGTTCTTGCTCACGATATCAATCAACTGATGGACCACGAATTCCGCCGACTTGAACGTGTCATCCTTGATGTACCCCCATGACTTGTTGCTGATGGAAGTGTCGGTTTGCCAATGGAGAGGTCGGATATCACCAAGTTGGCCACGTTCCAGGTCGAGCACACCAGCATGCTCGTTCATCGCGTAGTCCTTGTAGTTGATGACCCCGACGTGGTCGCCATACTTCAGGGAACTGTTGTAGTAGAACGCGGCAAAGCGGGTAAGATTTGGCCTGATCGATGCCTGCCCGATCCACCAGTCGAAGTACACGATATCGGGATGATATTTCTCGACGAGTTCCGCACCTCGCGCGAGCCAATCGTCTGCCCACGCCGGTGAAACATAAGTGAAATCGCCGTCGAGGGGAGTCCCCCACTTGTTGTTCAACCACGTGTGCGCCGGGCCGTAAAGTGCGGCATATTGCGGGTCGTTAATGTCCGATGCAATGGTGCGCCCAACGCCCAGGAAGAAATTGTGCTCCACGCGATGCGACGACAACCCGAAGTGCAGACCTGCTGCGCGCACCGCTTTGGCCAGATCACCCGTCGTGTCGCGACGAGGTCCCATCTTTGCGACAGTCCAGTCGCTCATCCCGCTGTCGTACATCGAAAAGCCGTCGTGATGCTCCGCCACAGGCACCACGTATTTCGCGCCCGCCTTCTTGAACAAGTCGGCCCAGGCAGCAGGATCGAAGTGTTCGGCTTTGAAGTTGGGAACAAAGTCCTTGTACCCAAACTTGTCTTGCGGTCCATAGGTAGCGACATGGTGCGCAAATTCGGGGGATCCCGACTGATACATGTTCCGCGGGTACCATTCATTGCCAAAAGCGGGCACTGAATAAACGCCCCAGTGAATGAAAATCCCAAACTTCGCGTCCTTGTACCATTCGGGGACCTCGTACTTCTGGAGGGATTCCCAATCGGGACGAAACGGCCCCTGATGGTCGGCAATGTCCACTTCTTTCAGCAGTGCGGCACGTTGTGCATCGTATTTCCCGGTCGCCTTCTGCCAGAGTTGATCGATGCTCGCCGGGTCCTGAGAAGAGGTCGGCGCCGTGGCGCTTTGAGCAGCCACGGAACAAGCCGCACTCAGCGCCAGTACAACATTTCCGACTGTACGAATTGAACGTGCCAAGAGCGAAGGATGCGAGAGCATGGGTATTCCTTTCGTCAATCGCGAAGTTAAACTTCTCAGCCGCCAATCAGACCGCGCCCCGATGAACCTTGCGATTGTATTTCGTCGAAATTGCTAGTCGAGGCTGCAGAGTTTGTGCCACGTGAAACCGTATAGAGCGACAAATACGAAACAGACGAGCGGTACTACAAAACCGATACGCATCGAGTGCAGATCCGCGACGTGCCCCATGAACGGCGGGGCAATCGCCCCGCCGACGATGGACATCACGATCAGCGATGAGCCGAATTTCGTGTGCTCCCCCAGGCCGCGGATGCCGAGGGCAAAAATTGTCGGGAACCCTACAGACATGAAGAAAAATGAAGCAAACATCGCATACAATCCGATTTTGCCGCCGCCCATGGTGACCGCGACCAGCGCGACGTTGATGACCGAATAGGCCGCGAGCACGCGCTCCGGCCGGAACTGGCTGATCACCACGCTGCCGCACATGCGCCCGACCATGAACAAAACGAACCCGATGGCGCCCAGCCATCGTGAGGCCTGCATGCGAGTCACTCCCGGGTCATTCTCCAGAATATAGTTGACGCAGAAGCTGAAGATTCCGGTTTGCGCCGCGACATAAAGAAACTGGGTGGCCACGCCCAGCGTGAAATGCTTACGCCGAAACAAGTCCCAGTTCCTGGAGACCACCAGGAAGGCAGCCACATAGGCGACGATCAGCAGGCCGTATTTCGTCGGCTGCAAGAAGGCCGGATTCATGTGCAGCAAGGTCCACATCAGTCCCAAAATCGGAGCGATAAAAAAGTACAGCACCGCACAAACCGCCGCCAGAACAGCGCCGATGCCCGCGAGGCGGGCGCTCGATAGTCTGAGTTGCCGATCATCCGTCCCCGATCGACGGCTCTCATCCTCGACATGCAAATCCGGGATGGGCGACATCACGAATATGACCAGCAGGACTACAACAAAAATACCGATTCCCACGTACGGGGTGGTCAGGCCGGCGTTTGCGTTGGCTCCATCCGCGCCGGAAAAGACAAAGTACCCACCCACGATCGGGCCGAGAATCCAGCCGAGACCGTTGGTCGTCTGTGCGATGTTGATGCGCGTCGGGCCGCTTTCCGGCGTGCCCAGAACCGTCGCGTATGGGTTGGCGATCGTCTCCAGGCAGGTCATGCCCGCCGCAATCACGAACAAGCCCAGCAGAAATGCCCAGTAGGCCCCGATGCTGACGGCGGGAATGAACCAAAAGGCGCCGACGGCAATCAGAGTCAGTCCCACGAGAATGCCGCCCTTGTAACCAAAACGCTTGGCAATCAAACCAGCGGGGATCGCCATGAGGAAGTAGGCGAGGTAGTTGGCTGCCTGCACCAACCCCGACTGTTCCTTGTTGATGTGCAGCGTGTCCTGGAAGTGCTTGTTAAGGATGTCGATCATCCCATTGCAAAAACCCCACAGGAGAAACAGCGTGGTGATCAGCACGAAAGTGACGGCAAGGTTCCTGCCATCGGCTGTGTGAAACAGGCCGCTGCGAGCGCTGGAAGCGCCAATCGTGGTTGACTTGCTCGATTCTGTGTTCATCGGGCTCACTTTCTAGGCGCTCTCCAAAATGATGTTCGCGTATTGGATCGTGTCGCCGGTGCGAATCAAGCCGATGGCGAGCGGCACTCGCATTTTGAATTGCGCATGGGGCTCATACTTCACTTCAATTCCGTGCAGCGCTTGGGCAAATGCCGAACGGGTTTTGACGCCGTTGCCCTTGGTGAATTCCCTGGCCATCCAGGCTCTGCCAGCGACGAAGTTGAGCCGGATTGCTTGCAGGACCTGCAAGACGGTAGGTACGTCATCGACCAGCGAAATATCGATGGTCTCGATTTCGGGCCAGAACGGAAAACCGCGGTCGGCGATCACCAGCGTGTTCGTGTGGCGCACGCGGCTGATCAGAGAATTGATTTGCGGGTTCAATATTCCAGTTTTGATCATGACATCGCCTTGAAACGAATCTAAAATCCACGCAGGTCTGTGCTGGTACGTTTCGGCAACCCCGGCGCCGGCCTCCGCTTGAGGACAAGATAGTCGATCCCATGCGCCGCGCAGTAGTCTCGCTTGCCGCCAACATCGCCATCTTCGTTCACCGCGTAGATGTCGGGCTTCAACCTGCAGATTTCCGGATCGGCATCCAGCCATCCGTCGCCGCTCGAAATCAACGCCTGCTTCACGTGCTTGATGGAACCCACCATATAACGACGTTCTTCCTGCGACAAGAGCGGATGCCCATCTCCCTTGAGTAGCCGGATGTTGGTATCGTGACCCACGATCGCGTAAACGTCCCCGTAGCAATTGACCTCTTCGAAGAAGCGCACGTGGCCGGAGTGTAGCCAGTCATAGCAGCCTGTGACAACCAGTTTTCTTCGCTCCGATCCACATGGCATCGGTGACGCCTCCGGGAAACCGTTCAAGCTCTCACACGAGAAGATGTGGTAGTCGATCTTGCCCTCTCGGGCATGCTTCTCACGCGCAGAATTTGCCGTCGGCTGGTAGTCTGCCCAAACATCGACGCACAGAGTTGCTGGCAGGGCGTCGTACTCAACAGACGGATCTGCTTCCATCACATTGCTGACATAACGCACGGCACCGAGGAAATAGCTTCTTTCCGCGAGCGCAAACTTCGGCGGTTTGCCAGTGACTTGTTGGAGAACCGTATCCGGCCAAAGCAGAACCGTGAGTTCTCCAAGCTTGGCGGCCTCTTCGAGAAAGCGAATGTCGCGCGACGTAACATCGTCGAACCCGCCGCTGGCCACGACCTGTGCTGGCGTCTTGATCAAGAGTGGTTTGTCAGCCCCGTGCGAACGGCAACCTTAGAAGCACCCGGAATCGCCTTTTTGGAAACAACAATCAGGTATCCACCGCCGCACCCTGAAAACATTGCGCCAGGGAAGCGGCGTTGGTAGATCCGCAGAATTGCTTTCAAGTCGATCCTGATCAATGGGTGGGCGACGACGTGGGGTAACAGCTTCTCCCAACATCGCATCGTCTCGTTGAGCGAGGCACCGAGCGCATCCGCGTCCATTTTCCTAATTGCGTCGAAGCAATCCACGCCGCTGCGCCCAAGGCACGCCACCCATTTCGGTTCCAGCTGTTTTACGCCGAGCGGGTTGTAGCCGAGCGGCCGCGGCTCGATAGGCAGAAGGTGCAGTACCTTCTCCAGCCAACGAGCATGCCTGGCCGATGTGAGCGATTCAATCTGTGTCGGAAAGATACCGCCGTTGGAGGCGTAATCGTAGTCCAGCCGATTCACGCCCGGATAAATCAATCCGATCATGTCCTGCGAACCACTGGGCTCGGCCTTACCTTTGTTCTCGGCTTCGTACAACTCGCGCACAAGTTTGTCCAGCGGGCGCTTCGGTATCTTTCCGCCCCACAAACGATCGGCGACCACCCGCGTGCCGCTGGCCAGACCGGAGCGATCCATGGGGCGAAAATTCGGCTCGATTTGAACGACCACCATTGCGCCCGGCGGCCTGGGGTTCAATCGCGAGATAAACGGCTGATCAATCCAACCGCCCGCAAGTTGGAGCCGGTTAGGAAGGGAGCCAAACGCCGATGAAAGGGACGCGGGTGATTTCATGTTCGCTAGCCAACGCCGACGTGCTCCCCCGCTTTGCGCCGGTCGTATTGGTCCTTGATCCATTGGTAGGTAATCGCCAGGCCCTCATCCAGCGGCGTATCAGGTTCCCAGACCAGGACTTTCTTGATGAAGGTATTGTCTGAGTTGCGGCCCGCGACGCCCCGGGGAGCCTCAAGATCATAGCCGCGATTCAACTTCCTGCCCGCGATCTTCTCCACCTTGCTGACCAATGTGTCGATGCTGACGAGTTCGCTTGAGCCGAGGTTAATCGGAGTTGCGATCAGTTCATCGCAGTGCGTGATCTTGTCGATACCCTGCACGCAGTCGTCGACGTACATAAAGCTGCGCGTCTGCTTGCCGTCACCCCAGATCGTGATCTGAAAGTCGTTCGTCTCGATCGCCTCGATCATCTTGCGGCAGATTGCAGCAGGCGCTTTTTCGCGCCCGCCATCCCACGTGCCGTGCGGCCCATAGACATTGTGGAAGCGGGCGATGAACGTCTTCATGCCGCGTTCGTGCCAGTATTCCTCGCAGACCATTTCGGAGAACAACTTCTCCCACCCATAGCCGCGTTCTGCCATCGCGGGATAAGCATCGGATTCTCGTAAGGCTCGGACGTTCGGGTCGCTTTGCAGCAGGGTGTTGTAGGCACAGGCTGAACTTGAGAAGAAATAACGCTGCGCGCCTGCCCTGTAGGCCGCGTCGATCATGTGAGTGTTGATCAAAACAGAGCGCAGACATTCGACCCGAAAACGTTCGATGAAGGCCATACCGCCCATGTCCGCCGCAAGGTTGTAGACTTCTTTCGCCCCCTCGCAAATGCGCCGGCAATTCGCCTCAGTGCTTACGTCGAGACAGAGACTCTCCACCTCCGGAACGCGCAAGTACCAGTCATAGAGCGGCTTCTTGTCTACGGCTCGAATATTGGCGAAGCCCTTCTTTTTGAAATACAAAACGAGGTTGCCGGCGATGAAACCACCGGCGCCCGTGATCACGATCAGATCCTCTTTCTTCATCGGCGGATCTGTAGCTACGAACCGTTTCCTGTCTTGTAAAGTGGTCATGTCATGCGCCTGACTTCAGCCTCGAAGCGCTGTATTGTGCCTCGTCAACTCTGCCCCGATGGCCAGGATGCAGTAGTTCGCTTAAGACGATAATCGGTAAAGTAATCGCTGTCAACGACCCGTAGAGAGACGGCAAGAGGCTGGGCCAGCGATCCCTTGCCCGACAACTTCCAGGCCTTCTGTATACTGCCGTGGTATGACCACGCGGATGAAGGACATCGCCAGAGACCTCGGCGTATCTGTAGTCACGATCTCAAAAGTTCTGCGCAATCACCCCGATGTCGGCGACGAAACCCGAGAACGGGTTCTCGCCCGCGTGAAGGAACTGGACTATCGCCCGAATCTGGCGGCTCGCAGCCTGGTTACGGGGCGCACATATCTGGTCGGTTTGGTGGTCCCCGATCTGCTTCATCCGTTCTTCGCCGAGATTGCCAAGTCCATATCCGAGGCCTTGAGAGCGTGCGGCTACTATTTGATCGTTTCGTCCTCTGAGGAAGATCCAGACCTTGAGGAACAGGAGATCGACCAGCTCCTGGCGCGCCGGCTCGATACGTTGATCGTCGCTACATGCCGACCGACGGTGGACCTCTTCTTCCGGATTGAAAGGCAAAGAACGCCGTATGTCTTGATCGATCGCACTCTGCCTGGGCTGTCGGCAAACTTTGTTGGAGTAGATGATGAGGCCGTGGGAATGCTGGCAACTAAGCACTTGATCAATGTTGGATGCAAGAGAATCGCGCACATCCGCGGCCCGGAAACCAGCCCTGCTATTCGCAGGCTGGAAGGGTACAAACGGGCTTTGGCGCAAGCTGGCTTGAAAATTAAAGACGACTACGTCATCAGCGAGCACAAAGGGGATGTGGAAACCAAACAACGCGGCGCCGAAGCGATGCGCCGACTCTTGCAGCTTGAGGAACGGCCCGACGGGGTCTTCTGCTTCAATGATCCGCTGGCCATGGGCGCGATGAACTACGCGCTGGACCACGGATTTCGAATTCCCGAGGACATCGCCGTCATCGGTTGCGGAAATCTTCACTACGACGACTCGCTCCGCGTTCCACTTTCGAGTATCGATCAGCACAGCCGCCGAATCGGAGCGGAAGCCGCGCGCATCGCTCTCGGGATTCTCGACTCTAAAGTGCCGCCGCCCCCGGAGAGTGTCGTGCTGCAACCGGAATTAATCATCCGGGGATCGACACAGTGCGCGACTCAGCGCGGGCCAAGGAAAGCCAGGGTGCGGAGTTAGGATCTCAGCCAGAGCGCAAACCCACGAACTCGCGCATCTCCAGCGGTGACCACACTCTGCCCAGTAGTTCGCTCTTGACAACACCACAGGGATTTGACAGTCTCGCTACAGTTATCGATAACTAAATCCTCCATGTCGATGAATAGACGCACGTTTGTTGTGTCCAGCGGAGTGGCTGCATTCGGCGTCTTCGCGCCGCGCCTTTTCAGTCTCGATTCTCCTTCAAGTACTGCCGTTCCGTTTCAATGGCAGACCTCTGATCTAGTGTTTTCGTTCGACGTACGAGAGGGGAAGTTGCGGCAAGGCCGCCTTCTTCCGGTCGGGACCGCAATGCCAGAAGCTGTCCGTTCCTTCGGTGTGGAAGTTGCGCTTCAGTGCAGTGGAGAGAATTCTCCCGATCAGGGCATGAAATCGGGAATGGGGCAGCCAGGGGCCAGGCTACTTTTCGCGGGCAAACGTGAGGAATCCACTCCAACCGGCAAGCGCCTGATATGTATGCATAACGACCCGCTTCTGCAAGTGAATGTGGAATCTGTTTATGAATCCTTTGATGGAGTCCCGGTGGTTCGGCGCTATGCAAGGGTCACCAATGCTGGAACGGCAGCGGTGGGCATCGAGTTTCTGAGTTCTGCCATGCTTCACGGGCTCGCGGCGCCAGAGGATTTTGACCGCGAGCTGCGCATCCACACGGCCGTGAATAGCTGGATGGCCGAGGGGCAATGGCACACGCTCCGCCCGTCGGAGATGGGGTTCGTGGAAAACGAGCGTACAAGCTGGTCGCAAGCGCAAGCCGGCAGCGTCGGCAGTTGGTCCACAGAACGGTACCTGCCGATGGCGATGGCAGAAAACACAAAGCTCGGCCTGACGTGGTTTTGGCAGATTGAACACAATGGCTCCTGGTATTGGGAAATCTCCAACGTATCGGCCCGCGACAATTATGCAGATGATGTTTACGCCTACCTCGGCGGCCCGGATGACCTGCATTCAGCGGCCTGGAAGAATCTGAAACCTGGAGAAACCTACGAGACAGTTCCGGTAGCGGTCGGATGCGTACATGGAGAATTTGGCGATGCGGTGGCGGCTTTGACCCGTTATCGGCGCGCGGCCTGCGCAAAACCGCACAAGGCCAACTCGCGATGCCCAGTGATTTTTAACGACTACATGAATTGTTTGTGGGGCGATCCCACAGAAGAGAAGGAATTGCCCCTCATTGCTGCTGCCGCGAAAGCAGGCTGCGAATATTTCGTTATCGATGCCGGATGGTACGCAGATATCAAAGAGGACTGGAGTCCAACCATAGGCTCCTGGCTGCCAACTTCCAGCCGCTGGCCGCGTGGACTTAAGTTCGTGCTTGATCAGATCAGACAAAATGGCATGATTCCGGGACTTTGGCTTGAACCGGAGGTTGCCGGAGCAAAGTCCCTGCTCGCCCAGAAACCAGACAACTGGTTCTTTGCGCGCCATGGGAAGAGAGTGCTGAAGAACTCGCGGTACTTGCTGGACTTCCGTAACCCGGAGGTGCGGGCATATCTCGATCAGGTAATTGCGAGGCTCGTGAGCGAATACGGCGTTGGCTATATCAAGATGGACTACAACGTTGATTCGCTGCAAGGAACCGAGCTCAACGCAGACAGCTTCGGACAAGGCTTGCTCGAGCACAATCGAGCGCACCTTGCCTGGCTGGATAGCATTCTGACGCGCTACCCGGACCTGATCATTGAAAACTGCGGCAGTGGAGGCGGACGCATGGATTATGCGATGCTCAGCCGCCTCCAAATGCAGTCGATGACTGACCAGGAAAATTATCTAAAGCTGCCTGCAATTCTCGTCGGCGCGTCGGCAGCCGTTTTGCCGGAGCAACTCGCAATCTGGTCTTATCCGCTGGCCGGCGCGGATGCCGATCAAGCCAGCTTCAACATGGTGACGGCCATGATGTGCCGCATCCACCAGAGCGGGCGCCTCGATTCGCTTTCTGCGGGAGTGTGGAAACAGGTAGCGGAAGGCATCCGGGTTTATAAGGAACTTCTCCGCAAGAACATTCCTGAAGCTGTGCCCTTTTATCCACTTGGATTGTCTGATGTCACCAACTCCAGAGCACCGATTGCCTTGGGAATGCACTCGCCGATTCAAACTCTGCTGGGAGTCTGGCGAATTGATGGTCCGGCAACAACGAAAATACCTTGGGATCACCGCGATGCCAAAGTTGTGTACCCCACTGATCTCGGTATCAAGATCGCTACTGCCGAGGGGGCAGTGCAGATTGAGTTCCCTCGAACACGGATGGGTTGCTTGATCTCGGCCTGAGCGCGTGTGTCGCACCATTGATAATTTCCGGGATTACTGCGCTCACAAGCTGCTACTTGCACGTCTTCATTGCCACCTCTAATCTTCAGACGGCTAACAAGGAGAGAATGATGAATTCCTCACGAAGACCCATCCTCGCGGCCCTCATCGCCTGCATTCTGACCATGATCTGTTCCGCCATGGCGCAGGAAACTTCCAGCTTCCCTTACATGAATCCTAGACTTTCGCCCGAAGAGCGCGCCGCGGACCTTGTTCACCGCATGACTCTGGAGGAGAAAGCCTCGCAGCTGGTGAATCAGGCCCGCGCAGTTCCGCGTCTCAATGTTCCTGCGTACGACTGGTGGAGCGAGGCTTTACATGGTGTTATTGCCGACGGCGTAACGGAGTTCCCCGAGCCCATCGGTCTTGCAGCGACTTTCGATACGCCGCGGATTCACGAGATGGCGACGGCCATCGGCATTGAGGGACGAATCAAACACGCGCAGGATGAACGCGCCGGACACTCGAATATCTTTGAGGGACTCGACTTCTGGGCCCCGAACGTCAACATCTTTCGTGACCCTCGCTGGGGCCGCGGCCAGGAGACCTATGGCGAAGATCCCTTCTTGAGCGCGCGCATGGCGGTGGCTTTTGTAACCGGCATGCAGGGCGATGATCCTCATTACTATCGCGTCATCTCCACGCCCAAACACTATGCCGTGCACAGCGGGCCTGAGACCACACGCCACTTTGCCGATGTAGACGTTAGCAAGCACGACGAGGAAGACACCTACCTGCCGGCGTTTCGCGCCGCTGTGGTGGAGGGCCACGCCGGCTCCGTGATGTGCGCTTACAACTCGGTCAACGGCGAACCGGCCTGCGCCAATCAGTTCCTCTTGCAGCACACGCTTCGCGGCGCCTGGAATTTTCAAGGTTACGTGGTGTCTGACTGCGACGCCGTTCGTAACATCTTTAGCGGCCACCACTACCGCCCGACCCAGCCGCAGGCCTCAGCTGTCTCGCTGCAACGCGGCATGGACAACGAGTGCATCGACTTCGCGAAAGTGAAGGACGATCACGACTACAAACCGTACGTCGAGGCTGTGCAGCAGGGCTATCTTCCGGAGAGCTCGATGGACACCGCGCTGATTCGTTTGTTCACGGCTCGCATCCGTCTCGGCATGTTCGATCCGCCATCGATGGTGCCGTATGCGAGCACCGATGAGAAGCAGCTTGATAGCTCCGCTCACCGCGAGCTTGCTCGTAGGATCGCAAATGAGTCCATGGTGCTGCTGAAGAATGACGGTGTCCTGCCCCTGAAGTCCGTCAAGCGCATCGCCATTGTTGGCCCGCTCGCCGATCAGACTGCGGTTCTGCTTGGCAACTACAACGGAAATCCCAGCCACACCGTAAGCGTCCTGGAAGGCATGAAGGCAGAGTTCCCTGCCGCAAAGATCACCTATATCGCCGGGACGCAGTTCCTCTCGGAACAGGCTGACCCAGTCCCCGTATCGGTCCTGACCACTCCGGATGGCAAGCCCGGGTTGAAAGCAGAGTACAATTCGCGCCCGGGCTTCGATGCTAAACCGACTCCGATCATATCCCGGTTGGAAACCAATGTGAACATGAATGAGACCAACATCCCCGACCAGGCAAAAGAAATTCACGACTTGTCGATCGAGTGGACCGGCTTCCTCAATCCCCACGCAACTGGCGATTACTTGATCGGCATAACGGTTAACGGCTTTGGGCGCCTTTCAGTGGACGGCAAGCTGATCACGATGCTTTGGGGTAAGAACACAAATTTCGGCCAGGTTCACCTGGAGAAGGGCCAGCCGGTCAAGCTTGACGTGAGCTATGGCCGCAACGGGGCCGGCAAACCACAAGCGAAGCTTCTGTGGGCACCCGTGAACAATGCACCGGATCCCGCGGCAATCGCCGCCACAAAAAATGCGGATGCGGTCGTGGTCGTGGTCGGTATCACCAGCCACCTCGAGGGCGAGGAGATGCCCGTCGATCAGCCCGGCTTTTCCGGCGGAGACCGCACAACACTCGACTTGCCCAAACCGGAGGAGGATCTTGTGCAGGCTGTCGCTGCTACTGGCAAGCCTCTTGTGGTTGTCCTGATGAACGGGAGTGCGATGAGCGTGAATTGGGAGAAGGCGCACGCCAACGCCATCTTGGAGGCCTGGTACTCGGGCGAAGAAGGCGGAACAGCTATTGCTGAAACCCTGAGCGGCAAAAACAATCCTGGCGGACGTCTCCCGGTCACTTTCTATAAAGATGTTCACCAGCTTCCGCATTTCGAAGACTACTCGATGAAGGGCCGCACCTACCGCTACTTTGAAGGCGAACCACTTTGGCCCTTTGGATACGGCCTCAGCTACTCGACCTTCAGCTACAGTAACCTGACTCTGCCCGCTGCCCCCCTCAATGCCGGTGATTCGCTCAACGCCTCAGTCACGGTCACAAATACTGGGAAGGTCGCGGGCGACGAGGTGGTGCAACTCTATCTGAAGGTTCCAGATGTCACAGGCGCACCTCGCCGCGCGCTCCGGGGACTCCAACGTATCCACTTGGAGCCCGCCGCGAATCAGAAGGTCGAATTTCAGTTGAAATCTCGAGATCTCAGCATGGTCACCGCTGACGGAGACATTATCGTGACGAAAGGAGAGTACACGCTATCAATTGGCGGCGGGCAGCCTGGAACCGACGCCCCATCGGCTAGCGGAAACTTTAACATCAAGGATCAGATCATGCTGCCGGAATAGTTAGAGCACCAGCGTCGGATTCGCGTGATTCTATCGAGGTACCGATGAAGTTAAAGTGACACAACGTGTTGCGCTTCTATCACGGACGATGGGTGGGAGGCGCTGGCGCGCGGGAGAGAAATGCAAATTTCGTGGCTGTGGAAGGAGCGAGAGGGTGTTGTTCGCAGGCTTCGGATAGGGCGGCGTGTCGCCCGGAAGTCTCTGGGACTCGGTTTGGGCTTGTTGCTGTTGGCAGTGTGACTGGGCGAGGCAGCATCGGCGCAGGGCGGTCCGCTGGTGCTGCAGCGCGATGGGCGCGTGATTTCTCCGGTTCCCTATACTCCGAACAAATTGGTTCAGACGTTTCGGCGAACGCGCTGGACCGACGGCTCGGTCTTCACCTGGCTGAGGATTCGCCGACAAACGGGCCGCGGTGAGGCATCAAGCGGATTCGGATTTGACGAACTCGAGGACGTTCCGTTCAAGAAAGCAGCCGCTACGTAGAAGCAAACCGATGAGATTGGGCAGACTGCCCTCTGCAGAATCATGGGTCGAGAGCGGTGCCGTCCATCGAGGCGCGTCGCGTAACTGCAGTACCGTCGGCGCACTCGCGGAACGTAAAGAAGGTCAATCTTACGAGGACAGCGACGGAGGCGCGGTATCTTCTGCCACGCCGAGGTGCGGGTCGGGCTCAGCACCCAGGTGGAACACGATCGTCGCTCCGTTTGCAATGTCGGCGTGACGGAACCACACTTTTTCGTGGGGCTTGCCGTTGAATGTGATGGACTGGATGTATTGATCCTGGGGAGATGAACGCTTCGCCTCGACGACCAATCTCGCTCCCTTTTCTAATTCGACGACGGCTCGGTCGAACAACGGCGTACCGAACACGTAGTTTCCGCTGACGGGGTCGACCGCGTAGAAGCCGAGGGCACTCATGACGTACCAGGCTGACATCTGGCCGCAATCTTCGTTGCCGGCGAGGCCGTTCGGCTGATTGTCGTATTCCATCTCCAGCAGACTGCGAACCCGCTCCTGGGTCTTGTGGGGCGCGCCCGCGTAAGAGTAGAGATACGCGATGTGATGGCACGGTTCGTTGCCGTGCGCATATTGGCCGACCATGCCTGCGATGTCCGGGGGCGCATCCGGAGGAAGCTGCGTACTTTGGACGAACAGGCTGTCCAGTTTCTCGATGAAGGCCTGCCGGCCTCCAAACAGCGCCATGTACCCCTTGGGGTCGTGCTGGATGGCGAATGTCGTTTCCCAGGGATTCGATTCGGTGTAGTCCCGCCACTTCTTGGAATGACCCATTTCTGTGGGCTCGAAAGGCTCGGACCAGTCCCCGTTTTCTAAGCGCGGACGAATGAAGCCCACTTTCGCATCGAACAGGTTCCGGTAGTTGCGGGCCCGCTCCAGCAGCAGTTTCTGATCTTCAAGGGCGCCGACCGCCTGAGCGACGTGAGCGACTGCCCAATCGTCGTAAACGTATTCCATGGTCTTGCTACAGGACTCTTCTTCCTTGTCACACGGAATGTAGCCAAGCTTTCTGTAGTAGGCCAGGCCCCGGTAGTCATCATCCATGGCGCGCTTCCGCATCGCCGGATATACCTGCTTGAAGTCGATTCCCTTGAAGCCCTTCACGTACGCTTCGGCAATCACGGAACTGGAATGGTAGCCCGTCATGCAACCGGTCTCTCGGCCCTGCAGGGGCCAGACCGGCATTCCATCGGGACTCTCCTGCGCCATGCGGATCAGGCAGTTCACGAAATCGGGAACACGCTCGCTGAGAGCAATCGTGTAGAAAGGATGCGCCGCGCGATAGGTATCCCACAGAGAAAACGTGCTGTAGTTGTGCAGGCCGGGAGGCGACTGATGAACGTTGCCGTCCATGCCGCGGTACTGGCCATCGACGTCGTCGAATAGCGTCGGAGCCACCATCATGTGGTAGAGACTCGTGTAGAAGATTTCACGTTGCCGTGGATTCGTGGTTTCGATCGTGATCCGGGAGAGTTGCTTGCGCCATGCTTCATGGGCCGCCTGGCGGACCCGGTTGAAGTCCCAGTCAGGAATCTCCGCCTCCAGATTCTTCATTGCGCCGTCGGCACTCACGCCTGAGAGGCCGGTCTTGACGTAGATTACTTCTCCCGCGGAAGTCTGGTAGTACACAAGCACCTTCAGTGAAATGCCTTTCGCTTCGCGGACCCCCGCATCCAGTTTTTTCTCGTCCGAAAGAACCTCCGCGGAACGGAAGGGCTTGGAGAATTTCATGGCAAAGTAGATCTGCCGCCCCGGAGCCCAGCGGTTCACGGCGCGTCCGCCGACGATCGTGTCACCGTTTACGATTTTCAATTCAGACCACGCAATTCCGCCGGGGGCAATTCCATAGCAATGATTGAGGTCGAGAATGAAGTGGCTGGAGTCGCTCTTGGGAAACGTGTATTTGTGAATGCCCGCCCGTTCGGTCGCGCTCAGTTCGGCCCGCACGTCGTAGTCGCGCAGCAGAACGGAATAATATCCCGGCGTCGCGACTTCATCGGCATGGCTGAAGCGCGAACGATAGCCTTCTCCCGGATTCTCCCTTGCCCCTGGAATTGTCTTCGCCGGACCGGTCCCGGGCATCAAGAGCACGTCGAGCATGTCGCTCGCACCTGTGCCGCTCAGGTGGGTGTGGCTGAAGCCCATGATAGAACTGTCGGAGTAGTGATACCCCGAACACCAGTCCCAGCCGTCGTTGTAGGTGTCAGGACTCAACTGAACCATGCCGAACGGCACGGTTGCCCCAGGGTACGTGTGCCCGTGGCCGCCGGTTCCGATCGCGATGTTGACGAACTGGGTATGGTCTTCCCCAGCGACTGGCGAAGGATCGAGAGCAGCCGCCAGACTGCCGGTCAACCGGCGTGAGCCGAAAAGGTGAGGAATGGGAAGGGCAGAAAGAAGACCGAGAAAGCTACGTCGAGTAAACAAAAGAACCTCCAATCAATCCTCTGGCAATCAATCCTCTAGAAAATCGCAGCCGGCTCCTCGGCTGACTCGATTCGTTACGCTGGCGGAAGTGCCCATGCGAACAGCACACTGCCACTGCTGGTCACTACGTACTGGCGGCCGTCGAGTTCGTACGTGATCGGAGAACTGACGATGTGCGAGCCCGAGCCCGCATGCCAAAGCGTTTTGCCGTCGCTCGAATCGAGCGCGAGGAAGTTGCCGTGGCCGTCGCCGGTGAAGGTGAGGCCTGACTCCGTAGTCAGCACTCCCGCGCCTGATTCGGGGCCTAGCTCGTGGCTCCAACGGATCTTGCCGGTCTGGTAATCGATAGCCTCAATCACGCCCTTGCCCCAAACGTCGTAGTCGGCACCCGCCCAGCCGTAAACTCCATCGGCTGGCTTGGCGAAGTAAATGCTCCAGCTGGGATGGGCGTCGACGATAAACAATCCGTTCTTAGTGTCGAAGCTGGGGGAACGGAAGTTGGTCAGGCCGCCTTCGTCGGGCGCAATCAGGCGTCCATCGGGGGCCGGCTCTTTGGCGGGATTCGGAATGGGACGGCCTTGCGCATCGATTCCGAGCGCCCAGTTCACCGGTCCAAACGGAGCGGTCAGAAGGTTCTTTCCGTTGGTGCGGTCTAGCACAAAGAAGTAGCCGTTGCGCGAAGTCTGCATGAGCATCTTCTTCGGCTCGCCGTGAAAATCTGCATCGACCAGCACTGGAGTCTCGACCGCATCCCAGTCGTGGGTATCGTGCGGCGAGGCCTGGAACGCCCACGCCAGCTTGCCCGTATCGGGGTTGAGCGCAACGATCGAACCCGTATAGAGATCGTCGCCCGGCCGCGTCGTTCCGTTCAGCACGGGAGTCGGGTTCCCGGTTCCCCAGTAAACAAGATTGAGATCGGGATCGTAGGTTCCCGTCATCCACGTCATTCCCCCCGTCGTTTGATTCGGAGTACCCGCCGGAGGAGTCGAATCCCATTGCCACTGCTGCTTGCCCGTCTCCGGGTCGAGCGAACGGATGTAGCCGCTCAGGTTGTCGAAGTCCCCCGAAACGCCAACGAGCACGTGGTTGCCGACCACCAGCGGGGCCATGCTGGTCCAGTAGCCCTTGGTGACGTCCGCTACCTGGACCTTCCATCGCACCGTTCCATCTTTGGCGTTGAGGGAAATGAGGTGCGCATCAGGGGCCAGAAAGAAAAGATATCCCCTGTACATCGCCACCCCGCGATGCCCGATGTGCTCGCCCTGGCTGGTCGGTTGGTTGTAGTGCCAGATCTGGTGGCCTGATCGTGCATCGATAGCCCAGATGTTGTCGGGGACGGTGAAGTATAGAATGCCATCCACCAGCAAGGGCGAGGACTTGATTGGCCTGGTCTGGTCTGTCTGGAAGGCCCACGCCAACGTCAGATTCTTTACGTTCTGCGGCGTGATCTGAGTGAGGGCGCTGTGACGTCTTCCGGAATAGTCTCCGTGATACCCGGGCCAACTATCAGCGGACGGATGCAGAAGCATTTGCTCATCCGCGCCTTGCGCCTTCGACGTACCGGGAGATCCGAGCGCGATGAGTGCGCTCACAGCAATAAGGAATGCGTTCTTAAGAAAATTCATCATCGATTGGGCTCTCTAACTTCCTGACCACAGAACCAAGACAGAGTCTCCGCATTAGCGCAAAGTCTGCAAGTATGCCATCAGGTTGTGGATGTCTGCGTCGGCGTACTTGCTGAACAGCTCCACGTGAGCATTCACAGGCGCGTCGACCTTGAAGTGCACGTCGCTAGTCCGCCACGATCGGTACGAACCCGTGTCATCGACGAGTGCAACCGTAAACTCATCCAGATAGGCCTGCACACCGGTGATGGTTTGACCAGAAGCAAGCGTTACGGTGACTTTTGACTTCGCGTGTTTGGGATAAAGCATCTGCTCTTCAAGTTCAAGGCCCTTGTAACGCGATGCGATTCCGGCGAGATCGCCGGTCGGCGAGTGGCAGGTTGCGCATCCGCCTGCGCCATTGAAATATTGCTTGCCGGCCTCGACGTTTCCAGTTTGCAGATCCGCGACATCTACTCCTTTTCGTCCGCCGCTTCCCTTCCGTCCTGCGCCGGCTACCGCGCTGTTCTGTTGCGTGTGGATAAACGCCACCAGGCTGGCGATTTCCTGATCCGAGCGGTCAAAGGGCGGCATGCCCTTGTCCGGGCGTCCAGTGCGAATGACGGGGCCGATCTTGTCTCCGTTCACATCTGCGGTCACCAACTTGGATCTCGTGAGATCGGGACCACTCTCTCCGCCGCCAGCGTCGCGGCCATGACAGAAGGAGCAGTCTTGCCGGAACAGCGCGCTGCCTTTCTGGACGAGATCTGACGGGTATGATTTGGACGCGGGCGCGGTGCTTTGTTTGCTTCCTGCTTTCGCGCCGTGTGTGGGCGTTTGCGCCGCGGCAAGGCTCGCTAGCAACGCCGCCACCAGCGCACTCAAACGCAGAGTTGAATGGAGAAGATTCATCTTAGTGGGCCTAGCACTCATCACTTGGTGTCCGCGGGCCGCGGATGAGAAGCCGTGCTGCCCTCCGTCATGCCCAGCACCCATTTGATGGCTTCAAAATACATTTTGCGGATGTCCGGGTCGTTCCAGGCCTCTTCGGTGTGGCCGAGGGTCGAATAAAAAACACGCCCTTTGCCGTACATCTTGTCCCACGCCACGGCGAAATCATGGTCCGCCCTGTGGATGCGCGAGTTGTTCGCGTAGTTGAGTTTTGCCGGATCGAGACTGAGCAGAACGTTGACCTTGTCGCGCGACCACTCCTTGGGCTGATAGATTTCGTCATATTCTAAGAACGCTCTTGGAAAGTGACGGACGGCGGGGAAGTTCGGGTCTTCGTTGACGATCGGCGCATTGAACGTGGACCAGGGATGCTGGTCGAACCATCCGCCGATCATCTCGCCGTATTCCGGCCACTTGTAATTTGTATCGAGGGCGGCGTGAACGCCGACAAAACCCTTGCCATCGTCCTTGATGAACGACATCATATCTTTTTTCTGGCTGTCGTCGAGGTCCAGTTCGCCTGTCGTGCTCACAAAGACCAAGGCGTCGTAGTAATCCAGATTCTTTGCGTTTTTGTCCAGAGTCTTCTTCGTGATCGACCCAACATCGGTGCGCAGAGTTGCATCCCAGAGACTGCTCTCCCGGCCCATGTTGTAGATCGCGGCCATGGCAGTCGAAATCGAATCGTGCTCCCATCCTTTGGTCTGGCCGATGAGCAGGATGTGCTTGAGACGGATCTGCTTCTCATGGGGCGGAGGTGGAAGAGAGGGGTCGACGGCTGGATGTTCCTGGGCGGCGATGTAGGTTGCCGACAAAAACAGAAAGAGGAAGAGAGAGATTCGAGTTCGGCGCAAGGGACCTCCCGCAAAAGCATAAAGGTAACATAAGGCGGCTGCGGTAGAATGGGCCCTTCATTTCAGGAGAGAGAAAGCGTATGCGCGTTGGAGTGTTTACCCCCCTGCTGTCGCAGGTGCCACTCGCCGATGTTCTGAAGAAGCTCGCAGCCCTCCATATTAATACCGTCGAACTTGCCACCGGGAACTACGTCGGCGACGCGCATTGCAAGTTGTCGATGCTCGAGAATGCCGCGGCCCTGGCCGACTTCAAGAAAGTGCTCAGCGATCACGGCGTCAACATCAGCGCGTTAAGTTGTCACGGCAACCCGCTGCATCCCGATGCGGCCCAGGCGCGTCAATACCGCGAGGTGAGCCGCAAGACGATCCTGCTGGCCGAAAAGCTCGATGTCGGGGTGATGGTTGATTTCTCTGGATGCCCCGGGGATTCGCCGAATTCTACGGCTCCCAACTGGGTGACTTGCCCGTGGCCTCCGGACTTCCGCAAGGTTCTCGACTGGCAGTGGAACGAGGTGGTCGCGCCCTTTTGGATCGAGCACGCGAAGTTCGCCGCCGACCACGGAGTGAAGATCGCGGTGGAGATGCATCCCGGGTTCGTGGTGTATAACCCGGAGACGATGCTCCGGATGCGCGCCCTAGCCGGAAACAATATTGGCTGCAACTTTGATCCCAGCCATCTTTTCTGGCAGCAAATCGATCCCATCGCCGCCGTGCGCGTGCTCGGAGACTCCATCTTCCATGTCCACGCCAAGGACACGCAGCTCTATCCCGCGAACATGGTGCGCGCGGGCGTCCTTGACACTAAGCCCTACACGGAGGAACGCGATCGCAGCTGGATTTTCCGCACCTGTGGCTACGGCCATGGGGCCGAGTGGTGGAGCGAGTTTGTCTCCACGCTGCGCATGTTTGGCTACGATTCCGTGATCTCCATTGAGCACGAGGACAGCCTGCTCTCGCCGGGGGAGGGTTTGACGAAAGCGGCGAACTTCCTCAACAGCATTGTGATCCGAGAGCAGCCGGCTGCTGCGTGGTGGTCGTAGCGCGAAAGAGACGGAAGACAATCATGAAACCGATCAAAACAGCAATTTTCGGAACGGGGTTTATGGGCCGCGTGCATCTGGAGGCGGTGCGGCGAGTGGAGTCAGTGGAGGTGGCTGCTGTCGCGGGCAGAAACGCGGAGGCGACGCGACGATTGGGCTCCGCTTTTTCCGTCCCTCTGATCACGACCGACTATCGCGAAGTGCTTCGCGACCCCACGATCGATGCGGTCCACATCGGCACGCCGAATGCACAGCATTTTTCCATGGCCAAGGACGCTCTTCTTGCGGGTAAGCACGTGCTCTGTGAGAAGCCGCTGACCACAAGTGTCGCAGAGGCAGAAGAACTCGTCGCTCTCGCCGCGCGGCAGGGAGTGCGCAACTGCACTTGTCACAACCTGCGCTACTACCCCATGGTGCAACAGATGCGCCGACTGCGCGAGGCCGGCGATCTGGGGGAGATTCTCGTGGTGCAGGGTACGTATTCCCAGGACTGGCTGCTGTATGACACGGATTGGAATTGGCGTGTGGATTCCAAGGCCGGCGGCCCTTCGCGCTGCATGGCCGATATCGGAACCCACTTTTTTGATATGGCGGAGCACGTCACGGGATTGCGCGTGACCAGTCTCTGCGCCGATCTGCAGACATTTCATGCGACGCGCAAGCAGCCGAAACACTCGGTCGAGACATTTGCCAACAAGTTGCTGGGGCCGGAGGACTACATCGAAACGCCAATCGATACGGAAGACTTTGGCGCAGTCATCTTCCGCATGGGGGCGCGCACGCGCGGCTGCATGACGGCCAGCCAGGTCTCTGCTGGACGCAAGAACCGGTTCAGCATCGAGGTTTACGGTACGCGATCTTCTGTCGCCTGGGATCAGGAGCGGCCTGATGAGCTCTGGGTCGGCCATCGCGACGTGGGTAATGAAGTGTTCATCAAGGATCCATCACTGCTCAAGCCCGGAGCGCGCAGCTACGCCGATCTTCCGGGCGGCCACAGCGAAGGCTATGACGACACATTCAAGCAAGTCTTTCGGCGCTTCTACGCCTCAATCGCGACACCTGGTGCGGCACCTGAGTACCCGCAGTTCGTCGACGGACTGCGGCAACTCACGATCCTCGACGCTGCGCTCGAGAGCAATCGCACGCGAAGTTGGATCGAGGTCCCGGCCCTTTGATACTTCGGGGTGCGCCCGAGTAACAAACCAGGAGCGAGAGTCTCTTCAGACATGGTTCGCGTTCTCATCGTCGGGTTTGGTAACCCTCTCCGCTCCGATGACGGGCTCGGCTGGCACGTTGCACAGGAACTCTCCCGCCAGTTCTTGGGCAGCGACGTTCAAGTAATTGCCACGCAGCAACTCACTCCTGAAATCGCCGAAGCTGCCAGCCGCGCAGAGCGGATGCTGTTTATTGATGCGGCTCGCGATGGGAGCCCGGGCAGTCTGATTTGCAAGGAGGTTGCTCCCGCTGCGCAGCCAAGCCGCCATTCTCACGACTTGTCGCCTGCAATCGTTCTGAAACTGGCCAAGGAACTTTATGGTCGCTGCCCGCGAGCGCACCTGCTCACCATTGCAGGAGAGTCTTTCGAAACTGGCGAGAGCATGTCACCGCCGGTGGCGGCGGCGATCCCCGCTTTGATGGCGCAAATCAAACAACTCGTGGACGGCGACCCGGAGCGGGAGACTCAGTAACTTCGGAGTGACTTTCCCAGACCTATGATCTCAGCTGGCCGCCTCGTCCAGCAGGTTCCCCTCCGGGTCAAGTAATTGAATGGTCATGACCAGCGAACTGTCGGCGTGGGTGGAACAACTCAGGCAGGGATCGTAGCAGCGGATCAC
>Ga0075017_100000001_pt1 | contig 103277 bp, 83 predicted proteins | sample AleBraG_ABR_2012_FD_71475 | JGI IMG/M metagenome (GOLD analysis project Ga0075017, IMG submission 71475) | Freshwater sediment microbial communities in response to fracking from Pennsylvania, USA - Alex Branch Run_MetaG_ABR_2012 | ecosystem: Environmental > Aquatic > Freshwater > Creek >... | reverse complement strand
AAGTCGCAGTTCCTGGCCAATATGTCGCACGAGCTGCGCACACCGCTCAATGCCATCATCGGTCTGACTGAGATGCTGCATGAGGATGCCAGTGACTTGAAGCGCACCGAAGAGCTCGAACCATTGGAGCGGGTACTGCGTGCCGCGCATCATCTACTGGATCTCATCAACGACATCCTGGATCTGTCGAAAATTGAAGCTGGCCGGATGGACCTGCACATCGAGAGTTTCGACATTGCACCGCTGATTGACGACGTCGTCGCTACCATCACTCCGGTGGCGGTGAAGAACGGCAACAGCATCACCGTCCATTGCCCCCAGAACATCGGCCAGATGCATGCTGACCAGACCCGCATCCGCCAGGCGTTGCTCAATCTCCTCAGCAATGCCAACAAGTTCACCGAACATGGCCGTGTAACGTTGGACGTGACGCGACTGGTGAACAACGCTGGCGAGTCGGTTCGAATGGCGGTGAGCGATACGGGTATCGGCATGTCACCTGAGCAGGTAGGTCGGCTGTTTCAGGAATTTGTGCAAGCCGACCCCTCCACCACCCGCAAGTACGGCGGCACCGGGCTTGGGCTGTCCATCAGCCGCCGCTTCTGCCAGATGATGGGAGGCGACATCGCCGTCGAAAGCCAGCTGGGAGTGGGCTCGACCTTTACGATGCTGCTGCCCGCTCGTGTCGATGCCGCACAGCAAGCGCCGGCACCGCGCCGCGTGCGTGCCAGTCGACCGGCAATTAAGCCGACGCAAGGATCCTTGGTTTTGGTCATCGATGACGACGCCGTCGTGTGCGATGTGATGGCGCGGCACCTGGAGCGCGAAGGGTTCGTAGTGCGCACGGTGACCAGCGGTCTGGACGGATTGGCGCTCGCGCGCGAGCTCCACCCGGCAGCTATAACACTGGACATACATATGCCGGACGTGGACGGCTGGACGGTATTGGCGGCAATCAAGGGGGATCCACAGCTGGCGGACATTCCCGTGGTCATGGTGACCATCGAGGACAATCGCAGTCGCGGTTATTCGCTCGGCGCGACCGAATACATGGTAAAGCCCATTGACCGCGAGCGGCTCATCAGCTTATTGCATAGCTTCAGCACCCGCACCGCACGCAAGGTGCTGCTAGTGGATGATGATGAGATTATGCGCGAGAGCGTGCGTCGCGTGCTCGAGCAGGAGCAATGGGAAGTGGCCGAGGCGGGCAACGGGCGCCTGGCGTTGGCATGCCTTGCGACCACCTGCCCGGACGTGATCTTGCTGGACTTGATGATGCCGGAGATGGACGGATTTGAGTTTCTGGTGGCAATCCGTGAGCGCCCGGACTGGCGCGATATTCCAGTGCTGGTCATGACGGCCAAGGACTTGAACGCCGAGGATCTACAGCGGCTCAACGGCTACGTCGAGCGGGTAATGCAGAAGAGCTCATCCGATCTGGAGGAGCTGTTAGGTGAATTGGGTCGGATGTTGCCGCAATCAATCGCGCGCGGTCAACGTGACAAACCCAAGGAGATGCTGGTGTGAAAATCCTGTACGTCGAGGACAATCTGGACAACGTCTATGTTCTGGAAAGGCGCCTCACGCGCCAAGGGCACTCTGTCGTTGTCGCGCGCGACGGCGCCAGCGGTGTGCGACTCGCCGCCAGCGAGCTGCCTGACGTGATATTGATGGATCTGAGTTTGCCGGTGCTCGATGGCTGGGAGGCAACGCGCCAGATCAAGGCCGCGGCGTGCACCCGGCGCATTCCCGTCATAGCGCTGACAGCAAATGCCATGAGCGGCGACCGCGAAAAAGCCCTCGCCGCCGGCTGTGATGATTTTGACACCAAACCTGTCGATATGCAGCGGCTGCTTGAAAAAATTCGGACACTGTCGACAAGCGGCGGAATGTGAGGTGGCGTATGAACAAGATTCTGCTGATCGAAGACAACGAGTTGAATCGCGATATGCTGTCGCGGCGATTGCAAAAGCGCGGCTACGTCGTGGTAACTGCGATCGATGGTGAAAGCGGTGTCGCTGCAGCCGAATCCGAGGCGCCGGGTCTGATTCTGATGGACGTGAGCCTGCCCGGCATCGATGGTTGGGAGGCCACGCGGCGACTCAAGGCGGCGCCGGCCACGCGGCGCATCCCGATCGTGGCTCTGACCGCGTACGCTACCGCCACTGATCGCGACACCGCCATGGCGGTGGGGTGTGACGATTTCGATACCAAGCCAATAGAGCTACCGCGATTGCTGGCCAAGATCGAAGGCTTGCTGGGCTCAGGGCAATAATCGTGACTACGGATCGCGCTACCGTGAATCACCTGCGACACGAGCTGCACACGCCGCTCAACCACATCATCGGCTACAGCGAACTATTGCTGGAGAGCGCTACCGAGGGCAGTACTGCCGTGCTGCAGCCCAGGCTCTGCGAGCTCAACGCTCACGCCCAGCAGTTGCTGCAGCTTGTTGACGAGGTGCTGGGCCGCTCGCGCAAGGATATTGAGATCGACCTGCACAAACTTGGCGCCCGGACGGCGGCTCCCATACGCGCCATCATTGGCACTACCGCGGACCTACAGGCCCAGGCGCGGCAACTGGGTGCCATCGAGGCCGGCCAGGATCTGGAGCGGATTGCGAGCGCCGCCCACAGCCTTCATACCATGATCGCCGACGGTGTCGCACTGCCGCCGTCCGCCCCGTCCGACCCGTCCGCCAACGCAGATACCGGCCGCATGGCGATTGCGCCGCTGCGCGCCATGGAGACAGGCAACATATTGGTGGTAGATGACAATGCGGCGAATCGCGAAATGCTCAGTCGCCGCTTGGCGCGGGAAGGACACCGGGTGCAGGTGGTGGCCAACGGACCGGCGGCGCTGGCTTTGCTGCGGCAGCAATCCATCGACTTGGTGCTGCTCGATGTGCTCATGCCGGAGATGAGCGGTTACGAGGTGTTGCAACGCCTCACGGCCGACGATGATCTGCGGGAGATTCCAGTCATCATGATATCGGCGCTGGACGAGATGGAGAGCGTCGTGCGCTGCATCGAACTGGGTGCCGAGGACTATTTGCCGAAGCCCTTTGATCCGGTACTGCTGCGCGCCCGCATCGGCGCCTGCCTGGAGAAAAAGCGTCTGCGCGATCGCGAGGCCATGCACTTGCGTGAGTTGGCCGAGTGGAATCAAAAACTTGAACAGCGGGTCCAGGAACAAGTGGCGCTGCTCGATCGTCTCGGCCGACTCAAGCGGTTTTTCTCACCACAACTGGCCGAACTCATTGTGGCCGGTGGCGCAGACGATCCGCTAGCCACCCACCGTCGTGATCTGACTGTTTGCTTCTTGGACTTACGTGACTTCACTTCGTTTGCGGAGAGCGTCGAGCCGGAAGAGGTGATGAGCGTACTGCGTGAGTACCACGCCGCCATGGGCCGACTGGTGATGGAGCACGAGGGAACCCTGGAACGCTTTACCGGCGATGGCATGATGGTATTTTTCAACGATCCGGTCCCGGTGCCTAACGCCGCGGAGCGAACCGTGCGCATGGCACTGGCAATGCGCTCGCGCGTCGACGAAATGAGCATTGACTGGCGCAAAATGGGTTACGAGCTTGGACTTGGTATCGGCATCGCGCAAGGGTATGCCACGATTGGCGCGATCGGCTATGAGGGACGCTGGGACTACGGCGCCATTGGCACGGTAACGAATCTTGCCGCACGCTTGTGCGGTGAGGCCAGGGCGGGGCAGGTGCTGGTGTCCAAGCGCCTGCTCGCCGCTACCGCCGAGCATTTCGAGATCGAATCGGTTGGCGAGCTGACGCTCAAGGGGCTACACCGTCCCGTCACGGCCTACAATGTTGTCGGTGTCAGGGCATGATGGCGGTTGGCAGCGCGAACGTCTTTAGCGACCCGGTGAAATATGAGTACTGAAATGTTCAGACCGGAAATTGAGCTGTTCAATGACAGTCTGACCCGTTGCTTGCGAGGCGAGCGGCTGTTTCAGCGCTTTTACGATCTATTTCTGGCATCTTCCCCCGAGGTGCGCGAGAAGTTTCGTGCCACGGATTTTCGCCGACAGCGGCGCATGTTGCAAACTTCGTTCTACATGCTGGTGGAATACATCGCGTTGGGATGGCCGGAATGCCAGGCCTACCTGGAGCGCATCGCCGCCGCACATGGCAAACAAGGCCGCGACATCCCGCCCCACCTGTACGACCTTTGGCTCGACTGCCTGCTGCGCGCGGTGAAAGAGTGCGATGAATTCTTCTCCCCCGATATTGAGGCGGCCTGGCGCTACATGATGGGAGCCGGCATTCTGTTTCTTAAATCGCGTTACGATCGGCCCAGTGCGAACAGCGACGCCCCCGGCTGAAGCGAGCCGGTCGGGTGCCGACAAATGCCGGCCAGTTGCCGCTGGAACCCGCCGAAGCTCACGCCAATCCGACGCGGTTCAATAAGTCCGCAAAGCGCGGATCGGTTCGCAAATTGTCATAGCGCGCATCGACTTTCAAGTGGGTCAGTCGCGCACTTCTCCCGGCATAGGACTTCTCCAGCCAGGCAAATGCTCGGTCCAGGTCGCCGGCCCGGGCACACAAGGACGCGGCCTGATCGCAGTCCGCTTGTCCCTGGCTGTCGAGCCGGCGGATGCGGCACTGCAGGAAGCCAAACCACGAGCCGCTGACAAATGCTTCCATGAATTCGTCAATGGTTGATGCCAGCTCGCCGTCCAGCCGCTGCTGTTGGGCGTACGCCGCCACAGCCTGAGAGTATGACCCCAGATTCGCGTACGCCTCGAACAGGAAATAATTGACGTCGGCGAAGTTCCGCTCGAGCTCCAGGGTAATCTGCAGCTGTCCGATGGCCTCCTCGTAGCGGCGCGCAGAATTGAGCTGAATTCCCAGCGCCAGATTGGCCGACCGCGACAAGGGATCGAGTTCCACAGCGCGGCGACCCTGCGCCAGGCCCGCCTCGAATCGCCCACTGTTGACCAGCAGCTCGCCGTACCACTGGTGCGGCTCCGGTACATTGGGATTCAGTTCAATTGCCCGCAGGTACTCACGTTCCGCTGCCTGCCACTCATAACCAAAAATTCCGAGTATCAGTCCCAACGATGCGTGCGCTTCCGGCAAATTATCGTCCGCCGCGAGCGCCCGCAATGTGGCCGATTTTGCCTGCGGCATCATCGTCGTGGCGGTTGACAGATGGTCGTAAATGGGCAGCAAGGCGTAGCAGTTTGCCAGTCCGGCCAGCGCTGCAGCGTAATGTGGCTCAACGGCAATGGCTTGCTGAAAATACCCGATGGCTTTCTTGAACTCTTCGGGTGAGCGCCGATTCCAATGGAATTTGCCGTGCAGATAAAATTGGTACGCCTCAGGATTGAGCGCCGCGGTTCGCGTCTGCGTCGCGGGGTGCAGCAGGGTAACACTTAGCGACTGCACTACCGAGCCGGCAATCTCGTCCTGAACCTTGAAGATATCATCAAGGGTACGATCGTAGTTCTGCGCCCAGATGTGATAGCCCGTATCCGCGCGAATCAGCTGCACCGCGATGCGAACCATGTTACCGGATTTGCGCACACTGCCCTCGAGCACATGCGCGACCCGGAGCGCGTGCGCAACCTCGGCAATAGTCGACTGTTTACCCTTGAAGTAGAAGCATGACGTGCGCGCCGGGACGCGCAGCTCCTGAACTCTGGTCAGCAGACTGATCAGTTCCTCCGTCAGGCCGTCGGCAAAGTATTCCTGATCCCGGTGCTGACTGATATCCACAAACGGCAGCACCGCAATCGACTGCTCGGAGACCGACTCCTGCCCTGGCGCGGGGGTCCACGGCTCCGCCGCTACCGACGGTCGCGCTCGCCGCGCGTCCACCGTGGCCACCGGCCCGGCACCTATCGCCACCTGATTTTCACCCAACCTCAGCAGGCGCAGCAGTTGGTGCAGAAAATCTGGGGATGGCGCCCCGGCGCTCAACCACGTCCACTGCACCTCGTGAAATTTATCGGGGACCAACGCCTCGTCCTGGGCAATATCATCGATGGCGACGGGCAACAGGAAGGGCCGCTCGGCGGCCATCAAGTGGGAGCGATCCACCGCGAGCTTCCACTCGAGCCGAAAATACCCCTCTACTCGGGCGCGCGTATTGCCAGAAATGATGGGTATGAACAGGGCACAACTCTTGATTTGCTTGCGGATGGTGGCGTCCCAAGCAGCTCCACCACGCAGCTCATGCTGGTCGAACCACACTTCTACGCCTGCACTCCTCAGGCCAGCGCAGATCCGTCCCGCGGCCTCCTTGTCCTGCGATGCATAGCTGAGGAATACGGCCCGATGAGTTCCCGAGGCGGGTAGCGGCTCGCCGGTGGGTCCAGATTGGTCGGTCACGGGTTGCTTAAACGTGCTTGATTTGGGTGGCGACAGAATGAACTACGGCGTCCTGGTACGCAATCGGTGCGCAGGCGACCGGCAATTGAGGCGTTGGGGCGGTTTAATCCAGATGACAGGCGTGATACGGTTAACGGTAGCTGGGTTGCGAGGCAGCTCGCGCGCCATTCAGGCCCGCGCCGGGTTGGGAGGGGGCATGCAAAGTCGCTTTTGGGGCACACGTGGTTCGATCCCGGTACCCGGGCCGCAAACCATCCGCTTCGGCGGCAACACTTCCTGCGTAGAGGTTCGTACTGCCGACGGCCTGCTTTTCGTGCTGGACTGTGGCACCGGCGCCCACGCGCTGGGCCATGCGCTGTTGGCTGATCCGAACGGTCCACGGCACGGCCACATGTTCATCAGTCATACGCACTGGGACCACATACAAGGGCTGCCTTTCATGGCGCCATTGTTCGAAGCCGATTTTGAGTGGGACATTTACGGCCCGCGTGGCCTCGGGCCATCGATTCGCGAAACGCTGGCGGGCCAGATGCAATACACCTACTTCCCGATCTCGGTCGAGCAATTTGCCGCGAAAATTCGCTATCACGACCTGGTCGAAGGAAGTCTGCGGATCGGAACCGCCCGCATCAGCACGCACTACATGAATCACCCTGCCCTTACGCTGGGCTACCGCATCGAGGCGGATGGTGCGACTCTCGTCTATGCCACGGATCATGAGCCGCACGCGCCGGCGCTTGCCGGCGGCGGGCGGGCACCGCAGAGCATCGATGAGCGCCAGTATGCGGATTTCATCAACGCCGCTGACCTGCTGATTCACGATGCACAATTCACTTTGAGCGAGTACGAGCAGCACGTGGGCTGGGGACACAGTCCCGCCGAGTTCGCGGTCGACATGGCGGTCGCCGGCCGGGTGAAACAGCTGGCACTGTTCCACCACGATCCACTGCGCGACGACGCCGGGGTAGACCTGATCGTTGCAAGCGCGCGCCAGCGCGCCGTGGGCACCGGCCTCGAAGTGTTCGGCGCCGCCGAGGGCTTGGTGATCGAGCTCGGCGCCTCCGTCGCCACGCACGCGCCGTTGGGGCCCGCTGCGAGCATCGCTCCACAGCCATTGCAAAACCCACTGGATCGACTCGTGCTGATCGCTGCAAATCCGGAGCCCGAGCGAGTGCTCACGGCGGCAGTTCTCGCCGACGGCGGTCGGGTATTGAGTGCCCAGAACGCCGATGCCTTGCTGCGACTGAATGCGGCGCAAAAGCCCGCGCTGGTTTTTTTGCAGCGCGCGTTTGACGCACGCGACGCGCTCGACTTTTGCGGTGAGCTGCGCCGCACAGTGGGCGGCGGCGACGCCCGACCTGAGGTGGTGATGATTGCAGCGCGTCAGCAGGACGTCGATGTGGAGGCTGGGGTTCGCGCCGGTGTAACCGACTGGCTGTTGTGGCCCTTCAAGGAAACCTACGCTCGTGCTCGAATGCACTGTTGGGCGCTGCGCCAGGCGTGCCGGTGGTCGCCGGCCCCGCTTCCGGAGGGCGAGGCTAAGCGCCTGCACGCGCTGCAAAGCCTGCATGTGCTCGACACTGCGCCGGAAGAACGGTTCGACCGCTTTACACGCATCGCCGCTGGTCTGTTCGACGTACCGATTGCACTGGTGAGTTTGGTCGACAAGGATCGGCAATGGTTTAAATCACGACACGGAATCGACGCCACCGAGACACCGCGGGACCAGGCGCTCTGTGCCCACGCGATCCTTAACCGCGCGATTCTGCAGATCCCCGATGCCTTGCAGGACGCACGCTTTGCAGACAATCCGCTGGTCACGGGGCCGCCGCGCGTACGATTTTACGCCGGCGCACCGCTGGCGGCGGCGGACGGGAGTCTGGTGGGCACGTTGTGCCTGATAGATCAGCGGGCGCGACTACTAGATGAGCGGCAGCTCGGCCTGCTGCATGATCTCGCAGCTCTGGTCGAGGCCGAGCTGACGCACCCGACCGTTGGACCGTAGCTGCACTGGGACCGATCATCCTCCCGTGGGCGCTGCCGAGCAGCAAATTCGCTCTTCCGTCAGCGCCCTAGCGGGAGCGTTCCGCAACGCCAACATCCGCCGCTTGCAGTTGGCATGGTTGTGTTTTTGGAGCGCCGACGCGGGCTGCCTGGTTGCGTTCGGTGTCTACGCGTTCAATATCGGGGGAGCGAGTGCCGTTGGTCTGATAGGCGTGGCCCGAACGGCGCCAGCGGCCTTGCTCGCACCGTTCCTGGCGGGGCAGTTGGATCGCCACCCCAGAGAACGCGTGATGGCCGCCGGATTGGTGGCGCGAGCCGTGCTCGTAGTAACGGTGGCCATTGCCCTCTCTGCAGGCTGGCCGACCTGGGCGGTCCTTACCCTCGCAGCCGTCGACGCCACCATTGCAACAACCTACTGGCCGGCCCAAAACGCTTTGATTCCCAGTCTGGCGCAGTCGCCAGAGGAGATGACAGCCGCGAACGTGGCCACCAGCGCCGTGGAGGGTATTGCGGTACTGGTAGGCCCGGCACTCGCCGCGCTGATCCTGGCGGCCGCGGCACCGCCTTGGGTATTCATATGGGCGGCGGGCACCCTACTCGCAGCCGCCGGCATCGCGTTCAGAATTCGGATTCCAGACAATATGACAGCCGGCCACCAGCCGCAGCAGCCTTTACTGGGATTCGCTCACAGCATCGCCGACGGCCTGCACGCTCTAAGGGCAGATCCTCATTCGCGTATGGTCGTAGCGCTGTTCGGGGTATTTAACTTTGTCCACGGCACGGTGGCGACACTGGTTGTGGTCGCAGCGCTCGAGTTGTACCGACTGGGTGACCCCGGCGTAGGCTTGCTGACGGCCGCCATCGGCATGGGCGCCATGGTCGGGGGACTCGGCTCGCTGCTGTTAGTCGGCACGCGTACTCTGGCTGTCCCTCTTGGCCTCGCTATGATCGCGGCTGGAACCATGCTGATTGGGCCGGGGTTGTTTCCCCTGGTGGCGGTCGGAGTGCTGTGCCTGTTCGTCCACGGGATCGCCAGTCCAATTGCCGACGTCGCTGTCATCACACTGCTGCAGAGACTGGTGCCAGGCGAGGTTTTAGGCCGCGTATTTGGCGTCGTAGAAGGCTTCTATTGCGGGCCATTCGGCATCGGCGCCATCGCTGCGGCCGAACTGGTCAATCGCATCGGGGTACGCTGGGCACTTGGCGTTTGCGGTGCGTCGCTGCCGGTGCTGGTAGTCCTGTGTCTGCCAGCGCTGCGGGCTATTGACAGGGCCACCGTGGTGCCGGCTCGGCAGATTGCCTTGCTGCGCGCCATTGCGCTCTTCGCCCCCTTGCCGCCTCAGATTGTGGAGCCCCTGGCACGAGCCCTGGTGCCGGTTGCCGTGGCCGCTGGGGAATTCGCGGTGCGACAGGGCGAAAGCGGCGGCCACTACTACGTCGTGGATCAGGGCCAGTTCGAGGTGCAGATTGACGGTCGAGTGGTACGCACCTTGGGTCCAGGCGATCATTTCGGCGAGATTGCGCTGCTGAAAGACCTGCCGCGCACCGCCAGCGTCAGAGCCGTGACGAACGCCAGCCTCTACTCGCTGGGTCGCGAAGAATTCCTGGCTGCAATTTCCGGCAACGCTCGCAGTCTTAGCGCCGCCAACCACATTGCCGATATTCGCCTCTACGAACATGGTCCAGGCGTGGGCACTTAGGATTGGAGGCGCTGTCCCGTGCGGGGTGGCCATGGCAAAATCGGTGCAGGGATGCCCGGACTGCACCGCTGCGGGGCAATTGCCCCAGGTTGGCAACGGCTCAGGCATGATTGGGGCAATCCCCGGTCAGTGAGGTGACCCGTTGTCCATCCACGTCGCGCTCAACCACGTCACGCGCTATCAATATGATCGCGAGGTGTCGCTGGGACCTCAGTTGGTGCGGCTGCGCCCGGCCCCGCATTGTCGGACGCGAATTCTGTCGTACTCACTGCGCGTCACACCGGCCACGCATTTCGTCAACTGGCAGCAGGATCCGCAGGCGAACTACCTGGCGCGACTGGTGTTTGCCGAACCCACTCGTCTGTTTAATGTCGAGGTTGATTTGGTGGCCGAAATGGCCGTGCTCAACCCCTTCGATTTCTTTCTGGCTCCGCACGCCGAAAAGGCGCCGTTCCGCTACAGCTTGGAAGAGATACGTGAACTGGCCGCGTACCTGCTGGTGAAGCTGCCGTTGACGCCTCGGTTTGCGGCCTACCTGGGAAAAGTGGATCGAACAGCGCGTCGGACCATTGATTTTCTGGTGGAACTCAATCGCGCCCTGGCTACGGACGTGCGCTACTTGATTCGCATGCAGCCGGGCGTGCAAACGCCCGAGCAGACCCTGGCAACGGGCTCGGGCTCCTGCCGCGATTCTGCCTGGTTGCTGGTGCAGCTGCTGCGTCATTTGGGCCTCGCCGCGCGCTTTGTCTCCGGCTACCTGATTCAGCTGGTACCCGATGTCAAATCTCTCGACGGACCCTCGGGGCCCACCGAGGACTTCACGGATCTACATGCCTGGTGCGAGGTGTACCTGCCGGGAGCCGGCTGGATAGGCCTGGATCCAACCTCGGGTTTGCTGGCAGGTGAAGGGCATGTGCCGTTGGCGTGCACGCCCGAGCCCTCCTCGGCGGCGCCAATCACGGGAGCCGTCGACGAGTGCGAGGTGGAATTCCATCATCACATGCGCATCGCGCGGATTTGGGAAGCGCCGCGCGTGACCAAGCCCTACAGCGAGGAACAATGGGACAACATCGTACGGCTGGGTCGCCGCATTGATACTGAGCTGCAGGCGGGAGACGTGCGCCTTACCATGGGCGGCGAACCCACTTTCATTTCGATCGATGATCCGGACGGCGCCGAGTGGAACACCACGGCCATGGGGCCCGACAAGCGCCGCCTCGCGGCGCAGCTGTTTCATCGCCTGCGCGAGCAGCATGCACCGACGGGGTTGGTGCATTTTGGCCAGGGCAAGTGGTACCCGGGCGAACAGCTTCCACGCTGGTCGCTGAATTGTTTCTGGCGTCGCGATGGCGAACCGATCTGGCGCGACCCAGCCCTGGTGGCCGATGAAACGCGCGACTACTCGGTGGATGCGCCCTTGGCCCGCCGCTTTCTGGTCGGTGTCGCCGAGCGCCTGGCACTGAACTGCGAATTCGTATTCGCAGCCTACGAAGATCTGTACTACTACCTGTGGCGGGAGCGCAGCCTGCCGATCAACGTGGAGCCCAGCGATTCGCGCCTCGACGATCCACTGGAGCGGAGCCGACTGACACGGGTATTCGAACAAGGTCTGGGCCGGGTAGTCGGGCACGTATTGCCCCTGGCGCGTGATGCCCTCGCACAGCACTGGCAAAGCGGCCGCTGGCACCTGCGCTCAGAGTACTGCTATCTGCTGCCCGGTGATTCTCCGCTCGGCTACCGTCTGCCGTTGGCCTCACAGCCGTGGACCGCGGCCGCGGACTACCCTTACGTGCATGCGCCCGATCCAGCTGTGCCACCTGCACCGCTGAGCACTGCAACCGAACTGCGCAGTCAATGGCGTGATGCACGCGCCACCGCCAGTCCGCACTCGCCCGAGAGCAGGGAGGTCGATGTGCCGCCCGCGACGCCGCTGCCGCTAAAAGGAGAGTCCGCGGCCTGGGTAACGCGCTCTGCGTTATGTGCGGAACCGCGGCAGGGCGTGCTTTATGTCTTCATGCCGCCCCTGCAGCGTCTCGAAGACTACCTGCAATTGGTGGACATCATTGAGGCGACGGCCGCCGAGCTCGGCTGCCCCGTGCTGCTGGAAGGGTACGAGCCGCCGCGTGACCTGCGTCTGCAGCAGTTTCGGGTCACGCCCGACCCGGGCGTGATCGAAGTGAACATTCATCCGTCCGAGAACTGGGACCAGTTGGTTCAACGCACCGCCCACTTGTACGAGGCGGCGCGCGAGACGCGCCTGGCCTCGGAAAAGTTCATGCTTGACGGGCGCCACACCGGCACCGGCGGCGGCAATCATTTCGTGCTTGGCGGTGCCACGCCCGCCGATTCTCCGTTCCTGCGCCGCCCCGATCTACTTGGCAGCATGATCGCCTATTGGCACAATCACCCAGCGTTGTCTTACCTGTACTCGGGTCTATTCATTGGACCCACATCGCAGGCGCCGCGCGTCGATGAGGCGCGCAATGATTCCCTTTACGAGCTGGAAATTGCACTGCGCCAGCTCCCGCTAGAGGGCCAATCGGTGCCTCCCTGGCGGATCGATCGCGCCTTGCGAAATCTTCTCATCGATGTCACCGGCAACACGCACCGTGCGGAGTTCTGTATCGACAAGCTCTACTCGCCGGATGGACCGGCGGGCCGGCTGGGTCTAGTGGAGCTGCGGGCCTTTGAAATGCCACCGCACTATCGCATGAGCCTGACGCAACAGCTCCTCCTGCGTTCCTTGGTGGCGCGCTTTTGGCGGCAACCGTACCGCCCCGCTCGCCTTGCGCGCTGGGGCACCGAACTGCACGACCGGTTCATGCTGCCCTACTTCATCGAGCAGGATTTTCGCGACGTACTGTTGGAACAACAAGGCGCCGGCTTCCCGCTGCAGCCGGACTGGTTTGCTCCACACTTCGAGTTTCGATTCCCAAAGTACGGCGACTTTGCCACGCTGGGTATGGAGCTTGAGGTGCGTCAGGCACTGGAACCCTGGCATGTGATGGGCGAGGAAGGCGCCAGCGGCGCTTTGGTGCGTTACGTTGATTCCTCGGTGGAGCGAGTACAGTTGAAGGTAACGGGCCTGGGTCCGGACCGGTACGCGTTGACCTGCAACGGCCGACGTCTACCACTGCGTCCGACTGGCGTGGCTGGCGAATATGTGGCCGGTGTGCGCTATCGCGCCTGGCAGCCGGCAGCCGCACTGCATCCTGGCATCAAAGTGCATGCGCCGCTGACCTTTGACCTCATCGACACCTGGATGGGTCGCTCGCTCGGGGGCTGCCAATACCACGTGGCTCATCCAGGCGGATTGAGCCACAGCGCTTTCCCGGTGAATTCCTTTGAGGCCGAGAGCCGGCGCCTGGCCAGATTCACTCGCCACGGCCATACGCCAGGGCCGCTTTCCGCGCCACCTGAATCGACGAATCCGGATTTTCCGTTTACTCTGGATCTGCGTCGCAGCGTCTGATTCGAGGCACATGAGCGCAGATCCACTCGATCACTATTCGGGCAGCGCCCAACGCTATGATGAGTTGCTCGACCGCGGCGTAGTACGTCCGCAGTGGCGAAAGTTCGTCGCGCACCTGGCGTCGGGAGGCGCCGACTCGGTGCGTCGCAGCGCTGAACTGTCCCGTCGCCTGATCAACGAGAATGGCGTCACTTACAACGTGTACGCGGACCCTCAGGGTCGCGATCGGCCATGGCTGCTCGATCCACTTCCCTTGCTGCTCGACGCTGATGAATGGCGGGAAATCGAGGCCGGCGTCATTCAGCGAGCTCAGCTGCTGAACGCATTGCTGCAGGACCTCTACGGCCCGCAAAGCCTCTTGACGAGCGGCGTCGTACCGCCCGAGCTGGTATTCGGCCACCCCAACTTCCTTTGGCCCGCTCACGGCGTGCGGCCGCTCCGCGACGTCTGGCTGCATGTGCACGCCGTCGACCTGGCCAGAGCGCCCGATGGACGATGGTGGGCTTTGAGCGATCGGACCCAAACCCCCTCAGGTCTGGGCTACGCGCTCGAGAACCGTCAGATTGTGGGACGCGTATACCCAGGTTTGATCAATGACCTGTCGATCCGGACTTTGGGTGATTTCCCGAATGCGCTGCGCGAGAGTCTGGCAGAACTTGCGAATGACGAGGCGCAGCTCGCCGTGGTTTTGACTCCCGGACCCTTCAACGAAACCTACTTCGAACACGCCTACCTGGCACGTCAACTCGGCATGCCGCTGGTACAGGGCCAGGATCTCACGGTGCGGGCCGACACCGTTTACCTGAAGACCTTCGCCGGATTGCGGCGCGTGCACGCCGTACTGCGGCGCCTGGATGACGATTTTTGCGATCCGCTCGAGTTACGGGCGGATTCGGCGCTAGGCGTGCCAGGATTGCTCGGCGCGGTGCGGGCCGGCCGCGTGACACTGGCAAACGCCATTGGCAGCGGCGTGCTGGAAGCACCGGCCTGGCAGGGCTTCTTGCCGGGTATCGCCGCTGCACTCCAAGGCCAACCCCTGCGCATGCCCACCGTGGCGACCTGGTGGTGCGGCGAGAAACCGGCTCTCGAGTATGTGCTGGAGAACCTTGAACGCCTGGTGATCAAGACCACTTTCCCGAATCAGACTTTTGAACCGGCCTTTGGTCGACACCTGTCGTCGGCTGACCGCTCCGAGCTGAAAGCCCGGCTACGGGCCCGACCCTACGCCTATGTAGCGCAAGAACGCCTGCTGCTCTCTCACGCGCCTGCGTGGCGCGCCGGTACTCGCGCGCGATTGACACCACGCGCGTTGAGTTTGCGTGTGTATGCCGTGTGGACCCCACACGGCTATCGTGTGCTGCCCGGCGGCTTGGCCCGCATTGCCGCCGAGGGCGCGCGCGACATAGTTTCCAGTCAGCGCGGCGGCGCCAGCAAGGATGTCTGGGTACTAGGCGCGGGTCTTCAACCCATGGCGCCGGGCGAGCCGCCGCTGGCACTACGCGCAGCACGCCAGGCCGATTTGCCCTCGCAGCTGGTGGAAAACCTCTTCTGGCTCGGGCGTTATTCGGAGCGATGCGAGGACAAGGCGCGGCTGCTGCGCGCGACGCTCTCTGTGCGCACCGATCGCCGGCTATGGCGTCCGTCCCTGGAAACCTGCGTGCACTATGGCATGCTGGACGCCGCCGCGGATGCCGCAGTCAGCCTGTACGACGAGACCTTGGAGCAAGGCCTGGCCGCCGATCTAGGCCGCTTCGGCTGGTCCGCGACGCAAGCCCGCAGCCGCCTGTCCGCGGCCCACTGGCGCTCGGTAAACTTGATGCAGCAACAGTTTCACGAAGCCGGCCAGAGCCGCGCAGAGCCCGTCGAGACATTAGACCGACTGCTGGTATCGCTTACTGCGCTCAGCGGATTCGCCCTGGATGATATGACGCAGGATGACGGCTGGCGCATGCTGATGCTGGGTAGGAGGCTCGAGCGCGTGCACTTCTTAGCCGACCTGTTGGCACGCTTGCTGCTGCTCGAACCCGCAACGCTGCACGCGCTGCTTGGCTGGTTACTCGAGGTCTGCAGCAGCAGCATCACCTACCGCACCCGCAACGTCGAGGCCCCACGCCTGGCGCCGGTGGTACAGCTCTTGGTATACGAACCCAGCAATCCACGCGCGCTGGCATTCCAATGGCACAAGATCCTGCGCACGCTTTCCGACCTGTCGGTGCCGCTGGATGGCGCCATCGACGGATCCTTGCGGGGACCAATTGAGGCGCTGCAGCACTTTGACGTTGACGGTCTCGGCACGACGATGGCGGGCCCGGTAGGCTCCCGCTCCGCGGAATTGGCCGAACTGTTAATAGACTTGGCCAGCGGAGCGGCGCAACTGGCCGACCGCCTGGCGATGCGCCACTTTACCCACAGCGAGCGCGAGCAGTGCGCGGTGGCCACTTGAGTGCTCCAGTGTACCTGCAGGTGCGCCACCAGACCGCGTATGCCTACGCGGGCAGCGTCGCCCATGCCCACCATCTGCTGCACCTGACGCCGCGTGAGAGCGACACGCAACTTTGTCGCGAGCACAGCCTGGAGATCTGGCCGACCCCGGTATTGTGCATGCAGCACGTCGACGCCTTTGGCAATCAAGCTACGCGAGTGGAACTGGACCGCAGCCACGAGGGCTTCGAAGTCTCGGCACGCATGAAAATCGAACTGCTGCCTCGGCCGTTTCTCGCGGCCGACGCCACCCTGCCGTGGGAACAGGTGCGAGACAGTCTGCACTATACCGCCGCACCCACGGATCCCACTCGCCTCGAGGCCCTGCGCTACCGTACTCAGTCCACCTTCGTGCCGGTAAAACGCGTGTTCGAGCATTACGCTGCCACCTGCTTTGACGCCGGCACACCCATCCTGGTTGGCGCCCTGGCGCTCATGCAAAAGATTCACACTGAGTTTACCTACACGCGCGGCGCCACACATATCGGCACGTCGCTCCGTGAGGTGCTCGAGCGCCGGCAAGGCGTTTGCCAGGACTACGCCCATTTCATGATTGCCTGCTTGCGCTCACTTGGCCTCCCGGCACGCTACATCAGCGGATATTTGCGCACCGGGGTCGAGGCCGGCGAATCGTCACCCGGCCGCTTGGGTACCGACGCCTCGCACGCCTGGCTCGCAGTGTTTGCACCGCCGTTCGAATGGGTCGAACTCGACCCAACCAATAACCTCCAGGTGGACCAGGAGCATGTGGCGCTGGCGTGGGGACGCGACTTCGGCGACGTTTCGCCCCTGCGTGGTGTCATACTGGGCGGTGGTGCTCATTCACTGGAAGTCGGGGTAGCGATGCAACCATGGAATACCTGAAGTAGTGACCATCGAACCACTCCTGTTGACTGCCGCGCGTCTGATCACCTTTGAGGGTAAGCGCGTATTGACGAATGCGAGCAGTTTCTTCTTCGCGCGCGGTGCACGGCTTTTTCTGGTGACCAGCCGTCATGTCATGATCGACGCGCCCAGCAAACACTTCCCCGACCGCATCGAAATCGAGATGCACGTCGATGCGGACAACCTGGCGCAGTCAACCGGGTTTTCCATTCCGCTGTACCGCAACGGCAAGAGTATCTGGCGCCAGGGCCAGGACACTGCGGGCGATATTGATGTCGCCGTAATCGAAATCGAGCGTGCCGCGCTGCCGCCCACCGCGCTCATTCAGGCCTTCGGCCCGCGGCACCTGTGCAAGGAAGCCGATTTGGTCGAGGTGGGCACCTCGCTCCTGGTGGTCGGGTTCCCGCTAGGCTTTCATGACACCCTGCACCACATGCCGGTAGTTCGGCAGGCGGCACTGGCCTCCTCCTTCGGACTGCGCTTCAAAGGCCAAGGCTATTTCCTCACCGATGCGCGCACGCATCGAGGTACGAGCGGAGCCCCTGTGGTAATGCGCATGATGGATCCGGACGCCGCCCATGCCGGACTGCCCTGGCGACTGCTTGGGGTTCACTCAGCACGTCTCGACGTCGGCACCCGCGATCTGAAGCTCGACGAAGCCCTGGGCCTGAACTGCTCCTGGTATGCCGACATACTAATGACACTCACGGAATAAACCTGTCAATGATTGGCTGCCGGACGTGCTGACCGCAGCGCGCGTTCAGCCGCTGCAATCAGCTCCTCGGCAACATAAGGCTTTGCAACGCACTCGTCCGCACCCGCGGCCACGCATGCCGCGCGTTCTGCGTCACCCACGCGCCCGCTGACCACCACGACTGGCGTACGCCGTCGTCCACGTTGTCGTTCGAGAGTGCGGATCTGCGACAGTGCATCGAGGCCGCCAAGTACCGGCATCTTCCAGTCGATCAGCAGTAAATCATAATCGCCGCACTCCCACGCCAGGACCGCCTGCTGGCCGTTGGCGACGCCATCTACTTTCGAAAACCCATTCAATTCCAATAAGCGGGCGACGAGCTGTTGGTTATCGACATGGTCGTCGGCAACCAATGCTGTCGCTGTACGCGGCTCCGTCGCCCGCTGCGCCGCCCTCATCCACCGACCCAGTGTGGTGGCCAGCTCATCAAAATCAATCGGCTTGTCCACAACATCGTCTGCGCCTGCCTCAAGACAGCGCCTGCGATCACTGGGCATGGCGCTGGCCGTCACTACCAGAATTGGAGTTCGCGTCGCCTGTCGCGCACGCTCAGCGGCGCGTATCAATCGAATCGCCTCGAGTCCGTCGAGTTCGGGTAACCGCCAGTCCACCAACATCAAGTCATAGCTACCCACCCGCGCGGCCTCCACCAACGCCGTTCCGGTAGCCACCTCCACAATGGGCGCGCAATCGAGCTCACGCAGGAACCGTACCAGCAGCTCCCGTGTTGCCGCGACGTCCTCAGCCACTAGAATCGCCGCGGCAAGGCTCTTGCGAGGCGGCCTCGTCGCCTCGGGCGCACTGACGGTCATGGCCGCGGCTCGTTGTACTGGGATATCGAACCAAAATCGGGAGCCGATGCCCGGAAGGCTATCCACTCCTATCGTTCCTCCCAATTGTTCCGCTATCGCCCGACTGATCGACAGGCCCAGGCCGGCGCCACTGCTGGGCAGCGCCGTCGCCGCATCCAGCTGAATGAAGGGCTCGAATATTCTTGCTTGATCCTCGATCGCTATGCCGCTTCCCGTATCTATCACTTCGGCCCGTAGGCGTTGGGAGTTGTCATCGGCCCCTGTCGCACCTGGCAGGAACGACAACGTCACTCGCCCGTGGGAGGTGAAGTGCAGCGCATTGACGCCCAAATTCAACAGCACCTGCTGAATGCGACCCCGATCGGCGCGGACGCGCGCGGGCAGCTCGGTGCTCACGCTGCAACTGATATCGAGCTCGCCGGCATCGCTGTGTCCACGCAGGGCAGCCACCACGTCATTCATCATGTCCGTCAACGAAAAGTCCGCTTCTCGGAGCTTGAGCCGACCCGCTTCAATACTGACGATGTCCAGCAGATCGTTGACGATATCCAGCAACGATTTACCGGCGCTCTTGATGCGTTGCAACGATTCTGGTCCGCGCCTCTCCCGCTCGTCTCGCAGCAGCAATTCGGTGTAGCCGAGAATCACCGTCAGCGGGGTGCGAAGTTCGTGACTCACGTGCCCCAGAAACCGTGATTTTGCTTTGCTCGCCACCTGCAGTTGTTCGTTTGCTGTGACTACTGCATCCCGCTCCTCGCGCAACCGATCACTCAGCCGACGATTCTCCCGAATCAGGTGAAACTGCCGACGCGAGTTTCTGGCCGCCCGCGTGGCACCGACCAGCATGACCGCGAGGAATACGAAATAGAGGCTCGCCAGCAGGACGCGCGGCCAGGTGCCGAAATAGATGTGCCAAGCCGCAGTCGGAACCAGCAATGCTATGGCGAAGGCTGCGAAGGCGCCGGGCACCGACGACAGGGTCATGAAGCTACTGGCGACCACAGCCATCAGACAGTCGGCAATCAGCACTTCTCGATTTGGATCGGCCACGGGCAAGAGCAGCGTGCCGCCGAATGACCAGATCAAACCGGCCGTGCTGGTGAGAGCGAACATCAGCCACAGCCACCGCTTGGTCGCCAACAAGGCGCGTGGCCGCTGCAGATACTCGCGATGCAGGTACGCTCGGGCGGCGGTGACTACCGCCAGCAAACACACCCAGGATACCCGCCCCATAGCACTTACCGTGGGACCCATGGCCAGCGCAACCAGCGCGGCGCCCGGCACCGTGGCAGCGAGCGGAACGTAGGAGTGGCGACACATGAATGCCACCTGTTCAGGCAACACCTCGTCGTCCCCAGGTGGAATTGAGCGCTGGATATTCAGATCAGATCAATCAACGAAGCCCGGTGCTCGAGCGCAAAGCGCAGCAGGCCGTTGTTGCCTTGCAGTGATAATTTTCGGCACATTCTGGCGCGGTGAGACTCTACCGTCCGCGGACTGATAGTCAGCTCCGCGGCAATCTCCCGGGTCGTCTTTCGGTCGGCAATGCGTCGCAGTATGCGCCGCTCTCCCGTGGTCAAATTCGCCAAGGCGGGTTGGGTACTGGCCAACGTCTGCGCGCGATTGCGGCGCGGCAGGAGGTAAGGGGTCAGGGAAGGACTGACGAAGGCATTGCCGGCCGCAACCGCCAGCAGACACCCAACCAGCTCCCCAACCGCATTTTCCTTGAGCACGAAGCCTTGAATGCCAAGGTTCATGGCCTGATTGAATACCTGCTCGTCCCTCGACATGGTCAACACTACAACCCGGGTGGAGGACTTCATGCTTTGCAGTGCAGCGGCCACTTGCAAGCCATCCATGGTTGGCATGAATACGTCCAGGACCACCAAGTCCGGCTGCAGCGCAAGAATCAGCTCTAAGGCCTCTTTACCCTGCGCCGCTTCCCCCACCAAGTCGAAGCGCGGGTCCGCGCGTATAACCTGACCTAGCCCCGCCCGCAGCAACGGGTGATCGTCGACGACAACGATACGTATTCTGGTCGGTGTAACTTCCATGTGGTCGCGATTTCGCCCCAAGGCACGATAACGCCACAACTATAGAACGGATTGAGTGACTTTTCCCGCAACCTGTCGTCATCATTTAATTCTGGTCAACTGCGGCCGGCGCTTGGTGGCGCCCGGCGCTGGCCTCGTCGCAAGTCTGGCGCCCGCTCCGTCGCGATCATCGGACTCCGCCCGTCGAATCATGTCCCGAAGTCGCCGCAAGCGCTCGATGAATGCCGGCGTGAAGGTCCGGGCGGGCCCCTTGCCATCTACGTCCACAACGTCATCCTGGCGCAAATTCACCACCTTTAACCCGCTTCCAGTACTGCGCCACTGAAGAGCGACGCTCTCCAACCCGGGCGGCTTAAGTCAAACTCCCTGCGGAAATATCGCGCAACTCCTGTTTGGTATCAATCTGGACCCACCCTCCACCGAGCCGCGTAGCGCCACGGATTAATGTAGGTGCCACCACCTAGCCTGCAACTGCGGCCCGTAACAGGGGAGCCTGGAGCACCATTCGAGTCACGCAACCCGATACTCTCTCCAACCGCAACCTGCCGCCAATGATGCGGGCGCGGTACTCCATCAGGCTCAGATTCAGAGCCACCGCCAACTCGGTGGCTCCCATGCTCGAGTGATTCCCGGTGACGGTGAGCATAAGACCGTCGGGAGATGCGGCCAGCACCACTTGGACTGCGGTGCAGCCCTCATGGCGCATTGCCCTACCGATGGCCTCCCGCGCGATTCGATAGACGTGATCGGCAACGCTGGCACCGATTGTCGGTTCGGAGTCCGGCACCGCACAATCCAGGCGCACCTGAGTGTGCAAGCGCAGCTCCTGCACCAGGCGCAGCAAAGCAGCCAACAACGAATTGCGCGCCACATGGAGTGGCGATAGGTCCTCGGCCAGCCTGCGCGCCGCGGCAATCGTCCGATTGACATGGCCGACAATGGTCTGCAGGGCATCGCGTTGGGCGCGCGCATCCGTGTTCGGATTGGTTGCGGCGCTGTGCAGCATCAGCGCGATCCCACTCAACTCCTGGCCAAGTCCATCATGAATCCGCTCACTAAAATGCGCCCGCTCGCGTGTGACTGCGTCAACCACTTCACCTTCGAGCGCGCGCTGCTTCGTCACATCGCTGATTGCAAGAACGGTACCCGCAATCACGGGATTGCTGGTCTGGTCATTGGCCGCAATCCTCAAGAGACGTTCGCGACCATCGGTACCGGTGATCGTCACTTCCATTTCACTCGTAGCGCTGCCGCCACCGCCCAGGGCCTGCAGAAATTTATGTAAGCGAGCAGCATGGCTTTGACCCAGCACTTCCTCGGCTGGCCGGCCTCGCAGCTCATCGGGTGATGTGCCCAAGATCGCAACCGCCGCTGGACTGACGAAAGTGAGTACCAGTGATTGATCCGTAACCAGCAGCAACTCGTCGGACTGACGCACCAACTCCGTAACGCGCGCATCGGAAACTTGAACGGCCAGCGCCTGGTAGGCCGCCTTAAGCTCGTGACGAGCGCTTCGCTGGCGCACGACCAACAGGAACACGCCACAAATCACCAACGCCACACGGATCCACGCTTCAACGCCGTGAGCGGTGATGGCGGATCCAGCCACCAAGGCCACTGCCACCAATACGGAGAGAATAGGCACAAACCCGTAGGCGACGGATTCGGCGCGCCGGCCCGCCTCGGGCGATCGCAGCGAGCGCATTTGTGCTGCCGCGGCCGCTGCCACCAGCGAGAAACACAGCACATCGCCGAAATTGTACAGCAGCCCAACATAGCTGCGTCCGGTCAACTGTCCGGCCAGCCAGGCGATCTCCCACGCGGCTTCGCATAGTGCAGCGCCCACCAGCAACAAGGGCGCGACCCGTTCACGCAGACCTTCGGTTTGCGCGAACAGCAGCGCACTCATGGCCATCATTAAAGTCAGTACAACCGCGTAGGTTGCCGTGGTCGCCACGTTCAACGCATGCGTGGCACCGGATGGGAGGTACGGTGCGAACAAAAAGGCCCACAGCGCCGCAAACAATGCCACGACGACAGTCAACATATCGCGCCAAAACGAGGAGCCCCGTAGTGACCCGCCCGCTGCCCTGTACATGAGCACAAACGCACCGGACAACAGCGAGTAATCCACCAGATAGAGCACATCCCCAGTGATGAAGTGAGGCGCACGCGGATCGGACCAGGTCTCATTCCAGACGACGTTGGCGATGCCATTGAGTCCGGTGAACCAGAGCATCGCCCACCACCCAGCGCGCTGTGACCCTCGCAGCGTACGAACTCTCAGGAGCGCGGCGATAAGCGTGAGGGCAACGATCTGCGGAGGAACGGCTGCCCAGTCCGAGAACCACCACGTGGTTTCCGGATGCCTGCGATGGGCCAAGAGCCACAGCACTGCCGACAACGAATAGGCCCACAGCAACACCGCGGCTACCCAGGCGGCGGTCGACAACGAGTAACTACCGAGGGTCAGGCTATGCTTGCGAATGGGGTTCTCGCCTGGGCCTGTCTGCGGCCAGCTGAGTCCTCAGAGCCCCAGCACGGCGCGGTTAAGTTTTTCATTTGATTCGCCACCGGCGAAATCATCGAAGGCGTGCTCGGTAACCCGAATAATGTGATCGCGAATGAATGGAGCTCCTTCTCGTGCGCCCACTTCGGGGTGTTTGAGGCAACATTCCCACTCCAGTACCGCCCAACCGGGATAATCGTAGGCGGCGAATTTAGAGAAGATGCCGGTGAAGTTCACCTGACCGTCGCCGGTGGAGCGAAAGCGCCCCGGCCGATCCACCCAACCCTGGAACCCGCCGTAGACGCCGGAGCGCCCGCTCGGATTGAACTCGGCGTCTTTGACATGAAAAGCCTTGATTCGACTATGGTAGATGTCGATGAATGCCAGGTAGTCGAGCTGCTGCAACATGAAATGACTGGGGTCATACAGGATGTTCGCGCGCGCGTGACCGCCAACACCGTCCAGAAAGCGCTCAAAGCTCGCGCCATCGTGCGTGTCCTCGCCGGGATGGATTTCATACGCGAGATCCACGCCGCATTCGTCGTAGAGGTCGAGAATGGGGCGCCAACGACGCGCCAGTTCCGCGAACGCGGCGTCGATCAGCCCGGCCGGTCGCGGCGGCCAGGGATAGACGAACGGCCAGGCCAGCGCGCCCGTGAAGCTTACGCTGGTGCCCAGCCCAAGGTTTTGTGAGGCCTTCGCGGCGAGACTCAGCTGCTGCACGGCCCACGCCTGGCGGCGCTTGGGATTGCCGCGCACTTCAGGCACCGCGAACCCGTCAAACAGCTCGTCGTAGGCAGGATTCACAGCCACCAGCTGCCCCTGCAGATGCGTGGACAGCTCAGTTGGCACCAGGCCGTATTTGGCCAGGAGTCCGAGCACTTCATCGCAGTACGTCTTGCTCCCGGCCGCCTTGGCCAGGTCAAATAACCGACCGTCCCAAGTTGGGATTTGCACTCCCTTGTAGCCCAGATCTGCGGCCCACTTGGCAATGCCATCGAGCGTATTGAAGGGTGCCTGGTCGCCCGCGAACTGGGCCAGAAAAATGGCGGGCCCCTTGATGGTCTTCATTGCGCTTTACCCCGCTTCAAGTCCCGTTGCCCCTAACATTGGACGATGAGTGGCGTCCAACCGCCGCCTGCGCGACTGCTGTTCACGGCAGTGGCAATCAAGGCCATGCCACGCAATCCTTCATCAGCGCCGGGCAGCAGCGGGGCCGCATCCAAACCGCGCAGGAGGCGCGCGAAATCATGATAGAGATTGGCAAAAGCCTCCAGATACCCTTCGGGGTGCCCCATGGGCAGTCGCGTGGCCGCCTTCGCGTCCGAACCCAGCTCACCCCCGCCCGTACGACGCAGCTCGCAGCGACCTCCCAGGAAGTTGACCGTCAGCGTATTGGGCAGTTCCTGGCTCCAATCCAGCGCGGCTTTGTCACCGTAGACGCGCAGCCGCAACCCATTCAAGCCGCCAATTTCAATTTGCGAAGCCACCAGCACTCCCGGAGCGCCGTTGTCGAAGCGCAGCAGGATGTTACAGTCATCGTCGAGCACGCGATCGGCCACGATGGAATTGAGGTCGGCACAAATGGCTTTCACACGGCGACCCGTGACAAACTCGGCGAGGTTGAAAGCATGTACACCGATGTCTCCAATGCATCCTCCCTCGCCTGAACGCTTCGGGTCGGCACGCCATTGCGCTTGCCTGTTGGCACCCAGACGCTCAATGGGTTCGGCGAGCCAGCTCTGCGAATATTCGACCACCACCTTTCGTATGGCGCCGAGCGTTCCGTCGGCCACCAAGCGACGGGCTTCGCGCACCAGCGGGTACCCGGTATAGGTGTAAGTCAATCGGTACGGCACCTGCGCCGCTGAGGCCAGCTGCGCCAGCTCGCGCGCCTCGGCGAAAGTTGCGGTCATGGGCTTGTCGCTGAAGACGGCCACCCCCGCCGCCAACGCCGCCCGAGCGGCCGGCAGGTGCACATGATTGGGCGCGGCAATGGTGACGAAATCGATGCCGTCGGTCCGCCCGGCTTCGGCGGTCAGCATTGCCTGGTAGCTTGGGTAGGCCCTGGAAGTATCGATACCATACTGCTCGCCGGCCGCCACCGACCTGGCCGCATCGGTGCTGAAGGCACCGGCAACCAGCTCAATTTCACCGTCCAATTCGGCCGCGATGCGATGAACCGCGCCAATAAAGGCGCCTGGTCCACCGCCGATCAGTCCCATTCGCAGTTTGCGCATAATCAACAACTCCGTCGCCCGCCTAGTATCGCAATTTATACTACATGCCACCGCCAAGGGCCTGTTGAACATCCGCCTGCGCCCGTTTCACCACGGCAACGACACCCGTATGATTACGGCTCGGGACTTCGCGGTGAGTGGGGACTGGATGTGACTGCCTTGGACGAACGAACTACGGGCCTCACGGCAGAGCGTGGTCCCTTTGGTGTCCTGGCGGACGGTTCAATCGTCGAGTCGGTCGAACTGCGAAACAGCCAGGGAGTCCGGGCGCGCGTCATCGCCTACGGAGCAACCCTGCAGTCACTGCAAGTTCCGGACCGGCACGGACGTCTCGATGCGATCACGTTGGGCCACGACACCATTGCACCTTACGAGCGGCAGCGGCAGTTTCTGGGGGCGACGGTGGGGCGCTATGCAAACCGCATTGCCGCAGCCCGCTTTGTGCTGGACGGCCGGTCGTATCAGCTCGCGAAGAACGATGGCGCCCAAAGCTTGCATGGCGGCAGCGTGGGATTTGACCAGCGTCTCTGGAGCATCGCTCAGGTGCAGGCCGATCATCATTCGGCCAGTGTCACGCTGTGCTTACATAGTGCCGACGGCGATCAGGGTTATCCCGGCAATATGACCGTCCGCGTCACTTATGCTCTCTCAGAAGCCAACGACCTGTCGATCAGCTACCTGGCAACGACGGACAAGACGACCATCGTCAACTTGACTCATCATTCGTACTTCAATCTTGCTGGGCTCTTGTCTGGCCGCAGTGCCCTGGACAGCACCCTGCAGGTGGAATCCGATGCTTTTACCCCCATCGATGCTCAGTTGCTGCCTATCGGCGAGATTCGAGCTGTTGCCGGTACGGCATTGGATTTCCGCCAGCCTGCCATACTGGCCGCGCGCGCGCGCGACGTATCGGATTCACAGGTTCTGCTGGCACGCGGCATCGACCATAACTTCGTCATCCGCGGCGCAGCCACCCGCACGCCCCGCCTGAGCGCCACCCTGCACGATCCGCAGTCCGGCCGCGAACTTCGCGTGCTCAGCACCGAACCGGGCTTGCAGATCTACACGGCCAACCATATGGATGGCACGATCCCGGGTCATTCTGGCCAGCCCATGCGACAGGGCGATGGCATCGCGCTGGAGGCCCAGAAATATCCTGACACACCCAATCAGCCTCACTTTCCCTCGGCCCGACTCGATCCCGGCCAGAACTACGAACAACTGACGGTCTACAGTCTGAGGTTGACACACCGTTAAGCGAAAAATGCGGCGCCTTACTCCCCGCTTTTCGCCCGTTCAGCGACCATCGATCTGAGTTCCCGCTTGAGCACCTTGCCGGTGGCCGTTCGAGGCAAGCTATCCAGGAAGACGTACGCGCGTGGACGCTTGTAGACGGCCAGGCGATCACAACACCACGCCTTCAGGTCTTCAAGATCAAAGGGAACTCCGCTATGCAGTGTGATTACGGCGCACACGCTTTCGATCCGATAGGCGTCGGGCACGCCGATTACGGCTGCCTCATATACGGCCGGGAAGCTCACCAACACGTCTTCGACCTCGCGCGGCCAGACCTTGTTGCCGGAGGTGTTGATCATGTCCTTCTTACGGTCGATCAAATAGAACCAGCCCTCGGCATCCACAAAACCGATGTCGCCGGTACGGAATCCATCTGCACGCATACTGGCGGCTGACTCCTCGGGTTTGTTCCAGTAGCCGCGTGCAATGGTCGGCCCACTAATGATTATTTCGCCGGCCTGGCCGACCGGGACTGGTTCGCCGGCGTCGTCGGCGATCCAGGCATGTACATCAAATGTTGGAACTCCAATCGACAACGCACCGCTCACCGGATCGACCGGAGCCGTGGCGCCAAACGGCACGCAGATTACACCGGCACTGGTTTCGGTCAGACCATAGCCGTTGTGAACGTAGCGCCCGGTCTTGCTCCGGATTTCCTCGATGACGGAGGGCGGGATGGCCGCGCCTCCGGAGACCAGGACGTGGAAACTATCGAACAGATCACCGCTGGCGTCCGGGTGGTGGATCAACGCGTTGTAAGCCGTGATGGCACCGACTGTGAAAGCAGGTCGATTTGCGCGGATTGCATCTATGACGACGGCGGCATCGAAGCGAAACATGAGGATCAGAGGCGCCGACAGCACCCACGATAGTGCCATATGCCCGACCAGTCCGGTCACGTGGAACAGCGGCGCCACGGCCAGAACTGGGCCAGTTGGAGGTTTGAAATCGTACCAGGCCGCGATGCTGCGTGCGTTGAACGCGACGTTGCTGTGTGAGATCAACGCCGCCTTCGGGACGCCGGTAGTACCTGAGGTGTAGACCAAGAATGCCAGGTCATCCGGCAACACCCGCGAGCGCGTCGGCAGCACTCGGTGCACCTCGAGAATGCGGAAAAGTTCGGTGCAATCCCGCGTGCGCTGCGAAAGTGCAAAATCCGGCAATATGCGCCGGTCGTTTCTAGCCTGCAGGTAGTAAGCCGATGTTGAAATGATCGAGATCCCCTGTCGCCGCACTTCCTCATCACGCGAAATGGTGGCGTCATAAAGGTAGTCGAGACAGATCAGCGTATGCGGCCGGCAGTCCGCGAGGATGGCATTGACCTCGCGCTCCTGGTACATGGGGTTGATGGGCACCACGACGCCACCCACCTTCCAGGCAGCCAGCACAGCGATCACGAACTGGGGCATGTTCTGCATATAGACGGCGAGACGATCGCCGGCGCCAAACCCACCATCAACCAGGAATGCCGCCAGACGGCTGCTCATCTCATCGAGCTGGCGGTAGCTCAGGGAGGCGTCAAAGTAGACTAATGCCGGTCTATCAACATCCGCGCGACCGGCCGCGTCGAAGAGATCCAGCACCGTCATGGGCGGCGCATCCAGATGTGCGCCGTGGCCCGCGCGATAGTTCTTCAGCCAGAGCTCTGGCGCGTATGCCGAGTGCGCAACCTGACTCATACGATAGCAGCCCCATTTTCGACGACCATACTCACATCCGCCGGGTGCCAGCCAGCCCCCTCGCAATGCGCTCCAAATTCATGGCATCTGCCAGCCCGAGTGACGCACTCGGCAGCGAATGCTATAATGTATAGCAATCACAGCGCGCCCAGCAAGCCCTGGCGTTGAGACTCCAACCATGCCCATAGATCCGCTGGAAAACTACCCGGGGTATTCCTTGCGGCGTGCGTCGGCCGTCAACATGTCGAAGCTTGCGCGCCGGTTCGGTGCCATCGACTTGGCCCCAACCGAGGCCACCCTGCTGATGGTGATCGACGCCAATCCGAATATTACTCAGAGCGAAATCGGCAAGATGCTCGACATCGCCAGCGCCAACATCGCACCGCTGGTATCGCGACTTGCCGAACGGGAACTGGTGGAACGCCAACCGATCGACGGTCGTTCCTACGGGCTGGTACTGACCAGCCACGGCGCCCGTATTACCGCCAAGGCAAAACGGACGGTGGCCACTCACGAAGACGAGCTGCTGGCAAGAATTCCCCCCGCCCAACGCAAGGCTCTGCTGGCTGCGTTGCGTACGCTGTGGAGCGAAGATTGACTACACAGCCGAGGGATCCGGCGCTGCTGCTCAAGTCGACAGCGCCGAAGGTTGGCCCCGGCTTTCTGGAAAGGGATAGGCTCAAGCTCGACCAGTTACTGCGTTACGGCGCCCAGGTCGTACCGGTACTTGCGCCAACCGGTTACGGCAAGACCTCCCAGTTGGCGAGCTGGCGCCGGGAGGCGCTGGCGCGTGGCGCTGTGACCGTCTGGTTCACGGCGGACGGACGCGACGATCCTCTGCGCCTCGTGCGCGGTCTGGCCCAGGCTGCCCAGGCGGTGTGCGGGAAGCGGTCGTTCAACGATCAGTTCATGCTGTGGGTCGCCCGCAGCGCCGATCCACAGGAGGCGATGACCGGTTTGCTGGGCGAGCTGGCCGAAATGGCCAAGGAGGTCTGGCTGTTTCTGGACGATGTCGACCTGCTGCCGACATCCGCACGCAGCCAGGTACTTGAATACATGCTGGGCAACCTCCCTGCTAATGTGCATGTGGCGCTGGCTGCCCGGCCAACCGCGGCGCTCAGAGCGGGCGGCACGCTGAGCACCGCCCCCGTGGCGCGCGCGCTGACATCCGACCTTCGCTTCACAGTCGCGGAAACCATGACGGTGCTCTCCACCGTAATGGGAAGGCCGTGTCCGGCCGATTCAGCCGTCAGACTGCACGAGCTGGCGGAAGGATGGCCGCTCGGCATCCGGCTTGCCGCAGTCGCACTGCACCCCGGGCGCGAGCCCTCCTCCCTGCTTTCCGCCGCGAGCGCCGACATTCGGCGCTATTTCCTCGACGCCGTCATCGAGCGCCAACCCGCTGGAACAATTGACATGCTGGTCCGGTTGTCGGCCTTCGAATCCATCCACCCCGGTCTTTGTGCGGCGGTGCTGGGGTCCGATTCCCTGGCCCCGGAGCTGGCCCGGCTGTGCGACGAAACCCCGCTCATGACCCGTGCGGAAGAAGGCGACTGGGTGCGGATGCACCCGTTGGCGCGCGAGGCCCTGCGCGAGCGCTGGGGCGGACTTTCCCTGGGGGAGCGCAGCGAAATCGCCCGTAAGGCCTCACAGTGGTATGCCGAGTTCGGATTCTATGAATCCGCGGCCGAGCAATCCTTGCTCGCGGGAGACGCCGAGGCAGCCCTTGACCTGGTGGAGCGCCACTCACAACAAATGACCATCCAGGGCCGCGGCGCCACCATTTTTGCCTGGTACCAAAGGCTCTCGCCCCAGGAAATCCGGCAGCATCCCGGGCTTTGGGCACCGGCCGCCTGGGCGCTGGCCACGAGCGACCGAAATGCCGATGCCAAGGACTTGATTGACCTGTTGCTGGCACGGCCCGACCTGCCAGTGGCGCTGCGGTTTGAAGCCGCCTTGATTGCCGCGTCAGTGGCAGGCTTTTCGGATCGACTCGACAAACTCGGTGAACTGGTCAGCGCCTGGAGTGGCCCGCCCACCGAAGCGCAGCCGGCCGACGTTGGCGTCTACTATGTCGGGCGCGGCCTGCAGGCACTCTACGATGGTCAGCCGGAGCAAGCTCGCCGGTTCTGGAACATGGTTCCCGCCAATGCGCCGAGCGAGGCCTACTCACCCGTAACCTTTGGCTATGCGGCCTATGGCATAGGGCTCAGCTACTGCTGGGAAGGTCGCTACGCGCTGGCACTGGACGTGCTTCGACCCGCGCTCACCCGGTGCGAGGAGCAGATGGGACGCTACATACCTGTCACATGCATGCTCGCCGCCCTGCTCGCCCACGCCTGTTGGGAATGCGACCGGATCGACGAGGTGCGGCCATTGCTCGCCGGTCGCATGGAGGTATTGGAGCATTTCGCGCTTCCGGAGGCGTTGATGCTCGCCTATCGAACGCTCGCGCAACTGGCCGAATCGGACGGGCGGCAGGATCAGGCGTTGAGCCTGCTGGACTCTCTGCAGGCCACAGGAGAAGCTCGGGGCATCCTTAGGATGCAGATTGCCGCGCAATACGAACTGGTTCAGCTGCATGCCCGCCAGCGGCGTGCTGACGCCGCGCACCGCCATAGCGAGCGGCTCGCCTCACTGCTGCGCGCGCATTCAGCCCTCCTGCACGAGCCTACGCGGCATTGGGCTGACCTCCATGTTGAACTGGCGCACGCGATGGCTGCCCTGGCACGCACCGGCGCTTCGCAGTGTCCAGAAGCCTGGCAGGCACTGGAGGCGGCAGCCTCGCACGCAGAAGCCATTTCGCGCGGAGCCGAGCGCGTGATGATCCTGATGATGCAGGCCGAGGTCCTGAGGCGACGGGGCGCACACGCGGAGGCGAACGCCGCGCAGACCGAGGCGATCAGCTTGGCCAACGCCAACGGCATGGCCCGGATCCTGCGAGAGTGCGCCAGGGTGCCTGCGAATTCCCCACCCGCACCCCCGTCTTTTGCCCACAAGGCGGCCGCCGATGCCAGCCGCGGCTTGGCGCCGGCCGTGCATGCAGCGGGGATGCTCACTCAGAAGGAAAGCGAGGTACTCGCGCTGCTGAGCCGGAACTTGAGCAACAAGGAAATCGCGCTAGCGATGGCCATCGGCGAGCAGACGGTCAAATGGCACCTCAAGAATCTGTTCAATAAGCTCAATGCAGGTACGCGCAAGCACCTGGTGGCGCGCGCTCGACTGCTCGGGCTGGTCGAGGGCTGAGAGGCGCTCTTTCACAGATCTCACTCAGGCCTCAGAAGGCGGCTTCCTCCATCTCCATCACGCTGGCGCCGCCCTCGCGGGCCACATCGGCGTAAGCGATCGCTTGCGGCAGTATGTTGGTCGCGTAATACCTTGCGCTGGCGACCTTGGCAAACATGAACTGGGTGTGCCCTTGCGCGACTTCGAGGTGGCGCTGGGCAATGAGTGCCGCCCGAGCCATGTGCCATCCGCCCATTATGACGCCGAAGGACCGCAGCAGCGGCACCGAACCGGCAAGCACGTCAAGCGGCCGGTGCGCATAGTCAGTAAGCGCCTGTTCAACCGCCTGCGTAAGCGCGGCGGAGCTGGTGGTGAGCCGCCGTGCGGTATCGGACAGTCCTGCATTGCCGGAGCCAGCGAGCTGCCGCGCGGTTGCATGCACGCGCGCCAGCCACGCCCTGAATGCGACGCCACCGTCTCGCACAAGCTTTCGCTCGACCAGATCCTGCGCCTGAATAGCGGTGGTGCCTTCGTAGATTGAAGTGACTCGGACGTCACGCAGCGGCTGCGAGACGCCGTTATCCTCCACGTAGCCCGCGCCGCCGAAGACTTGGATGGAGGTCGATGCCACTTCAATGGCCGTCTCGGTCGCCCATCCCTTGAACACCGGGATCGCCAAGTCGAGGAATGACTGCTGGGAACGGCGCTCAACGGCGTCGGGATGCCGCTCGGCCATCTGGCGCGCGGCAGCTATGTGATAGGCCGTAGCGCGCATGGCCTCGATCTGGCTGCGCATCGACAACAGCATCCGGCGCACGTCAGGATGACGGATGATGGCGACCGAACCTCCGCCCGTGGCCAGGCGTCCCTGGATGCGTTCGCGTGCATAGCTCAGCGCCTGCTGGTAGGCCCGATCTGCCACTCCTACCGCCTCCAGGCCGACATTCAGGCGAGCGCCGTTCATCATTACAAACATGGCCTGCAATCCGCAGTTCTCCTGGCCAACCAGCCAACCCGTCGCACCCTCTCCGCGGGCGCCATAGGACATGGAGCAGGTCGGACTGCCATGATTTCCAAGCTTGCGTTCGATGCCCGTGCACTGCACGTCATTATGCCGCCCGTCGGCCAGTACCTTGGGTACTACAAACAGCGAAATGCCGCGCGAGCCCTGCGGCGCTCCGGCGATTCGCGCCAAAACCAGATGAACGATGTTCGAGGTCAGGTCGTGATCACCGAAGGAAATGAATATCTTCTGGCCGAAAAGGCGATAGCTGCCGTCGGGCTGCAAATCCGCACGTGTTCGCAGGGCCCCAACGTCGGAACCTGCTTGCGGCTCAGTCAGGTTCATGGTGGCAGCCCACTCGCCGCTCACCAGTTTCGGTATGTAGAACGACTTCATCGGCTCGCTGGCGGCGGCCATCAAGGCGCGCGTGGCCTCGGGCACCAGGTTCGGACACATCGAAAACGCCTTGTTGGCGGCGGCAAACATCTCGTAGATGGCGCTGCAAAGCACGGGCGGGAGATCCTGACCCCCGAACTCGGCGGGCATCGCAACATTGTTCCAACCAGCCTCAACATACTGCCGATACGCCAGCTTGAAACCGGGCGTTGTATGCACGCCGGCATCGGTCCATCGCGCGCCCTCCACGTCGCCGGCGCGGTCAAGGGGCCATAGCACCTCGCTCGCAAAGCGTCCAGCCTGCTCGAGAATCGTGTGGGTCAGCTCCGGGTCGCCCAGCACTTCCGAATCCGGGAGCTGCGCAAGTCTCTCCACCTCGACCAGGTGGCGAAGGACGAAGTGCATGTCCTCGAGCGGTGCGGAATAGGCGTTCAAGCATTGGACCCCAACAAAACTTACCCACTGCGCCAGTCTACGAGCGAAATCCCGGGCTAGCCATTGCGCAGGCCCCCCGGCAGGAGGGGTGTCTAGCGACAGCCCGCGCCAGCCAGAATGTCACTCCAGTTACCTATTGGCTCGGTTAATTTTCCCATGAATGTGCTGGTGGCCGTAAAGTGCTTGCCAGACCACGCGCTGAGCCCGTGTGAGAACCATCTCGGCGCGGCTCTCCGCGGGCCCTGTTCAGTATAGTTACGAGGACCGCCAGTGCCGCACTACCAGCTCACGAACTCTGTAGCCGTCATTTCGCTCGATTACCCACCGCTGAACACGCTTTCCCTGCCACTGCGGGCCGCCCTCTTCGAAGCGCTGCTAGCGGCCCACCAGGATTCTGCGGTGCAGGGAATCGTCCTCAGGGGCGCCGGCCGCGGCTTTTGTGCCGGCGGAGATGTCACGGAATTCGACCGCCCAGCGATTCACCAGGAACCGCAGCTCAATCCCCTGATGAGCCTGATCGAAAACGGCCTCAAGCCGGTCGTAGCGGCCGTGCACGGCATGGCCATTGGCGGCGGGCTTGAACTCGCCATGGCTTGCCACGCGCGCATCGCCACCCTTGACGCGCAGGTGGGATTGCCGGAAGTGACGCTCGGTATCCTGCCGGGCGCCGGCGGCACACAGCGGCTTCCGAGACTTGTGGGGCTCGAACTTGCGTTTAACCTGATTCTCCAGGGAAGAGTCCAGCCCGCTCGTGATCTACGCGACAGCGGCTTGTTCGACCTTCTCGTCGACGGCGACCCGGTGGCCGAGGCCATCGAGATGGCCGCTGCCCTTGCGCGTCGTGTACAGGCCGGCGAGCACCTGCGACGTACCTGCGAACTCCCGGTGCGGATGGCCAACGCACAGGCCTTCCTGGCCTATGGCCGCATGATGGTGAAATCGCGATCGCGTGGGCTGCCCGCGCCGCTCGCCTGTGTCGACTGCCTGGAATACGCAGCCACACTCCCTTTCCAGGAGGGCCTGAGCCGCGAGCACGAGACCGTCTCCAGACTCTGCTCCACGCCGCAGTTCGCGGGTCTCCGGAATGTCTTCCTGGCGGAGCGGCGCGCCGCACAGCCACCTGTCGCGCTCAGCGCAGTCCAACCGCGCCCAGTGGCCAAAGCTGCGGTCGTCGGCGGAGGCACGATGGGCGCCGGCATCAGCATGTGCCTGGCGAACGCCGGCATCGCCGTTGTACTGATCGAACGCAACCAGGAACCACTCGAGCGATCCTTGCGCGGCATAGCACAGAGCTATGAAGCGGCCGCAAAGAAGGGGCAGGTAAGCCTCGAGCAGGCCTCGCTCCGTACGGGCCTGGTACGCGGTACCGTGAACATGGCGGACGCTGCGGACGCAGATCTCTTCATTGAAGCGATCTTCGAAGACCTGGAGGCAAAACGTGCGGTTTTTGAGCAGCTCGATGCCGTAGCCAGGCCAGGCGCGGTACTCGCGACCAATACCTCGATGCTGGACGTCGATGAGATCGCGCGCGCTACGCGCCGCCCGCAAGATGTGCTGGGGCTGCATTTCTTCAGTCCCGCGCATGTGATGAAACTGTTGGAGGTGGTGCGTGGCGCGCGCACAGCACCTGAAGTGCTCGCTACGGGCCTGCATCTGGCCAAACGTCTGGGAAAGACGGCCGTCGTTTCCGGTGTATGCGAAGGATTCATCGGCAATCGCATGCTCCAGCCCTACTTGATCCAGGCAGGCTTCCTGCTGGACGAAGGTGCGCTGCCGGAGCAGGTCGACAAAGCCATGGAGGCATGGGGCATGGCCATGGGCCCGTTTCGAATGTGCGACATGGCGGGCAACGATCTTGGCGGCCACATCCGTGAGCAGCGACTAAGGAACCAGCCCGGTGTCGTTTATTCAGCGACCGCCGCTGCTATTGAAAGACTCGGCCGCTTCGGCACCAAGGTCGGCAAGGGTTGGTACGACTATCCTCGCGGCGAACGCAACCCGAAGCCGAGTGCTGAGGTCCGGGACGCGATCGTCGCGGAGTCAGCCCGCCTCGGCCTGGAGCGACGCTCGATCAGCGACGGGGAGATCGTCGACCGGCTGGTGCTGTCGCTGGCCAACGAGGGCATCCGGCTGCTCGAGGAAGGCATTGCGGCGCGCGCGTCGGATGTCGATGTCGTTTATCTCGCGGGTTACGGATTTCCGCGCTGGCGTGGTGGCCCTCTCTTTTACGTCGAACGGCGCGGCCTCAGGGACGTGCTGGCAACGATGCGACGCCTGGAAAGGGGGCCTCGCTACCAGAAACCGGAGGAGTTCTGGTGCCCGGCCACTCTGCTGACCCAAGCGGCTGCCAGCGACAGCTCTCTCTACCAGGCAGACTGAGGCGGAAATTCCATGGCCAATGCACTGATCGTATCCACTGCCCGCACCGCGCTGACCAAAGCGTTCCGCGGTGGCTTCAACTTGACTCACCCCGTGACACTGGGCGGTCATGTGGTCTCCGAGGCGGTGCGGCGCGCTGGGCTCGAGCTCGCTGATATCGAGGACGTCATCGTAGGCGGTGCTTTTACCGAAGGACCTGCGGGCATGAACTTGGCCCGCATCGTGGCGCTGCGCGCGGGCTGCCCGGTCACGACCTGTGGCATGACCATCAACCGCTTCTGCGCGACGGGATTGCAGTCGATCGCACTCGCCGCGCAGCGCGTGCTCGCCGGCGAGGGCGACGTTTACGTTGCGGGCGGGATTGAGTCGATCACGCTCGGACAGGGTCACGCAAACATGTTCAATCTGAAGGAAAGCTGGGTCGAGGCAAATCGTCCTGCCGTGTACTGGAGCATGTTGGACACGGCCGAGTTGGTAGCGCGCCGGTACGGTATCCCGCGCGATCGGCAGGATGCCTTCGGCGTACGCAGCCAGGTGCGGGCCGCCCGCGCCCGCGCCGAAGGTCGCTACCACGATGAGATTGCGCCCATCGACACACATGTGGCGGTGGCGGACAAGGACGGGACGCTCACGGTGCAGGCCGTGCGAATCTCCGAGGACGAGGGCATCCGCCCCGACACCACGCTCGAGGGCGTCTCCCGCCTCCAGCCCGTGGTAGCCGGCGGCGCGGTCACGGCCGGTAACGCCAGCCAGCTGTCGGACGGAGCGTCCGTTTGTGTTGTCGCCTCGGAAAAGACCGTTGCGCAGCGGGGCCTCAAGCCGCTGGGCATTTTCCGGGGCTTCCAGGTTGCCGGCTGCGAGCCCGACGAGATGGGCATCGGCCCGGTCCATGCGGTCCCTCCCCTGCTGGCCAGGGCGGGGCTGAGGGCCGAGGATATTGGCCTCTGGGAACTGAACGAAGCCTTCGCGGTACAGGTACTGTATTGCCAGGATCGTCTTGGCATTCCCGACGAACGCCTCAATGTGAACGGCGGGGCCATTGCGCTGGGACATCCCTACGGGATGACCGGCTCGCGACTGGTCGGCCACGCATTGCTTGAGGGTCGTCGGCGCGGCGTGCAGTACGTCGTCGTGACTATGTGTATCGGCGGGGGCATGGGAGCGGCAGGCCTGTTCGAAGTCATTCAAGGTTAGCGCCGGCTGACGTACCCGGCAAGAATTCACTAAGGAGCAAGCACCATGACATTCACGCGATTCGTTCCCCTGCTGGCGTTGGTTACCACTGCAGCCATGGCGGATCCGGCGACGTTCACGATCGACCCGGACCACACCCATCCCTCCTTCGAGACCGATCACCTCAACGGGCTCTCGGTGTGGCGCGGCAACTTCCGCACCACATCCGGCAACATCACGCTTGACGCCGCCGCGCATACGGGAACCGTGGAGGTTGTGGTGGACATTGGCAGCGTCGATTTCGCCATGGCAAAGCTCGAGGCGCACGTACAAAGCGGTGAGGTACTCGATGTGGAACACTTTCCGACCGCAACCTATCGCGGCCGCCTGACAGCGTTCAAGGGCGACGCCCCTGGCGCGGTGGAAGGCGAACTCACCCTGCACGGCGTGACGCATCCTCTGAAGCTCACCATTCGCAGCTTCAAATGCCAGCCCACTCCCATGACGCGTAAGTACGTATGCGGTGCGGACGCCACGGGTGAATTCGACCGATCCGAATTCGGAATCGACTACGGCAAGTACTTTGGCTTCAAGATGAACACCCGACTGCTGATCCAGGTGGAAGCCATCAAGGTCGAGTAGAGTCCGCTGGCGCGACCCGAGCGCTTCGCTTGGCCAATACTCGCGGCGCGGTTTCCTGCATCGCGAAGGCGGCGGCGATCGCCACCACCAGGCAACCCACGGTGATCCACATGGGCGCGCGCAGACCCCAATGATCAGCGGCCATCCCTGAAAAGGTTGGGCCGGCCACGCCGCCCATGATCTCCCCAAGGCCGACCACCAGGGCGACCGCGGTGGCCACCATGCGCGGCGGTACGGTCTCGGACGGCACAACGCCCATGAACAGCGAGGTCGCCCCGCCGACCGAAGCACCGATGAAGATCAGGGGAGCAAGCAGCAGGGCTGAGCCGCCCCAGGACAACAGCGAGAACGGGATCAGAAAACCGATCACACAGGTGCCGATAATCACCGGCTTGCGGCCGATGCGATCGGACAGTCGGGGCATGAGGAAGGCGTAAAAAGCGTTTGAAAGGCCGAGCAGGCTCATCATTCGGCTCATCGTCACGGGGGAAAAGCCGAGCACCTGCGTGTAGTACTGTGGCATGAACACCCAGCCGATGATGATGAATGCCACGATGCACACACTCACAACGATGCTGAGTATGACGTTGCGGTAGGCCAGCACGCGCAGGAGGCCGATGCGCTCACTCGCGTGGCCGGGTGGATCGCGAACCAGGTGGGCCGGCTCACGTACGAATTTCCAGACCAGTGCGGCCATCAGCAGTCCAGGCAGCGCCGCCAGGTACATGGCGCCGTGCCAGCCGAACGCCTGCGCGATCGGCACCAGAATGATGGGTGCAAAGAAGGAGCCGAGCAGCGCGCTGCCCGCGGTCTGCGTCACACCCATGTTGTGGCCGCGATCTTCCTTCGACGACTGGTCGGCCACCAGGGACTGGCATATGGGCAGGATGGGGCCCTCGGAGATCCCCATCAGCAGACGGGCGGCCAGCAGCGTTGCGAACGTGACTGCCAAGCCAGACAAAACGGAACAGAGCGAGAACGCGACGATGCAGATCAGCAGGGGCACTTTGCGCGAACCCGTCCGATCGGAGATGACCCCGCCGAACATCCCTGCGAGTGCCCACGTCAACGCCAGGCCCGAAGAAAGGAGCCCGACCTGCAAAAAGCTCAGGTGCAGGTCAGCCGCGATGAATGGCGTCAGGAAGCTGACGGCATTCCGGTCGAAAAACACCACGCCAAATGTGACACTGAGCAGCAGCGTCATGCGCCACTGGTACCGCTTGTCGATGACCTGATTCATATGCCCCCTTCCGTCAACGACTGCAGGCGCTACTTTTGCTGCTCCCTCTTTGGTCGGTGGGGAGCTGGGTCCTGCACAGCAGGTTATTAGAACTTTGACTTGCCCTGCTCGTCCACGTTCCGGTTGTTGTCCAGGCACTCATACTCCTGGATACGCAGGTCGGGCCGATAGTGGTAAGTGTAGGCCTTCACCCATGGCTTTACGAAGACGTCGCCGTCTATCAGCGTCACGTCGTCGACGAGTACGTCGGCAGCCGTCTGATGGAATCGCTCGATGACGTGCGTCTTCCCATGGGGCAGCGACATGCCGTAAAAATAGGAAACATCAGGCCGCACGCCCACGGTGTCGACAACCAGCACGTCCCCTTCCCAGTGGCCGATGGAATGCCCGGCATAGGTGTCCTCGAGTTCGTCCTCCGGCGGATGCGCCTTGAGGTCCATCCAGATGCGCCGCGTCGCAGACTGCCACTCGCTGCTCATCGCGACGATGTTCGGTGTCTGCAAGACTTCCATCCCGTAGACCATCACCATCATCTTGGGCATGCCGGGCGGAAAGCAGAGCGCCTCCTTGGACGAGAGCTCCTCGCCGCGCGCCGAAGACTGCAGCATTCGCGACAATTCTTCCTTGTAGGGGGATTTCATCTCAGGGGCGGTGGGATCAGCGTGTGGAATATTGACGGCAATGCCGCCCGGAACGCCTTCCACACCGGATGGACCTCGGTACGCCTCCAGCAGGCCGCCCAGTGGCACCCAGAAGCCGGTCCAGTTGGGCCTGCCACCGGGCAGACGAGCAGGACTGGGGCCGGGGCCATGCTTCAGGGTCATGGGCGGGCCCGTCGGGGTACCGTCCGCGCCAATGGCCAATCCGGCTCCGAGCGCCAGGGCCGTGGCGACTAGAATCCGGGTCACGCAAGGGGCCGCCATTAGGTTCTCCCACCGATCTTATTGCCATTGGCATCGGTCAGGCTGATCAGGGCCCCGCCACGGGAGCCATCCCGCGTCGGATTGACCAGCACCGTCACCTTGTCCCCGGGTTTGACCGAGTTCTTCTTCCAACCCAAGCGCCCAAGTACGTTGGGGCTCAGCGCCTCGAGCTGCCATTCCTCGGCCTGCCCCTCACCGTTCGCGACGCTCAAGTGCAGCCAGCAGTGCGGATTGGTCCACTGAAATTCCTTGACCACGCCGGTCAACGTAATCTGTCTGGTGGTATCGAAGGCGGCAAACGAATGGTGCGCCGATGCTGTCCCCACGCCTGCGCAACTGAGCAGCGCCGCCATGATCCAACCGAAAGACTTGCTTCTCACTTTAATTCTCCAGAGACAGACAGCGGCATCGCACCTGCGGGATGGATCAATCAGCGAACGTTGGATTCGTCCCGTGTGGACAGCAGGTTGTCGTTGATGTCGGGCAGGCAGAATGCCTCTTCGGCATCAGCATCGTCATAGCGATACCAATACTTGGTATTGACCCACTCGCCTTCCCAGTTGTCCGGATCCGTCATCGTGAAGGTATCCTCGAGGATCTTCCCGCCGCCCTTGAGTTTGATCTTCTCCACAATCTTGAGCTTCGGACCCGCCGGAATGCCGGTCATGATCCAGTGGCGCTTGGGCTGCAGGTTGACGGTCTCAACTACCAGTGTATCGCCCTCGAAATGCCCAATGCTGTCGCCCGAGTAGCTCGGCGGCTTGATATCGGGATCACCGTGAGGCCGACCGTCGAGGTAGATCCACCTGATCTCGTGCTTGAGCATCTGCGTCATGATGATCACAGTCGGCAACTGAATCGTCTGGTTGGGCCAGACCCGGGTCATGGACTCGGGCATGCCTGCCGGCCAGCACAGCGCTTCGTCGTTCTTATAGTTTTTCCCAGATGTCATAGCAGCAATCGAGGCGTCGTATATTGCCTTGGCTGCAGGGGTGAGCTTCGGGGCCGGCAGGTAATCAAACATACCGTTTTCGGCATTCATCGCGGGGCTGAACATCCAGTTTCCGGTAAGGTCGAACGGCGCCTTGAGCCTGTGCTTGGCGAGATTCTCCTTGGAGAGCGCGCCCAGCGGCTGTCCGGGCACGATGGTCGAAGGCGGGATCTGCGGAAGCTTTTCATCGCCGGCCGCAAAAGCCCAACCCGGCATCGCGCTCGCCAGCGCGCCGATCACGCAAATACTGCAAACACGGGCACGGCTCGCAGCCCATCCACCCGTCCCCTGCAAACGTGAATTACGATTCATGTGCGGTTTCCTGTTCGATTTGGTCGCAACGCGTTGGTCAGTAGTTCTGGATGGCCAACGGATTGGCCTGCAAAATCGTGCCATCCGCCAGCTGGGCGCGCATCAGGCTTGCGCCCGGCCTGCCGTCGCGGATCGGGTGGCCAGTCAGGGTCACGACATCTCCAGGCTTGAGCGTGGACTTGCGCCAGCCGGTTATCACCAGGCCCCGGACCGAAGCGGCCTCGAAAAACCAGTCGGTGGTGTGGCTGTCCTTCGGGTCAGTGACTGTCAGGATGATGCTGACGTGCGGGTTCTCGAACTTGAACACCTTGACCGCGCCCTTTATCGTGATTTCCTTCGTAGTATCGAAGGCGGCGAAGGAGTGATGTGCACTGGCCGTGTTCGTGCACGCAAGCGCAAGGCCAAGGATGCTGAGGGCTCCGACTTTCCAATTTCGCTTCATATTGATCTCCGCACGGTTACTTCCTCGACCTCCACTGCCGGCGCACCCTGGCGTGCCCAAGCCCGCGCTTGGCCCCATTGGTACAGCCCAGCGGTGCAATCCAGACAGAGGTACGTGTCAGATTATCGGGCCATGCCACTTCCGTCTTCCGTCAGACGGAACTCGCCTGCCGTCCAGCGGAAGTCTGTCGGAGACTCCCCCACTAGTATTGCGAGCGGTAGCCCAGCGCTTTTCTTCACGGAGACAACGCCATGTTCAAACCATTGGCGGAGAGTATTGCCAAGACCGACCTCAGCCTGACCCTCCAGAGCCATCTTTGGATCGTGCCGACCTCGCAGTCCATTCACATCATCAGTGTCAGCGTCCTGTTTACCTCGGCACTTGTCATCAATGGCCGGATCCTGGGGCTTGGGTCAGGGCGGAGCGTTCCACAGCTCTTCGACGCTCTGGTGCCATGGATGTGGGCCGCCCTGACGGCACTGGTGGTCACCGGTATTGCCCAGACCATTGCCGAACCTGTGCGCCAGTTCGTTGCGCCGGTATTCTGGGCAAAAATGGCCATGATCGTCGTTGTCGTTATGACGACGCGGAGCTACGTGGCGCGAGTTCGCGCTCACGCCAGCCAGTGGAGCGCTGGTGCGCCGCGGCCGCCCGGAGCACGCCTCTTTGCAATCGGCTCCTCGCTCCTATGGATTGCCATCATCGTGTGCGGCCGCTTTATCGGCTACACCTCAGCACTCTACCTATAGGTCTTGAGAGTCGGAGCCGAAGGTTCATGAACATCACCGCCATCGCGCACGCCATCCACGATTCCGGCCTCTCCAGCTTTGTCCGCGGTGATGAGCCAGGCACCGAGTGGGTCTTTCCCATCATCGAGACGCTTCACGTGCTTAGCCTGACCATCGTGTTCGGCAGTATCGCTCTGGTGGACCTGCGGTTATTGGGTCTGGGCAGCCGCCAGCAACCCTTCACCACCGTCTATAAGGAGCTGATTGCGTGGACCTGGTGGGCATTCCTGCTGGCGGCGATCTCCGGCTCCATGCTGGCTACGGGCAAGATCGAGGACTATGTCCGCTGCCCACAGGCGTTCTGGAAGTTCTTCCTTATGGCGGTGGCTGGCCTGAACATGTTGCTGTTTCACTTTGGCGCCTTCCAGCGCGTCCAGGAGTGGGACAGGATGGCTTCGCCCCCGGCGCGCGCGCGCCTCGCCGGCGCGGTCTCGCTGGCCTGCTGGATCGGCGTCGTGTTTTTCGGGCGCTGGATCGGCTTCGTGACCTAAACACCGGAGATCGCATGAACATCGACAAGCTACGCAAGCCTATCCTCATTGCGCTCATGGCTGCGTCCCTCGGGGCGCTGGCCGCGGCGGCGCAAGCGGACAAGCCCCTGACTCTCTTTGAAGCCATGAAGGACACTGTGGTGCCGAAGACTCAGGTCATCTGGGACATCACCAACGCCGCGCAAGACGACGTGGGGAATGTCACTGCCGGGGCGCTGAAGGCGGGGGACTGGGACAAGATTGCTATTGCCGCACGCGATACCGCTCACGCCATGCGAAATCTGCTAGCCCAATCTCGCGTCGTCGCGGCCCCGTCCGGCAAGAAAATCCAGGGTGAGGGAACTCCCGGAGCATTCGGAGCCCGTGAGGTCCAGCGGACCATCGACGCCAGTCCGGCCGCCTTCACCGCGTTCTCGAAGCAGCTGCTGGTCGCCATGGACGGCATCGTTGCCGCCACCAAGGCGCATGACGCCGCGCGGGTCGGTTCACTCGCGGGCGAACTCGACGGGATCTGTGAAGCCTGCCACAAAGTTTTCTGGTACCCCCAGCAGGCACCGCCGAGCAAATAGCGCGATCCGGAGCGAACTTAGGCAGTCGCAATCGCAGCAGCGAGGTCCCGGGACCTCCCTGGGCCGACCTCCTTGCGATATTCGCGGGGGCAGCGGCCGTAGTGGGCCTTGAAGGCGTCGGCAAAGTGCGTTGCACTGCTGAAGCCTGCACCCAAGGCAATATCCAGGATGGTGGTTCCCGCATACTTTGGGTCGCGCAGCCTCTGCGCGCAACGCATCAAACGGCGTCGCAGCAAATAGCTGGAGAAGGTTTCACCGTCCGCCTTGAGCACCATGCGCAGATATCGCTCCGAAACGCCAAAGTGACTGGCCACACTCGCGGGCTTCAGGTCCGGCTCCGTGAGCCGCAGATCGATGTATCCACGGTAGGTGCGCGCACACGTGCGGGTGCCGCGCTGAATCCCCGAGGCCAACTGCGATTGGTAGGCAGCGGCAATCAGCCCCAGCAGGCTGGCGCCCACCTGGTGTGGAAGTTCGTTGGTACACCCAGCCGCGAGTTCCCGCCCCAATGTCTGCAGCAGACCCGCGAGTATCCGCGCTGCCACCGTATCCGGCACCAGCCGCTGGCCCGCCATGCTATGGATCCCCGGTACCTGGCCATCGAGAGTCGGTCGCGGTATGTCCACGCAGAGCAAGCGGACGCCTTCGGAGTGTACGGCTTCGTGGGGTTGCGCGAGATCGAGCAGACATACGTCACCCGTCCCAACGATGAGGGGCGCCGAGGGTCCAACGCGCAGCTCGAACTGCCGGTGCAATGGAGCCACCAGCATGTAACCCGGTTCTGCACCGCCCACGCTCTCAGGGCGCGCATGGCGCACGTGAGCCGCAGCACAGTACACACTGATCAGATCGACAGGGCCGGCGCTGACACGGTTCAACGTCCCATCGAATCGCTCGAGATCGAGCACCTCAATTTCAAGATATGAGTTGTGCTCGTTGGCGATCTCATTCCAGAACGACTCCTTGTGCCACGGTGGAAGTCCGGCCGTCGAGAAATTGCCCACCTCTAACCCCTCCTCAAGTGATCGCCGATCTACGAGCTGGGCTGCCAGCAAGCCGCGCCTCGATATAATCCAGCGTCTGCATCGCAGCAAAACTCTGGGTCACAGAGGCGTTGGGTTCGCGGCCCTCGTGGATTGCGGCAAAGAATTCGCGCTGCATTCCCTCCACCGGGTTTGCGGGTCCCTCGAGCCCTTTAAGGTCCAAAGGCTTGCCCCTACCATCGTGAAATTCACGCTGCTGGGAAACGAAGGTACCGTTGTTGCAAATGAAGCGGAAGGTGCTGCCGAGTGGCCCGTCATTGTTGAACGACAGCGACAGGGAGCAGAGCACGCCCGAGGGAGTCTTCAAGCTGATGCTCATGTCCATGGCGATGCCCAGTTCCGGGTGGGGCGGGCCCTGCAATGCGCAGGCTTCACTCACCGTTTCGCCGGTCATGAATTGGAACAAGTCGACCGTGTGGCACGCATGGTGCCATAGGAGGTGGTCCGTCCAGCTGCGTGGCTGGCCAAACATGTTGATGTTTACGCGGCGCAGGAACCAGGTCTGCACATGCAGCTGCTGAAGCTGCAACTCCCCAGAGCCGAATCGGCCGCGCAGCCAGCGGTGGGCGGGTGTGAAGCGGTAGGTGTGCCCTACCATGGCGATGCGGCCAGACTCCTTTTGCGTACTGACGAGCCGCTGGGCATCCTGTAGCGAGTCGGCCATCGGAATTTCCACCAACACGTGCTTGCCGGCCTGCAGGCAGCGCAACGCCTGCTCGGTATGCAACGGGGTAGGTGTGGCGAGGATGACGGCTTCAATTCCGGGTTGGGCGAGGCATTCGTCGAGGTCGGTACTCCAATGGGGTATGTGCCAGCGGCTTGCCAGCTGTTGGGTGGCGGCCGCCACGCCGCCTGCGAGGCTGGCTACCTCAACGCCAGCGATGTTGGCCAGGGTCTGTAGGTGAACCCCGCCAAATGCGCCTTCGCCGGCCACGCAGATCTTCATTGTTAGACGCCCCCGCCCAGGCCCACCATCAAGCCTATCGCTGACCCGACCATCTTAAGGGCGGGGTGCCGCACGTCGCCCCCCTTTCATGGAGGGGGCCTGCGCCAGCGCACCGGCCAGGGCATCGCGCATCCAGACATGGGCACCATCCCCGTCGCTGCTGGCATGCCAATAGAGGTAAATCCCAACTTCGGGAGTCTGGAATGGCAATGGAAAAATCCTCAGGCCTTCCGCCAACATCGTCGTATCGACGAACGGTGTCGCCAGGGTCAGGACAAGGTCGGTCTCGAGTACCAGACGGAAGGCTGTTTCCAGCAGCTGACACCGCACGGCAATGGAGCGCGATGCGGTCAGAGTGCGGGAAATCACGATGTCCTCGAACGAAGGGCCCTGGGGGCGCGTCGAAACCGTGACATGGCGCAAAGCCATGTAGGTTTCGGCCGCAAGGGTACGCCGGCGACGGAACAGCGCGTGATCTTTGCGCGCGATCCCTACCAATGCGCCGCCCGTCAGGCGCCGGCCGTGAATCGTGTCACTTCCCGCGTTAACTTCCACGTCGATGACCGCGTCGAGCTGCGAGCTGGCCAGAGCCTGTGCCATGGCGCGGCGCTCGTAGCGGACGGACTCGATCCGGATGCCCGGTGCGAACTTGACGACAGCGGCAGCGACTCGCGGCAGGAGCGCCGATTCCATCAAGGCATTGACGCCAATCCGAAATTGCAGCTGCGCCCTCATTGGATCAAAGTCGTCGACCAGGTTGACGGCGAGCTCAAGCTCGCGCAATCCCTTGCGGACGCGGCCGATCAGTTTGTGGGCCGCGGGCGTCGGTGCCATCCCCTGGCCCTGCCGCAAGAACAGGGGATCCCGCAACTGCAGCCGCAGGCGATTGAGCGCGTGGCTGACGGCAGGCTGCGTCAGGTTGAGCTGCATTGCCGCTGCGGACACGCTGCCCGTTGCATAGACGGTGTCAAATACCCGGAGCAGGTTGAGGTCAATGCGCCGCATTAGGTTTCATTCATAGCTGAGCATCAATAAAATTCATTTTACTAATTTCCTGTCGCCGGTCGATGATTCCCGTTTACAGGGGCAATTTGTATGCGGGGGGCGGTATGGACATGAGACGATCCCTGGCCGAGGGGCGAGTGGCCGATTACCTGGCCTCCCACCTCTCCCTGCCGGCGGGTCCACTCCGCGCAGAGCCGATCGGGCACGGACGCTCCAACCCGACCTTCGGACTCGAACTCGATGGCTGCGCCCTTCCCTTGGTGCTGCGCACGCAACCGGCAGGTCCTCTGCCGAAGTCCGCGCACGCCATTGACCGCGAGTTCCGGGTGATGTCCGCCCTGGCTGCAACGGCCATTCCCGTGCCCCGGATGATCCATTACTGCGCCGACCCATCGGTAATCGGTACGCCGTTCTTCGTGATGGAGCGGGTCGAGGGTCGCGTGTTCGAAGACAACCGCTTGCCAGGAATTTCGCCGTCGGAACGCAGCGCTTATTTTGCCGCGATGGCCGGCATCCTCGCGGACCTGCATGGCCTGGACGTGGAGGCCATTGGACTGGCTTCCTACGGGCGTGGCAACGACTTCCTGGATCGGCAGCTCTCTACCTGGTTCCGCCAACATGAGGCTCTCCAGCTGCCTGGATGCGAAGGCCTGAACCAGCTCGTTGGATGGCTCCGGCAGCATCGCCCGCCAGAGGCCTCCAAGCCATCCTTGGTGCACGGTGACTTCCGGCTGGGCAACCTCATGTTCCATCCGAACCGCCCGGAGGTTGTGGCCATCCTGGACTGGGAACTGTCCACCATCGGCCACCCGATGGCCGACCTGGGGTACAACCTCATCGCCTGGATCCAGCGACAGGACGAATACAACGGCTTGGCGGGCACTGACCTGGCGGCTGAGGGCATCCCGTCATTGCACGAGTACATCGGCATGTATTGTGCGCGGCGCGGACTCCCTGCCAGGATCGATCCATTCTTCATCGCCTTCTCGTTCTTCCGCCTCGCCGTGATATTCGAAGGCGTGGCGCGACGCGAGCAGGCCGGCACCGCCACAGCCGGCGGCGCAAGCTCGAACCGTTCTTCAGGCGATTTCGCGCGCTTGTTCACCCATCACGGACTCACTCAGGCAGGACTATAGTCATGGACTTTTCCTATTCCTCCAAAGTACAAACCCTTTGTACCCAGTTGCAGTCCTTCATGGACGCGCATGTCATTCCGCGTCATCGGCAATGGGTCGCCGAAGCGCAGGCGGGCAATTATCCGATCAGCTTCATGGCCGAGCTGAAGGCCTTGGCCAGGGACGAAGGCCTGTGGAACCTGTTCCTGCCATCACTCGAGGCACATCAGCCCGGTACGCGGCTGACGAACCTGGAGTACGCACCGCTCGCCGAGATCATGGGATGCCTGCCGTGGGCCTCTGAGGTCTTCAACTGTTCGGCACCGGATACGGGCAATATGGAATTGCTGCATCTGTTTGGCTCGGCTGACCAGAAACGGCAGTGGCTCGAGCCTCTGTTGGCGGGTAACATCCGCTCGTGCTTCGCGATGACGGAGCCGGACGTGGCCTCATCGGATGCCACCAACATCACAACGTCGATCACGCGCTCCGGCGACTCCTACGTAATCAACGGCCGCAAGTGGTTCACCACCAACGCCGCAAACCCGGAATGCAAGATCGCCATTGTCATGGGTAAGACCGATACTGCGGCCGAATCCCACCGTCAGCAAAGCACGGTGCTGGTGCCCATGGGTACCCCCGGCCTGCAGGTGCTGCGCGACATCACGGTCATGAACCACCACAGCCATGAGACCCACGGCGAAGTGCTGTTCAGAGACGTGCGGGTACCGATCGCCAACCTGCTCGGCGCAGAGGGCGAAGGCTTTGCAATGGCCCAGGCACGCCTCGGACCGGGGCGCATCCACCATTGCATGCGCAGCATTGGCCAGGCCGAGCTGGCCCTGAAGCTGATGGTCGAGCGATCGCTTGAACGAAAGACCTTTGGCGCCTACCTGCACGAGCAGGGTGTGATCCGCGAGAAGATCGCCCGCTCGCGTTGCCAGATCGAACAGGCACGGCTCCTGGTCCTGCGTGCCGCCTGGAAAATCGACCAGTCCGGCTCGAAGGCAGCACGCGACGACATCGCAATGATCAAAGTGATTGTCCCAGGGATGCTGCTGGATGTAGTGGATCGGGCGATGCAGGTATTCGGCGCGATGGGCCTGTCCGGAGACACGCCCTTGCCGGAGCTATGGACAATGGGACGGGCCCTGCGCATCGCGGACGGCCCCGACGAAGTGCACTTGCGCTCGATCGCCCGCTCGGAAATCCGGGCGGCCAAGCAGCAGATCGGCGATGGCCAGCGCTTCCTGCTTACGCCCATGCGCGAGCAGTCACCCGCTCCCCGAAACGCGGACTAATCCATGCCCCGTAACGTGCATGAAACGTCACCTCGGGGCCACATTGCGCGTGTGACGTCCAACCAGGCTGCGCGGGAATCACTGGCACTGGCCGAGGCGCAACTGCGATCGGAAGCGGCGGCGGCCGAACGGGGCTTGTCGCCCCAAACCGTCATCGCCGTGGTCGGTGCTGGCGCCATGGGAAGCACCATTGCCACGGCCGCGGCTGCGGCGGGCCTCGAGGTAGTGCTGATCGACAGGGATCCGGCACGCCTGCAAGCCGCCGGAGCAGATATCAGCCGCTGGTGCGCAAGTGGAGCCGGCCGAGGTACTGTCGAGTACACGCTGGATCTGGCGCGACTTTCCCGATGCGACGTGGTGATCGAGTCGATCGCCGAAGACGCAGCGCTCAAATGTGAGCTGCTGATGGCCGTTGAGGGGCATGTCCGACCCGACACATTGATCGCCACCAACACTTCGTCTCTCGACATCGATCAGCTGGCCGCATCGATGCGCCACCGCGGGCGGTTCCTCGGCACGCACTTCTTCCTGCCGGCGCATCGCATCCCAGTGCTTGAGCTGGTTCGTGGTGCAGACACCACGGCAAAGGCCCTGCTGAAAGCCCAAGCGTTCGCTGGACGGCTGTCGAAGTTACCCGTGTGCGTCGCCAACGCGCCTGGATTTGTGGGCAATCGGCTGTTCGACCGCCTTTGGCAGGAGGCCGTCTTGCTGGTCGAGGAAGGGGCCCTTCCGGAGGATGTCGACAGCGCCCTGGAGAACTGGGGCCTGGCGTTGGGGCCATTCGCCACGCTGGATCGCATTGGACTGACGTTGATTGATGCCGTGGCGAGCCGCCAGCAACAGGTGGTTCCCGCCGTGCCGGCTCCCTCTCTGGTGAGCGCGCTGATCAAGCTCGGTAGGACGGGAGTTGCCGCCCAGGGTGGCTGGTTCAACTATGAGCCGGGAAGCCGGCGCGGATCACCGTCCAGGGAAGTACAACAGCTGGCAGAGCGCTGGTCTCGCGAGCAGGGCTGGACCCGTCGCCCTATCCAGGCGGATGAGATCGTGACGCGCCCGGTTTTGGCCGTGATTGAAGAGTCCAGGAATCTGCTGGCGCGGGGGACGGCCAACCGCAGTGGAGACATCGACGTGCTGTTCACGCGCGCCTACGGATTTCCCTCCTGGACCGGCGGGCCGCTGGGGCTGGCCGCCGCGCTCGGCCCAAAGGCACTGCAGGACGATGCTGCGCAATTTCCACGTCGTCGTGACGCGCGCTCAACATTCACGTCCCACCGCCCTGCCGCGTTCAAGAGCGATATTGCAATCCAGGAGGAAGGCCGTTCATGATCAGGGAACTGTTCGATCTCAAGGGCCGCACCGCGCTCATCACGGGCGGCTCCCGGAGCCTTGGGCTCACCCTCGCCCATGGCCTCAGCGAGATGGGCGCGCGCGTCATCCTGGTGGCGCGCGATCCGGTCCGCCTTAACGCCGCGGTCGACAGCATCGCGGCTCCTGCGGACCAGAAGGCGGCACTCCAGGCGGACCTGTGCGATCTGGACGGCATCCCAGCACTCGTCGAGCGCGCAGTGAAAGTCTTCGGCACGATCGACATCCTGGTTAACAATGCCGGAATCAGCGCCCCCGGTCCTGCCGAGTCGGTGTCTGTTGATCGCTGGCAGTCGGTGATCGATGTGAACCTCTCGGCTCCGTTCCTGCTGGCGAGGGAAGTGGCCAGGGTATGTATGATCCCGGCGCGCCGGGGCCGCATCCTCAACATGTCGTCCGTTGGCGGCTTGTTTGGCAATCGCCCGGACCTGGGCATGGCCATCGCCTCCTACAACGCCAGCAAAGCCGGGCTCATCGGCCTCACGCGTGCCCTGGCCTGCGAATGGGGTCGTTACGACATCACGGTCAACGCCCTGTGCCCCGGGTTTTTCGAGACCGACATGAACCGGCGACTGCTCGCCCATATCGAGGGTCAGGTGCTGCCCAGCATTCCACTGGAGAGGTTTGGTGGCAAGCTCGACCTGATCGGCCCCGCCCTGTTGCTCGTCAGCGATGCGGGCCGTCATATCACCGGCCAGACCCTCGTTGTCGACGGCGGCATGACCTGCGTGTAGCGCGGAGCGCCAATTCCACTGAATTACTTCAGGAGATCAAGAAATGTTGAACCTTGAGGACAAGAGGCAGATTCCGATGAGCGTATCCAGTCGCACGCGCCGCCAATTCCTGCAGGGCACGGTGCTCACCGCGGCCGGCGCTTCAGCAGCCGCCATGTTGCCGGCGGTGGCGTGGACAGCGGCGACGGCCGGCGCGGAATCGCCCCCGCGCAGCTGTCCGGATCCGAAGGCTCCGATGAGAGACGTCGATGGCAAGGTTGCTTTTATCACCGGTGGCGACAGCGGCATCGGACTCGGCATTGCCCGCGCCTTCACCGGGGCCGGTATGAAAGTTGTGATCACCTATCGCACTAAGAGCCACCTCGACGAGGCGATGGCGCAGCTCGCGAGCGCGGGGGACCGCGTCCATGCCATAGGTGTCGACGTAACCGATCGCCCCGGTATGGAAAGTGCCGCAGCCGAATCAGTACGGGTATTCGGCAAAGTTCACGTGTTGGTCAACAATGCCGGTGTCGCCTTCACTGGAGACGCGCCTTTGAGCCGCGCCACGTATGAGGATTGGGACTGGTTAATGGGCGTGAATCTAAATGGTGTGTTCAATGGTCTGCATACGTTCCTGCCACGCATTCAGGCGCACGGCGAAGGCGGCCAGATCATCACCGTCTCGTCCATGCGAGGGCTGTTCGCCGTCGGCAACGCAGGCGGCTACTGCACTTCGAAATTCGCCGTGGTCGGCATGATGGAAGCGCTACGCTCGGAATTCATCAACACGAATATCGGCACTTCCGTAGTTCTTCCAGGGCTAGTGACTTCGAATGTCGCGGACTCGAACCGCAATCGCTCCAGCGGCCTGACCGATACGGGCACAAAGGTCGATCCGAAGTCGATCGCCGAGGCGAATAAGATGATCAACGATCCCAAGCTGGCCCTGACTGCGCTAGAAGTGGGCGCGCTTGTGCTGCGGGGAATGCGCCATAACGACCTGTACATACTCACGCATCCCGAATTCGTGCCGATAATGCGGGACCGAAATGAGGCGCTGATGGCATCCATCCCCTCGGACCTGCACCCCACAGACGAGCGGCTGGCGCACGGCCGCGCCATGGCCCAAAACGCCATTTACGGCGCCGAACGCGATCGCCAATTGTGCGCACACCGTCCCGACCTCAAATTACCCGCCCCCGGTTGAGAATGTTTCTGCCATCTAAAGTCTGCTTCAGCACTTTCATCAGGGCGATTTCATTTTCGCCGCGACTCAGCCCAAGCCATCGCTTCTTGATGACGCCTATGCCGTGCTCCGCCGTGATCGATGCACCCATCCCTTCAGTACGGCGGTACACCAGGTCGTACATGGATTCCAAGTCCTCGCTCCTGCCTGTCGATGCCATGATGTGCAGGTTGCCGTCACCCACGTGGCCGAATACCACAAAGCGGCAGTCGCCAAACTCCTGAATCAACGCGCCTTGCACGTCGGCTACGAAGGTATTCATGCTCTTGAGCGGCAGTCCTATGTCGAAATCCGCTGCTGGATTGAACGCCATTCCGATCTCAGCCACAGCCTCGCGCAGGCTCCACAGCGCAGCCGCCTCCGCTTCTGATTTCGCGATCACGGCATCAAGCAATATGCCCTTGTCAAGAGCGCTGGCAAGTATCGACTCGAGGTTTGTATCGAAACCGGTCGTACTCGCGCTCTCCAACTCGGCCAGCACGTAAAAGGGATGCGCGCCGCCGAGCGGGTCGGACATCCGCGTGGCCCGCAGGGCTTCGTTGTAATAGCTGGCCCACATGGCCTCGAAGGCACACAGGGCTCCCGGACCCCGCTGCAGCACATTCAAGAGGGCCACGACCTGCTCGAACGACGACAAGGCGCAAAGTACTGTGTGTCTTTCCTGACCCGCAGCGAATAGACGGAAGGTCACCTCCGTGACCACACCCAGAATACCCTCGCTACCTATGAACAGCTGTTTGATGTCCAGCCCAGCATTGTTCTTAAGCAGATGATTGCGCGCCGGGATTATCGTGCCGTCTGCCAATACGGCGACCAGGCCCAGCACCAGTGATCGGGCCATACCGTAGCGAATCACCTCGATACCGCCCGCATTCGTAGCCACCAACCCACCAGCGAGACAGCTGCCGCGGGACCCGATATCCAATGGAAATCGGCACTCGACTTCCAGCGCGCTGTTCTGGATTGTCTCCAGAGGCGTGCCCGCCCCGACCGTGATGTAAAGCGCGGCCGCGTCAATCTCGGAAACCTGATTCAGGCGCTCGAGTGACAAGACCCACTCGCCGGACTTGGGCGTGGCTCCGCCCGCGAGACCTGTACGTCCGCCCTGAATGACGAGCGGCTGGGCCACGGCATTACAAAGTCTCAACATCGTCGAAACATCTTCGACGGTTCTGGGACGCAACACGACTTCGGGTCGACACGGCTTGCTGCGACTCCAGTCGGAAGAGTAGCGGGCGTCAACGCTGTCGCCCGCCAGATACAGACTGTGGCTCAATTGATTCAAAATGGATTCGGCAGTACTCATTTTAATTCTCGGATCGAAAAGGAACGCGACAAGCCTCTCGTCGCCCAGAAGGCGCGTTTATCGCCGCGGCAGACGATACGCCGGCGGGCGAAGCAGCATCCCCCCTTTTAAGAGTGGTGCCTCTCGGCGCCGGCCGTCGGAAAATCAAGCATGGGCACAATCGCAATCAGCGGCGCCTCCGGTGACCTCGGTAGGCGGACAACGGAGGTCCTCCTGGACCGGCTGGACCCGCGGGATCTGACTTTGGTCACCCGTCATCCCGAGAACAGAGTGGACGCCACCCGCCGCGGGATCAGGGTGGTTCATGGAGACTACCGCAACCCCGATTCGCTTGACCAGGCTTACGCGGGCATTGACGCCTTGATGCTTATCAGCGGTCACGCGGTGGCGAAGCGTATCCCAGAGCATCGCAACGCGATCGCCGCAGCCAAGAAGGCGGGCGTCAGGCACATCGTCTATACCTCCGTTGCGGGAATTCACCCGCGCAATCCAACGATCTCTGCCGGCGACCACATCGTCACGGAACGCGATCTGCAAGACTCCGGTCTCGGGTACAGCATCCTGCGTAACCAGACCTATTCAGAGCTGTTCACGCCCATGGCCCAGTCTGCGCTGGAATCCGGTACCTGGCTGCAGCTCGGCAACCAAGGGCTGGTTGCGCCAGTTTCAAAGGATGATATCGCTGCTTGTGCCGCCACCTGCCTGCTCGAGCCTGACAGGCATTCCCGGGTTATCTACGAAATCACCGGTCCCGAGCTGCTGTCGTTCAGGGATATCGCTGACATGTTCTCCCGCTTGTACAACGTGCCGATCGGCTACAAGGTGATCACTCTAGAACAGATGTACGCAGCCTTCGACTCCTGGGGCATTCCTCGCGCCTTTGACGAGCACAGCTCCCACGCGGCGAAGGCGTATGGTTCAGATGAAATAGTGTCGGCCTATGTTGCCTTTGAGCAGGGCTATCACGCCATACTGTCCCATCACGTTGAATTCGTTACGGGCCGAAAGCCTGTAGCATTAGGTGAGATTATCGCCAGGGCAAAAGCGCTTGATTTCGATCGCGCGGCGGGCCACAACTAGGGAGTGTTTTGCAGCCCCACGGCCTTGAAGATCAATTTGTCGAAAGTGCGATCAGGCAGCAGGCGCCCGATCAGCCATATCCGGTCCAGCGGGTAGCGGGTTCTAGGCCTTGGAGACTCAATCGCGTGTCGCACGGCTGCCGTCACCCGCTGCGCATTTGGCGCATTATTTTCCTGGGCCTGCAGCGACCGATCAAACCGTGTAAGCCACGCCGCGTAGTCCGTCTGTGCGTAGCGTTCCTCGAGCTTTTCGGCCTGCCGCTTCTCGACCAGCTTGGTGCGGACCAGGCCGGGCTCGATGGCCGAGACTTCTATGCCATAAATGGACAGTTCCCTGCGTAGACCCTGAGTGAGCGCCTCTACAGCGTGCTTGGTGGCCGAATAGGTGGCCATGAGCGGAACAGTAATCGCGCCTGCGACCGATCCGATATTCACGATTCGCCCCGGCGGACCTACGCGGTCTCGACGTGCGCCCAGCAATGGCAGGAACGCCTGGGTGACCGCCAGCATCCCAAACACGTTGACGTCGAACGCCCTGCGGACTTCCGCCAGGGGTTGGTGCATCAGTGGGCCGCCCAGAAAGATGCCGGCGTTGTTGACCAGCGCCTTGAGGTCGCGCCCGCCCAAGATGACCTCGACGTGCTTCGCCACGGCGGGAAGCGCCTCGGTGTCGGTCACATCAAACACCAGGGGCGCGAAGTCATTGGGCCAACGCGTCTTGAGCTCCGCGGCATCCTCAGCCCGGCGCACACTGCCCAGTACGGCGTAGCCACGCGACAGCAGGTCCTCGGCGATGGCCCGGCCGATGCCGCTGGACACGCCGGTAATAAGAACAGTCGGCTTGGTGTCGTGCATCGTCTGATCCTGGCCTGCGCGGCTCAAATTCGGCGTCCGGCATCGCGCCAATAGGGCTCGCGCAAATCTTTCTTCAGCACCTTGCCGGCTGCGCTGCGCGGCAGCGACTGGACAAAATCTACGCTCTTGGGCGCCTTGACCGATCCCAGTTTTCCCTTGCAGAGCGCAATCAGCTCATCGGCAGTCGCCAGGCAACCAGGCTTCAACTCGACGACCGCCTTGACAGCCTCTCCCCAATCCTTGTCGGGTACACCGATGACGGCGCAATCCAGTACCGACGGGTGCGTCCACAGCAGCTGTTCCAGCTCACTGGGAAACACGTTGAAACCGCCACTGATGATCATGTCGCGCTTGCGATCGGTGATATGCAGGAAGCCCTCAGCATCCAGTGAGCCCACGTCGCCCGTATGCAGCCAACCGTTTACGATGGCCTCGGCCGTCTTTTCCGGCTGCTTGTAGTAACCTTTCATGACAATCTCGCCGCGAATGCAGATCTCCCCTGTGGCACCGGGAGGGAGCGGCTGACCCTCCTCGCTCATTATGGCAAGCGCGTTGAGAACCGAGGGCAAGCCACAGGAACTGAGGCGCTCATCGCTGGCGATCTTGCCGTCGACGAAATGATCACCGGGCCGCAGACAGGAGATGCCCCCCGGCGCCTCGCTCTGCCCATAGCCTTGCAGCATGATTGGCCCAAACAGTTCCAGCGCCCGCTTGAGTCTCTCCACCGACATGGGTGCTGCGCCGTACATCAGGTAGCGCAGCGAGGAGAAGTCACGCTTCTCAATGCCTGGTGTCTCCAGTAACCGGTAAATGACAGTCGGGGGCAGGAAAAACTCAGTGATTCGATGCCTTTCGATCGCATCGAGCAACCCCGCCGGATCCGGCTTGGTCAATACCACCACCGTGCCACCGCGCGCACTGGCCGGAATGCTGAGAAACCCGGCCGTGTGCGTCATCGGTGCGGCCGCGAGATTCACTATCGACTGCTGCGGCCCGTAGTAGTTATTGATGATGGAAGTGGCCATCGAGACGGCAAGGTTGCGATGCGTGAGCATCACGCCCTTGGGCCGACCCGTGGTTCCGCCGGTGGGTACGAGCGCGGCAAGTTGATCGGCCTGCGGGGCCACGGCAGGAGACGAGCGTGGCCGGTCACCACTCCATGCCGACAGCGACTGGGCCCAGGGCAGGTCCCCATCGAGGCAGATCAAGGTCGCGAGCCTCGGGCACGACGCACGCAGCCTCTCGACCAGCGGAGCAAAGTGCTTCTGAAAGAACAGCACTTCGACGTCGAATTCTTCCAGCAATGCCTGCTGTTCCTCCTCGCTGCTACGCGGATTGACAGGTACCCAGGCGAAGCCTGCGCGCCAAAGCCCCAGCACGCACATCCAGGATACCGGGTGATTGGCCGACAAGATGGCCGTCTTGGTCTCCGCCGGCCGTCCCAGGTCGAGCAGCGCATGCGCTACCTGGCAGCTGGTCCCGAATGCCTCTGCAAAACTCCACTGCTCTTCGCCCATGATGTAGGCGGTTGCTTGCGGATTGAGGGCGTACCCCCGGTCAAAAAAATCGGCCATCGCCATGGGTGCAGATCCCTACAGAGGAGTGCCGTTGATACGCGCGATAGTCGCCGGCAGATCCAGCTCCACTTCGCGGGTCTGCTTGAGGGGCAGCATGGCATTAATGCCCGCACGCATCTCCGTGCCGGTCATCGCAGCCCGAAAGCCATCGTTCTCGGCGGCCAAACCGGCAAACATCAACTCACCCGCGGGTCCGAACACCCGTTTGAGCACCTCGCGGTGCATTGCAATCACCGCTCCTGAGCGGTAGGACACCGCCTTGGCTAGCCGGTCGACGTATGCATCCAGTTCCCGTGCCGGTAGTGCGCGGTTGATCAGTCCATAACGTTCCGCCTCCACGCCGCTGAAATCGCGTCCGCTCAGCAGGAACTCCATCGCGCGCGCCGGACCTGCCATCATGGCAATCCGCGTGGTGCCGCCGCCGCAGGCCAGAAAGCCGCCACTCGCCTCGGGTGAACAGAACTTGGAATCCTCCGTCGCGAATCGCATGGTCAACCCCAGGATGAATTCCAAACCGCCGCCACGGCACCGTCCGGCGACCTTGGCCACTGTGACCTGAGGCAGCGCCTGCCAGGAGACCGCCAGCGCCTGCAGAGCGTTGATATCCGGGTACTTGCCCGCCGCCTTGGGGTCATCACCGGCTGCCGCGACGTCCACGAGGTCGACATGAGCCAGGAAGAAGTCCGCATCGGCGCTTTCGATAATGACCACGCGCGTCTTGGTGTCAACCATGAGCGCACCGCAGAGCTGGAATAGCTCTCCGATCATCTTGAAGCTGACCAGATTGACGGGCGGATTGGACAGGATCACGCGCAGTATCGCACCCTCACGCTGCAACGAAAAAGTTGAATAGCTCACTCAGGCTCCCTCCGGCTGTGGCCAGGTACTGGCGATTGGGTATCAGACAATTTGCTCGACCTTGATCGACGCGTAGCCGTAGCTTTTCAGCGCCCCCATCAGCTCTCGATGACCGAACACTTCACTGGGCGAGCGCAGGCCAGTCACTCGCGGCACTTCCACCGCCAGTCGGCTGGCCGCATAGGCCTGCAGCGCCCCGGTCGTGAGGTATCCCCCGGTGCTGAAGACGGTGCTCCTTACAGCCACGTTGTTGCCCGTGGCCAGACAGATGTCGATGGATCGGTGCACCTGACGAGCTTCGCGCGGCGGTGTCGCGGGCGCGACTGACTTGGCCAGGTGGTCAAGCAGCGGAATCAACTGCTCTTCGGGCATCCACTGCAGTGACACCTTGTGCATGCGCTCTAGCTCGAGCTCCTTCTTGTACAGTTCCTGGTTCCACATGGCCACGTCCATCTTGCAATTGCGCACCCGGCCGTCGCGCCGGAACCAGAGCGGGTTGGTCGAGCCGCCCCAGTTGGAGGTGACGAGAACTTCTCCGGAGGGCGTGCAGACTTGATTGTTCTCGACACCCGGGTAGCGCACCAGCTCACGATCCCTCAGGTAGTAGCTCGCGCGCCCAACGGCGTCGAAAATGGACTGCGCCGACGCCACGGTCGGCACAGCCGAGCCGATCGCGTGGAGTCGCAGCGAGTCCACGCCGGGCGTCTCCAGGCAATGACGGGCGCCGATCTCGCTGACCGAGTACATGTAGGCCATCGAGGGGATCATTACCAGTCCCGCCTTGGCAAATTCCGCTGCAAAGTGCTGCTCGATCTGCAGGAAGGCGTGCTGCTCAGCGCTGGTATCCAGGTAGTGGGTACCGGTGCGAAGGCAAGCCTCCGCTACTTCGAGGTTGTAGCGCGCAAATGGCCCCACGGTATTGCAAATGACCTTGCGGCCGGCGAACAGCTTGGCCAACGCCGCCACCGTGTGCTCAACCTCAACGATTTCATAGCGCGCGCTTTCGATACCAGGCACAAGGCGCAGCGACTCCTCCACACGCTGGCGGTTGCGGCCGGCGGCGACGAACGGTACGCCCAACTCGCGCAGGTGTTCCATTACCAGCCGGCCGGTGTAACCGCTGGCGCCATAGACCACAACAGGATAGTCAGTGCTCAATGCAGTGTCCTCGATGAATGAGTCAGCAGTTTCACTCGGTGCTCAGGCACGACCCCAGCCTTCGCTTTCATGGAGTCGGCTGAGCAGGTATCCGTAGTGCATGTAAAGAATGTTGTTTTCACCATCTTCGATCTGCATGGCGCGTGCGTCACGCAGCAGCTTCTCAATGGGATACTCGCGCGAGAGCCCGATGCCACCGAACAGCTGCAAGGATTCGTCGACCACGCTCATCATCGTGCTGCAGCAGAACGCCTTGCCGGATGCAGTAAAGTACGGATGGGCGCGCGGCGAACAGCGCGTGTAATGCGCCACGTGACGGGCCATGGCGCGGATGGCCTCGACGCGTGCCCCGATGATTCCCAACCGGTAGCGGGTCAGCTGCAATTTGGCCAGCAGCTCTCCGCCCTGCCTTCGCTCATGTACGTAGGCCAGCGCCAGCTCGAAGGCCGCGCGTGCCAGGCCGGTGGCGACGTGGCTCATGGCGGTCCCTGCGTGAGCCCAAGCTGATGCATGTTTGAACTCGTAGTCATCGCGTGTGGCGATCGCGAAGCGGGTGGGCACGCGTACGCGGTCGAAGAAAATCTCACCCTGTGGGAGCGGACGCTTGCCCAGCTTCTCCAGCGGCTTGCCGCGCGAGATGCCCTTCAGGTCAAGGGGCAGGATGATATTGCAGCCGTAGGTATTGCCATGGGCGTCGTAAAATCCCTGACCGTAATCGGCCACTGTGTCGACCAGGGCCACCTGCGCGACCGGACCGTTGGAAACCCAGGCCGACGACTGGCCATTGAGGATGATCTCCTCGCCAGCGAAGGTTGCATGCAGGTTGCCCTTGTTGGCCAGCGATCCGGGGTGACGTTCTTCCGGGTAGAGGATAAGACCGTCAGATCCGCGGTCCGGCTGCGTCGCGCACCAGCAGCCAAGCTTGCCCTCGCACAGCCCGATCAGCTCCTGCTGGCCACTGGCATGGGCCATCGTCATAGGCATGCCACCGGCGCCAGCCGACACTGCCAGACCGGCGTCGCCCCAGGCCATCTCCTCAATCCCGACGCCTTCCATGCGTGCCGCAAGTTCCGGGGCGACCCCAGCCATGGCTTCGGGACCAAATCCCAGCTTTGCCACTTCCTGTTGAAAGGCCCAGAACGGAGAACCGGGCAGGTAAGCCTGGTCGGCGGGCAATCGGTCGATTTCGCGGCCAATCGGACGCATGACGTCGCGTGCGAAGCGGTGCATCCCCTGCTGGAGCGCCTGTTCCTCCGGTGTGAGCGCAGCATCGAAGCCCGATAGCCCCACAGAGGGAAGCGGAACTTCCGGTCGCAGATCATCGCTCATGGTGTTCTCTCGTACAGTGCCGATTGGTAGGGTCTAGCGCTTGAAAACATTGACGGTCACTACCGCCTCTTCATAGCCGACGGAGCCGCCCCCGTTTTCTTGCATGGCCACCTTGGCGCCGATTACCTGCCGAGCGCCGGCCTCGGCGCGCAACTGAGTGACCAGTTCGTGAATCTGCCCCAGGCCCGTGGCCCCGATCGGATGGCCCTTGCACTCCAGCCCACCCGAGGGATTGACGGGAACGCGGCCGCCGATCGACAGCTCTCCGGCCTCTGCGGCACTTCCTGCCTGGCCCATGGGCGTCAGCCCCAGATATTCGACGGCCATGACCTCGCCCATGGCCGAGGCATCGTGTATCTCGGCCACCGATACGTCCCGCGGACCTATGCCCGCCTGCTCGTAGGCCGCCAGCCCTGCGCGCCGACAGACGGCTTGGTCAAAGGCATTTGCTTCACGCATCGTACCCGTGGTGATGGCGGTCGCCGCCACCTGAATGGCACGTCGACTGTCTCCAGACAACCTCTTGAGCCCGGCGGCGGTGCACACCATGACCGCAGCGCCCCCATCGCTCAGCGGCGCGCACATCGGCATGGTAAGCGGAAAGGTAATAGGCGGGGCCGCCAACACCTGCTCGATCGTGAACGGTTGCCGAAACTGCGACAGCGGATTGTGGACGGAGTGCATGTGGTTCTTGGCGGATATCGCCGCAATCTGCCGCTGGGTGGTACCGAAGGTTTTCATCCAGTAGCGGCACATGGCGGCATAGATGGCCATGAAGCGGCTGTAGGGGCGCGTGGACTCGCTTCCTGGCGGGATCTCGATGCCAGTACCCAGAGCCATTAGCTTGGCCTCGTTCTCCGCACTCTTCGAGACGTCCCAGCCCCCTTCGAACATCGCCATGACACGCTGCTTGTCCTCGATGTTCATCTTCTCGGCGCCGATGGCGAGAGCCACATCGCAGGCGCCGGCACGGAGCGATTGGACCGCGAGCTGAAAGGCGCTGGTGCCGGACGCGCAGGCGTTTTCCACGTTATAGACCGGCAACCCGGTTAATCCAAGGTCGGTCAGTACCACCTGACCGGGTACCGCATTTTGGCCCTGCAGCGGCCCCTGGGTCACCCCGGAGTAGAAGACACAGCCAATATCGGCCCGCTCTGCGCCGGCATCGCGCAGAGTCGCTTCGAGCGCCTCCGCCGCCAGCGAATGGAGTGAGCGCTCGACGTGCTTCCCGAACTGGGTCATGCCAACGCCAACGACATAAATGGGCTGATTCATCGCCTTCCCGGATTTCCTTGCCGATGCCGGTAGTGAAGCTAGGGCCTCGAGTCGACACCCGCCCCCCCAAGGAGGAGTGGGTGGCCCTGTAGCCGGCAATCGGTATCGTCACACCCGAGTCAGTCACGCACGGGGAAGCGCATGTTCAAGGGCAAGGTTGTGGCCATTACCGGTGCCGGTTCGGGCATTGGACGTGCACTGGCCACGGAAACGGCCCCGCTGGGCGCCAGATTGGCGCTGGCCGATATCAACCCGACGGCGCTGGCCGAGACGATGAAGCTGCTGCCAGCCGGTACTGAAGCAAAGTCCTATCCGCTCGACGTGTGCTCCCGCGAGGCGGTCTTTCGGTTCGGCGCCGATGTGCAACGCGACTTTGGTGCCGCGCACTTCATGTTCAACAATGCAGGCACCGGCGTATTTGCCACCGTTGAAAACACCGAAATCGACGAGATCGAAAAGGTATTGAACATCAATTTGTGGGGTACGATCTACGGCACCAAAGCTTTCCTGCCGATCATGCTGGCGCAGAAGGAAGGGTGCATCGTCAATATTTCCAGCGGCTTTGGTCTGATCGCCGCACCCTGTCAGGCGGCCTACTGCATGTCGAAATTCGCGGTCCGAGCCCTAGCCGAAACCCTATGGCACGAACTGCAGGGCACGGGCGTGCGATCGGTAGTCGTGCACCCGGGCGGCATCAATACCAACATTGCCAAGAACTCGTTGCAGGCGCGGCACACGGGCGCTCTGGAGCAGAAGCTCATGAAGGGCGTGGGCGGCAAATTGACCACCACTCCGCAGGACTGCGCGAGGCAGATCATCCGCGGCCTCCAGTCCGGCAAGAATCGGCTGCTGGTCGGCTCCGGAGCCAAGACGACCATGTGGCTGGCGCGACTGCTGCCAAACAGCTATGGCAAGGTGCTGCGCCACATACTGGGATTCTAGGGCACGATTTCAAGCGGCAAGCATCAGGGGACATTCATTGCAGAAAGACACTATCAACCGCAGATGGCTCGTAGCGCGCAGACCCGTCGGCGCCGTCAAGCCGGACGACTTCTCCTACGCCGAGGGACCCGTTCCCTCGCCTAAGGACGGTGAGATACTTGTGCGCACGCTCTACTTCGGCTACGACGCCGCGCAGCGATTTTGGTTGACCGAACAAGGCGCCGGTTACCTTCCGCCCATCAAGTTGGGCGAAGTGATGCTCACGAGCGGGATCGGGCAGGTCATCACGTCAAACAATCCGTCCTATAAAGTGGGAGACATCGTCGAAGGGCTGATGAGCTGGCAGGACTACGCGCCGGTAAGCCCTGACGGACCGATTCCTTTGCGCGTGTTGCCGCGAGGTAACTACCCGTTGACCTGGAATTTGAGTGTATTCGGGGTAAACGGCCTGACCGCCTATTTCGGGGTCTCTGACGGCTTGAAGGTTAAGGCCGGCGATACCGTCGTCATATCCTCCGCGGCTGGATCGACCGGCTTGCTCGCTGGCGGTATTGCCCGGCTACTTGGAGCCACGAAGGTCATTGGCATCGCCGGCGGCGGCGATAAATGCAAGTGGCTTGTTCAGAATGCCGGCTTCGACGACGCCATTGACTACAAAGGCGAAGATCTTTCCAAGCGCCTAGGGGAGCTTTTCCCTAAAGGCATTGATTGTTATTTCGATAATGTGGGTGGCGAAATTCTGAATACCGCATTCATGCACATGGCGGATCGCGGCCGCATCCTGATTTGTGGCGCCATCTCGTCGGGCTACAACGACACCAAGATGCAGGGCCCCAGCAACTACATGCAAATCTGCGCGCACCAGCTGACGGTTCAGGGGATTCTGCTGCCTTTCTACAAAGACCAGATCGGCGCAGCAATAGCTACGCTGGCGAAGTGGGTGACCGAGGGCAATTTGCGAGTACACGAGGAGATCTTCGAGGGGTTTCAACGGGCACCTGAATTGCTGCCCACGATGTACGCCGTCAAGAATCCGGGAAAACTTCTGCTGCACGTGGCCGATCCAGTCTGATAGGTTGATTGGCGCGGCGGGCTCGCACCACAATACCCCCAACGAGGCGTGAGCCAAACCATGGGCACAATTTATCTGGTGCGGCACGGCCAGGCTGCCTACGGCACCGAGGATTACGATCGGCTTACAGAGACCGGATTCGCGCAGGCGCGATTGCTGGGGAAGTATTTCGGCTTGCGCCAAATCCGCTTCGACGGCGTGTATGTGGGCGAGCTGCGACGACACGCTGAAACCCTGCAGGGCATCCTGGAGGGTTACCCCGTCGCAAGCGACATCCCGCGCCCGGAACGATGCGCCGGCCTCAACGAATACAGCGCCGACGCCCTGGTGCTGGCCCACACCGGCTCTCGGCCCGAGCCTGACCCGGCCGCTGCGCGGCGCGACACATGTCTTGTTCGCGAACGGTTTCGAGTGCTGAAGCATGCGCTCCTGGCCTGGGCCGAAGGCGGCATCCAACCAGTCGGCATGCCTGCCTGGCAAGCCTTCCAGGACGCCGTCGTCGCTACCCTGGTGGAGGCGCGCCAACGGTTTCCTGAGGGCAACGTGCTGATGATCAGCTCTGGCGGCCCCATTTCCGCCGCCGTGGCCGCAGCCCTCCGCGCGCCAGCGCAAACAGCCGTTGAATTGAATCTGCGGATGCGAAACAGCTCGGTTACGGAATTCGCAAGCTCTGCCCGACGCCATGCTCTGGTCTGTTTCAATGCGCTGCCGCACCTCGACACGCGCCCGGATTCGATAATGACCACCTATGCGTGACGGCCAACGGCGTATCGTAGCGGCCATGCGTCATCGACGCCCTCACACTTGAGAACAGTATGGCCGACAAGAACGAGCCCGCCAGCCTGCAGGATAGGATCAGGGACCACCTCGCGCGCTACCTCGCCACCGATGGCGCCGACGGATACCTCTGGGACACCGGCCTCGGTGACGGCAAGGGCATGGTTCCCACACTACTGCTGACCACCACGGGAAGGCGGTCCGGCCGCATCATGACCCTGCCACTGATCTTCGGACGCTCCGGTGCCGACTACGTCGTGGTCGCCTCCAAGGGCGGGGCACCGAATCACCCGGCCTGGTACCTGAATCTACAGGCCAACCCGGATGTGCAGGCGCAGGTCAAGGCGGAGAAATTCGCGGCGCGAGCCCATACCGCGGACGCTGGCGAGCGAATTTCGCTGTGGCCCCTTATGGTGGAACTCTACAGCCCCTACGCCGATTTCCAGTTGCGTACTGACCGGGTGATTCCCTTGGTAATCATCACGCGGACCTGAGCGCTCACTTGTCAGTCCGCGACGCCCAGTGTCCAGCCGCCATCGATGGAGATTTGCTGGCCGGTGATATAGGCGGAGGCCGGTGAGGCCAGGAACAGGGCCAGGCCGCCAATGTCCGCTGGATGTCCCACCCTGTGCATGGGGATGGTCTTGCTCACTTCACGCTGGATGAGGGGATCCTTGGAGTGTCCTCCACCAATGTTGGTGACAAAGAATCCCGGCGCGATGGCGTTGACGGTGATGTTGTAGGCCGCCAGCTCCAGCGCAATCTGGCGCATCAGGTGCGCGGCGCCGGCCTTGGCCACCATGTAGGCAGCGCCTATCAGCGGCCCGCATCTATACGCTGCGACCGAAGTGGTAATGATCATGCGCCCCGAGCGCTGGGGTCGCATGATTCGGGCACCCGAGCGCAAGGTGGCGAAGACGCCGTTGAGATTCACGTCTAAGACGCGATTCCAGCGCTCGTCCGCGTAGTGCTCCAACATTCCCTCGGGATTGCGTGCACCCCCGCTACCCGCCGGCCCGCACATGAAGCCCGGTCCCGGATCTATGCCGGCATTGGCAAACACCACATCCAACCGGCCATGCGCAGCGCGCGCGACATCGAAAGCCCGGTCCAGCGCAAGGTGATCGCACACATCTACGACCGCACCCCGTACCCGTAGTCCAGCTGCCTGCAAGCGCTGCGTCTCCAATTCGATGCGCTGTTGATCCACATCCAGAATAGTGACTTGCGCGCCATTGACCGCAAGCGCCTCAGCGTAGCCCAAACCGATACCGCTGGCGCCACCCGTGACGATCACGCCGTGGTCCTTCACGGAGAACAACTGCTGAGCCTTCACGTCGGTAACTCCCCGCCCTGGTGCGCCGACTGAGAGGATCGGTATTGCCTCAGGATCGGTGATGCACTGGCGCCATTGCATACACCGGCGTGGGAATATTTTCCATGCGTGCCTTCAGCTGCATAGCCAGGAACTGTGAGTAATGGCGCGACAGGTGCAGGTTGCCGCCGTGGATCCAGAACGCCTCCTGCTGAGTGGGCTTCCACATATTACGAAGCTCGCCTTCCCATGGCCCAGGATCGCCACGTGTATTTGAACCGAGACCCCAGACCTTACCCACCTTGCCAGAAACATCCTTGCCGAGGAGCTGCGCGACAATGTTGTCAGGCGTCCCGTAACCCGTCGCAAAGATGATCAGGTCGGCGGGCAACTCAGTGCCGTCGGTCAGTACGATTGACCTATCGGCTATACGCTGTACGCCGACTCTGCTCTTGAGCTTGATCCTGCCGTCGATCACGAGCTCGCTGCCGCCAGTGTCGATGTAATAACCACCGCCTATACGCATTGCCTTGAGGTATATACCTGAGCCGTCCTCGCCGAAATCGAGCATGAATCCGACCTTCTCGAGCTTCGCATAGAAGTCCGCGTCGATGCGCTGGAGTTCCACATACGCGGGAGCGTGGAGTGATGGCAGCACCTGGTACGGCGTCGAAGCCATGAGGAGGTCCGCTTTCTCGGTGGTAATGCCGGCCTTCAGTGCGGTTTCCGAGTACAGGCCGTCAAGGGTCAGTGCACCCAGCGATTGGCTGCGGCCGACGAGCGTCGATCCACGCTGCACCATCGTTACGTCAGCCCCCTCTTGCCACAGCGCGACGCAGATGTCGTGCGCTGAACTGTTAGAACCGATGACCACGGCCCGCTTGCCCTTGCAATCCTCAGTTCCCATGAACTGGCTGCTGTGCTGCAGGACACCCTTGAATTTGTCCATGCCAGGCACTGACGGCATGTGGGGGAATCCGGATCCGCCGGTGGCGAGCACCAGTTGCCGCGGTCGCAGCGTCATGGGCTTCCCGTTGCGCACGACATCGACCGTCCATTCCTTGCGGGCCTCATCGTACCGCGCACCCTTGCATTCGGTGCTGCCCCAGTAGTTCAACTCCATGACTTTCGTATACATCTCGAGCCAATCGGCGATTTTGTCCTTCGGACTGAACACCGGCCAGTGCTCTGGGAACGGTATGCACGGAAGGTGGTCGTACCACACCGGGTCGTGAAGGCAAAGACTCTTGTAACGCTTGCGCCAGGAGTCGCCTGGTCGTTCGTTCTTTTCGACGATGATCGTCGGCACGTTCAACAGACGCAATCTTGCCGCGAGCGCGATGCCCCCCTGCCCGCCGCCAACAATGACAACGTAGGGCTGGGTCGTAACGCCCAGTTCAGTCTGTTCCTGCAGGCGCTGCTCCTGCCAGGTCTTGCTGTCGCGACGCGCGACGTGTTCCGTGCCCATCTCGCGCGTCGGGCCGCGGTGCTCCTCGTGGCCCTTCAGCTCGCTCATAGTCGTGAGCAGAGTCCATGCCTTGCGACCCTTCAATCGCAGGTGGCCATAGCCTCTTGCCACCGCCGTCTCGAACCGAAACCATCCTTCGGTCATGCCACCCGAGTCGCGCGCCTCGCCATCGAGTCGCCAGGACGAGGGCTTGGCAGGAATTACCGCGCCCTCGATCAGCTGGCGTATCTTGGCGCCACCCTCGGCGGTCGTGATATTCCAGGTGAACGAAACCAGGTCGCGCCAATAACCATCGTCGTTGAACAGCTCCGCAGCGCCGGCGGCATCACCGCGCTCCAGAGCGGTGGCCAGCGCTGCCAACCACTCCGCCGCCCGCTCTGTCGGGCTCCCGTCTTTCACTTCCATCTTGCTTACCCGCTTTAGAGGAAACTACGCCCGACGGTAATGCCGAACGTCCGGGGTGCCAACAGTCCGACGACGCTGCCCGTCGTGCTGAGTGTGAGATTCATAGCCACCTGCTCGTTGGACAGGTTCGAGCCCCACAGCTTCAGGTAGTAGCGTTTGTCGGGGCCGATGAACTGCAGCGAGGCGCCCAACATGTTAAAGGCCGCCTGCTTGAGTTCCAGTCCCGGCGTCGTTGTAAAGCCACTGTTGTAGGACCAGGTGCCCGCCAGTTCGTACGAGCCGTAGCTTACGGGGATGGTATAGATCGGAGCCAGCGACGCCGTGAAGGTCGGGGCATCCGGCAGAGCGTTGCCGGTGGCAGAACCAACGGTATCGGTATAGCCGGCCGTAATGGTATTCGGCGCAGTACCAAATACTTGCGGCACGAGAATGTCGGCTTGGGCGAAATCGGTAAACTCCGAGTGCAGAGCCTCGAGGGTGCCGCGGACTCTAAAGTTCGTAACCGGCCGGAACTCGAAATCGACGTCAACGCCATAGGACTTGGCCGCAGGGCCATTGTAGATGAGCGGTGGACCACCAGACTGGAACTTCTGCACCTGAATGTTCTTATATTTGTTGTAGAATGCCGCGAAGTTCAAACGCGCTCGATTGTCGAGGAACTTAAATTTGGAGCCCGCCTCTATGGTATCGAGCTGCTCGTCGGTATACGGCAAGTTGTTGACGACCACGGGGTTGTAACCCCCGGCCTTCACACCGCGATTATAAGAGGCGTAAATCATTGCGTCTGGCGAAAGCTGCTGCGAGAGCGCGACGCGTGCCGATGTCGAACTCTTTGAGAAGGAGTCATCGATCGGCGGTGCGGGGAAGAACCCACCCGTGCCCGTAGTATCGCTTTCGCCGGTTATATGGTGACTGTCGTGGGAGAAGCGAATGCCGGTGGTCAAGGTCGTGGCCGAGGCAATCTTGAAGTCCGCCTGGCCATAACCGGCGTAAGACTCCGTGACAATCGAGTCGTTGAGGTTCACCAACAGCAGCTGCCCGATTGGGGGAGTAATCGGCGGCCCCGGAAGGACCGGTGCCAATGCGCCCCAGGTGATGGGCTGATGTGTGTCGTCCACCGCATGGTAATAGAAGGCACCCACGGTCCAGTTGACGGGACCAGCCGCATTGGAGGCCAACTGCAGCTCGTTCGTCAGCTGCTTGTTGACGTTGTACCAGTCGACGGTGAAGTAATCGAGCGGCGTCTTGTCGGCGTCGAATCCCAGCAGATCGAACTTCGAACGGCGGTAGGCCAGCGCGTCACTGAGTGTGGCAAAGCCCAGGTCATGGCTCAAACGTCCTGAGAGACCATAAGCCTCGGTGTTGTTCTTTTGGTCTGAATTGCTGTTTACGTCCCAGCCGCTAAGCGTCGAGGTGTACATCAGCGGTGGGGGCGGAAGCGCGCCTGGAGGCAGGAACTGCGGAGGTGGGCCGACATAAGAGGTGCTGCCCGTCTCCGGTCGATAGGCGAAGGTGCCCGTCTCGTTGATCTTCTCGTAGTCGACGGAAATCTTGAGTTTGGTGGCATCACTGAAGCGTATATCCCACTTGTTGCGGAACGTCAGATTGAGATCCGTTCGATAGACGTCTTTTCCGGAAAGCAGATTCTTGCCCCAGCCGTTGCCCTGGCTGCTGGCCGCGATCGCCACATTGGTCGAAACGCTCGAACTCACCGGCGCATTGAAATAGGCCGAGCCGCTGAATTTATTGTAGTTGGCGTAGCCGAGTTCCCCTTCCGCCTCAGGCCTGTCGCTCGGATCCCAGGTCGAAATCTGGACCAATCCGCCAGTCGTGTTGCGCCCGAACAGGGTGCCCTGCGGACCCTTCAATACATCGACCTGTTGAACATAGCTCAACCCAAACAGAGCCGGCGAGGTTGCACCGATATATACGCCATCGACATAGAGTGCAACCGAGTTCTCGATACCGGGAGAGCCGACCTGACTGCCGATCCCACGCAGGTGTGGGGACTGCATGCCGTTGTCTCCCGGACCAATGAATCCAGATACCAGCGTCGCGATATCCTGGACACTGGTGACATTCGAGGCCGACAGATCCTGGATAGACAACGAAGTGACCGCGATCGGAACTTTTTGCAGGTCTTCCTGCCGTCGCTGCGCGGTGACGATTACTTCCTCGAGCGCGTCATTCCCTGAACTCGCTCCCGCTGGCGTTGTCTGCGCTCTCGCCTGCTGCAAGGATCCTGCGACGCCGACAGCGGCAAGAATCACCAACACGGATACAAACTTGTTATTCACTGGTTCCCCCTGTCACTAGAGCCGACTCGATCGGCAGAATTAAATAGAGTTCATTGGCTTAAGAGCAACAACGCGAGCACGCTGAATTTGGACGGAATCCGCTCCGCGGCTCGTCAAGGAGTATCCGGCGCGTCGCAGCCCGGCCACACCACTCCCGACGGGTGGGGACGGGGCGCGCCCGGCGCCAATGGCCGGACTCAATGGATCCTCAGCGGCAGCACCGCGTAGCCCTGCGCTGCGTTGTTGAGCAGTCGGGTCGGCTGGCCCGCTTCGATCGACTGCACTTTCGCGGCAAGCGTTTCCAATATGACTTCCAATTCCAAGCGCGCCAGGTGAATGCCGAGACACGAATGTACGCCGTGCCCCCAACCCAGGTGATCACGCGGATTACGCTCGATGTCGAAGCGATCGGGATAGGGATAGTGGCGCTCGTCGCGGTTGGCCGAGGCATTCAGTAGCCAGACCCGGGACCCGGCGGGTATCGTGCTCTCCGAAAGTGCGAAATCCTGGGCGCAATACCGGGTAAAGCCGCGCAGCGGCGACGCCAGACGCACACATTCATTTACGACGCCAGGGATCAGTGCAGATCGGCCCCTCACTGCCGCGAACGCGCCGGGTTCCGTTGCCATCCTATACAGCAACTCGCCGGTCGCAAGAATTGTTGTATCCAGCGATGGCAAGGCATAGTCGAAGACCAGATTGCGCGCCATCTGGAGCGTGATTTCCCCCTTCTCCGCCGCCAGAAAGAGACTGTCAGCCCAGCCCCCCGGCACAACGTCATCACGCGTGAGTTGCATCCCGTGGCCTACAAATTCCTGAATTGCTGGCAGCGCCTCCGTGGTGCGCGCGCGGTCCGAGGGACCGAAGGCATCAAATATTGCCGAGGCCCACTGCATCAATTGTTTGTGGCTTACACCCTTGAGACCCACCATGTCAGCAACAATCTTGACTGGCACGTGTGAGGCCAAGGTCGACATCGCCTCGAATTCCCGACCGTCTGCCACCCTGTCGATGACTGCCGCTGCTTCGCGTGCAATCTGTTCGCGCAGTGACAGGAGCGCGGTGGGCATTAGCGGCTTAATCAATATTCGCTTGAGCTGGTGATGAATATCGCCATCGCTCGTAAGGGTTGAAACCGGGTCTGGTGCGTCTGCGGCATTCATCAATTTGTTGACTGAAACACCTTTGCCGCTGATCAGCGCGTCCGAGTCGCGCAAGCCCGCCTGCACATCCTGGAAGCGGGCCACCGCGAACATGTTGAGCTTGGGCAGCCAGATGGCATCGCCCAGCTCGCGAAGCGTCCGATATGCGCCCAGAGAATTGGCCAGCAGTTCGTCGGAAAAGAGATCACCGGAAAAACTGGGGTAGTCGGATCCCTTCATTGAATATCACTCAGCGCGGCGCAAATGCCACAGTGCCCACGTCTACGATTCCCATTCCGCCGTCGACCAGCAACGTAGTGCCGGTAACGTACGACGAAGCGTCCGTAGCCAGGAATTCGACGCACCGCGCAATTTCCTCAGGCCTGGCCATTCTGTTCAGAGGATTGAATTGCACGAGCAGCGCACGGGCCTGATCCTTCGTAATGCCACGCTCACTGGAAAGCATCTCCAGCAGTGGAGCCAGCATCGGGGTGTCTACCCACCCGGGGCAGACCGCATTGACGCGGATGCCCTCGGGCCCGTAGTCCCGCGCCAGGGCCATGGTCAGCCCGTTGAGTGCCGCCTTGGCGGGGGTGTAGACAGCGTTATTCCGCGCGGCGAAGAATGACCCTATCGAGGAGATGTTGACGATGGCGCCCCCGCCGCGCTGTCGCAGATACGGCAGCGCCGCCCGCACCACCCGTCGCGTGCCGTTGAGATTGGTGTCCATCACCGCGTCCCACGCCGCATCGTCGAGTTGCTCGATGCTGCCGACAATCGCGATGCCGGCATTGTTCACAACGATATCCAGGCCGCCGTATTCCCTCGCCAATCGAGCGACGCTCTGCTCGACGATCTTTGCGTCGGTGACGTCACCGGGCAAAGCCAACGCACCAATCTCCCGGGCCAAACCCTCCAGCGGCGCGGCGCGGCGGCCGGTGATACCAACTTTGGCGCCCTGCGAGGCAAATCGCCGCGCCACGGCTTCGCCGATGCCCGATCCCGCGCCGGTGATCAGTGCCACCTTGCCAACCAGTCCGCTCATAGCAATCCTCCTCCGTCGATTTCATTCGCAATTCGATTGGCCTTGACCACCACTTCACGCCCGAATTCCGGAAAGTTCGCCAGATCGCTGATGAATTGGCTGGGTTTGACCACGAAGGTGCGGGCGCCAAAGCGGATCTGCGGCGCCAGCACACCCAACGACTCATCGAGGTTGCCGCATGAGGTGGCATCCTTGAACATGCCCGGAATGCCCCCGAGGAACTCCAGATCGGCAAAATTGCGGCCCGCCGCACTAAGCGCCGCAACGAGCTTGGCCTTCTCCTCGTCGCTCATGGGTCCCATTGGCAGGTAGCCACTGCCGTATCGCACCAGGCGCTCGAGCAACCGCTTGTGGGGCCTCGCACCGCCAAACCACAACGTGGGGCCAGTGGGGCGAAAGGCCTTCGGCTCTACCCACACGTCATCGAAGTTAAAGTGTTTGCCGCGAAACGACGCAGGCGAGCCTGACCAGGCGGCCCGCATGATCTCCAGCTGTTCGTCGAGGATCTCGCCCCGCTTGTCGAAGGGCACGCCCAGCGCGTCGTATTCAGCCCTGTGCCAGCTGGTAGTCAGCAGGACAACCAGCCTGCCACGCGAAAGGAGATCGAGCGTTCCCAGTTCCTTGGCCAGCGCCAACGGGTGTCGCAGCGGAGCAATCACCGCGGCGCCGACAATACGTACCTTCGAGGTTACCGCCGCTACGGCCGACATCAGCACGATATTGCTGGGCCATGGCGTGGACGGGTGCTGCATCCCGGGCATGACGAATTCCCGTGGATTGAGCGGCAAGCCGTTCGAATCGGCCCCCTTGCCCATCACCACGTGCTCGCTGACCATCACGCCGTCAAAGCCGGCCTTTTCAGCCTCCACCGCGAGGTCGACCTGCCCACGGATGTCACGGGGGTCGATCATCGTCATGTTCTCGCTCAAGTCGAGGATCAGCCGGATAGCGACCACGCGTGTGCTCCAAGCAATGGAACGACGGCTCTTTCTAAAATTTGCGACCGCCAGACCGAACACTATCGCCGGCCGACTGGAAGCCCCCCCCTCTTGGTTGGGGGGCCTCCCGGGGCCCGGCCGTCCAGATTGCAGCGTCGAGCGCACCCCAGGCCAGGGACGCAGCCAACTCGCCGTCGGAACCTGAATGACGAGGTGAGTCGCCAGGTCAGGCCGCTGCGTGGCATCATCCCTTCGGATCTTGGCCATGGACGTGGGAGATTCATTCAGAGTTGGTGGAGCCCCAAATGAGTAGCGATTCAGACATTGAAGTGCTCGGCTTTGATCACGCCGCGCTGTCCGTTTCCGACCTCGAGCACTCACACCGGTTCTACGCGGATGTGTTCGGCTTCAATCGCGTCGAAGACGATTTCAGGATGTCGGAACATGGGCTGCACGGGCGCGTGCTGATCAATCCCGCCGGAGTCCGCATTGAATTGTTCGAGCAGCGAGGTTCACGACCACGCCAGCGCCTTGACCCCACCGTGGCCGCGATGCAGCAGGGCTGGTTCCAATTCGCACTGTCTACGAAGGACATCGAGACGAGTTATGCGCGTGTCGTGGCGGCGGGTGCCGCGCCCTTGATGCCGCCGCGGATTGCGCCCGATGGCCGCACGCTATTTGCCTTTGTGGGCGACCCAGATGGAAATTTGGTAGAGCTGCTGCAGCGGCGCCCGCCTGTCTGAGCGTTGCCGCGATGTCCGCGCGTTTGACTGCTTTACTGCCATACCTCCATGCAGGCGTTAGACTTCCCCCTTTCTGCCAAGTCGAGCTCCGAACCCGTGCCAGACCAAGACTCCGAGTCAAGAATTGAGCTGAGGCGCAATCCCACGCTCCTCCTCAAGTCAACGCCACCACGTTGCGCGCGCGATTTCCTCGATCGCAGTCGACTGAGTGCTTTGAGTTTCGGGGGAAGCAGCGCACAGGTAACAGCGCTGCTTGCGCCGGTTGGTTTCGGCAAGTCCTCGCAACTTGCGCATTGGCGACGGCAATCGCTGGCAAGAGGCGAGGTGGCAATTTGGTACACGGTGGACGACCGCGACGAGCCGAAGCAACTTATGCGCGGGCTTGCGCATTCCGCGCGCCTCGCCTCCGGTAAGCGTGCATTTTCAGACCCCTTCCTGGCCTGGCTGGAAGGCCAGTCGGATCCAATTGACGCTGCGACCGGTTGGCTGGCGGAAATTGCCGAGCTCGCTGTGGAAGCCCACCTCTTTCTGGACGATGTCGATCTTTTGCCCACATCCTCACGGACGCGGACACTCCCGTACCTGCTCGGTAATACTCCCTCAAACCTTCACATTGTTTTGGCGGCGCGACCCACCGGCGCGCTTACCGCTATTGGCGCCTTAAGCATGACCACCGTCGCTCGGGTAAGCGCGTCGGACCTGCGGTTTCGCCAAGATGAGACTTTGGCCGTCCTTGCAAATACGATCGGCACTCGAATCGGCCTGGAAGCCTCCGTGCGCCTTCACGAGATCACCGAAGGATGGCCGCTCGGGGTACAACTTGCGGCCGCTGCACTTAGGCGCACCGGTGACGTTACGGAGCTACTCGCGGCGGCTACCGACGATATTCGTCGCTATTTCATCGATTTTGCGATTGATCGCCAAACGGATGAAGCGCGTCACCTGCTGGTTCGATTGGCGCAACTCGACACGATTCATCCGGATTTATGCGCCGCCATTTTGGGTGGCGCACCAGCCGCCCGGCAGCTACTGCTCCTGCAGGATGAAACTCCGCTGGTGCTGAGCACGGAGGATCGCGACTGGATGCGTCTGCATCCACTCGCTCGCGACGCACTGCGAGGTCGGCTCGCCCTGCTGCCTTTCGCAGAGCGCCAGGCACTGTCCCGCGCGGCGTCGGCGTGGTATGCCGCTCACGATTTGAACGAGGAAGCGGCGCAGCAGTCCTTCCTCGCAGGGGATGTGGAGAACGCCATTTCACTGGTCGAGCGCAGCACCTATCGTATGACACTGCAGGGACGAAGTTCCGCTGTACTCGACTGGTATCGCAGGCTGCCGCGCATTGGTCTTGATGAACATTCCGGCTTCTGGGCGCCCGTGGCCTGGGCGCTGGCCATGAGCGACCAGAATGTGCAGGCGCAGCCCCTAATCGATCGAATCATGGGACAGCCGAATCTTGCTGCTTCCCTCCGATTCGAGGCCGACCTGATTGCCGGTACCGCCGCTGGCTTCGCAGATGACATGGATTCGTTGCAAACGATCCACAACCAATGGCCCGCACCCCCGGGAGACGCGCGCCCGAGCGACCTGGTGGTTTGGGCAAATGGCCAGGCGTTCCTGGCGTTGTTTCGCGGCCTACCGAATCAAGCACGGCTGCAATGGTCGCGCATTAGCAGCGTGGAGCATGTCGACGGCTACTCACCAGTCTCGTACGGATTTGCCGATTACGGCACAGGCCTGACTTACCTGTGGGAAGGCAAATACACATTGGCGACTAACATCTTGAGGCCAGCCCTGTTGCGCGCCGAGCAAAGAATGGGCGTGCGCAATCCCGTGACTTGCATGCTCGCAGCTTTGTTGGCGGAGGCCTCCTGCGAGGGTAACGCCGATGCAGAGTCACTCGCCCTCCTCGCAGGCCGGATGGAAACCCTGGAGCACCATGGACTCCCGGATGCCATTATTGCGGCGTATCGGACCGCCGCCCGGGTAGCGGACAGCCAAGGCCGGCAGGATCACGCGCTCGACTTGCTCGAAAGCTTGCGAGTCATTGGACAAACCCGAGCCATGCTTCGCCTGCAGGCTGCCGCCCTATATGAGATCGTATGCCTGCACGCCCGGCACGGGCGCGCCGAGACAGCCTGGTCATTGAACCGGCAGCTGGAAGCATTGGTGGTTGATCAGCGCGCACAGATTTCCGGGGTCTTCGTTCCATGGGCAGAATTGTACGCACACCTTGCACTCGCCCGAGCAGCGCTCGCGCAATTGGACGACACGCGACTCGCGCCGGCGCTGCACGCTGCGGAATGCGCTGCCATCCTGGCCGCCAACTTCAAGCGGGAGGCGGAGGCTATTACCGCGCGATTCCTGAGAGCCGAGATTCTCAGGCGTCAAGGCAGCAGCGATGCAGTCCGTATAAGAGACGAGGCCATCAGCCTCGCTGAGCTCAACGGCCAAGTACGCACACTCCGCGAGCATGGCGCAGCAAGTAATGGGCCCGCGCTCGATACGTCCGCGGCTACGCACAGCCTGAGAACCATCCCCAGAACAGACTCGCCCACTCGCAGCACCCGACTGCTGACCGTGAAGGAACAGGAAATACTTGTGCTGCTATCCAGAGCTCTCAGCAACAAGGAGATCGCCAACGCAATGTCAATCAGCGAGGAAACCGTCAAGTGGCATGTCAAGAACCTGTTCGCCAAACTGAGTGGCGCCAGCAGAAAACACACCGTGGCACGCGCTAAACTGCTTGGCTTGCTGCCGTAGGCGCAGCGCACCCCTATTCAACTGAGAGTTAAAACGCCGCCTCGTCCATGGCCATCACCGATACACCGCCTTGTGTGGCTGCCTCTGCGAATGCGCTGGCCTGCGGCAAGATATGTGTGGCATAAAAACTTGCACTGACAATCTTGCCGCGCAGAAACATGGCATTGCCTCTGCTTGCTTCGAGTTCCACCGATGCAGCGTATGCAGCGCGCGCCATTTGCCAGCCGCCAGCGACAATTCCAACGGCACGCAGTAGTGGCACGGAACCCCCGAGCACTACGAGCGGCTGATCCCGAAACTGTTCCAGCGACCACCGCGCGGCCGCAGCTACCGCCGCAACGGCGGCGGCCAGCTTATGTGCGATCACTGTGAGTTCGGCACCGCCCCGTCCTGCCAGTTCGTTGAGCGTGGTCTCGATTTCACGTATCCAGGTGCGAAAGACTGCGCCACCGTCGCGCACCAGCTTCCGTTCGATGAAGTCGTGCGCTTGAATGGAAGTGGTGCCTTCGTAGATTGACGTGATGCGCACATCGCGAAATGCCTGCGTGGCGCCGTGATCGTCTAGGTAGCCGGCGCCACCGAAGACTTGGATTGACGTCGATGCCACCTCAATCGCCGTCTCAGTCGCCCAGCCCTTGAACACGGGTATCAAGAGATCAATGAATGCCTTCCGATCGTTACGGACCGCCGCCTCCGGATGCCTCGCTGCCTTATCGCGTGCAGCGGCGATGACGTAGGCCAGCGCACGCATAGCTTCGATTTGACTCCGCATTGACATCAGCATGCGCCTGACGTCCGGGTGCCGGATGATGGGAACCGGCTCAGTTCCACCGCCGGCGAGCCGACCCTGAATACGTTCCCGTGCGTAGGCCAGCGCATTCTGGTAGGCGCGCTCGGCAACCGCGACCCCTTCGAGTCCAACGTTGAAGCGGGCGCCATTCATCATTACGAACATGGCCTGCAGGCCCCGGTTCTCCTGGCCCACGAGCCAACCGGCAGCACCCTCCCCCCGTGCGCCGTAGACCAGCGAACAGGTCGGGCTACCATGATTGCCCAGCTTGTGCTCGATGCCAGTGCATTGGACGTCATTGCGTTGCCCGTCTGGAAGGATCTTGGGCACGAGAAACAGCGAGATTCCGCGCGTTCCCACCGGTGCGTCGCTGAGGCGTGCCAGCACCAGGTGGATGATGTTTTCCGTCAGGTCCTGGTCGCCAAAGCTGATGAAGATCTTCTGGCCGAACAGGCGGTAGCTCCCGTCTGGGCGGCGCTCGGCCTTTGTTCGGAGTGCACCCACATCAGAACCTGCCTGCGGTTCAGTCAGGTTCATCGTTGCAGCCCACTCGCCGCTGACCAGTTTCGGTATGTAGGTGTCCTTCATGGCCTGGTTGGCCGCCGTAGCAAGCATCCTTACCGCTGGCGAGGCCAGGTCCGGGCACATGCAGAACGCCTTATTGCTCGCGGCGAAGATCTCACGAATTGCCGCACACAGCAGTTCAGGAAGCTCCTGGCCGCCGTACTCGGCCGGCATGTCCACATTGTTCCACCCGGCCGATACAAACTCCCGGTACGCGGCCGCGAACCCTGGCGACGTTATGACGCCGTTCTCGGTCCAGCGCGCCCCCTGGCGATCTCCGACGCTATCCAGGGGCGCGAGCACTTCAGACCCGAAGCGTGCCGCGTGCTCGAGGATCTCATCCGCCAGGGCGTGATCCCCCAGCATCTCGCAACCGGGCAGCGCCGCTATCGAACCGACATCGTTGAGGTGGCGAATCGCAAAGCGCAGATCTGCCAGCGGTGCTGCGTAGGAAGACATGAGGATCCTCTTGGAATCGAATCGGATTGGTCGTTGGGATGGTGAGTTAGTTGCGTCAGCCGCAGGCTCGGATGCCACGATAGCTTGAATCCGCGACCCCCCAACCACCCGCCGCTGGGGGGAGGCGAACTTACGGATGATTGCGCTGATGTCCTTGTAAATGAGTCTGCGCGGCGTGCACTTGACCCACCCTAGGCGGGGGGGTGCATGTCCCGGACCCTGCCACTAACTTCCTCCGCCAACGGCGTGATCGGAATCTGGTTGTGCCGCCCATACACCGTGATCGCAGGGGGACAAGTGAAGTACAGCGCCATTTCGCTGGTAGTCGGTTCGATGCTTACGCTCGGACGATTCGCTGCAGCGGCTACCGCCACCGCTCCAGTGGCAACTCCCAATGATGATTCGGTAATACAGGAGGTCGTTATCACGGCCCAGCGCCGCACCGAGAACGTCCAGACCGTACCGATCGCAATTACCGCCCTCGACGGTGCGGCACTGGATGGCAAGGCCGTCGAATCCATTGCCGATCTGCAGGGCGCCTCGCCTTCGGTATCAATCGGGTCTAGTGGCGTCACCAACTCTGTCAACATCCGTGGCGTAGGCTTGGCGAGCGGCCTTGCCAACGTCACGAACGGCGTCGCCACCTATGTGGATGGAGTGTTCCAGCCGCAGGTTGTGACGAACAACCGTTTCTATGACATCGCAGACGTGGAGATCTTGCGCGGACCGCAGGGTACGCTGGTCGGATCGAACTCGACTGGCGGCGCCCTGTACATCAACACACGCAACCCGAAGATTGGCAGCGACGCTGGCTACGTTCGCGTAGGTGCCGGCAACTTCGGCCAGACTGATGGCGAAGCTGCGGTGAATCTGCCGCTTGGCGACCTCCTTGCCGTGCGATTCTCCGGAGATTACGTCTCGCGGAATAGTTTCTATCGTTCGATTGGACCAGTCCACACCGATGCCGGTGAACTGGACGAGAAGTCGGGCCGCGTAGGGATTCTGTTCAAGCCGGGTGCCTTCCAGGCGCTTGTGAAGCTCGAGTACGCGGATCGAAACACAGGCGGCTATACCGGCCAGGCCATCCCTGGCACCGGGTACGCCCCCTTTGCGCCAACCGACCCGTTCACGCTCGACTACGACACACCGACATTGACCCACGAAACATCGTTGGTAATACCGCTGGAACTTCGCTACGAACTGGCGAACGGAATTACGCTCCGGTCGGTGACCGGCTACCAGGACAGGCACATCCATGACCTTGAGGACTATGATTTCACCGCTTCGAACTCTCCTTTCCTTCCGCAACTCACCTGGAACAACAAGATCAGAAATCAAATGCGCACGGAGGAAGTCAACATACTGTCACCGAAGCGCGATGCCTATGACTGGATCCTTGGCTACTATTACCAGAAAGAACAGATCAGTGTAGACATTGACGAAACGGGCGCGACTGGACCCGGCGGACCGGCCCTGTTCATCACGACGCCCACGAACAAGAAGACGACGGGATTGTTCGGGCAACTGAACGTACGCTTTGCGCCCAAGTGGGAGCTCGGGGTAGGGCTGCGGAACTCGACCTTCTCTACCGACGGGAACGGCTTTGTGGCGCTGAACATTCCGCCCATGGTGTGCGGTGCGCCCATTCCGGGTGTGCCTCCCGTAAAAGCTCCGTACAACGGTTGCCTGATCACGACGCTTGGCGGCACGGAGTCCGACAGCCAGATGACGGGCAAAGTCTCCCTGAATTACACGCCCGATGACAACACGCTTTGGTACGCGTTTGCGGCGCGTGGCTACAAGCCGGGCGGGTTCTCCTCCGCCACGTCGAACTTTGCGCCGGAGACCGTTCTGGACCTCGAACTGGGATGGAAGGCCTCGTTCGCAGACAATCATGTGCGTACACAGATCGGCGGCTTCCATTACGCCTACCATGACTTTCAGTTCCAGAACATCGAGCTCACCAATGGATCGCAGAATGTCGCGAACCTCCCGACCGCCACGATTTACGGTGCCGAAGCGACACTGCAGGCTCACGCCGGCGGGTTCAGTGTGGATGCCGGCCTCGCGTTCGTTCACTCCTGGCTGCCTTCGGCTGGCACTATTGTCAACACTCACCTGATGCCACCCGGTTCAGTGGGCGTCGTCGGACCGCAGTGCGCAGTGGGTCAAACGGTGGGATGCTTTGATTACACGCCGTTCCTTGTCTCCAACTCCGGTGGGCCCAATCTGTACTCGCCCGAGTGGACCTATAACTTGGGCGCGGATTATCAGTTTAGACTCACTGACCAGCTCGCCATGACGCCACGGCTGAATTACTCCTACGTGGGCAGCCAGTTTGTCAGCACCACTTACTCGCCCACCACGGACAGACTACCTGCCCGAGGTCTCCTGTCCGCGCTGGTAACGTTCAAGATTGGAGCGCGCTGGAACGCCGAACTTTACGGCACAAACCTTACAAGCAAAACCTATCCCACGGGCGAGATCAGCAGCAACTACTTCACCTATGGCGCACCCCGACAATTTGGTGGCAGGCTCGGCTTCGACTTCTGAGGACTTTCCCCATTTGCGATTCATCAGTTACAATTCAGGTCTCGTTCCAGAGCGCCAAAATTCCCTGTGAGGCACCAGCGGCAGCCACCGAATCGCACTAGCGAGCCGGTGGCAACTCCGATCACGGCCGAGGGGGCGGCATTCGCGTCGCCCGAACCCAGGCTCCGCTATCTCGATTGCCCGGTACCTGCAGTTGGCACCACGCGCGAAATTGCGCCCGGTATCCACTGGTTGCGAATGCCGCTACCAATCGATCTGAACCATATCAATCTCTGGTTGATCGCGGATGGTGATGGCTACACGCTGATCGATACCGGTTACCCGGCCGAGAGCTGCGTGGCTGTGTGGACCTCACTCGGCCAGACACTGCTGCGCGATCATCCGCTAAAATGCATTCTGCTCACGCACTATCACCCTGATCACATGGGTTGCGCGGCGTGGCTACAGGATCGCTTCGGCGCACCGGTGCGGATTGCGGCGCGCGCGCTTCCGTCGGCACAACTCATGGTCCATGGCCCCAGCAGCGAGCGCCGCGAGGCTTCGGTTCGCTACTTTATGGCGCACGGCATGGTTGACGCGCGCAACTTTCTGGAGTCACTCGCGGCCTTGAACCGCAAGTCGCCGCTGCGCAGCATGCCCTCGGTTTCGCAGCCGCTTGTCAACGGCGAGCTTCTTACAGTGGGCGATTGGCGATTTGAGGTCATCGAGACCGACGGGCACGCCCTCGCCCATCAGAGTTTCTTCAGCGCCGCGCCGGAGTTGCTGATCAGCGGCGATCAGATCCTGCCCACGATCTCACCGAACATCAGCCTCTCACAGGCCGATTGGGGTCTCGATCCGTTGGGCGATTACCTGGCGTCGCTCGATTTGCTGGCGAAGCTACCGTCCTCCACCGTCGTACTGCCCTCGCACGGCCGGCCCTTCGTGGGTCTGCACGAGCGCATAGCGGATCTTCGCGCACATCACCAGCACGATCTCGACCTGCTGTGCGCCCAGACGACCGAGGCGCGCAGCGCCTACCACCTGCTTCCGGCACTGTTTGGTCGGGAGTTGGCCGGCTTCAATCTCTACCTCGGGCTGCACGAGTGTGTGGCGCATCTGGAGCATCTCGTACGGCGCGGTGCCGTGCAGCGGGAAACCAATGACGCTAGGGGGTATCGCTACCGTAGAATTTGAGACGGACGTAGGAGGGCGCGAGCGCCTTTGCTTGTGAACCTCTTGGGGTCGACAGGCCAAGTCCCGCAAATCCCCACCTAACCGAGCCCATGGACGAAGTGGATAAAGCCTTGTATTTTTCGAGCACAAGGTCCAGCGAAAGCCACTGTTAAGGCCCGGTATGTCGTCGACATCGCACGCGATTCCAGCCTATTTCCTCTACGGCGAGCCGCTGCGTGAGCCGGATGAGCGCCTGATTCACATTGAGACCATAGCCGCGCGCAGCGCCCTGCATGGCTGGGTGATCCGCGCGCATCGGCACAACGACTTATACCAGGTCTTTTTGATCAACCGAGGACACGCCGATGTGGACCTGGACGAGAGACGCGCTCGCGTCCACGGGCCGGGTGTCATCGTCGTACCACCGGGCGCCGTACATTCATTTCGCTGGCAAGCCGGTACAGTTGGACTAGTACTTTCGCTGGCACCTGGTCTCCTGGCGGGTTCGTGGCCGACAGCGGGCGAATTGCAGGACTTACTCGATCAATCGCTGGCACTGTCCTTCGATCGCCGGTCCGTGGGCGCGACAGATCTGAGACAGCTCGGGCAGATGATGCTACGAGAATTCACTCGGTCGGCCTTTGGTAGACAACCGGCCCTCCGAGGGCTGCTCGCTGCATTCCTGGCCAATGTCCTGCGTCTGACACGCGAGGCACACCCAGACGGGCTATTGAGGCCAACCATTATGGGCACTCCTGATCGAGAGCTGGTGGCCCAGTTCAGGCGTCTGCTTGAGGCCCATTACCGTGAACATCGATCAATTCGGTCTTATGCCGCGTCATTAGCAGTGTCGGAGACGCGCCTGAGACGCGCTTGCCTGGCCGTCGTCGGTCGGCCACCGGTCGAACTCGCTCACGGACGATTGCTCATCGAGTCCGAACGCCTCCTGCGCTATACGACCATGTCCATCGCCAAGGTTGCATTTCATCTGGGATTCCAGGATCCAGCCTACTTCACGCGGTTCTTCACGCGTCTGCGTCAGGTATCGCCTCGCGGGTTTCGGGCGCGCGATGTCGCGAGTGGGCAATTTGCCGATTGACGGACGGCGCCGCCGCCCAGACCACCTCATCGGTCGCCTGAACGGCGACTGAAAAGTGCAAGATTTCGGCGAACTCTGCCATTGCGGTTGACGCGGCCACTGATACGATTCACTGGGCTGTCGGAGCGGGTCTCCGGCACACTCCAGGGGTCAATGTATGAGCAGTTCCTCCGCCTCGGTGAGCCTTACTGACGAGATTCCTGGCACGGTCATTTTTGACGGTCGCCAGGCGATGAAGGGCTATGCGCTGAATCGCATGTGCTACTCCTTCAATGATGCTTCAAACCGCGAGGCCTTCCTCGCTGACGAAGAGGCCTACTGCAGGCGCTTCGGACTGACAACGGAGCAACGCGATGCGATTCGGCGTCGCAACGTGCTCGCGCTGATTGCCGTAGGCGGCAATGTCTACTACCTGGCCAAGTTTGCGGGCATCTTCGGTCTAAACGTACAAGATATCGGCGCCCAGCAGACCGGCGTCACCGTGGATGAATTCAAAGCGCGATTAGTGCGCGCGGGGCAATAATATGGCTCGGATCATCGGTATGGTTGCCACATCACACGTTCCTGCGATCGGCGGGGCCATCGCGCATGGGCGGCAACAAGAGACATACTGGAAGCCGTTCTTCGACGGCTTCCAGGCGGTTCATCGCTGGCTGGGCCAGGCCAAGCCGGACGTCGTGGTTGTCTTCTACAATGATCACGGCTTGAATTTCTTTCTCGACAATTTGCCGACCTTTGCCGTGGGGGCCGCGCCAGAGTATCGGAACGAAGACGAGGGCTGGGGTATCCCCTCGCTGGGTGCGTTTCCAGGCGATGCTCACCTGTCTTGGCACATCATTGATCAGTTGGTGGCCGATGAGTTCGACATCGCCACTTGTCAGCAAATGAAGGTCGATCACGCCTTTTCAATACCGCTCAAGCTTTTGTGGCCGGATGGGCCCGCAATACCCGTGCGCACCGTGCCGATTGCCATCAACACTGTCCAGCACCCACTGCCATCCGCGAAGCGATGCTTGGCACTGGGGACCTCCGTGCACCGTGCGCTTGCATCGTACCCGGGCGACTCCAAGGTCCTGCTGCTCGCCACTGGCGGGTTATCGCATCAACTCGATGGCGAGCGAGCGGGATTTATCAATAGGCCGTTCGATCAGAAGTGCCTGGATGCACTTGTCAATCACCCGGAAGAGTTGATCGGCTACTCGACCCGGCAGTTGGTCGAGCTTGCCGGGACACAAGGAGTGGAACTGCTGATGTGGATTGCGGCACGCGGTGCATTAGGGGGCACCGCAGCAAGACTACATATGAACTACCACATACCCATTTCGAACACAGCCGCGGCCACCCTGTTGCTGGCGCCCGCGGCCTAGGACCCGGAAGAACCATGCAAGACTCTGTGCGCAGCCAGGCTGCGTTCCACTTCGATCCCTACGCTGCCGAAGTGGACGCCAATCCATTCCCGCTTTATCGCACGCTCCGGGATGAGCACCCCTGCTTCTGGAGCGAGGAGGCCAATATGTGGGTGCTGTCCCGCTATGCGGATATCCACGCCGCACTGATGGACTGGAAAACCTATTCGTCAGCCTCGGGCAACCTGATGGACGAGCTACCAGAGCGGGCCGGCGCCACGCTCGGCACCACGGACCCGCCCCACCACGATCGGCTGCGCGGGCTCATTTCTCATGCTTTCATGAAGCGCAACCTTGAATCGCTGGCCGATCCGATCCGCGCGATCGCGCGCAAGCAGCTCGATACACTGGCCGGTCGCAAGCAGTTCGACTTTGTCGAAGACTACTCGAGCCGGGTGACGACCGAGATCCTGTTTCGCATCCTGGGATTGCCCGCCGGCGATGACCGGATCGTGCGCGACAAAGCCGTTCTCATGGTCCAGACCGATCCCAAAACCCGTCGCAAGGGTCCGGAGCACCTGGCCGCGTACGAGTGGATGCAGGCCTATGCCTCGACCATCATTGCCGAGCGCCGCAAGCATCCCGTGGAAGACCTGATGTCGCAGTTCGTGTTGGCGGAAGTCGATGGACAGAAGCTCGCGGATCGCGAAGTGCTTCTGACCACTACCACACTCATCATGGCGGGCATCGAGTCCATGGGCGGATTCATGACCATGTTCGCCTTGAATCTTGCGGATTTTCCCGATGCACGGCGCGAAGTGGCGCGCGATCCGAAGCTGATTCCCGATGCCATTGAGGAGTCGTTGCGATACAACACCTCCGCACAGCGCTTTCGCCGCCGCGCTCAACAGGATGTGCAGCTGCATGGGCAGTCCGTCAAGGCGGGACAGTTCGTCTGTATGGCGTATGGATCCGGTAATCGTGACGAACGCAAGTTTTCGGATCCTGATCGTTACGACATCCGCCGCAAACCGAAAGGTCATCTTGGCTTCGGCGGCGGCGTGCACGGGTGTCTGGGCGCCATGACCGCGCGTGTCGCCATTGGCATTGTCTTCGAAGAATTCCTGCAGCGCTATCCGGACTTCTCGCGTGTGGATGAAACACTGAAGTGGATGCCGTCGACGACGTTCCGTAGCCCCCTCGCGCTGCACTTTTCGGTCCCATAACGCCCGCCCCCTACCCTGGCGTGAGGCGTGCTAATCTGGCTGCAATCTCTCGTTGGAGAATCGCATGCAGCCGGAAAGCCAGACCGATCACATTGCGCTGCTCGCCTTGATGCTCTGCGGCACCCTCATCAAGCGACTCAATGATTTGGGCCAGCTCGATCGGGCGACAGCACACCAGCTGCATGGCCTGGTGATAGCCGTGGGAGCGCACGCCAAAACCCGTGACCTGACCGACCTGAATATCCTCTTTGACAACATCGATCGTGCCCTGGGCGAAAAGGCGAAGAAGAGCGCGACCCCTTGAGGCGGCGAGGCACTGTGCTCGTGGCGCTGCTGGCCCTCAGTGCAGAGGCTCATGCGGCAGGCTCTGCAGCGGCCACCGATCCGCTCAATTCTCCCGGCTGGAACGCCATGCGCGAGCGCTTCTTCAAGCAGCAGCCCATTGTGTTCGATGAGCGCGTGCACGTTTCCGCACCGGATCATGCCGAGGATCCCCTCGCCGTGCCGGTGACCGTCAGCGCCGAGAACCTGGGCCCCGTCCAGGAAATCGTGATCATTGCCGACCTGAACCCGATCCAGAAGATCCTCAGCCTGACGCCAACCCAAGCCGTGGCGGGACTGTCCTTCCGCTTCAAGGTCGAGCAGTCCACTCCGGTCCGAGCGGCCATGCAAACCCGCGACGGCATCTGGCATGTGGGCGGCCAGTGGATCAGCGCCAGTGGGGGCGGCTGCACGGCCCCGAGCCTGGGCAGTACCGGACTTTGGCAGGACCATCTGGGCGAGATGAGCGCACGCTTGTGGGCGCACTCGGGGGAGCGCTCGGAGCGGCTGCGGCTGCGCATCATTCACCCGATGGATACCGGGCTGGCTGCCGGTATTCCTGCCTTTTATCTCGACACGATCACTGTGCACGACACTGCCAGCGCCGAACTGGCCACTTTGCATCTGTTCGAACCCGTGGCCGAAAATCCCGTGTTCAGCCTGGACCTGTACGGCCACGGGGCCGTTGTCGTCGATGCTCATGATATTCAGGGCGATCACTTCAGCGCGCAAGTTCAGCCATGAGACCCGCGCCGCTCCTACTCCTGGTTTGCGGACTGCTGCCGGCGGCGTGGGCCGCAAATGACTACCGCCTCGAAGCCCAGCCGTTGGCCGAGGGTGTGTACGCCTTTATCGGCCGAACCGAGGAATTCAGTCGCGACAATGGGGGCAACATCGTCAATACCGGCTTTATTGTCGGCTCCGACGGCGTCATCGTCATTGATACCGGGCCTTCGCGACAGTATGGGGAGCAACAGCGGGCCGCCATCGCCCGAGCGACCCCGCTGCCGGTGCGCCAGGTCTACCTCACGCATGCGCACCCCGACCATTTCCTGGGCAATCAGGCCTACGGCACGGGGCTCGTTGCAGCGTTACCGGCGACCACTGCGGCCATTGAAAGCAGCGGCGAAGCACTCTCGGCGAATCTCTATCGCCTGATTGGCGGCTGGATGATCGGCACCGAAGTCGTGGTGCCCCAGGGCACGGCTCGCGACGGGCCCGTGACGATCGCGGGTCGGAAACTGCGCCTCATCGGCATGGCCGGGCACACCGACAGCGATCTGATGATCTACGACGAGTTCACGAAAACCCTGTTTGCCGGAGATTTGGTGTTCTACCAGCGCGCCCCGACCACTCCGAATGCCAACATCGGCCGCTGGCTGGCTGCGCTCGATGCCATCGATCAGCTCGACATCACGACCGTTGTGCCCGGCCACGGACCGGTCATTCGCGGCCGCTCGGGTATCGAGCAGACCCGCGTCTATCTGCAGTGGCTGAGCGCGACGCTGCACGGCGCCGCCGACCGCGGCCTGGACATGGTGGAAGTCATGGCACTGCCCATTCCAGAGCGGTTCCGTACGCTCGGCGCCGTCAAGACTGAGTACACGCGCTCGGTCGTGCATCTCTATCCGAAGTTTGAGCTCGAGGCATTGCCCCGAGCGCAGCGCCCACCTGCCCAGGCCGGGCCCTAGGGATCACCAGCGGGTCAGGAGTCGCCGAAGCTGTCCGTGGTAATGCTCTGGTACCAGGCGGCCGCCTGGCGCGCTTCGCGCCGCCGCAGTACTTCGTCGGCGGGCAGGGGACTCAAGCCGCCCGAAAGTTCGGCCAGCCGGCCTCCCACCACGGCGTAATAGCCCGACACTGAAATGGCTTCATTGTCCGACACCAAGCTGTAGCAGGTATTGAGCAGACGCGCCGCGGGCGGCACTGCGCCGCTGAAGCGAGCGGCGATGGCGCAGGCACACAGCTTGGCCTGGCTGGTGGCCGCGAAAGCGGACTTCGGCATGGGTGCCGCGAGGGCTGCATCGCCGATCACGAACAGCCCCGCATGCCGGGTGGATTCAAAGCTCTGGGGATCAACCGGACACCAGCCCGACTCATCGGTCAGGTCCGCCCGCTGAGCCAATTCCGCGGCCTGTTGGGGCGGAATGATGGAGGCCAGCCCAGTCTGAATCGGCCGTGCTGCATCGCGCAGCCACACCTCACCCGTCCGGGTGTCCACCCGCACGACCTCGCCACCACTCTTGCGCGCCATCCACTCGATCATCCCTGGATAGAGCGTATCCCAAAGGTATCGAAACAGCGCACTCTTGGAAAAATCGTCCTTGGCATCGGCCACGATGATCTTGACGCGTCGACGGCCCGAGTTCGCGAGTGCCCAGGCCATCAACGACGCTCGCTCATAAGGGCCAGGCGGGCAGCGGTACGGATTGGGCGGCGCGGCGATCAGCACCGTGGCACCGTCCGGAATTGCCCGCAGGCGCGCCCGCAACATCAGCACTTGCGCATCCCCGAGCCAGCCGTGCGGCATTGCGTCGCTGTGCCGTGCTTCCAGACCCGCAATAGCGTCCCAGCGCATCGCAATCCCAGGGGCCACGACGATGCAATCGGCCCGCAGTTTCCTGCCCCCAGACGTTTGTATGGCCAGGTTCACAGGATCAATATCGGTGACCGCGTCGATCAGCGTGCTCACGCCGTGCGCTGTACCGACAGCGGCGCTCCGGCGCCTGATGGACGCTGCGCCGCGAAGGTTGGCGATGACCAGATTGCTGAAGGGCCCGGTCAGAAACCGAGATCGCTGCTCGATCAGGGTCACTGCCGTGGTGGGTGACAATAGATGCAGGTACTTTGCACAGGTCGCGCCGCCAAATCCGGCGCCAATGACTATGACCCTCTGACCCGCCGACGCCCGCGCAAACGGCCCGCGCAGCGCCGCCGCGGCCAGGCCCCACTGCAGCAGTGCGCGCCGCCCGACTCGGACTCCCGTCATCATGGCGGGGGACGGGCAAGCTCGACCGCCAGCGCATCGATATCGCCATCGCTGAGTTTGGCGACCAGCCGCGCCATGATCGAGCCCGGCTGCGGGGCGTCTCGCGCTTGTCGCAGGGCGAGAACGATCTGATCGCGGCTGAGCCGGCTAAGCGCCGGCAGCTCCGGTGCGTTGACAGTCGGCTGATGGCAGCCCAGGCAGGACAGAGCCAGGGGCGTCGCCGCATGCGTTGGAGCCGCTGACGCAAGGACTACGGCCAGTGACCGCGAAATCGCCGCTCGCATCAGACTGCCCAAGTGAGACCCCATGCGCATAGCATACGGCCAATAGGGAATGCGGTATTACGCCAATCAATAGCCGCACGTGTTCGCTGTCCACGGGTTTGAAACTATTGACGACGCGGAGGCAAAGATCGATGCTCCGGCGTGGACATATGTTGAAAATCGTCCCCAGCGGGCACTTGAGGCCAGCCCAAGCAAACATCTCGCCTGAACCATAACCAACGGGCCGGTCAGCATGCGCGGGCGAAGAGTCGGGGGCGACGGGGGGATGAGATGTTTTCCGGCTGGTGGTTGACCGCGCTGGCGGTTGTTTACCTGGGTAGCCTTTTTGCGATCGCCCACTTTGGCGATCGGCGGGGGACCTATTCGCGCCACGTGCGGCTCCGTCCCTATATCTACAGTCTCGCGCTCGGTGTGTATTGCACCTCCTGGACCTTTTTTGGGGCGGTCGGCAGTGCGGTCCGCGAAGGCTGGGGCTATACCGCCATTTACGTCGGCCCGGTACTGGTTTTTATGCTGGCCCCTTCTGTGCTGCGTCGACTGATTGAGGTCGGGCGAACGCACAATGTCACCTCCATTGCCGACTTCGTGGCCGCTCGCTTTGGAAAAAGCCGGGCGATCGCGATTCTGGTCACGCTCATCGCGGTCATTGCCGCGATTCCGTATCTCGCACTTCAGTACAAGGCCGTGGCCGCGAGCATTGACACGCTGACGAGCTCAGCTCCTGGCGCCGCGCCCTGGTACCGCGATACCGCTCTGGCGGTGGCACTGCTGATGAGCCTGTTCGCCATCCTGTTCGGCGCGCGGCGCGTGGACGCCGCCAAGCATCGGGAAGGTCTGATGCTGGCCATTGCCTTTGAATCGCTGCTGAAACTGCTGGCGTTCTCAGCGATTGCGCTTTACGCCTGGAGCCACCTCGGACCTGGCGGTCTGAGACTCCCGCCTCGCCTGTCCGAAGGGATAGGGCAACTCGATGGCAACGTGCTGATCAACGCCCTGCTGGCGGCCGCCGCGATTGTCTGCCTGCCAAGGCAATTTCAGGTGTCGGTAGTCGAGTGCATCGATGTGGCCGATCTGCGTCATGCCCGCTGGATGCTGCCGGCCTATTTGGCCTGCTTCACGCTGCTGGTGTTACCGATCGTCGCGCTCGGCCACGCCCGAGGACTCACTGCCCACGGATCCGCGGACATGTTGGTACTGACTTTGCCCATGAGCTACGGCGCCTCGTGGCTGGCGATACTGGTTTTTCTGGGAGGATTGTCAGCGGCGACCGCCATGGTCGTGGTCGCCAGCATCGCGCTGGCCACCATGATCGCCAACGACATCGCCGCACCACTTTTTTGGTACCAGCGCCTGGCTGCGGGCGATGGCATCGGGCGCCGCTTGCTGTGGGTACGCCGCGGGGTGATCCTGGCGCTGGCGCTCCTTGCCTACAGTTACAACCGCCTCACCGCGGACTCGACCAGCCTGGCCGCGATTGGTTTGCTCGCATTCTCCGCGGTAGCCCAATTCGCGCCGGCGATACTGGCCGGGCTGTACTGGAGCGGAGCCAGTCGGGCGGGCGTGTTCTGGGGCATGTTGTGCGGCTTCGTGACCTGGAGCTTCCTGGTTTTCGCTCCAAATCTCGCCGCCGGCCTCCTCCTCCCTGTGGTTTCGCCCACAGTTCTGGGTCATCTGTTTGGCCCGGGCTCGGTGGCGCCGGGCGCGCTGCTCGCGCTGAGCGTCAATGTGTTCGTACTGGCGATCGTATCGAGCCGGCGCCCGGCCACCTTGCAGGAGCGGCTGTCAGCGCGCGCCTTCGTCGGTCCACGCGCACGCGACCCCGCCTCCCTCAGCACCATTAGGGCGCGGGTCGGGGATCTGGAGACCGTCGCTGCCCGCGTCATTGGTGTCGAGGCCGCCCGCCAGGCGCTCGAGTACTACGCCAGGCAAGCAGGCATCGCACTGCCCAAACCGACCGACGCGGCCGGACGCGGCGTCTTACAGCATTTCGAGCGAGTGATGACGGCCTCGATCGGCGCGCCCTCTGCGCGCGTGGTGCTCACTCATGCGCTCAAGCGCAAGGGACTCGCCGCCGACGAAGTCGCGGAGTTGCTGGATGAAACCTCCCAGGAACTGCGTTTCAGCCGGCGATTGCTGCAGGCCACGATGGAGAACGTCACCCAAGGCATCAGCGTCGTGGACGCCGAGATGCGGTTGGTCGCATGGAACCGCCGCTACCTCGAAATGTTCGACTATCCTCCGGACATGGTGTACGTGGGCCGTCCGGTCGCGGATTTGATCCGCTGGAATGCCGAACGCGGCGAATTTGGCGTCGGCGATTCCGAATATCACATCGACAAACGCCTGGCGCACTTGCGCGCCGGCACCGCATACGAATTCCAGCGAACCCGTCGCAATGCGCAAGTTTACAGTATCCACGGTCAGCCGATGGCCGGTGGTGGCTACGTCACCACCTACACCGATATCACGGAATACAAGCGCACCGAACAGGCGTTACTCGAGGCCAAGCAGGGGCTCGAAGCCCGCGTGCAGCAGCGCACCCAGGAACTCGTTGCGGCACTTGAGGCGCAACGTGCCGCCAAACAGCAAGCGGAGGAAGCCAATATCGGCAAGACCCGCTTCGTGGCTGCCGCGAGTCACGATCTGCTGCAGCCGCTCAATGCGGCGCGACTGTTCGCCTCCGCGCTCGAGACACGGGCGCGCGCCCAGCGGGACCTCGGCGACGTGGCGGAAATGGCCGCACGCATTGACGAATCAATGCGCGCCGCCGAGGAGCTGCTCAGCGATCTGCTCGATATCGCGCGCCTTGACAGCGGCGTCCTGAAACCCGTTTGCACGACTATTCCAATCGCCGACTTGATCGAGGACTTGCGACGGCAGTACGCCCCGTTAGCCCAGGCACGTAACTTGAAGCTTGACGTCGCCTACAGCCACGTCAGCGTCTATAGCGACCGGGTGCTGCTGCGCCGAATCATCCAGAACTACCTGTCCAATGCGCTGCGCTACACGGAACGCGGCGGCGTCGCGGTCGGTTGCCGTCGCCGTGGCGCCGAACTCGAAATCGTCGTATATGACACCGGGCCGGGTGTCGATGAGACACATCGCGAACAGATCTACGGCGAGTTCACGCGCATCGAACGCATTTCACCGTGGGGGGAAAAGGGCCTGGGATTGGGACTGTCGATCTGCGATCGTCTGGCGCGACTCCTGGGCCACACGCTGACGCTGAGCACCCGCCCCGGACATGGCTCGGCTTTCGGAGTACGCGTGGCGCGCGACGTCGGTGCTCCCATTGCGCTACGACCCGCTCCAGTGCCGGTGACCGAACCGGCCGGCCTGCATGGACTACGCGTGCTGTGTGTGGACAACGATGCATCGATCCTCGATGGCATGAACGCGCTGTTGACGCAGTGGGGCGTACAGACCGTCACGGCTCGCGACGCAGCGGAAGCCAGAGAGCTGTACGCGCGTGGCAACTACCAAGCATTGCTGATCGACTACCATCTGGGTGACGGGCCGGATGGGTTGGAGCTGCTGCGCCAGTTGCGCCAGTCGCGCGCCCACCCGCCCGGAGCCGTGCTGATTACGGCCGATCGGAGCGGCGAGTTGGCGCAGGCCGCGCGCGCAGCCGGTGTGCCCATTCTCCATAAGCCGCTGCGGCCCGCGGCCTTGCGGGCTTTGCTCAGCGCATTGCGTACGCCAAAAGTCACCGCCGCATGAGCGGCGCGTGCCGGGTTAGTCGATTTCTTCGGGCGGCGCGCGCAGCGCGCTGGGATCAATAGCAAGTCGGCTGGCCAGCAGCACCGCCTGGGTGCGGTTGCCGGCGCCGAGTTTGCGCAGGATCGCGGTCATGTGCGCCTTGACGGTCGCTGCTGCGATTTGCAGCTCGTAGGCGATCTGTTTGTTCAGCCGTCCCGAACAGAGCAAACCGTAGACGCGGAACTGCTGGGGCGTCAGCTCGGCGAGTCTCTGCGCCAGTTCCATCGCAGCCGGCTCCGCTCCGGCGCCGTGACCCAGCGCGACCCCTGGCGGCACGGCTAACTCCCCTGCCAGCACTCGACCAAGTCCTGCGGCGATCTGCGCCGTGTCCGAGGATTTCGACAGGAACCCCTGCGCCCCGAACGCAATCGCCTGTCGGACGGTCGCCGCATCGTCCATGGCGGAGATCACCACCACGGGGACCTGCGGAAACGCACCGCGCAGGTGCGCCAGCGCGCTGAAGCCGTGCGCGCCCGGCATATTCAGATCCAGCAGCAGCAGATCGGCCGCCGACTGCTCCTCCAGCAGCTCGAACAGCCCGGCAACACTCCCTGCCTCGCGCACAGCGGCGTGCGGATAGCCCGCCAGGACCGCACCGCGCAGTGCCGCGCGGTATAGCGGGTGGTCATCCGTGATAATAATGTCGTAGTGCACGATGCCCCGCCCCGCGGCGCCACCATTCAGCCGTGCGCCGGCGGTGCGTGCGCTTCGGGACGGTTGGCGATCAGCTCTGGGATCACGCCCGGATCGGCCAGCGTCGAGGTGTCTCCAAGCTGCTCGATTTCATTGGCCGCAATCTTGCGCAGAATCCGCCGCATGATTTTCCCGCTGCGGGTTTTTGGCAATCCCGGCGCCCACTGAATGACATCGGGACTGGCGATCGGTCCGATCTCCTGCCGCACCGTGGCACGCAGTTCGGCACGCAATCGGTCACTCGGACGATACCCATCCTTCAGGGTGACGTAGGCATAGATGCCCTGCCCCTTCAGATCGTGTGGACAGCCGACCACAGCCGCCTCGGCCACCGCGGGATTGGCGACCAACGCACTTTCAATTTCGGCCGTGCCGAGCCGGTGACCCGAGACGTTGATGACATCATCCACACGCCCGGTGATCCAGTAGTACCCGTCGGCATCGCGACGCGCCCCATCGCCGGTGAAATAGCGGCCCGGGTAGGTGCGAAAATACGTATCGATAAACCGGCCGTGATCCCCATAGACCGTGCGCATCTGTCCCGGCCAACTGTCTGAGATCACCAGGTTGCCTTCGCATTCCCCTTCGAGCTCCTCGCCATTGGCATCGACAATCGCCGGTAGAACCCCAAAAAAGGGTCGCGCCGCGGAGCCGGGCTTCAGTTCGGTGGCCCCAGGTAGTGGCGTAATCAGGATCCCGCCGGTTTCGGTTTGCCACCAGGTGTCGACGATCGGGCAATGATGGTTGCCCACCACACGGTGATACCACTCCCAGGCCTCCGGATTGATCGGTTCGCCGACGCTGCCGAGGAGCCTGAGGCTCTGTCGCGAATGCTGATTCACCCATTGATCGCCCTCGCGCATCAGCGCGCGAATCGCCGTGGGCGCGGTGTAGAAGATGCTGACTTTGTGCCGGTCGATGACTTGCCAGAACCGACCGGGATCCGGAAAATTCGGGACTCCCTCGAACATCAGGGTGGTCGCTCCGTTGGAGAGCGGACCATACAGCGTGTAGCTATGCCCGGTAATCCAGCCCACGTCGGCCGTGCACCAGAACACATCCTGGTCACGGTAATCAAAGATGCATTCGAAGGTGTATGAGACATACACCAGGTAACCGCCGGTGGAGTGCAAGGCACCCTTGGGCTTGCCCGTAGAACCTGACGTGTACAGGATGAAAAGCGGATCCTCGGCGCCCATTTCCTCGGCTTCGCAGTGCCGGGGCGAGTGTGCCATAAGGTCCTCGTAGCACAGATCCCGTCCCTGCTGCCAGGGCACGTCGGCGCCGGTACGCCGCACGACGATAACGCGTTCCACAGTGTGCTGCGGGCGCAGCGCCAGCGCTGCATCGACATTGGCTTTCAGCGGCACGCGCTTGCCGCCGCGCAGACCCTCATCGGCGGTCACGACCACGCGCGACCCGCAGTCTTCGATGCGGCTGGCGATCGACTCCGGCGAGAACCCACCGAATACCACGGAATGGACGGCGCCGATGCGCGCGCATGCCAACATGGCGACTGCCGCCTCGGGGATCATCGGAAGATAAATCGTCACGCGATCGCCGCGCCCCACGCCCTGACTTTTGAGCACGTTGGCGAAACGGCAGACGAGATCGTGCAGCTCGCGATAGCTGATGCGGCGCGTTTCGGCGGAATCATCGCCTTCCCAGATCAGGGCCGTGCGATCGCCGCGCTCGGCCAGATGCCGGTCCAGGCAGTTCCAGGCCACGTTCAGGGTACCGTCCTCAAACCAGCGGATCCGCAACTCCTCCGGACGAAAACTCACATCCTTGACCGTGGTGTAAGGACGGATCCACTCAAGCCGCTGACCGACCTCGCCCCAGAAACCCGCAGGATCCGCGACGCTGTGCGCGTACCTTTCAGCGTACTGCTGTGCAGTGACGCGGGCCTGCGCGGCGAAACTGGCGGGAACTTGATAGAGATGTGCTGCGTGACTCACGACGGTTTCCCCATAATCTTGTATTGATACGGTACGGGCAAATCGCATCGGGCCGCTGTGGGCACCCATTTGATCCCCCGCGCATGTTTTAGCACACCGCAGATGCCCTCCACCCTACGACCTTTGGCGCATAAGACCATAGGCGAATACCGCAGTGTCTGCCAGGAGGGTCAGTATCCGCGCCGTTCGCACTACCAACTTTAAGGGGGAATACCTATGCGAGTCCGAGGCAGAACCCGTTTTGTGAGCGGCGCGGCCGTCCTGTGCCTCTCGACCCTGAGCCTCTCGGCCCTGAGCCTGACCGTGCCCGCGCATGCTGAAAGCACGACGCCTACCGCCAAGGAACAGGAACTCGAGCGCCGGATCGCCGACCTCGAGCACCTGGTAAGACAACTGTCGCAACCGGCCGCAATCACGACCGCGAGCGCCGCCCCGCCGACGGCACCCGCCGCGTCGACGCCGCCAATGACGAAGTACTCGTTCTAAGATTGGCGGGCTCGCCCGGATACACCCGGATACACAACGATATGCAAGGGGGAGATATGCAAGATACCAATACGCTCGACTGGGCGGCCGTAATTCGCGATCCGCGATTCCAACAGCTGCACCGGCGCAAGAGCCTCTTTCTGTGGGGATTGATGATTTTCTCGGTCGTCTACTATTTCCTGCTGCCGATTGGGGCAGCCTATCATCAGGAGCTGTTCAAGACGCGGGTCTGGGGGGTGATCAATGTCGGACTGCTGTTCGCATTGAGCGAGTTCATCGTGGCCTGGGCCATCGCGCTGCTGTACTCCAGGCGTGCCAGCCGGGACTTCGACGTAGTGGCCGCACAGATCGCTGCGGACTTCACGCAGCGGTCACGGGATTAGGGCCATGAACAGCAACTATCGATGGCTGACATTCACGGTGTTCGCGGTCGTGATCGCGCTGACCATGTACGTCACTTACCTGGCGGCCAAGCGCGTCCGGTCCGCATCGGACTTTTATACAGCCGGAGGCGGCATCAGCGGACTGCAGAATGGCTGGGCAATCGCCGGCGACTACCTGTCGGCGGCCTCGTTCCTCGGCATTGCGGGGCTGATTTCGTTGTATGGCTTCGACGGCTTCATGTATTCGGTCGGCTGGCTGGTGGCCTACATCACCGTGCTGCTGCTGATTGCCGAACCGTGTCGCAACATCGGGCGCTATACGCTCGCCGACATCCTCGCCTATCGGAACGATCCGCGAAAGACGCGGATCGTCGGTGCACTGTCGGTAATCACGGTCTCGACCTTTTACCTGACCGCTCAGATGGTCGGCGGTGGCGTGCTGGTCAAAACACTGATTGGCATCAACTACGAGACCTCGGTGGTCTGCGTGGGGGTGCTGATGTTGGGCTACGTCCTGTTTGGCGGCATGGTGGCCACCACCTGGGTGCAGATCATCAAGGCGGTGCTACTGGTGTGCGCCTCGGTCGTGATCGTGATGCTGGTCTGGGCGCCTTACGGCTTTTCGTTGCCCGGATTTCTCAAGGACGTGGTCGGTGATGCCAAGGTGCAGGCGCAGGTCGCGAAGCTGCTGGGCGATCCAGCCAAAGCGATGTCGGCGCAGGAGCTTGGTCAGCGCTTTCTCGAGCCGGGCCTGTACTTCAAGGCTCCGATCGATCAGATCAGTCTCGGCATGGCGCTGGTGTTCGGTACCGCTGGACTCCCGCATATTCTGATGCGCTTCTTCACCGTGCCGACCGCCCAGCAGGCGCGCAAATCGGTGGTGTGGGCGATGGCGATCATCGGCGGCTTCTACGTACTGACGCTGATCCTCGGTTTCGGCGCAGCCAAGAACGTCGGCTCGGCGAACATTTCCGCGGTCGACGCGGGCGGCAATATGGCAGGACCCCTGCTGGCGCAATATATCGGCGGCGGCCCGGACTCCTTCTTTGGCAATTTCATGCTCGCCTTCGTCTCGGCCGTCGCCTTCGCCACCATCGTGGCGGTCGTGGCCGGCCTGGTGCTGGCGGCGGCCTCGGCTATCGCGCACGACCTATTCGTCGGCGTGGTGCGCGCAGGGAAGCCAGTTACTCCGCAGGGCCAGGTCAAGGCGGCGCGTATTGCGACCGTAGTTGTCGGCGCCATGTCGATCGCAATCGGCATTGCGGCCAAGGGACAGAACGTCGCAGTGCTGGTCGGGCTGGCCTTCGCGGTGGCTGCCAGTGCGAACTTTCCGTGCGTGCTGCTGACGCTCTACTGGAAGCGCTGCAACACCGGCGGCATCGTTGCCGGTATGCTGATTGGCACGATCGCGGCCGTCGGTCTGACGCTGCTCTCGCCTAATCTCAGCTACCCACTGACAATAAAGGCCGCGGCGCATAAGGTCCTGGAAGGCGAGCCGGCCAAGCGCTCGGCCGCCGCCGTGGCGCTGGCCGATGCCGACCCGGCCGTCGCGGCGAAGGCCAAGAAGGATTTGGCCGCGCTCGACAAAGCCGTAACCAAGGCCCAGAGCGATTTGACCAAGTGGGGCGATGAAACGACCTCGTTCATGGGACTGGAGAAGCCGCTGATCGAGCTGAAGAACCCTGGAATCATGTCCATTCCGCTGGGATTCCTCGCCGTGATCATCGGCTCGCTCCTGTACCGTGACGAACGAGCGGCCAGCATGTGGGAGGAAGTCTATGCGCGGCAAAACATCGGGCTAGTGGTCGCCAAAGCCAGTGGGCACTGACTGATCCTGCCATTGTGGTGGTCCCCGACGCGATTCGCGAGCCACTGCTGGGATTCCTGTGCGGCCATGCGCCGTTTGCGCGCATGGCCGCAGAGGACCTGGACTTCATTGCGCGGCACGCGCGACTGTCGTACTACGCACCGGGCGCGCGGATTATGGAGATGAGCCAGGCGCCCGCGGCCGGGCTCTATATCGTCCATCAGGGTTACGTCCACTGCAGGACCGCCGCCACGGATACCCTGGTGCTCGGACCGGGCGAGTGCTTCCCGCTGCAAGGGGACGATTTGGCCGGCGACGCGCCCGCAGCGAGCTTTGACGCCGCGGACGACGTCTTTTGTTACCGCCTTGCATCCGAGCATCTGCTTGAGCTGCTCCGTCGCTCACCCGTCTTCAGGACTTTCCATACGGCGGCGCCCCGCGTGCTTGCCGAAACCTCACAGCAGGCGAGCGCGTACGGTTTTCACGAACGAGCGATCGAGCATGGTTCGTTGCTGGCGCCTGTGTCGACGCGGATACGCCGCGAGCCGGTAAGTTGCACGTCCGACACCGCCATACGCGTCGCGCTCGAGCGCATGAGCGCGGCGTCGGTGGGCACTATCGCGGTGGTCGACCGGCAGCAGATTCCGCTCGGTATCTTCACGCTGACAGATCTGCTGCAGCGCGTCGTATTGGCACAACGCGCACTGGACCAGCCGGTGTGCGACGTGATGACGGCCGCGCCTCAATGTATCGAGGAGACGGCGAGCGCTCAGGATGCGATGGCGCTGATGGCGCAGCGCGGCGTCCATCAGCTGCTGATCACTCGCGCCGGACGACTGTCGGGCGTGATTTCCGAGCGCGACCTGTTTGCCCTGCAACGTACCTCCTTGCGCACCATTCAGCAGCGCATCCGCTCCGCGCAAGACCTCGCCGCGCTCGGCGTGGCCGCAACCGAACTAACCAGCCTGACCGACATTCTGCTGGCCCAGGGGCTGGGCGGCGCGATTCTGACGGGTGTCATTAGCGCGCAGAAAGACGCGCTGGCGGTACGCGTCCTTGACTTGCTGGCGCCGCAATTCGCGCTGGACCGAGTGCACTGGTGCTGGCTCGCACTGGGCAGTGAGGGCCGCAGCGAGCAGACTGCCGGGTCGGACCAGGACAACGCACTGGTCTTCGACACCGCAACGCTCGCCGCCAGCGAACTCGATGCGACACGGAGCGAACTACTGCGCTTCGCTCAGGCCGCGAATGAAGCCCTGGCGCAGGTCGGGTTCCCGTTGTGTCCCGGGCAGATCATGGCCGGCAACGTCGAGTACTGCCTGAGCAGCGCCGAATGGCGCGCCCGCTTTGCGCAGTGGCTGCGCGAGCCCACGCCCGAGGCTCTGCTGCGCGCCAATATCTTTTTCGACTTCCGGCCGCTCCACGGTCGGAGTTCTGTGGGACTCGACCTGCGTCGCTGGCTCGGCGCGCACGCCGCGGGCAGCCGGCTGTTCCTGGAATTACTGCGCGCCAACGCGCTGCAGTGCGACCCGCCGCTCGGCATGCTGCGCAGTTTTCGCACCGACGAGGACTCGAGTCCGGACAGCGTGAATCTCAAAACCCAGGGTACTCGAATTTATGTCGATGCTGCGCGCGTGCTGGCCCTCGCCCGCAGCATACCCGCCACATCCACCGCACAGCGGCTGCAGCAGGGCACCCGCGCGCTGAATCTCCCGGAACGCGATCTGGCCGGAATGCTGCAGGGATTCGAGTTCCTGCAAACGCTCCGTCTACGTGCCCAACGCGGGCTGATCAGCGCGAAGAACGTGTCGGAGCCCAATAGCATCAACCCTTACGCATTGAGCGATCCGGACCAGCGGCTATTGAAGGAAGCCTACCGCCAGGCGCGCTTGCTGCAGGGTCTACTCGCCCAGGCCGTGAGCGATTGAGCACGTGGTTTCGGAACTCCAATCAGTGCGCGCCGTTGGCACTCGCGAGGCTGGTCGTTGTGGACTTGGAGACCACCGGGCTGCGCGCGGATCGCGATCGGCTGATCGCAATAGGCGGCGTAACGGTGCGCGAGCGCAGCCTGATTCTGGATGAAAGCTTCGAGCGGGTGCTACGCCAGGAGTCGCCCAGCGAGCCGGATAACATACTTATTCACCGTATCGGCGCGCACCGACAGCGCTGCGGCGTGGATCCGGCAGGCGCGCTCCGCGATTTCAAGCAGTTTGTAGGAAACTCTCCGCTGGTCGCTTATCGAGCGCCCTTTGATGAGCAATTCCTGCGACGAGAATATGCCCTGTCGCTTGGGCGAACGCCACGCTGGCCATTCGTGGATCTCGCGGAAGTGCTACCCGTCTTATATCCGGAATCCAAGCTAAACACTCTGGACCTGTGGGCGGAGCGCTTTCAGCTGCGCATTCCACAACGCCATCACGCCGTGACCGATGCCTTTGTCACAGCGCAGCTGCTATTGATTGCAATGGCGGCACTTGAGCGCCACGGCTGGCATACGCTCGACGACTTGCTGCGAATCGAACAGCGGCGCCGTTGGCTGAGACCGCACACACCGGCAGGACCCTGAATCTCAAGGGGCGCCTCGCTATGCAGGCCGCTACGCGCAGGTCTGGTCGCCGGCGTCAATGCGCCAGCGAGAGGATCCAGCGCACTAATTTTCGAGCTCGGACTTCATCGATGGCCACCTCGCGCCATGGCGGACCGATGGGTTTGGTAACCGTCGCGGACGGTGCCGGCGCATCGATACTATGGCACCTCAAACAACCACTATGCGTGGCCAGCAGCCTTCCCAGCGAATACCATGCGATACTCCTTTATGAGGTAAGTGCGACGGCCCTCCTAAATTCTAAAGGCAAACGTCGTGCGGCGTCGAGCGGGAGTCGGATGTCAGCGCCGGTCAGACCGTTGGCGTCAGGGTAATCGCCGACCGCCTGGTTCGAAGGCGCAGAGGTTATTTAGCAGGTACTAATCTATCAACAAGTTAGCAGGCCCGCCCTCTCCCGAAACCTGCACCAAGGCCCATTTCGAGGCACCAGACGCTGCCCTTTCACCACGTTTCCCTGGATCCATCCTAGGTGGTCACGGCGCCGGCGCTGATGATGTGGATCCGAGAATGCGCTCGCGATTCCTGGTGCCCATCATCTCTTTTGAGCGGCTCTCAATGTTTTGATTCGCTCGGCGATATACGCCCGTCGAGAGGACGAATTGACTAGCATCGTGTATTCCTTCACTCGCTGCCACTGGAAGCGCCGTGGAATCGTCAGTTCGGGGTGGCGAGAGAACAGGCGCGATCGTCCCGGTGCGAGATATAGTAGATCGAACAAGGCCTTTTCAGAGGTCGCGACCTTCACATCGGATCGGGACGACAATTCGAAGCCGTTGAACAGCTCCGGCGGCATTCGATGGAATGAGATAGTGCCCATAGGAGTTTTGACTCGATGAGGCCGTGCTAACGTGACGGCATATATAACCGATGGAATCTGTTCAATCAGCCCATGGTGAAATAACGCTGATTGCAAGGAGACGTAGGCCGGGAAGGGCGCCGAAATTAGTTCAGGCAACGCGAAGCGGTCGATCCTTTCGTTCATTAACCATCGACCGCGGCTGAGATGAACGATCATCCCCTTAAGTGCAAGGCGCCGAAGGATCGTGGTTGCATTGCTGGTTGATACCTGCAACAGCGCGGCAACGTCGCGCGATTCAACGACCGGGGCTGCAAGAGTTTGCAATCGTCGCAGTGCTTCGATCTGGTTCATGTGCTCAGAGCCTGCAGACCGTCGACGACCTGCTCCTGCAGTTCGATCCAGGCCGTTCGATTCCGGTAGTGTTCCTGGTACTCAGGTTCCAGAAATGCCAGAACCTGACTGGCGAACGCGTCATAGCTGGCTGCAAGCGCATTGTCGATCGCCGCGGCCAGGTTGGCTGCTGTTGTCGCAGGTAGGGGTTGCTCCGCCCCTCCTGCATCCAGCAGCAGTTTTAGATCGAACACATCCCTTGATTGAACCTGTTCGCGTGACGCCAAAGCCAAGATCTTCTGGGCGAATGCCGCGTGCAGGGAATAGTGCTGCACGATCACGGGATAAAGGTGGTACGTCCGGATGATCCCAGCATCCACGGTTTCCACTGCCTTTGCGGCGTCAAGGCCACGTCGTGAGAATTCAATCTTTGTCGGCACTGCGGCGTCGGATTCGGCAATGCGGAGTGTCATTTTCCATCGCTGCGTTGTCTCGGTCTGCTTGGGCATAGAGGTTCTGGCTACCTCAATGCCTTGTGCTTGTAACGCTTGCAGGAAAGGCGGCGCTTCGAGCAGACGACTAACGTTGTTGCGGAGCGTACCGACGGACACTGTGTGGACGTCGAGACCCATATCTTCCGAATACCGGATGCACTTTAGAAAGAATCGAAGATTGCAGCCACCTTTGAGAGCGAAGAGCGCCTTGTCGACGCGCGCGCCGAACGCCCGCAGGAACAGCAGATGGAATATCTCGATAGTTTGGCGTTCATTCCACATTGGGGAACGATATTTCTGGAACTCGACACATATGTCGACTATGCGTAAAGTGGAGGACTCAACTATTGGCTTGAATCGACTTCAAACCCTTACATTCACCTCAGTGAGCAAAAAACAATTCCATGGAAGCCATGAACTTCTCCTGATCAGCCTTGGGTAGCGCACCCAGACGCTTCAACACGCGCGACTCACTGAGGGTCATTATTTTCGCCGGGCGCACGACCGAGGGCGCGGGCAGACCCGATCCACGCAGACTACTGACTGGCACGTCCCCGATCCGCACTGCGTTCTCGGCGCTGGTGACCATTGCCAAATAGCACACGCCCGTAGCCCGCATGAGTTTGGGCGATGACAGGACGATTGCTGGCCGTACTTTGTCGGCTGGTCGGTCACTATAGGGAAACGGGACCACAACAACATCCCAGGGCTTATATTTACTTGCCGAGGTTGTCATAGATTTTGTCGTGTTCACCGCCCCATTCCTCGGTAAACGCACCATAGTCATTCATGGTGTGCTCCTCATCGCCAGCCGGCAATACCAGTGCCCACGGTTTCGATTTC